>JGI12109J20283_10168900_pt1 | contig 23698 bp, 22 predicted proteins | sample ElkSlonscriptome_12_FD_20283 | JGI IMG/M metagenome (IMG submission 20283)
AATAAAAAACCCGCTACGTGTTCACGTAACGGGCTGGGTTCTTAAGTCAGCTAAGCTTGTGGATTAGGCTGATAGGACTTGTTCTTGCGACGGTTACGGCGTTTTTTGCCCCCACCACCATTGCCACTGCCATTATAGGAGCGGTTGCCGCCATGCTTCCCCTGATGGTTGCGACCACCACCCCTATTCTTGGAGCGTGACCCGCTCGATTTCCGCTTTTTACCGGAGCGTCTGCGGCTCAGGTCCGTTGGTGCGGGCACGCCCTCAGCAGAGGGGAACGGGTGCTCTGTCATCACCGGGATGTGCATCTGGATCAGTCGTTCAATATCCATCAGATAATCGCGTTCATCCACTGCACAGAAGGACAGCGCGATCCCTTCCGCACCGGCACGTCCGGTCCGCCCGATGCGGTGAACGTAGCTCTCGGTTTCATTGGGCAGGTCGTAGTTAACCACATGGGAAATATCGTCCACGTCAATACCACGGGCGGCGATGTCGGTAGCGACCAGTACCTGCGTCTTACCACGTTTGAAGTTTGCCAGCGCACGCTGCCGCGCCCCCTGGGATTTATTACCGTGGATGGCCTCGGATTTGAACTTGGCTTTGCTCAGTTGTTGGCTAAGGCGGTTCGCGCCGTGCTTGGTACGGGTGAACACCAACGTGCGATGCATGTTGTTCTCATCCAGCAAATGCGTTAACAGCTTGCGCTTGTTGGATTTCTCCACAAAGTACACTTGCTGCTCAATCTGCTCCACCGGGGTGCTTTCCGGCACGACAGCCACTTCTACCGGGTCATGCTGGATGGTCTGTGTCAGTTGGCGGATGTCCGGCGGCATCGTGGCAGAGAAGAGCAGGGTTTGCCGTTTATTGGGTAGTTTCTCAATAATCCGGTTGATGTCCGGCAGGAAGCCCATATCCAGCATACGGTCAGCCTCATCCAGGATGAGCATTTCAACACGGTTGACCCACAGCACGCCCTGGTCCATCAGGTCCAGCAAGCGGCCCGGCGTAGCGACGACGATATTCACACCACGCTTGAGCTTATCCACCTGTGGGCGTTGGCTTACCCCACCGTAGATGGTCAACTGCTTGAAAGGGGTGTGCTTGCCATAGGCGTCAAAACTATCACCAATTTGTGCGGCCAATTCACGGGTGGGGGCCAGCACCAGCACCTGCACAAACCGCTTTTTCTTGGAGCGGTCCTCGGTGATGTCCATCAGACGTTGTAATACTGGCAGCGCGAATGCCGCCGTCTTGCCGGTACCCGTCTGTGCCAGGCCAATCAGGTCACGGCCTGCCAGCACATGCGGAATGGCTTGTTGTTGAATAGGTGTCGGCTTTGTATAGCCCTGATCCTCGACTGCATGCAGCAAAGGGTCGATCAAGTTTAGGTCTTTAAATTGCATAAGGGGGTCTGGATACCTCAATGTAAATCCTTACATTGCACCATTGCGGTGAATGCCCACTTATGCGATAGAAGTTTTGGCTTATCGGAGAAGTGGATGGATTGAATACGGAAATCCCACAATAGCAGAACAAGCTTTAATAGTCAATTGACGACTCCTCAATTCTAACAATCGACACATGCCGTAATTCAATCTAAAATCAATTCAGTATTATGTATTCTCTCACTGGAGTAACATTATGGCGGATAAAACGTACTTAATTGGCTTTTCTAACGTCAACGAACACAATCCATTTACGGTGAAAGTTCGTGAAAATCTGGGAAAAGTGGCCGCCGAACATGACAATATCTCGCTTATCGTGCGTGATAACGATCAGGACACCCCACGAGCCATTGCTAATGCGCAAGAGTTTGCCGATGCCGATGTCGATGTCGCAATCATCTTCCACATTGACGAACGCAACAATGACCGGGTGGTTAAACCCCTGCGGGATAAGAAAATTCCCATCATCTGCGTGGATATTCCCATCAACATGACGGTGTACTTCGGCCTGGATAACAAGCGTGTGGGCGAGGAAGCCGGGGAAGTCCTGGCGGATTGGATCAACACCAACTGGGATAGCAAATTGGATAAAACGCTGGTCATCGCAGAATATCGCCTGTTAGAGTTTTTCCAACAGCGGTTCCTCTGTGCGGTGGATAAGCTAGAGGAGAAGATCCCTAATTTCTCTCGTGGGAACGTATTATTCCTCGATAATGGTGGCAGCACCGAAGTGACCAGCCAGCGCGTAGGCGATGTATTGGACCGCTGGACCGATTTGCATCACATTGCTGTAGTGTGCATGAATGATGATGTGGCTATCGGCACATTGGATGCCATCTACAAGAAAAATCGCGTCAATGATGTTGCCCTACTCAGCCATGATGGGACTGAAGTTGCCATTAAAGAGTTTGAGCGAGAGAAAAGCCCGATGATTGTCTCTACCAAGCTCTACCCGGAGATTTACGGTGAAAAGTTGATCGACATTGCCATTAAACTCGCAGATGGTCAGCATGTGCCGCTGTGGAACTATGTAGAAACAATTCCGCTGACTCGGCGTAACTTCCGCGATAACATCTAAAGCTTACTCCAAGGCATACCAGGCTCACGTATAATGAGGGTACGTCTATTTATATGCCCGTTATGCCGTGAGGATAGATATGCGCTATTTTGTGATGCTCTGGCTGTGCATTGCCCTGTTCACATTGCCCACTGCTGCCCAGGATGATACCGAGATCTGTGGTAGGCTGGGCACCGAGGATTGCACCCTGCTGCTGACCTCGCAGCAAGCCATGAGCGATATGGACGCGGCAGCGTTTGACATTGACATGGAGCTAACAGTCTCGCCGCTGCTGCTGAATATTCCGTTCATGTTTACCACCACCATCACCGGGGATTATGTGCTCAACGAAAAATATCGGGCCTTATCCACCAACGTCATTCAATGGGTGACCAACACCTTCACGGGCATCACCTCCGATGTCAATGTGATCATCACCTTACCGGAACAACTCAACAATCTCAGCCCTGACTTACCCGAAGGCCCTATCACCTTTGACTTACGGCTGGTGGATGGCATCGGCTATGCCAATATCGTCAAGCTCATCGACACTTCCGAACCGACCGCATGGTACGGCGTTGACATCATCGCTTACTATAACGAAATTTTCGCGCTGCTAGATCTTTCTGCAACATCCCCATTCACCATGCCAGAATCCGGCACCGGCGCATTAGGGGCGTTGGTCCAACTGGGTGGAGACTTAACCCGTATGCCGGATAAAAACACGTTCACAGCGTTTGAAGGCACACTCAATGGGGCGCAACTCCTTGCTGATGACGCACTACGCGAGGAAATCGAGGTCGGCCTACTGATCGCCCTGGAACAGCAATACGGGGCGTTCTATGAGGATAAAGCCCTTCAGGAAGCGGCAACCCTCTATACAGACCTGCTGACGTATGTTGACATTCGCACAGAACGCGTCATCGACCCGGAAACAGCCTATTTGCACGAACTGCGTGTAGAGATGACGTTCAGCCCAGCAGAAGATGCAGCCCAACAGATGACAACAGCCAACGACCCTATCGGCGTTGCAATACTGCTGGATTTCAACGTATCGTTCGCTTTTACGCTGGCCGTAAGTGACTTCAACGACGTGCAGCCAACCACAACACCTGACAATTACGAACTCATCCCATTGGATGAGATGCTGCCGGGTGGCTTTAGCCCCGGTTCTGGTGTTTAAAGGGCAAGCTCACGCGCCAACGCATCAACCAGCCTATCCAGGTCGGCGGCGGTGTTATACCCCTGTACGCTGACCCGAAGCCAGGCCCGGTCATCCCAGGTGATGCCGGGCACTTCGATTCGATAGGTGTCATACAAACGGGTTTTTAGCACGTCGATGTCAGCAACTGGTACCGGCACCGTGAACATCTGCGCGAACCAGTCAGCCGGGGCGATGAAGGGTAACCCCGTCAGCGTGTGGATGCGCTGCCGTGCCTCAATTGCCAGTTCGTGGCAGCGTGCCCGCACAGCCGGCCAATCTTGCTCATGCTGCCAGGTAATAGCCGCTGGCACCGTTAAATAGGCGGCGATGTCCTGCGTCCCCTGCCATTGATTTTGCTGCACAAAACCCGCGCCCAGCTCATAACCCCAACTAATGATCAACGGCTCCAACCAGGGATGATGATCTCTGCGGGCGTATAACAAAGCGGCACCTTTGGGTGTACACAACCATTTATGGCAATTCCCGGTATAGAAATCAGGATCAATAGCGGCAATATCTAACGGCATTTGCCCTGGCACATGTGCGCCATCAATGACGGTCAATATACCTGCCTCGCGTGCACGGCAGCAGATCTCCGCGACTGGAAAAATCAGCGCAGTCGGTGAGGTGATGTGGCTGATGGCAATCACACGGGTGCGCGGCGTTACACCGGCCCATAAGTGTTCGATAACAGCTTCTGCATCTGTGATGGGCGTAGGGATGCGCTGGCGGCGATAGTGCGCACCGGCTTTCTGACAAACAAAATCCCAGGTGCGGTCAATCGCGCCGTATTCGTGATCGGTAGCCAGCACCTCATCACCTGGCTTGAGATCCAGTGAACGCGCTACCAGATTAATCCCGGCGGTAGCGTTGGGCACAAAGATTAACGCATCCGCCGCCACATTAACGTAATCCGCTAATGCTGTGCGGGCATCATCCAGCAGGGCTTGATAGCGGCGACCCAGAAATGCCACGGGCTGACGCTCAAGTTCACGCTGCCACTGCTGATAACGCGCAAATACCGGAGCAGGGCAAGCCCCAAAAGAGCCATGATTGAGGAAAATTACATTCGGGTCTAACAGAAATTGATCACGCATTAGCCAAATCCCCTTATAAACAAGAAATTAATTTTACGTAAATAATTGATGATATTAATTCTCCTAAATAGATAAATCGTTTATTTTTAATCTAGTGGCAAAAAATATAAATCAACGGAGAATAACAATGGGCATCACTGTAAAGTGGGATAACAAGGATGAGACTGTACTCTGCTATGAAGTCAAAGGGCAGTGGACGCTCGAAGACGTGGATGCAGCCGTCGAAGAGACCCACGCCATGACAGAAAACATCACATATGGTGTACATGCGATCATTGATATACGCAACTCCCGTACTATCGCCGATGGTGTGCTGGTATACTTGCGTAAGGCCATGCGTTTGATCCCGGATTTTGATAGTGTTATCTGCGTCGTCACCAATTCTACCGAAGTCCGCACAGCCGTGAAGATGTATATGCGCATTTTCAAGCCGAATCTCACCGTCTACATGGTCAACTCGATGAACTCCGCACGGCGCAAATTCGAGGATGTTACACCCCTTGATGCCCGTTTAGAAGCCGCTGAACAAGAGACAGAATCACTCGCTAGCTAGTCCGCATCACTGATACCAACACTTACACATACTATTTATACCCACAGGGGATGACAACCGTTATAATCATAGCCCTTCATCACGTTGCATATAGGGCGATCTATGGCGATTACCGTTTACTGGGATAAGCAGTCTGTGCGTTATACCTTCGCTGGCCTATGGGATTGGGCAGAACTTGAAGCGATTCATGCTGATGTCTTTGAGGTCATTCGCGAAAGAGACCAGATCATCAGCCTGATTTTCGATATGTGCTCCAGTGTAGATTTACCCGTAGGTGCGCTCTCCGCAATGCGGCGTATGTTCACCTATGCCCCGCCCAACCTGGGGATCGTGATCGTGGTGACAAGTGATGATGCCGCCACCATGACGTTCAGTATGCTGGGTAAATTTGATGCCGCGTTGGGGCGGCGCATCGCCGTGTGCATCAATTTACAGCATGCTCACCAGACTGTGGCAGATTATTACGCCACCCACTGAGATTATCAACGTTGTATGCGTACCACCCGGTCCAGTCCAGCATAATCCTGCACCACATACACAGCACGCGGGCTGAGGGTCTGCTGTGCCAAGTGCTGCACCGCCTGGCCCTGATCGGCCCCAATTTCCAGCAAGATTAACGCATCGGCTGCACAGACCTGCGGCACTTGCGCCAATAATCGCCGTATCAGATCCAGGCCATCAGCCCCACCATCTAATGCCAGATGTGGTTCATACTGGCTAACCGCTAGATCGTGCATGGTTTCGGTGGCGATATAGGGTAAATTCGCCATGACCAGATCAAGCGTCAGGCCAGCCTGGGCCAATGGCAGCAGCAAATCCCCTTGATGCACTTGCACGGTGACCGCATGGGTCGTCGCGTTATGCCGGGCAATCGCCAGGGCACCCGCGCTGACATCCACTGCATGGACTGTTGCCGATGGCGCGTGCGCGGCCAGCGTGACCGCCAGCGCACCGCTACCTGTGCCTACATCCACACACACGGCCCGTGGATGGGCCTGTGTATAAGCGATTGCCATCTCCAGCAGATGCTCTGTTTCTGGCCGTGGGATCAAGACGTGCGACGAGACCGCAAACGTGCGATCATAGAAGGCTTGCCGCCCCAGGATATACGCGATGGGTTCACCACGCGCACGCCGGGCCACCCAATCATCAATCTGCTGCGATTGTGCAGGCGTGAGCGACTTTTCTGGATGAGCGATGACATGGGCACGGCTCACACCCAGCACCTCGGCCAGCAACAATTGTGCATCCAGGCTAGCAGAGGTTGAAATAGGCGCGAAGCGTGCTTTAGCATCTGTCAACACATCACGGATTGTGCGTGCGGCCATCAGGTTTACCCGCTTGCGCTCAATTTTTCGGCTTGTTCACGGGTTGCCAGCTCATCAATAAAGCCGTCGATGTCACCATCCATCACCCCGCTAAGGTTATAGTTACTCACATTGATGCGATGGTCGGTCACACGGCTTTGCGGGAAATTATACGTGCGGATCTTTTCGGAGCGATCCCCTGTACCCACTTGCCCGCGCCGCTCGGCTTCCTGTTCGGCACGTTGCCGTTCGACTTCGGCCTCGTACAAGCGGTTGAGCAAAATCTGCTTGGCGCGGATGCGATTCTGGAGCTGGCTGCGCTCGTCCTGCATTTCAACTACAATCCCGGTGGGAATGTGCGTCATGCGCACAGCGGAGTCCGTCGTATTCACGGACTGACCACCTGCACCCTGGCTGCGGAACACATCAACGCGAACCTCGCTCATATCCAGGTCAATATCGACCTCGTCCATCTCTGCAAGGACAGCTACCGTCACTGTGCTGGTGTGGATGCGTCCCTGGCTTTCCGTGGCAGGCACACGCTGCACCCGATGCACACCGCTCTCGTATTTCAAACGGCTGAACGCCCCATCCCCTTTGATCTCACATTCAATGCGTTTGTAACCACCGCTACCCGTTTCATTCTCTGCGGTAACGGCCACCTTCCAGCCCCGGCTTTCCCCATAACGGGTATACATACGGAACAACTCCGCCGCGAACAACGCGCTTTCCTCACCACCAGCCCCAGCGCGGATTTCCATGATGACGTTTTTATCATCACGGGGATCTTTGGGTAGCAGCATCACCTTAAGTTCTTCTTCTAATTCCGGGAGCTGCGGTTTGATCTCATCAATTTCCATCTGCGCCAACTCGCGCATGTCATCATCTTCGAGCAACACTTCGGCTTCTTCGAGCTGGGTTTTGAGGTCTTTATAGTGACGAAATTTCTTGACGATATCCTCAATTTTAGACCGTTCTTTGGAGAACTTCACGACCTGCTCGTAATCGGCAACAATTTCCGGGTCAGCCATAAGCTGCTCTAACTCAACGTAGCGGTCTTCAATGCCCGCAAGCTTATCAAACATCGGTTTATCCTTTTTCCGTGGTGTGCGTTTGCAAACAGCCTATCAGCCTGTGCTGATGCGGCATCAATACCAGTCAATGCGTACAGGGGAGATGATGTGATTGGGGACGCGCCCCTACAGGGCGTCCAAACGGCGTTGGGAGGGTAATTGGTTGATCATCATAGTTGCATTATACGCGGTTGCAGTCAGCAAGCATAGGGAGTGTTAGCAGGACCATACAAACGGGCGTCAGCAGGATGCCAACGCCCACATGATGTGATTGATTGTATGGTTGAGAACTAACCGTGTATGCGCGTCCTACGTGCGCGTACTAATTAGGACGATTGGCCAGGGTCAACGGCAAGTCAATTAAACTGCCATCACGTAGCACGGTGATGGTAACGGTATCACCGGGCCGGGTTTGCTCTGCAAGGAAACCGATCAATGATGAGAAACTGACAATCGGTGAACCATCAATCGCGGTGATGATGTCTACGCTGTTTTGTGTCGGCGGGCGTAGGCCAGCATCTGAGGCCGGGCTGCCCTGTACCACACCGGTAACCGGCATCCCGCGCTGGTTATTCGCCAGATTGAATTGCTCAATCACGTCGATGTTGATCTCGCCACCGTTAATGCCGATGAAGCTGTATTCTACTGAACCGCGTTCGATCAACTCGGCGGCCACGCGCTGCGTCAATGTAGACGGCACGGCAAAACCGATGCCGGAGTTACTGCGCGTTTCACTGAGAATCTGCGAGTTCACCCCGATGACCTCACCGGACAGGTTGAGCAGCGGCCCACCGCTATTACCGGGATTAATCGGCGCATCAGTCTGGATCACAGATCCAACACTGTACTGACCTAAACCGCGAATATCACGGTCTAACGCGCTGACGATACCGCTGGTCATCGTCCAACGTTGCTGGAATGGGCTACCGATTGCGACCACCGCCTGCCCGATGACTAACTCTTTTTCACTACCGAAGGTAGCTGGTTTCAAGCGTTCTGCTGGCAAATCCACCCGGATCACAGCAATATCAGAGTCCGGGTCCAGGCCGATGACTTCCGCACGGACAATGGTACCATCCAGGAAGTTGACGATGATCTCATCGGCCCCATCCACCACATGGAAATTGGTTACGATATGGCCCTGCTGATCAATCACAAAGCCAGAACCAGAACTACCGAATTCTTCCTCAAAGCCATTGAGCGAGGTCGCCGTGCCCTCTACACTGATCGACACAACCGAAGGGCTGACACGTTCATATACCCCGATCATGGTCTCTTCGATCTGCGAAAGCAGAACCGGGCTACTCCCTTGCTGTGGTACACCATTAAATACCGGTGCATCGGATTGGTTGACGCGCTCACTAAAGCGCACAGGCTGCGAGGTCGCATCACTAATGACATCTTCAACGAAAAAGGGACGTTCACGGGTTTCTACACTATCGGCATACCCTGCGAATAACGCAGTCCCGCCGAGGAAACCGCCTGCGACCAACACCACGGCCACAATGATAGAAAAAATGGTATTTCGTAATTGATTACTCATACGTTGGGTCTTCCTTAGCTATGATTCTGTGGTCTGAGCGCGATGCATGCGTATTATGGAAGGCTGTAGTTTCAACGATATGTCGAATTTGTAAACTGTGCTTTACATCTATATCAGAGTGACATGAGAACTTTCTCATGCCACTATACAGACGAATAATCAACACGGAACCTTACGCACCATTCAGCGGAAGCACCAACTCATCATGGAAATCCGTGATGTTAATCAGTTCGCCCGCTTCGCTGATATACAGGGTATTCTCATAACGCACACCATAGCCCGCATCAGGGTAATACAGGCCCGGTTCAATGGTCACGACATGCCCGGCGGTAAACGTATCGTCTTTGCGGGTGTGGCTGATGTAAGGTGCCTCGTGGACTTTCAACCCCAGGCCATGCCCCAGACTATGCACATACCCCTTATCCGTCCCCGGTTCGCTGCGGGCGGTGGGGTGGCCTGCTGCCTCTAAGAAGTCCTGTACGGCCTCTTGCATCAGATGCGTGGGTTTACCGAGGGTAAACTGCTCAATGGCGATGTCATATGCATCACGGACCAACTTATACACCGTTTTGACGTCCTCTGTGGCATGGCCGATGCACCAGGTCCGCGTCACATCATGGTGATACCCGCCACCCAACTCAAAGGGGAACAGGTCAAATACAATGGATTGCCCTAATTTGAGCGGCATATCTTCCTGGCCCCGGCTATGCGGAAAACCAGCATCACGCCCCTGAGCGAAGATCATGCCAGCCTCTTGCAGGTCACGCTCTAGCAGGGCTGCCCGCACAAACCGCTTTACATCGCCAATGGTCAGCGGACCACCATCCGCTTTGACCACCGTTTCACCATCCACCTTGTGACCGCTGATAAAATCCCAGGTCGCTTGAAGCACTTCACTGGTCCGTGCCGCCACAGATTTGATACGGTCAATCTCATCAGCCGTTTTGGTGGCCGCTGCCCGGTCAAATAAGGTGCGCCCGCCATCGCCTACAAACGTGTAATCCGGGTGAGTTTCCCGCAGGCGGTTGAGCACGTCCAGCACGGTGTTTACTTCCACGGTGCCATAGATGCCCACCTTCCCAGCAGGGACGCCTTGCTCTGCTAATGCTGCGGCCAACATCGCCGCGTAAGCATAGCTACCGTTATTGTCGTTCTGTTCTAACAGTTCGTGCAGCTTATAATGGCTGTAGGCTAGCACCTGTAACCCGCTGACGGCTGCTTCGGCGGTTTCCATACCACCGACGACTAACACCGGGTCAACATCCCGCTTTTTGACGGCCAGCCCACCCGTCAACCGCACACGCCCAACCAGATAATCCAGCGCGGCACTGTATTCCTCACCGATGAAAATCACCAGCGCGTCCAGGTCACGCTCAGCCATGATGCGATCAATATCTGCTTTCATCTATTGAAATCCTATTCGATTAACTCAGTATTCTCAGAATCTACCCAAAGACGTGGCATGCCTGCAAATTCGCTGATGCGCTATCCGAGCAAATCTTCTTATCCTATGACCTCAGTGTGCTTAAATTGAGCAAGGAATACCACCGCATCTTCAATAGAGGCTACCGATTTAAGCTGGCGTCCTAACGGGTGCCCGGTACGCCGAACAATATTAATGACCAGCCGGAAAATGGCGTTTTTGTGAATGACGACGATCTGATCCAAGCGTGGATTGTGATAGGACTTGATCTCATCAGATTTTTGCAATATCTGTGGGGGTAGGCTGGTCAGTTCGGTGAAATCCGCAATAGCATGGATGGGTAGATTATGGGGAACCGCCGGGATGAGATTATCGTTCGCATTTTGGCTGAATGCAAAGAATTCATCCCAATCAAACGGTGGGGTGATCTTGTAGTACATAATGGTTTGGTCTTCGTCGTACCAGCGATATGTTAGAGGCATGATTATCAACATTTCTTGGTGACGCCGCGATACCTATTATCATATACCAAACCTGATGTAATCAAACATAAGATCTGTGATGCACTTTGCCAGAATAGCCGATCTCGATATAGATTACGGGGGATTATGTGGATGAACAGGCAATCAGCAACGGGTATGCATCACCCGGTACAGAACTACCAAGTCAATAGGTGGTCTAGGAGCCAACAGGGGGTTGGCTCCTATTTGGTATCGTATGTTACTGGTCTTCTGGCTCTAAGAACTGTTGCCAGGGGCCGTGCATACCGCTTTCCGTGGCACCGTAATACACACGGATGTTACCGTTATTGCGCTGTACCAAATCGTAACGGATCGCACCATTTTTCTTATAACTGCGCCACAAGCCAATATCACCCTGCCAATTGACCTTATCCGGCTTGGGCGGGTTGGTTTCTTTCTGCTTGATGGCATAATGCCATAGACGCCGGGCAGAGGAGCGCGTCACATTTTTGACCACATTGCCATTACGCAAGTCTCGCATGATGTAGTATGTGGTGTCATTGCGGTTTTCCGTACCGACGATCTCTACACCAGCGCGTGGTGGGCGCAGACCGCTTTCGCTATCATCAGCCGCTTTCTCGTTATTTCGCCTGGATGATTTACCCTGATTAGGCGGCGAGTCATCAGCCGGTTTTTCAATGACCAACGGGGCCAGGTTCACCGATGCCGCAGCCGGGGCCATCGGGCCATCGGCATGTTCACGAAAGGCCATCCCCTGGCGAACCAGATTGACAATCTCATCACGGATGGCAACACTGGTGTCGTTCTCATCACGCACATAGATCTTGGTATTGTCAATCGCATAAGGGCGGCTTTCACCCAATGGTACCTGAATACGGATCACAGTTTTGCCGCGTGTTTCCAGCGTATCAATCTCCACATTGAGCGTGGGGCTAATTGCAGAAGCGATTTCTTCCTGCAATTCTTTGATAGCCTCAGAAGCGTTATCAATACCGGCTGGTTTCTTTTTCTTATCCACGCTGATGCCGACATAAATCGTCCCGCCGTTGGTGTTGGCAAACGCACACACATCAGAGATGATGTTGTACATTTTGCCACCCTTGCGCGTCATGGTCTCATGGAAAGACTGCACCACTGAGGGACCTTCTTCACGCGCTTGCTGCACAAAATCTTCTGGCTGACGGTTCGGATTATACGGGCGCGAACGTGAAAAGTCGTTACTCTGGAACATATCCAGCAGCGCGTCAAAGCTGCGCTCTTTCAATAGGACTTCCGTCATTCGTTCGCCCACGCCTAATGTCACCACGCGGTTTTTCTCACGCATTGTATCCAGGTTATGTGAATCCGACCCCTGGATGCAGCGCATACGTCGGGGATATTCGGGCTTGGTGCCATCGAAAAAGCGTTGTGTGGTGCGTCCACGCCGCCCCAGGTCAGTGACCTCCAGTGCGTGTAGATTGCGGTCCTGTGTGTAGGCGATGCGCGTTTGCCCGCCAAAATCCAGGCCGCGCATAGCGACGCCATGTGTGGTATTGGCATGAGCGGCGATAACGATACCGCCAGCATCATTAATAGCCTGGTACGCCGTCAATACATCCGATGAGGCCCCTACCTGGGAGTTCCCCTCTTCGATGGCCCCTGGTGGGATGTTGAGGCTAAGCAGAACATGTTCGATCTGCCGTAGTGGTATTTCTGGGGAAAAAATGCCAAGGATATGAAAACCAAATGTCGCGGTGAATTCAAAACCCGGTAACACCAGAATCTTATCTAATAGTCGGCGGTACTCAGCGAGTACCCGTAATTCGTCGGGCTGGGCACGCCCCAATTCTTCAAGATACGCCAGTTGTTCGACCTCACGGTACATCGCGGCATAGCCATCGACCGTGTTGTGGTCGGTAAAGGCCATAATATCAATGCCGCGTTGCTCTGCCCGTCTTAAAATCTCAATATAGGACAAATCCTTGTCCATATAATCGGCAGATGCCGGGGTATGTAGATGTAAATCTACACGATACCAGCGCATCCCGGACTTTCGCTTGGATGCCATAAAACTTTTCTATTGTACTCCAATGTAACCTTCGGTCAGTTTTAGAAATCAGGTATCAGCACTCATAAGCTACTATCAACAGGCACCTTGGGCCATGATAGGCAAAAGCCTGAAAACTGAAAACCAAAGACTTATGACTGCTTACAGAAATTATCCAATAAGCTTGTTAAACAGAACCGGTAATTCATCCGGCTCAAAGGGTTTAACCAAAAATGCAGAGGCCCCGGCTGCCATTACCTCGTCTTCGACATCCAGGCCGGATGTCATCACGATGGGGGTATTAGCAAATGGTCCACCAGCCCGCATCTCGCGCAGAATATCCACCCCATCCATATCGGATAAGTGATAGTCCATCAGGAAAAGATCAGGCTGAAATGTGTTGGCAGCGTCAATCACTTCCCCACCAACACCAACGGAGGACACATCAAAACCATCCAGTTCCAACAGTGTTTCCAGAAGTTTGACAGTTGTGTGGTCATCATCAACGATCATGACTTTAGGCACGGCTTGCCTCTCTTTCATAACAGAGAGAGCCGTCGCGTGGCTCTCTCATTAGTCTGCGAATGTCTATATGATTGTAGTGTAGCGATTTCTAATCACTCTGTCCACTGTCCGCATTAAGTGGCATCAGTGCAGCATCCCACACGTCATCCAGGTTTTCCGCCAGGATAATCGTCAGATCTTCACGGACTTCATCGGGCACATCTTCCAGGTCATTCTCATTCTTTTTAGGGATGATGATAGTATCCGCACCCAGGCGATGTGCCGCCAGCACCTTATCCTTAATCCCGCCGACGGGCAGCACTTGCCCCCGCAACGTGATTTCACCCGTCATAGCGACATTGCTGTGTGTGGATCGTCCCGTCAGCAGCGAGGCCAACGCTGTCGCCATCGTCACACCCGCCGATGGGCCGTCCTTGGGCACGGCACCGGCTGGCACATGCAAGTGGATGTCATTGTCCTTGAAGAACTGTGCATCCACGTTCAGGTCATCGGCACGGGCACGCACATAACTCAGGGCCAGGCGTGCGCTTTCCTGCATCACCTCACCGAGCTGGCCCGTGTACTGGAACCCGCCCTTATTCCCCGGCATACGGGTCGCTTCTACAAACAACACCTCACCGCCGACAGGCGTCCAGGCTAAGCCAGTCGCTACACCCGGTTGATCGGTACGTTCGGCCAACTCCTCGCGGTGACCAAAACGGGGTTTACCCAACAATTCACGGACTTTCTCCGCGTCAATCTCCACCGCGTCAGTCTCACCTTCAGCGATGCGCGTCACGATTTTACGTGCAGCCCGTCCGATCTCACGCTCTAAAGTACGGACGCCCGCCTCGCGTGTGTAATTCTGCACGATTTCCAGCAACGCCTCACGCTTGAAGCTAATTTCACTGGAACGCAGGCCATTCTCACGGATCTGACGAGGTACAAGATATTGCTCCGCGATGCTGGTTTTTTCCTGTTCGGTGTAGCCGCTCAGTTGAATAATCTCCATCCGGTCACGCAGTGGCCCAGGGATGGGATCAAGTTCATTGGCAGTCGTGATGAACAACACTTCACTCAGGTCAAAGGCCACATCCAGGTAGTGGTCACGGAACTCGTCATTTTGTTCCGGGTCCAACACTTCCAGCAGGGCCGAGGCCGGGTCACCCCGAAAATCGCGCCCTAGCTTATCGATCTCATCCAGCATGATGACCGGGTTATGTGTTTCCACCCGGCGGATGGTCTGAATAATGCGGCCAGGCAACGCGCCGATATACGTCCGACGAAAACCACGGATCTCGCTCTCGTCACGTACACCGCCCAGGCTCATGCGGATGAACTTACGCCCCATTGACCGCGCAATCGACGCGCCCAATGAGGTTTTACCCACACCGGGCGGGCCAACGAAGCATAGAATCGCGCCTTCACGCTCGCGCCGGATGTAGTCCTCATGCGTATCTTCTTCGGGTTCATTCTCCTGAGCGCGTTCCGCCCGGAGTTTACGTACCGCCATGTATTCCAGAATGCGATCTTTGATGTCCTTCAGACCATAATGGTCTTCATCAAGTACATCGCGGGCATGTTTGATGTCCAGGTTATCGGTTGTCGTCTTTGACCAGGGCAAGCTGGTCAACCAATCCAGATAAGTACGGATCACACCATATTCAGCAGCGGCAATCGGCAATTTTGCCAGCCGATCCAACTCACGCCTGGCCTCTTTTTCGGCTTCTTCTGGCATGCCAGCCCCAGCGATGCGCTTACGGAACTCCTCAACTTCAACGGTCTGCTCATCGCCTTCGCCCAGTTCTTTTTGGATGGCTTTAAGCTGCTCCCGCAGATAATACTCACGTTGGGTCTTTTCCATCTCGGATTGCGCTTCAGTCTGGATTTTGCGGCCCAGCTCCAGAACTTCCAACTCTTTACTGAGGATGTCCATCAGCAAACGCAACTTCCCGGAGAGCGTGTTGAGTTCTAGCAGCTCCTGTGCCTGATCCAGATCCATACGGATGTACGTTGCCACTGCATAGATTAACTGCATCGGCTCATCCACATTCAACGCGGACGACACCAACTCGCTAGGGATGTTCGGCACCAAATCAGCCAGGCGGGTGAATTGCTCCACTACATTTCGCACCAATGCCTCAATTTCCAACGATTCTTCTTCCTCATCTTCAGGTAAATCGCTGATGCGGGCACGTAAATACGGTTCTTCCTCGGTATATTCGTCAATACGCATCCGGCTGATGCCCTGTACCAGCAGGCGAATCGTGCCATCTGGTGCGCGGAACAGACGATGAATCGAGGCCAGTGTACCAATGCGGTGCGCGTCATCCGGGCCGGGGGTTTCTAACTCCGGGTCTTTTGCCATTACCAGGCCGACCAGACGATCCCCATTGACGACATCGTCAACCAGGCGCACGCTGCGCGGTTGCCCCACCGTCAGTGGGATGGCCGTCTGTGGGTAGACCACCAGGCCACGCAATGGCAGGATTGGCACTTCTTCCGGGGTGATATGATCATCCATCTCAAAGTCATCATCTTCATCAGCGATGTTGACATCCAGAAAATCCCCATCAGTGTCATCGCTGAGTGCCATCCACCGCAGGAAATCAAGATTTATTCTATTCGTCATGGGCTGCTTTGTCCTGTTTCTCGTTATCGTCGCCACTGACTACACGGATCTGCTGTTGCGGTCTGCGGGGTAACTCCACCTGGAGGAAGCCGCCACGGTATGAGGCATTGACCGCTTCCTGTTTGATGTCCCAAGACAGACCGATATCCAGCCCAAATTCGCCATAGCCGATCTCCATACGGTGGTTTGCCGCCCCATCAAAGGAGGGCCGGTTACGTACACCGTGGATCACGAGCCGCTTGTCAGTCAGGTTAATTTTTACGTCTTCCGCTTTGATACCCGCTACCTCAACGATGATCATGATGCGATCTTCAAGTTCGATGACATCGTAAGGTGGGGCAAAACGGCTGTTGTTATTTGAACGCCACATAAGGTATTACCATAGATGCATTGATCGTTAATGCTTTAATATAGCATTGTCGTGTAAATGATGCATTAGATGCACGTCCGCCGCGTGTTAGAAAGCTGCAAGAGGTTCTAACCCATCCAGCAACTGCACCTAAACATCTTCAACCAACTTCGCGAGAAATTGCGGGTTATACACTTTGCCCACATCGTAAGGGAGCTTATACCGCTCAATCAGTGAGACCAGCAGCATCTCATGCGGGTATGCCGAAGCCCGCCCTTCACGGACTGTACCAAACGCCTCCGCTAAAGACATGCCTTCATGGGCGATGAGATAGGCCATTACCATACTCACAGAGCGGCTGATACCCATATGGCAATGTACGAGCACCTTCTCACCCGCTTCAACTTGTCGGTGGATAAAGCGCACTACCGTATCAATCGTATCATCATCCATATACTGGCAATCTGGGATAGGGCAATCCAGCAACGTAAACGAAACAGACCATTGGCCCTGTTCACGCGGGATCTGATCCAGCCGTACTACAGCAGTGATGCCCTCCTGCCGCACATCATCTTGATGCTTGATTACCGTGCTCTCACCCACATAGATGTCATCGAAAACTGCATCAAACATAGTCACTCATCCCAATTGTTAGATCATCCCGTATATTGATTATAGGCAAATTTTTATATGAGGCAGGGCTTACCTCAGCATACCCGGTCATGTTACAATAATCAGTAAGCGTTGACGTAACCTATACTGTATGACTTGAGGAACCCCATGCAAATGCAATCTGTCTTAGGGTCTATGGATCGCGTGATGCAGACCATTTTATTTGTGCAACCGCGTGACCTGACCGACGAACAAACTGACCGCACCGCAGAAAATGCCTTCGGCTTGTCGTTAATGTTCTCTGGCGTTCGCTGTGTTTTACAATATGCGGTTTTGCCGTTTATCCTGCCGTTTATCGGTGTGGCTACAGATGCGACCATTCCGCTGTTGCTGGCCCTTAACGTGGTGGCGATGATCTCGATTGTGTTCAGCTTGCGCCGCTTCTGGTCCGTCGGCTATAAATATCGCTGGCAATATCTGTTTGTGGCGATGTTCGCGCTGGTGCTGTTAAGCGGCTTCCTCGTTATGGATATTCAAGCTCTATAAAAACTACAAGCCACGCCGGGCCGACCCACATCGGCCCAAAATCCGCTATCTTAAACCCCACATGAGCCAATTACCCCCTTATCTGAGTGGGTTGTAACCCCACGCATAGAAGGTAGTGAGAGGTGATTGCTTACTCATCCCACTTGATTGATAATGACATCAGAATTGTTATCCAGAGAAAGCAAGCTAACATGAGCAAAAAGATCATTGTAATCGGCAGTGGCTTTGGTGGGTTGGGCGCAGCCATTCGCCTTGCCGCCCGTGGCTACGATGTCGAAATCTTCGAAAAGCGCGATGCCCCCGGCGGGCGTGGATATACCTACGAGATCGACGGCTTCAAATTTGATGGCGGCCCGACTGTCATCACCGCACCCTGGTTATTCGATGATCTATGGGAATTGGCCGGGAAGAAGCGTGAGGACTACGTTGAGTTCGTGCCAATTGACCCCTTCTACCGCATCTTTGATAAGGACGGCGTCCCCTTTAATTACAATGGCGACCCGGACTTCATCCACGAGCAAATCAAGCAGCGCAGCCCACAGGATGTTGAGGGTTACAAGCGGTTTATGGAAACGACCAAGCCCATTTTTGAAAAGGGCTTCGTAGAATTAGCGGCCAAACCATTCCTGCACTTTAGCGATATGCTCAAGGTCGCGCCGGATCTCATCAAGATGCAGTCCTATATGAGCGTCTATGGCTATGCAGCCCAATTCATTGAAGACGAGTTCCTGCGCCGCTGCTTCAGTTTCCACCCGCTGTTGATTGGTGGTAACCCATTCGATAGCCCGTCCATCTACGCCATGATCCACTATCTGGAACGCGAGTGGGGCATCCACTATGCAATGGGTGGCACCGGTGCGCTGGTCAAAGGGATGGTGACGCTCTTTGAAGAACTGGGCGGCAAAATCCACTATAACACCGAAGTCGATGAGATCATCGTTGATGACGCCCGCCGCCGTGTGAGTGGCATCCGCTTAAAAGACGGTGAAATCGTCATCGCCGATGGTGTGGTCAGCAATGCGGATGTGGCCTTCACCTACATGAACCTGATTGACAAGCGGTATCGCCGTAAGTGGAAGGACTGGCGACTCAAGTCCATGAAGTACAGCATGTCGCTGTTCGTCATCTACTTTGGCACCAAAAAGCAGTATCGCCATGATAGCAAGCTGGCCCACCACAACATCATCCTGGGGGATCGCTACAAGGAACTGCTGCAAGACATCTTCCAGAAAAAGCAACTGGCTGATGACTTCTCGCTCTACCTGCACATGCCATCCATGACCGACCCGTCAATGGCACCCGAAGGTGGCGAGACATTCTATGTGCTCTCCCCGGTGCCGCACCTGGATAGCGGCGTGGACTGGACCGAGATGGCGAAGCCCTACCGCGATGCAATCATGCAATTCCTGGAGGACGATTATCTGCCGGACCTGCAAGAAAACATCGTCGCGGAGCATTACATTGATCCGCTGCACTTCCAGAACACATTGAACAGCTACAAAGGCTCCGCCTTTAGCGTGCAGCCCATTCTGATGCAATCCGCATGGTTCCGCCCGCACAACCGCAGCGAAGATTTTGCTAACCTGTACTTCGTCGGCGCGGGTACACATCCGGGTGCCGGTCTGCCGGGTGTGCTTTCCAGCAGTGTCATCGCGGAAAATCTGATTATCGAGGATATGCCGCTGCCGTCATTCCTGCAATCCCAGCGCAACGCTGCGCCATCATCCGTAGCACCTAGCGCATCAGATATGCCCATCGCCGGGGATTAGACGACCAAACCATTCACCATATTGAACGTAAAACGCCGGTCTGTTCAAGTGATCGGCGTTTTACATTGCCCTACCCAATAGGGACCACGCTGACTTTTCAACTGATCACTGACAACTTAAAACCAATTACCCCATCGTCGCGATGCGCCCCAGTGCAGAAATTGATGGCATGAAGAAATATCCACCGCCTTTGATGGTTACAAAGCGTTGCAGTTTCTTGACGGTGCGGCGCACCGGCGAGGCCGCCAGAGTCATTTCTGTGGTGCCATTCGCGTTACCGATAATCGGGTCTTTCTCATTGTATAACCCGTGGAAGTGCGTATTTTCCACCCAGCTTTGCTGCACAAACTCAAATTGACGGCTGATATTGGCATTAATCGCCAGGAAAATCAGCCCACGGTCTACACCATCATCGGCAATATCGGCGGGGGGCGGCAGTTGATCCAACGGGAACAGCGGCGCACCGTAAGGCAACCCACGCCGAATCAGCAAGTGGCGATCCGCTGTTTTGAGGCCCTCTTCTTTGGTGGGTGGCAGGCTATCACGCGGGTTCATGCGCCGCACATGCGACCCAAACGGGCACTGATCACCATATGGATCCCGGTCATGGAACATGAAGTTATTCCATTGATCCTGCGGGATTGAGGCGTTATCTCGCCAGGGGGCCATGACCAGCGGCACGCCACTCGGCCAGCGGCCCATCAGCTTAGCGGCTAACCAGACCGTTTTCTCGTCATCAGTCATGGTGGCGAGTTCGCCTTCACCTTCGGCTTCCGGGATGTTGGCGGCGATAAAATTCCAGAAGGCCGCGACATCCTGGTGCATCTTACGGAACACCATGTAAGTGCCATTCTTGCCCAGGTCTTGACCATCGAGCATCGGTGAAAATGGCAACTGCCCGTACTCATTTTTATAGCCCAGCACGAATTCACCCTCAGCGATGGTCGGCTCCGCCTGTTTATCGTCGCGGTTGGAGGTGGTCAACCGTGGTTGCGATAGCCCATCGAAAAAGCCAAAATGCTCGCGACTATCCGCGAGTTTATCGCCCACATCCTCATGGATAAGCGTAACATCGTTGGCGGCAAACCCAGCTTTCAAGCCTTCATAGATTTGTGTACGCTTCGCCTCGGAAACCGCTAACACAACGATAATTGCGTGGACGTCTGCGGCGTTGTCGCCGCCAACCTCCCAGTTTACCGGGGCATTTTCCCCAGTATCACCGAGGATGCGCTGCCGGTCCGGGTGGGCGATGCCCTGCCGAAACTCATGCGGGAAGGTCGCCTGTGATGCTTCCGGCATACCCAGCGCACCCAATCCATAACAACTCAGCCCGATGTTAATCATGTGATCGGGCTTGATGGTCTTGCCTTGATCATCTTTGGGCCAGCGGGCACCCGTGGCAATTTGTGGGATCATATCCGCCACCCATTTACGCCCGCCTTCTGCGTCATTGAAGCGTAAAAATAGATAATGACCATGATAGAGATGCCCATAGCCGCTGATGACCAACCCTTGAATATCCGCGTTATGTAATTCGTTCATCGGATGATGCCTCCCCCTTGTAAGCGACGCAGCCATTCCGCAGACCCGGCTTTATCCAGGGTGGTGCTGATCTCGCCGTCGTTGAGCAAATTCATGACTGTTGTATCCGGCACGGAGCTATAAAATGCCTGTGTGCGGATTTGATTAACGCGGATGATATTCTTAAACGCTTCAATATCTTGCGCCCCTTGTTCCGGGTAACGTGGCGCACTCGTCCAGATGAAATCCATACCCTTGGCGGCTTTATCGACAAAATCCCCGATGTAGCTGGGCCAACTGCCATCATAATTGCTGGTGAATAGCAGCCAGCGGCCCTTATCAATGATGACCCAGCGTGCAAAATGGATGGTGGCAATGCCGCCCAGCGAACCCCGGTTCTGGAAGTGCTTGGCGACCAGATGAATGCCAATCAACACCACCCGGAGCTTGAATAGCGTCCACCAGCCCGGCTTAATGGCCGAGATAATCGTCACCTGATTCTGGGTGATTACATCTTCAATATCGGTGATGCCGTCATTGATGTTGAGGTCGTCCAGGTCGATATTCAGGGCGGGTTCGCGCCCGGTGATCTGGTTACGCAATGGACGATAGATAATTACCTCAATGAACAGGCGAATAAAATCCAAAATGAACAGCGGAAATGTGAGGAAATCACGCGGCCTGGGCCGCCTGGCCTTACCCGGCAGGCTATCCATCGCCGGTTTTAGACGGTCATCATAAAATTGCTTGGCAGCAGGTAGATCGTTAAACGAGGCCAGCACCTCTGCCGGGGTGCGGTCCAGATGATGTTTTAAGCGGCCTTCAGCGACTTTTGCCACATCCGGCAGATTGAAGAAATCACTCACCGCATCACGGAAATCCATAAAGATCCGTTTAGAGCGGAGTGTTTCATAGCGGTAGCCGATATAAAAGGCGTTGTAATCAATACTATGAGTCTTGATGAAGCTGAGAAAGTCTTTTTTATATTGCGCAAGGTTACGGGTACGGTTTTCCGGGTAGCCTTCGCAACACCCCCAGATTTTGTCCATCGCCTCGCCAGATTTATCCGCAAATTCGTTCAGATGGTCTGCCAGGCTGCCATCATAATTGCTGGAAAAAAACAGGTATTGCCAGGTGCCGGTGCGTTTGTTGGGGATCAACGCCCAGCGGCCAAACTGCAATGTTTCAATCTCGCCTAATTCCAGGTGACTATTTTCGCGCTTCCCTTTCACGTCCTGGCCGATGGTATTGAGCAAGGCTTCGAGTTCTTCCCCCTTACCCGGCTTGATCTTTGCGATGACCGTTAAAGCGTGTTGCATGGGTCAACCTCCTTACAGGTATGTGCATGCCATTTAGTATAAGGCAATACAAAGATTTAGTAGCTGAGATCTGCCCCGGCTACCGTGAGATTGCAAGATTGTTAGATGATAGCTAGTCGTCCGATGAGGCAGGTTCGTCTGGGTCGAAGGGTTTGCCGGCTAGCCCCTGCTGTAAAGTTGTCCGCAGTAAGTCGGTCATCTCCGCCTGGTAGACCACATCGGCCTCGTGCTGCATAGCAACGGAAAATTCAACCAGGACTTCGATGACGGCCTCTTGTACGGTTTGGCGGATCAATGATTTGAATTGATCTACCGTCAGTTCTGATAGGGGTTGATGGTCGCTCATAAGATTTGGCCGCATGAATAAGTCGGTTATGTTCTTTTAATGTACTTACTTTTGAAGACGGCGCAATTTAAACGTTACAGTCCGGTTAGAATCAAAACAGCCCGATGTGCGCCATTTATACAAAGTCCTGCACCCAGGCGAAAACATGCTATGTGAGCGACTTAAAATCTGTTGGTGTTGTCTTGCGTTGCGTGGTCGTAGGCGATATGTTCATCCTCCGTGACGGGTGCTGAGGTTGTTTCATCCCCTTCGGCATGGATGCGCTTCCGCGCAGAATAGGCGGAGCCTCTGGCATCCATTGTGGGTGCAAACGCAGATAACCCCAGTACCCCATAATTTTTGCCTGTTGTGCCGTAGATGGCATCAATGCCGCCCTTAATGGAGTATGTTTCATGCCAGATGGTCGTGTGGCGCGTGTCCTGGAGCATATCACGCCACCACGATTTGTGTGTATCGTCGCCCCGTGCATAGCGTTCAAGGTCTTCAAAGGAACGCCAGTACTGCCGGATGATAAAGTGAGGGCGTAGCCCTTTCATGATCACCCCCAGGTTATGTGCTAGCAAGCCTTCGGCTTTGGTGGAGCGTTGAATTCCGGGCAGAACACTCAACACGGTGAAGAAACCGAGCAGATTATTTGGTGACATGCCCAGTTCAATGAAGATCAGTTCCGGGTAGGCGTCGGTATCCACAGTAATGCGTGTATATGGCTTCTTCCCCATGATTATCTCCTGCTGTGACCATCCGATAGACTCACCGTATCACGGTTTGCTTTACTTCTTATGTGGTGGTTTAGGGTTTTTTATCAATCTCTACTTTTGCAGGGGATGAGACAGGGGGAAGTCAACAAAAAACGACCAACCCCCAGGTTGATCGTTCAAAACTGCATT
>JGI12109J20283_10006308_pt1 | contig 23646 bp, 15 predicted proteins | sample ElkSlonscriptome_12_FD_20283 | JGI IMG/M metagenome (IMG submission 20283)
CCCGGACGCACCTGCCACAAACCGGCTCGCCTGCCATCGACAGCGGCAGCAACGCGCTTGTCGATGGTACACTCCCGCTTGCAGACATAAATGGCGACGGCGTTATCAACGGCAATGACACCCTGAACAGCGAACAGCGCGGCTTTGACCGGGTCGTGAACGGCACCGTCGATATTGGCGCGGTTGAGGTCGGCGCGGGGAATATTGCCTACAGCATTACCGTGGATAGGAGCAGCATCACCGAAGGCGGCCCCAATCAGAACAACATGCTGGTCACGGTGGCCCGTACGGGTGGCACTGCCGACGCCGGCAGCATTGCGATTACGCCGGGCGGCTCGGCGGTGGCGGGCGATGATTACACCTTTGCCCTGGACAGCAGTGGGGCAAGTTTCGACGCCGGCACCGGCGTGCTTACGTTTGAAGCGGGCACCCCGCAGGCCCTGTTTGCACTCAGCGCCCAGACCGACGGCCTGATCGAGCCGGACGAAACGGTGACGCTTACCCTGGCGAATCCCACTGCCCCGGAAGCCGCCACAATTAGCGCCCCGGCCACGGTGACGGTAACTATCCAGAATGCCGATATTGCCGGAGCCACGCTCAACCCGGCCGACTTGATGGTGGATGAAGCCGGCAACAGCGCCGGCTACACGCTGGTGTTGACCAGTCGGCCTACGGCGGATGTGACGATCAGCATCACGTCCGATGCGCAGCTCAACACGGACACGACAAGCCTGATCTTTACCCCGACCACCTGGGACACCCCCCAGGCCGTGAGTGTCACGGCGGTGGATGATGCGGTAGTTGAAGGCATACACAGCGGCAGCATCAGCCATAGTGCTACAAGTAGCGATAGCAACTTTAACGGTATTACCATTGCTGATATGACCGTCACGGTGCAGGACAACGACGGCGCAAACGTGACCATCATGCCGACCAGCCTCAGCGTAAGCGAGAGCGGCATGACCGCGGGCTACACCGTAGTGCTGACCAGTCGCCCTACCACCGATGTGACGATTAGCATTACGCCGGATGCGCAACTCAACACCGACGCGACAACCTTGACTTTTACCCCGGCCACCTGGGACACCGTGCAAACCGTGACCGTCTCAGCAGTGGATGATGCCGTGGCCGAAGGCATGCACACTGGCACGATCAGCCACAGCGCCACAAGCAGCGATAGCAACTACGACGGCATCGCTGTTATGGATGCGACCGTGACGGTGCAGGACAACGACGGCGCGAACGTGCTTATCAGCCCGACCAGCCTCAGCGTGAGCGCGAATGGCATGACTGCCGACTACAGCGTGGTGTTGACCAGCCGACCCACGGCAGACGTGACGATTGTCAGCGTGCCTGATACGCAGCTTCGTACAAACGTGCCGATTGTTACCTTTACCCCGACCAACTGGGATACTACGCAGGTCGTCACCGTCGCGGCGCTGGATGCTACCGCAGCCGGTAGCACACGCGGCGGCATGATCAGCCATATCGCTGTGAGCAATGATAGCAACTACAACGGCATCGACGTAATAGATGTGACGGTGACGGTGCAGGGCGACGTGGACGGCGGTGAACTCAGTGATGCTACCGTCGTGTATCTGCCCCTGATCGTTCGATAGCTACACTCCACAACCAGATGCCTGGCACCCACGCTGTCCGAGCGGATAGCGTGGGCCGCTCAAGATACTACTGTTTCATTCACGGTATGGAGTGTGCAAGCCATGCTTGCGCCGTCACGCTGAATGTATGGTATCTTTCAAGTGGAATGCGGTTGGTGGGACCGGCATAAACCATCACACTATTTCTAATCAAGACACGAGTTACGCGGTCACGAACCCAGAAGGAAATCTCGCCTCCGGCAGAGGGGAAGATTCCAGATCTTGTTCACAAAAAATTTGCTTTCAGAGCAGATTTTTTGTGAATAAGATAAAACGTACCATACTGCCGCAGGCGAATCCGGCCATTACCATGCTCAAACGTCCGGCTTGCAGACCCACCGCGTAAGTCGTGTAATCAAGAAAGATGATCAAATCATGAGCGATGCAGGACACAAACCAGATGACAGTCACGCGGCGCTGATTGCCCGACAGTCCCGGCGCATGCTGGTGGCGCTGGATGTGCCGACGCTGCCGGAGGCGCTGGCGCTGGTGGTCGCGCTGCGCGATCATGTCGGTGGCTTCAAGGTGGGGCTGGAACTCTGCACGGCGGCGGGTGTGCCCGCCGTAGTGGAGGCGATCGGCGCGGCGGGCGGAGCGGTCTTTCTCGATCTCAAACTCAAGGACATCCCCAATACCGTGGTCGGAGCAGTACGCACGATTGTCACCCGGCTGGGCAATAATGTGCGTATGTTGACGCTGCACTGCGACGGCGGCAGCGCGATGCTTCAGGCGGCGGTGGCGGCGGCGCGAGAGGCCGGCTCTAACCCGCCGCTGCTGCTGGGTGTCACGGTGCTAACCAGCATTGATGCCGCTGCGCTGCGGGGCGAATTGGGCATCCCCGATGCGCTGGAGGCACAGGTGGTGCGGATGGCGCAATTGGCGCAGGCAGCCGGGCTGGATGGTGTGGTCGCCTCGCCCCACGAGGTCGCCGCGATCCGGCGAGCCTGTGGGCCGGATCTGCTGATTGTAACGCCCGGCGTCCGCCCAACCTGGGCCGCCACTCAGGACCAGCGCCGCGTGATGACGCCGGCCCAGGCCGTCGGCGCAGGCGCGGACTATCTGGTGATTGGTCGCCCGATCACCGCCGCGCCCGCGGTTGAGGGTGGCCCGACTGCGGCGGCCCGACGCATCGCCGGGGAGTTAGCCGCTGCGAGCGGGTAATCGCAGATCACTGCGCCGGAGCGATATCCACAAACATCACATCGATTGCGCCGGGGACTTCAATCTCCTGCTCATGCAGACGCTGACGAATACGGGCGCGTACCTCATCAGCCAGGGCCGGCAGTTCAAGATCGGCCTGATAGACAATCGCCAGTTGCAGCCGGATATGCAACCGTCCCTCGGCCACCTGTACATTGATCTCATGTGCGCCATTGTTCTGCCGTAGCAGCGTGCGCAACCGGGGATTGCCGGTCTGTTCCTGGGCAATTGCGGGAATCTCGCGTACTACCTCCCGCACGAGTTGCACAATCTGCTGTTCCGACGGCATGGGCCCATGCTCCGCCGTTGCCACTGGAGGCACCAACTCCACGCTCTGCTCCGGTGCCGGTAGGTGTGGCGGCGCGGGGTGACTCTCCGTACTACACTCCTCGATCATCGCGCGGAACGCTTCTTCCTGCTCGGTGGTGCCCAGCACGGCCAGCAGATCATTCGCCTCAAAGCGATACTCAATTGGTGGATTGGGCACTACATTTGTGCCGCGCATCACCGCCACAATCGAGGCTCCGGTGTGGCGGCGAATGGCCGACTCGCTCAATGTTTGCCCCACCAGCGCACAGGTCGCCGGCAGCGTCACCCACTCGATGGTCAGGGCACGCGTGGCATACTTCAGGCGGCGCAGCAACTGCGCACTGGGCGAGGCGCTGCCCGTGGCATCTTCGCCGTCTTCGCCATACAGCGGTGCATACAACTCCTGATGCACCGCTGCGCTGAAGCGCTGAATATCGGTGGGCGGCACCTGGAAATGCACCAGCACCTGCCGCACCATCTCCAATCCCGCTTCCAGTTCGGGTTGCACCACTTCATGCACGCCCATGCGCTTGAGATCTTGCAGTTGCTCCGCTCCGGCAGCGCGGGTGACAATATGCAGTTCGGGACTCAACTCACGCACGCGGTGGGCGATTAGCTGCACCCCCAGCGCCTCGGGCACCGTGACCAGCAGCAGGCGCGCATGATGCACCTGCGCCGCTTCCAGCACAATCGAACTGGTGGAGTCGCCAAAGATAACCGGGATATTCTCCGACTTGGCCCGTTCCACCACCCGCTGATCCAGTTCAATCACTACAAAGCGTACCCCTACCCGCTGCATCACGCTGGCGGCCGCCCGCCCGACCCGCCCATAGCCTGCGATAATCACATGTCCATGCAACTGCTCCCGTGGCAGGTTAAACGTACTCAATTCCTCGCGGGGCACATAGCGCCGCCAGAGCCGATAGAGCGGCACCGCGCTACGCGAGAGGAACGGCGTCAGCACCATCGTTACCAGCGCCGTCGCCAGCACCAGCGCGTAGAGATCATCTGAGATGGCATCCGCGCTCACGCCGACGCGCGCCAGCACAAACGAAAACTCACCCACCTGAAACAGGCCGAGTCCGATGATTAGCGGGGCGCTATTGCCATAGCCAAAGGCGCGACTAATGCCGCCAAAGATCAGGCTCTTGCCCAGCATCACAATCAGCACGGTAAACAGCACCAACCCCAGATTGGCAAAGAGAAACGCCGGATCAAGTAGCATCCCGACTGAGACAAAGAAGAGCATACCGAAGACATCGCGCAGCGGAATAATATCGCTCAACGCCTGGTGGCTATAGTCCGACTCGCTCAGGACCATACCGGCCACAAACGCCCCGAACGCAAACGACAGGCCGAAGAGATAGGTACCATAGCCGATGCCCACCCCCAGCGCCACCACGGCCACCAGAAAGAGTTCGCGCGAGTGCCAGCCGGCAATAATGCGCAGCAGCCAGGGCATCACCCGCGTGCCGACAAAGACCATCGCCGCCAGGAAGACCGCCGCTTGCAGCACCGCCAGCCCCAGGATCGGCAGGCTCTGCTCAATGTTGCTCAACGTGGGCAGGATAATCATCAGCGGCACCACCGCCAGATCCTGCATAATCAGCATGCCGATCATCACCCGGCTTGCCAGTGTGCCCATCACCCCTTGCGACGCCAGGGTTTTGAGGATAACCATCGTGCTGGAGAGCGCAATCAGGGAGCCAAACCAGAGCGACTCGATCCAGTCCCATCCAAAGAAAACCTGCCCGACCAGATAGCCAAACGTGATCGTCAGTGCAATCTGGATAGGCGTCCCGATCAGGGCCACCTGGCGCACCGGCTGCAGCTCCTTAAATGAGAACTCCAGCCCCAGCGCAAAGAGCAGCAACGCCACCCCGATCTCCGCCAGCAATTCGATATCATGGATCTCCGTAACCGTCACCCCACCTGTGTAGGGTCCGACCAGCACACCTGCCAGGATATAGCCCAGGAGCAGGGGTTGGCCCAGGCGCTGCGCAACCAGACCTCCCAGCAGGGCCGCCACGAGGATGATGGCAATGTCGGCCGCAATGCCCATAGCAACCTCCTTTACTTCTCTTGAAAATAGTTTCTGGGGATACCTTTACCATACCAGGATATACCGGGAAGTGCAAGACATCGGGTAAAAATGGCGGGGGGAGAACAACGAACAACGAAGCAGAGAATAACGCTATGGTGTCTCAGGCGGCAGCCATGCTGCCGCCTACGGTTTACCCGAGGGGAACGATCCGCCTCCTCGACAGCGCCATCCCCAATCAGACGCAGCATCGCGGAACACAAGTCCGCATCAGCCGTTTTGCATTGTTCGCGCATTGCGCCGCGTTCGTAGTCCAGGCCATCACCGCGCATTATTGTCAGGCAAGCGCAGGCCACGCTCCTCGCGCTTCGGGTCCGGCTTGAGCAGCGGGAGCCGTTCCGCCATGCCGGTCAGCGTGGCTCTCCCTGTGGCGAAGGCCGGGAACCCCGCCGCTTCAACGACTGAAAGCATTGCCGGCTGACCGGCAAAGGCGACCGTATGTCCGGCAGCTTTAGCGGCCCGATCCGGCGGGAGCAGTGGCTCGAACTGCCGCTGCCACCCGCGAAGCTGAAGCGGAAACGCACAGTGTCATCGATTGCCTTTCCGGGCGGCAGCATGGCGACCGCACTCCATGACTTTTAGCGGAAGGGTGACGCACTTAGCAGGCCCCCCGGTCCCTCCGGGCTGTTCCAAGTCTTGTTAGGGCCGCGCGGCAGGACATCCGGGTCAATATTGTTGACGTAGATATCCCGATAGTTGCCCACTGCGCGCAAGATCTGGTAGGCAAAGTCATTTGTCAGCCCCAACTCTTGACCAATGTTGCCGCGCTCTCCCAGCAGGCGCGCAATATCCGGGTTATCTGAGTTCCGGAGTTCTTCAACATTTGCGGCATTAATGCCCAACTCTTCGGCATAGATCGTGACAAACACCGTCCAGTTGACCACATCGGCCCAGGTGGGGTCGTCTTCGATATAGACCGGGCTATGCGGTTCGCGCGAGATCTGCCCGGCGAGAATATTATGATCATCCGGGCTCACAAACCTGGTGCGCCGGGCGACCAGTTCTGAAGTATCGGCTGTAACCGCATCACAGCCGCCCCGCTCATATATGTCATAGACTTCGGCGACGGTATTCCGGCGGTTCAATTCAAACGGGATGTTGCGCGCGGCAAACTGATCCTGCAAGTTCTGCTCGGTGTCCGAACCGGCCAGGACACAGATCGTCCGGTTTGCCAGGTCTTCCAGCGTTACAAAGCCTTCATCACGGTTGACCATAAACCGTTGCCCATCGTGGAAGATCGTCGGGCCAAATGCCAGCCGAATGCCGGAGTTGGGCGGGTTCATGCCGGCGTCGCGCTGGGCCAGCCAGGCCACATTGTGAAACAGCACATCGATCTCGCGGTCGCTCACGGCGGCGAAGCGCTCGCGGTTGCTCAGCGGTACAAACGTTACCGCGTCGGGATCGCCCAGAGCGGCGGCGGCAACCGCACGGCAGAAATCGGCATTAAAACCGCTGTAGCTACCGTCCTGGGGCGTGGCAAAGCCGGGCAGATCCTCCTGCACGCCGCAGCGTAGTTCGCCCCGCTGCTGCACCCGCTCCAGGGTTGAGATGTCGGCTTCCCAATCGCGGGCGGCGGCCAGCCATGCGCTGACCTGGTCATCATTCTGAGCAATCCAGCGCTCGGCCTGGCGCTCAATATCTTCCGGGCTATCTTCGCCAAAAAACATGGTTGAGTTTTGCGCAGCGATATCATCCAGCGGAATCTCAACCAGTTCGAGCAGGCGCAACGCCGCCGGGTGGTTCTCGAGAAAGGCCCGGTTGGCTACCACGCGGATGTCGTTCAACGGAAAGCCCAGATTGCAGGGGTTGGAACTACACCCCACTACATCGGGCACCAGGGTTAACTCCTCCTGGGCCTGCATTGCGTCGGGCAGACTGGAAAAGGGTACCTCAATCCAGACCACATCCTCACCCGGAACCAGTTCATTGATCGGCCAGTTGGGTGTCCAGGTGTAGAAGAGCAGTGGCTCGCCCTCCGCGTAGCGCTCAATTCCATCCAGCAGCAGGTTGGAGTATTCGCCCTGGACATGCGTCACCGTAGCGCCAAGTTCATAGATATCCAGGTGGTGGTTAATAACCGCCTCACACCCCCAGCCCGCGTTGCAGCCCAGCAGATCGGCCTTACCATCGCCATCACTATCAAACAGCGCCGCGATTTCGGGGTCTTGCAGATCGGCCAGGTTGTCGATCCCGGCCGCCTCGGCCGTCGCTTTGTCAATGAGGTAGCCCTGCAAGGCTCCGCCGCGCACCTCCGAGCCGATCGGCGTAACATGTTCTGCAACCTCCTCGGCCTGCAGTTCCGGGTTATGCAGGGGAAACCAGCCATTCGGCCACATATCCACCGTTCCCTCGGCCACCGCCGGGTAGAAATCGGCCGGCGACATCACCTCCGCCTGCGTTACTTCAAAACCCAGCTCTTCTAACACCTGGGTATAGATTTCCGCCTGAAACCAGCCGGTGTCCCAGTTGGCGCGGGCCATCCGAATCGTCATATCTGAAGTGCCAGTGGTCGATGCGGCGGTTGGGCCCGGTGCAACAGTCGGTTCCGGCACGCCGGTCGGCACCTGCGCAACAGCGGTTGGTGGAGCGGGTGGCTCCGGTGTCGCTTCGCCTGCTCCAAAGAAACCACAGGCAGACAACACTAGCGTGATCAGGATAAACAGGCTACTCAATGCAGAAAATCGAAATCGGTGCATAGGAATTCCCCTGTCTCGATTAATTCGGTCTGGCCCGCAGTGAGCGTGACCAGACCGATGGAGTATCATCAGCAGTATTATTGGTCAGGTTGGCCGGCTCCAACTCATCAAGATGAACTACGTAGATCGCGTCGTTGTGGTTACGTGCCGGTTGTCCACACGCATAGCTTCTCTTTGCTACATGCGCCCAAACTGCTTTTCTAACTGACCCGGTGTTAACAGAATCATGGTCGGGCGGCCATGCGGGCAGGTGCGCGGGCTGATACAGCTCTCCAATTGTTGCAGCAACTCGCGCATCTCCGCCAGCGAGAGCACCTGCCCCGCGCGCACCGAGGTATGGCACGAGAGCGTGGTCAGCAGCGCCTCGCGCCAGTCGGCCGGCGTACTGCCCCCGCGCCCCAGCAAATAGTCCGCCACTTCCAGCAGCGCCGTCGGCAGATCCTCCAGCGGCAGCGTGGCCGGCACTGCCCGCAAGCGCACCAGTCCCTCGCCCCACTCCTCCAGGGCAAACCCCCACTCTGCCAGCGCCTCGGCATTGCGCAGCAATACCTCCGCCGCCGGCGGGGGCAGCGTCACCGTCTGCGGCAGCAGCAACCCCTGCGACTCCAGCGCGCCCGTGCCATGCTGCGCCATCAACCGCTCATAGGTGATCCGCTCATGAGCGGCATGCTGGTCAATCAGATACATTCCCTCCGGGGATTCGGCCACAACGTAGGTCATGCCCACCTGCCCTACCACCCGTAGCGGCGGCAACGTCGTGCCCGGCGGCCGCTCAGAACGATCGGGATGTTCGCGATGCTCCGTCCGATCAACGCCGGGGACTGCTTGCTCTGCCGGCGGCGCTACTTCTTCCGCCCCAATTGCCCGCGCCACCTGCTCGAAGTGGTGCGTCTTCGTATTGCGTGTTGCGTGCTCAGTTTCCGGTGCTGCGTGCTCAGTGCCCCGCTCTGCGCTTTGCGCTCCCCCCTCGGTGTGCTCCGCCCCCGCATCCCACCGGCTATGCTGCGTATCCCACGCGCCGGCTGCCACCCCCCAGGCTGAGGCGCGCGCCGGTTCCGCGCCGCGACTCCCCGGATTGCTCTGCCCCACCTGCCGTAGCTCAAAACGCCGCTGCGCACTCTCCCCCACCGGATTGCTCTCATTCCAGGGTTGCACCCCGGCGCCCTCCAGCAGTGCCTCGCGGATCGCCCGCCCCAGTACGCTATTGACCCGCGACTGGAACTGGAACCGCACCTCGCTCTTGGTCGGATGCACATTCACATCAACGGTGGCCGGGTCAACCTGGATGTTGAGCACCGCCAGCGGATAGCGCCCCTTCATCAACAGCGTGTGATAGGCCTCATTGATGATAACCGCGAGTACCCCGCGCGGCTGGATCGCCCGCCGGTTTACAAACAGGTGCAGATAGTTGCGCGTGCTGCGCGTAAGGCCGGGGGGCGAGATCATCCCGTTAATACCAATCGCCTGCATCCCGTCGCCATGCTGCACTATAACCGGCAGCAGTTGCCGCGCCACATCGATCCCATACAACTCGATCAACACCGCGCGCAGATCGCCGTCGCCACTGGTCTGCAATCCCAGTCGTCCATCCAGCAGCAACGTAAAGCGCACCTCCGGATAGGCCAGCGCATACTGCTGCACGACCGTGCTGATCGCGCTCATCTCGGTAGCATCGGAGCGCAAATACTCGCGCCGCACCGGCGTATTGTAGAAGAGATTACGGATACTGATGCTGGTACCGGACGAACAGCCACGCGGCGTGCGCGCCTGCACTTCCCCACCCGCAATGCGCAGTTCACTCCCCAGTTCTTCATCTGCTGTCCGGGTAATACAGACCACCTGCGCCACACTGGCGATGCTGGGTAGCGCCTCCCCGCGAAAGCCCAGCGTATTAATGGCCCAGAGATCATCGGCAGAACGCAGCTTGCTGGTGGCATGCCGCTCAAAGGCCAGTTCCACCTCGGCCGCCGCAATCCCGCAGCCGTCATCCTGTACCTTCAGCTCGCGTAGCCCCCCGCCCCGCGCCTCAACCGCAATCCGTCGCGCCCCCGCGTCTAGCGCATTCTCCACCAGTTCTTTGACCACCGAGGCCGGTCGCTCAACCACCTCACCGGCCGCGATCTGCGCTGCGACTGCCGCTGTTAAGACATGAATAGGCATACCAGACTCCCGGCGAACATATTTTCTACTACTTCTATTGTACCATAGGCCGCTGTCTGCCCGCTGTCAGACGCGCCGCCGGGTGCCGCCGGCACCCGGCGTCTCACCGGGCGGCGGCACCGGCGTAGCGGTAGCGGCGGGTAGCACGGTGGGGGTAAGTGCGCGTTCCGGTGTTTGGGTGGGCTGCGTGGTCGTTGTCCCGCCGGAGGTCGGGCTCGGCACGGGGCCGGCCGTGGCAGTTGTCGGGAAGGGTGTCGTCGTGACCGAGGCTGCCGGCGCAGCGGGGGAATTAACGGTGCTTCCACCCGGCGGAAACCAGAAGGCCAGCGCACCAACGGCAAGCAACAGCAGCAGCGTCGCCAGCGCCAGCAGCGCGCCCCGCTGCGTCAGGGGGCGCTCCGCCGCCGCCGGCGGGGGGGGCGGTGCGTCCGTGGCGGCCGCCGCCGGCGGGAGGGGCGGTTGCGGCGCGGGCAGAGGTTGCGTGATCGGCAGCGACCCGGCCGCCGGCGCATCAAGCACCTCCTCCGGCGGGACAACCTGCGCGATCACCACGGTAATATTATCCGTCCCGCCGCGCTCATTCGCCAGCGCCACCAGATGCTGCACTGCCGCCTCCGGCAGCAACGTACTGACAATCCCGGCAATCTCACTATCTTCAATCAGCCCATGCATTCCATCCGTCGAGAGGATCACGCTATCCCCCGGCTGGAGCGGTATTGGCGGGAAGAGATCAACCTGCACATCGGCCTGATGCCCCAGTGCGCGCGTAATCATATTGCGATGCGCCGACACCCGCGCCTGCTCCGGCGTCAACAGCCCGGCGGCAACCTGCTCGGCCACAAACGAGTGATCCTGCGAAATTTGCCGGATCTGCCGATTGCGCAGCAAGTATGCCCGGCTGTCGCCCACATTCGCAACATGCAGTTGGTCGCCGAGAAGCAGCGCCACCACACTGGTTGTCCCCATCGTCCCGCGACCCTGCTCGTGGATCTGCCGATTCGCCGTAACCAGCGCCGCTTGCAGCAGGGTATGACGGTCGGCCGCATCCGCGCTGTAGTAGTACGCCAGAAAAGCATTCACACCCAGGCGGCTGGCAACTTCCCCCGCCATATGCCCACCCATCCCATCGCAGACAACCAGCAGATGTTCCTGCCGGTCCGGCTGGAGCGACTCGGCTATTCCGTAACAGTCCTGATTGACTTCACGCTTCAGACCAAGGTCCGATTGAGCGCCGTAACGCACCTTCATGCTGCTGCCTTTGTCTCACAAACCACCCTTAATCCAAAATCCAATCCGATCCAATCCCTGGGAGCAAAAAGTATAGCACGTCAGATCGGGGGGTGCAACCCCTGGATAGAGAATGTTAGCTAACCGCATTCAGGCATTATCCGCGCCGGCTGCGCGCTGCTCCGCATGCTGTCCCCGCTCCCTGACCTCCAGTTCCAGCCCCAGCATCTGCGCGACGGCTGTGGCTGCCGGTTGCAGCGCCGCCGAATCATCCGCGCTATCGATCAACCAGGTATTGCCCTCGTCGGTGACAAACTCCAGCGCTACAATCGGGCGCGGGCGTTGCAGCAGCCCGGGTGGCTTAAACGTACGCGGGCGCAACCGCAGCCGGGCCACCTGCTCCAGGTGCAGCGTCTGGGTGCGCTCGCGCATCCGGTGCAGCACCCGACTGCGCTGGATGTAAACCAGCGACCGGGCCGCCGTGTCCAGCGTAATCGTATTACCGGTTGTGGCAATCGCCCAGCCGCTGACCAGGCTACTCAGACCGAACCAGCCCAGCAACCCCATGACAATTGTGCCGAAGGCCACACTCAGGAACGCTCCCTCTGCCTGCTCCGCCAGCGTTGTATAGGTCACGCAAAAGAAAATGAACCCCAGCAGCAGCAGCGCGGTTCCCCGCGCCATAAACCGATAGCCCGCCCGCCGATTCGCGCCGGGCTGTGAATCCAGCACCAGCCGTGTATCCGTGTGCTCAGTAATGCGGTAGTAGGGTTCCGTCCCCGGCCGGAGACCCAGGCGTTGCCGCCGTATGCGGCGGGACGTTGATGTTGGTTCACTCATGCAATTCCCACTCCTTGCCAAATAAAATCCTTGCCAAATAACCGTATAGTGTAGCCATGCTGCTGCGCGCGTGCAACCGCCCCCATGTCCAACCGGCGCTGTTCGGATTATACGCGCAACCCGGCATATGTTCGTCACATTGCCTCGCCGCAGCCCACCCGGTGAGCGGATTGTCATCCCGGTGCCGACTATCTGTCGAGAAAGAACACCCATCCGGCGAACCGGGAACAGCCGGTGGAGCAAGCCGGCACTGTGCCCGGCTTGCCGGCAGTCTAGCGCCGGATGGTTTTGAATGCAACTTTCTTTGCCGATTTTTCGTCATCATCATGTAAAGAAATCGGCTGACAAAGCTCTATCCATTATGTTATAATAAAGACTCACTGGCGGAGGGCATAGGCCAGCGTACAAGCAAAACGACGAAATGGCATACAACTATGTTTAACCAGGACAGATGGCGCGCGCATATTGTCGAACGACTCAACACCTTTGCCCGCAATCCGCGCCAGGATATTCAACTGACCGGTACAACAACAGTACTCGCGTACCTCGCCGTCCGCACGCTGGAGCCCTTTCTGGATGCCTACCAGCGTGAGCCGGTTGCCGCAGTGCTGGCCCTGGCCCAGATCACGCAGGGTCCGGGCGCTGATCATATTGTGCGGCGCGCGGCCCAGATGCGCTACCAGGCGGCACATCTGCTGGAGCGGGAGTTACGCACAACCGTCCCGTTGCGCACGGCTGTTGAGCAATTGATCGTTGCGCTCGATGTGATTCATCTGGCCCGCCAACGCCTGAACAGTTCCCGCGACGAGTGGCTACGCCTGACGCTGCTGCATGAACTCGCCGGCTATGACGCCGATGAATTCACCCGGCTCCACCGCCTGCTGACCGACCCCGGCTGGCAGATGCGCTATGATGCCATTCGTAGCCTCCATCAGCGCAAGGGGCACTACACCTCGGCGGATCTGGTGCTGCTCCGCGATAGTCTGAAGGATAGCGCGGCCCATGTGCGCGCGGCGGCAGCGCGGACACTGGGCTATCTGGCCGGAACCCCGCCTATGCCGCTGGTCAAAGCCTTGATCAAGGTGGCGATCTTCGATTGCGATTTGAAGACGCGCTATGCGGCAGCCCGGGCGCTGGGTGCATTCCGCGAGCGGATTGTCTCACCCCAGTTGATCGACTATCTATCAGTCTGTCTCGATGAGCAAGATAGCTTTGTGCGCACCGCGACCGCACTGGTTCTGAGTGAAATCGGGGAGCCGGCCAGCGCACCGCCCCTGATCAAAAAGCTGACGGCCCTGCTGCAAGATCCCGACTTCTATGCGCGCGAGGCGGCCGCACGCGCGCTGGGTACCATGGGCGAAGCCGCCGCTACCCAGGAAGTCATCGACGCGCTGACCTGCGCCGTGCGCGATGGCGACACCAACGTGCATGAGGCGGCCGTCGAGTCGCTGGCCTATCTCCACAAGCTCCGTGCGGCCCATACGGTGGTGCTGTCCCCAACCCCGCCGGAGCCGGTAGTCGCCGAAGAAGAGCAAGCGCGCGCTGTGGCGGATACATTTATATCCTCATCATAGCGTGATGTACGCGGTGGGCGTTCAGATCAGCCCGGTACTCCCACTGTAGGGTTGCGATACCCCCAACTTAAGATGGATAAAATCCCCGCGCCCTGTGTGCTATAATCGAGCATACAGGGCATTTTGCTGCCATACAACCGTGAAGGAGGGCATATGGAGATCGCGCATCGCCGCTTCAATCGGGTCGATCTGCTTAGCGTGACCGGGCGGGTTGATGCCACCACCGCCCCACAACTCAAGCAGGCGCTGGATGACCTGTTTGCCGAGGGGCGCCACCGCATTGTGCTGGATCTGGCGGAACTGGACTATATCAGCAGCCCCGGTTTGCGGGTCTTGATCGAAGCGCGCAAACGGGCGCGGGACTGGAACGTGACCGATCTCCAGGGCGGCGATATTCGGATCGCGCATCTGCCGCCCCGGATCAAGGAGGTCTTTGACCTGACCGGGTTTACCGCGCTCTTTGAGATGTATAGCGATACCGTCGATGCCGTGGGCTCGTTCTAGATGTGTGAACGTATGGAAACGCTGACGCTCACCGCCAATCTGGATGCGCTGGCGCAGATTACCGCCTTTATCACGGCAGCCGCCGAACAACTGGGCCTCGACGAGCGGGCAACCTGGCAGGTACAACTGGCCGTCGATGAGGCGGCTACCAATATTATTCAATATGCCTACGACTCCGAAAACCCCGGTAATATCGTCGTGGAGTGGTATTGTGAAGACGATTGCCTGGTGATCCGGCTGTGCGACCATGGCCGCCGGTTTGATCCGCAGGCGGTCGAACCGCCTAACCTCGAACTGCCCCTGGAGGAGCGCCAGGTCGGTGGGTTGGGCATTTATCTGATGACCCGTTTGATGGATGCGGTGCGCTTTGACTTTGATCCCGAAGCGGGGAATCTGCTCACTCTGGTGAAGCAGTTGACGAGCGAGACCCAGACCGATGTGACGCTGCTTCCCCTGCATGGCCGGATCGACGCCGTCACCTCGCCCCGGATGAGTGCCGAAGTTCGCACTCGCATTGACGACGGGGCGCGCTACCTGCTCCTGGATCTGAGTGATGTACCCTTTATGAGCAGCAGCGGCCTGCGTGCCCTGTTGTTGATCCGCAAAGATCTGATGACGCTCGGCGGGGAAGTGCGCCTGGCAGCGTTACAACCCCAGGTGCTGGAGGTCTTCGATATCACCGGCTTCGCGCAGGTCTTCGCCATCCACGCCACGGTGGAAGAGGCGCAGGATGCATTTGGGCAGGGCCGCGCGTGAGGCGCGCGCAACTCGTCAGCCTCTACTGTCTGCTGGTCGGGGGGAGCGGCTGGCTCTTGCTGCTGCTGACACCCCGCCCGGTCATGCCGCTGACGGTGCTGCTCCTGTTTGGCCTGGTGGCCCTACTGATCGATAGCCTGGGTTTTCGGCAGCCCCAGGGCGATCCGCACACCCTGGTGGGGGTGATCCTGCTGGCAGCGGCGCTGGCGCTGGGGCCACCCGTCGGCGCGCTGATTGCTGCCGGCGAAGGGCTGTTGTTTGGTATTGCAGTGCCCTTTATCTATGGGTTCCCGCGCACCTTCTACACCCTGGTGGGCCGGCCCCTGCTGCGGAGCGGCCTGCGTGTGCTGGGCATTCTGGGCGGCGCAGCGCCCGTGTATCTGCTCACCGGCGGGTCGGACGGCACCAGCGTGCCCGCATTGCTGACGGGGATGATCCTGGGTTATGGCGGCCTGCTGCAACTGGGACGCCTCGGGCGCGAGTATCTGCAAGGGGGTTGGACCGGTGTGCAGACCTGGTGGCGTTCCTCCTGGCGGCCAGTGTTGAGTGCCGAGCTTGCGCCGCTGCCGTTGGCCGCGCTGATTGCCGCGATCTACAGCGACCTGGGGATCGGCTACTTTCTTCTGGCCGGTATCAGCCTGCTCGCCACCAGCGCTACTATGCGGCGCGCCGGGTTGCGCCTGCAAACGCAACGCCGCTCGGTGCGCGAACTGGCCCTGCTCAATGAAGTCAGCCGGGCCATCATTCGTAGCGAACAGGATGTTGCGGCGCTCTGCGAGTTGATCTATCGGGAAACCAGCAAGATTGTGGATACCTCCTCGTTTCACCTGGGACTCTTCGCAGGCGAGCATTTTACGCTGGTGGTGCGCGTGCAGGACCGGGTGCGCCTGCCGCAACTGACTGTCACGCTGGCCGCGGGCGATGGGTTGGTTGGCTGGATGCGGGAGACCGGGCGGGCCTTACTGGTAGAGGATTTTGCCGAGGAGATGGAGCGCCTGCCCGCGCGCCCGCGCTACCAGAGCGAACACCCGCCGCGCTCCGGCATCTATGTGCCGCTGATCGCCGGGGAAACGGTGATTGGCAGCATCTCCATTCAGAGCTATCGCCCGGCGGCGTTTGATGCCGACGACCTGCGGCTGCTCTCGCTGATCGCCGACCAGGCCGCCGTGGCGATTACCCGCGCCCGCGCCTTTGACGAGACCCAACGGCGCGTTCATCAACTCCAGGCCATTCACCAGGTGAGCGAACATGTCACTGCCATTCTGGATCTGGAAGAGCTGCTGCCCGCCGTCGTCCGGTTGATTCGCCGCTACTTTCACTACCATCCCGTGCATATCTTTACCACCACCCCCGACAGTAATGTCATTACCTTTCGCGCCAGTACTGCCGATGACGATGATGATATCGATCTGGCGTGGATGCGGACGCGGCAGTTACGGATCGGAGAAGGCCTGGTCGGCAGCGCCGTTGCGGACGGTCAACCGGTGCTGGTGGGTGATGTGCGGAGCGACCCGCGCTATATCGACGATTACTCGGCCACCTGCTCGGAACTGGCGGTGCCGCTGCGGGTGGGTGCGCAGATCCTGGGCGTACTTGATGTCCAGAGCGCGCAGCCGGATGATTTTGATGACGATGATCTGTTTATTATGCGCACCCTGGCCGACCAGATTGCGATTGCCATCGACAGCGCCAACTCGTATACTGCCCAACAGGAAGAGGCCTGGATTCTCAACGCGCTGCTCCAGGTGTCGGAGAATATCGGGCGGGCAGCAACGCTGGATGAGTTGCTGCCGACGCTGGTACGTCTACCGCCGCTGCTGGTTGGCTGTGAGCGCTGCTTCTGCCTGCTCTGGGAGCGAGACGAGCACTGCTTTAAAATCCTGGCGGCGTATGGCCTCAAGCGCGCCCAGCGGGATGAACTGCTGGGCCAGTGTATCACCATGCAGGCCGCCCCGCTGCTCGACCGGGTGCAGCATGAACTGGCCCCGGTGCGGTTGACGGATGCCCAGGCGCAGCGCGCGGCCTTCCCGCAGGTTATCCCCGTCTGCGGCAGCGGCACGCTGGATCTGCTGCCGCTGCTGGCGCGCGCCAGCCTGATCGGGGTGCTGATCATCGACTACGACGCGCCTGAGCATCCGGCCCACCCGCGCCACCGGGCGCTCTACGATGGGGCAATCGGCCAGATTGCCCGCGCCCTGGAGAGTGTCCTGCTGTCGGATGAGGCCGCCGAAGCCGAACGGCTGGAGCAGGAACTACGCGTGGCGCGCGAGATCCAGACCTCGCTGCTGCCCGCCGCGCCGCCGCGCCTGCCCGGCTGGGATATCGCGGCCGATTGGCGCTCGGCCCGGCTGGTTGGCGGCGATTTTTTCGACTTCTGGGAGCTGCCGGCCGGGCAGCAACAGCCCGACACGGAACCGGAGCCGGCCACCCTGGGGGTGGTCATTGCCGATGTGAGCGACAAAGGTGTCCCGGCGGCGATGTTTATGGCCCTGGCACGCAGCCTGGTACGCGCCGCCGCGCTGGACGGCTCCGCCCCGGCGCGGGCGCTGGAGCGGGCCAACCGCTGGATCACCCGCGACTCCGAGTCGGGGATGTTTGTGACGCTCTTCTATGCGCGCCTGACGATAGCGACGGGCGAACTCTGCTACACCAGTGCCGGGCATAATCCGCCGCTGCTCTACCGTCCGGCCACCCGGACGTTTGAAGAACTCTGGACGCCGGGGATTGCACTCGGGGTGCTGGCGGAGGTGACGCTGCAGGAGGACCGGGTGACGCTGGCCCCCGGCGATCTGCTGGTCTGCTACACCGATGGTGTAACCGAGGCGATCAACGAGCAGACCGAGCCGTTCGAGAAGTCGCGGCTGTGCGATCTCATTGCGCAGCACCACGCGGCCGGCGCGAGCGATCTGCTGGCGGCGATCACGGCGGCGGTGGCCCGCTTCACCCACGGTCAGGTGCCCTTTGATGATATTACGCTGGTGGTGGTCAAACGGGAGGCGGATGGGTGGGACATCGGCGCAGCAGGATCAACTCCGGTTGAGCAGCTTGAAAAATGAGCGGTTCATGCCTGGCCGAGACATAGCCCACCCTCCGCGCAACCCGCGCCGGTTCGCCTATGGTGCCGGTGTGGGTGTGGGGGTGGGCGGCACAACATCAGCATGGCAGCGCTCGCAGGAAATATCGGGCTCATTCGGGTGATCTGGGATGTCGATATCAACCTGGTGCATGCTGTGACAACTGGGGCAGGTAATCCGCACCGGCGAGCCGTTATGACAGGCATTACAACTGGGGTGCGGTTCATGCTCCATGGCAACCACTTCCGGGGGATGCACGCTGTGGCAGACAATACAGTTATCATTGACCCGCAGGGCCTCGGGGATCGGGATCGAAACGCCCGGCGCGCGCGCGCTCGTGCCGGTGGTCGGCGTGACCGTTATTGACGCAACTTCTGTCGGGATAGATGTAGGCGTTGGCCGGGGGGGCGTGGTTCGGCTCTCGGTCGCTCTGCTTGCATTACAACTGAAGAGCAGTAAGATCAGGCAGGTGATCAGCAGTCCGGAGATCCGGCGACTCATGGGTACGCTTCCTTGATAATACTGGTGACAGGGGAAGAGCGGTGCCACACACCGGCGGATGCTCTACCGGCAGCAGCATGAGCAGGATTGACCATGAACAGTGATATGGACCTATTATAATCGAAGTCGGCCTGGCCTGTATAGTTCTGTGCGGTTGACTTTACCTGATAAAATCAGCATAATAGGACCATACACAGCCATGTAGTGACACGCGTTACGCCGTGGGAGTCTGGACCACGCACAACACAACATGTGCGAACATCGCGCAACGGCCACTGCTGCCATAGATCAGGTAATCCTGCGTCTGGTGGGGGATATTGCCTTCGGCCGGGCGGAAGAGAACCGATCGTTTGCACAAAAAGTTCACAACGTGATTTTTTTGTGCAAACGAAAAAGAGAGTACCATGCTACGGCGGGCGAAGCTGACGTTCGGGTCGGTCACCAGACCGAAAGAAGCTGCACCGCGTAATGCGTATTAATGACGGAATAGATGGAGATAGGCATGGACGCTGCGATGCACACACAACTCGCAGACGTAGTTCGGAGTCAGCGCAAACCCCTCATCGACCAGTGGTATGCCGGCCTCATCGCGACCGGGTTTAGCCCGTTTGGTGGAGCCGAGATCTGCCGGCGGCTGGATACGCTCGTTGATCAGTTAATTGAGATGCTGGTTGCCGCGACCTTTGTCCCGGCCCAGGCGCACACCATCGGCGCGACACTGATCGATCTGCATTTTACCCGGTCGACCGCCCTGGAACACACCTTGCTGATCATGGGACAAACGTTGTATGCCGCTGTGCCGGAGGATAGTCTGCCGCTGCTGACAACGCGTATGCCGGCCCTGCTTGCCGGGATCGCGGCCGGGTTTACCCAGCGGATGTTGAGCGTTATGCTGGCCGAACAGGAGATCTTTCGCCAGGCGGTGCTGGCGGCCCGGCAGCAGGCCCAACTGGCGTTGCAGGCCAGTAATCTGCGCCTGGAGACGGTGGTGTCCAATGCGCCGCTGATCCTGCTCACGATTGACCGGGAGAACATCATCACCCTGGCAACCGGGCGGGGGTTGGCTGCGGTCGGGCTGAAGCGCGAAGATCTGGTGGGCCAGTCCTTCCTCGAATTCTTTGCCGATCGTCCGATGAGCCTGGAGCGCTATCGCCGGGCGCTTGGCGGTGAGTCGTTCACCAGTGTGACGACGTTTGGCGACCGGATGTATGAGGCCCACTTTACAACGCTGTCTGACGCGGACGGTATGCTCACCGAGGTGATCGTGGTTGCCGTTGATGTCACCGAGCGGGAGCATGCTCAGGCGGCGTTAGAAGCTGAGCGCGCTAACCTGGCGCGCCGCGTGGCCGCGAGTACTGCGGAACTGCGCCAGGCAAATGTGGATCTAATGCGCGCAAATCAGCTCAAGGATGACTTTCTTGCCAATATGTCGCATGAACTGCGCACGCCGCTCCATGCGATTCTGGTATTGACTGAGGCATTACGCTCGGGCGTCTATGATCCAATGACCGACCAGCAGGATGTGCGGTTGCAGCAGATTGATGCCAGCGGGCGGCATCTGCTGGCTCTGATCAACGATATCCTGGATCTGGCGAAAATTGGGGCTGGGAAGATGGAACTGGACCGGCATTCGACCAATATTATTCAGGTCTGCCAGACCAGTCTCAAACTGATCGACCAGGAGGCCCAGCGCAAATCTCAACGTATTGTCACCCAATTTGACTCGCAGGTGACAACCACGCTGGTCGACTCGCGGCGGCTAACGCAAATCCTGGTCAACCTGTTGAACAACGCGGTCAAGTTTACCCCCTCGAATGGCACTATCGGGCTGACGGTTGTGGGTGATGCGGCGCAGCAGACGATCAGCTTTACCGTCTGGGATACCGGGATTGGCATCGCCGAGGAGGATCTGTCCCGGCTGTTTCAGCCGTTTGTCCAGATCGACAGCAGCCTGGCACGGGCCTATGACGGTACCGGGTTGGGGCTGGTGCTGGTGTACCATCTGACGGAACTGCATGGCGGGAGTATCGCGGTCAGCAGTACGCCGGATGAGGGTAGCCGGTTTACGGTGACGCTGCCCTGGATGCCGGCAGCCGATCTGCCTGCCGGGGCGGAACTGGATGCAGACGAGGCGCTGCCGGCAACCCACAGTCTCCCCCTCAACGGGCAACCAGTGATTGTCCTGGCCGAAGATCATCCGGTAACGATGACCCTGCTGTCGGACTATCTGCTGCTCCGGGGCTACCGGGTGATCATCGCCTGCAACGGGGTTGAGGCCGTTGAACGTACTCAGGAGAGCCGCCCGGATCTGATCGTGATGGATATTCAGATGCCGGGACTCAATGGATTTGATGCCATCAAGTATATTCGCGCCGATGCCACGCTGACGCATATTCCGATTATCGCCGTTACTGCGCTGGCAATGCCCGGCGATCGCGAGCGCTGTCTGGCGGCCGGCGTGAATGAGTATCTGAGCAAACCGATCAGCCTGCAGCAGTTGACCACAACAATTGAGCATCTGCGCCGGGAGGGTGGCCAACCTACGCCCTGAGCTACAACTGCCGGCTGTCAACCCGGCGCGGCGACTTCCCCGACGCTGCGTGTGGCGCGGGGTTCGGCGGCCAGCGGGAGCGTTACGGTAAAGCTACTACCGACCCCCTCCTGACTGGTAACGTCAATCGAACCGCTGTGGAGCGTGACCAGTTCCTTAACTATGTAGAGACCCACGCCAATGCCATGCTGCTGGTGCTGCATCGCATTGGGCGCGCGATAAAAGCTCTGGAACAGGTGCGGTAGCGCTTCGGCGGGAATACCGATGCCCTGGTCGGTAACGCTTACACAGACCTGCGCGGCCCGTTGCTCAACGCGCACCTCCACCCGGCCGGCGGGCCGGCTGTACTTGATCGCATTCTGGAGCAGGTTGCGCACCACCTGCCGCAGGGCGACCGCGTCACCCCCAACAAACAGGGACTCCGGCGCGGGTTGGTATATCAGTAGCGTATCGGTGTGGGTTGCCTGCAACTCCTCCACAACCTGGTTCACCAGGGTACCCAGTTCAAGCGGCATCTGCTGAATACAAAAGTGGCCCATCTGTAACCGCGACAGGTCAAGCAGGGTCTCAATCAGCTCTTTAAAGCAGTTGGTCTGGGTAGCAATTACCTGGAGCGCGCGCTGCTCGCGGTCCGTAAGCGGGGAGGCCGGATCGGCGCGGTGCGCCAGCAGCCGGGAGTAACCCAGCATGCTGGTCAGGGGAGTCTTCAGCTCATGCGCCACAACCGAGAGGAACTGATCACGCTCCCGGATGGCGGCCTGGGTTTGCCGGTAGAGGCGCGCATTATCAACACCCATGGCAATGCGGTAGGCCAGATCTTCAATCAGGGGCAGATCCCGGCTCTGGTAGTGGTCTACGCGGGACGAAACCAGCGCCAGCGTTCCCAGCACATTGCCCCGTACCAGCAGCGGGACAACGATAGCCGAGCGGGTACCCAGTTCACGCACCAGATGTTGATGCTCCGTATCCCGGGTATACACCTCCAGCACAGTATCCGAAATGTCCGACATCACTTCCGGCCGGCCGGTCTCGATTACCTTGAGCACCGGGTGGGGTAGATTTGGATCGATCGGGTAGTGGCACGCTATCTTTTCCAGCAGATACTCCTGCTCGGGGTAGCGATGGACCGCGGCCACCCGCTGAATCTGTCCATCGTCCCCAACCAGGTTAATCACACACCAGTCGGCCAGGTAGGGCACAACCAGTCGGGCCACTTGCTCCAGGGTGTCGCTATAGGCTAGCGAGAAGGCCAGCACCCGACTCACCTCGGCCAGAAATGCCTGCTGCTCGCGGACATGTTCGGCCTTGCTGCGCGCGTTATACGCGCGGGAGAGCAGGCGATCCTTCTGCCGCAGCAGCGACTCAAGATAGGCCACTTGTTCGCTTAACCGGTGTTGACGTTCGTGGCAGTGCTGGTCGTCGCTCGCAAACGCTGTACGCGCAGTGGGTAATTCGGCTTGCTGTTGTTCCACAGTTTCCTGCATCTGTTGCAAATATGCTAAAGTCATCACGCGATCCTGGCAGTATTCAGTTCATACATTGTGGCGGAAACATGCCCTTCGTTGCATGACACACCTTCACCTACGCTCAACACCGGTGTTGGGTGGAGCCGCAGACAACGCAGCTATAGCTATCCACGCTGCCTGCGGGAAATGCATACGTCCTGGTTCCAATGCAGGATGTGCCATTTCGTGTGCAGGTCGGCTTATCCCGGCAGGGTTTCGCAGAGATTGACTGCGGTGTAGAAGGCACGGCGCAACCATCCATGCGGAGCCGCGATCACCTGCCCATCGGGGCGCTGAATGCGCCAGGAGGGTTCTTCCCGCCAGAAATGCCATGTTTCGTCATGTTCCCAGGGTAGATCAGCCACAACCTGGCCCTCGGTGTTGCGGTTCAGCGAGAGCATCAGCATGATAAATTTGTCGCTCTCGGCGGGAAACTCTTCCAGCAGCGCACTGTAGAAAGAGCTCTCCGCACGCTCGGTCGCCGTCTCCGGGTTTGTTGCCGAGGGCGCGACTTCCGGCAGTAGATCACCATAATAAGTATCCAGCAGTTGCTCAATCTGCATCATCAGATGCTTGTCCAGGTAAACCTGGTACTCGCCGCGGTCAGTTTCATGAAAATGCTGACGAATATCTTCAAGTAATGCGATAGCTTTATCAAGTAAATTAACATCGATTTCATGCTGCACTGCGGTCATAATTGACCTCCTTATCACTCAAAACGAGCCGACATGGGCCAATACCATTCAAATAACACGAGTTACGTGGTCGCCCCACCAGGGGTTGGGTTTCGCCTCCGGCAGGGCGGAAGGTGACATCCTTTTCCCGAAAAATTTTGCGCAAAGCGCAAAATTTTTCGGGAAAAGATAAAACCGTACCATGCTGCCGCAGGCGATATGAGCCGTTCCGGCGCTCAAACGCCCGTTTGGACGGGAACCGCGTAACTCCTGTCAAATAAGCTCGCGCAAAGGCGCCAAGGTCGCCAAGAACTGC
>JGI12109J20283_10599356_pt1 | contig 23642 bp, 17 predicted proteins | sample ElkSlonscriptome_12_FD_20283 | JGI IMG/M metagenome (IMG submission 20283)
CCGCGGCTTCCTTCTTCGGCTTGCTCGTGATCGCGCCGAAGAGGCCCAGCTTGTGCGTCTCGAGGAGTTTGATCGTCTCGACCGGGAGCGGGTTGCCAGCGTGTCGCCAGCATTCCCAACCGATGTCGGCGTGCACGTACTCGGCGTCGAAGCCGACCTTTTCCAGCACGCGCTGGGCCTCGGGAAGTACGGTGGCACCGATTCCGTCTCCGGGCATGGTGACGACGGTGTGCTTGGCCATGATACCTGCCTTTGCCGCCGCCCTGCGGCGACGGACTCGACGTTGGGTTCTAGGACTGCGCCAGTTGCTGGCGCACCTTGTTCTCGAGGCCACCGGCGACGATCAGCGCCTGCGGAACCTCTCCGAGCGGACTGAAACGGAACTCACGATCGTCGAAGGCGATCCGCCCCGACGCGAAGTCGACGTGCATCGGCGTGGCCGCAACGAGCGTTGGCGCGGCCTCCCCCAGCGTCGCGCGCATATGGTCGACGAGCTCGGGACACGAAATGCACAGAAAGCCGTTGTTGTAGGCGTTGCGCAGGTAGGTCTGCGAGTAGCTGCTCGCGATGACCATGGCGACCCCCGCGGCCTTCAATGCGGTCGCGGCCTGCTCGCGGCTGCTTCCCGTCCCGAAGTTGATGCCGCCGACGAGCACGTCGCCCGGACGCACGGTGCCGGCAAAGGTCGGGTCGTGGTTCTCCATCACGACCCTGGCCATCTCTTCAGGCGCGAGCGTCTTGTAGGTGTAGTCCTTCCCGTAGATCCCGTCGGTGTTCAGGTTGTCGGCCGGGACGAAGAGGACGCGCCCTTCGACCGTCGCCGGGAAGCCCTCGAGGATCTCGACCCGCTCGTCGACCGTGTTCGATGCCGCGTCGTCCTCGAAACTCGCCTCGAGTGACGTGCCGTTGAGCTCGACACCATCGGGCGCGACGACCTGACCGGCCACGGCGGACGCGGCGACGACGGCCGGGCTGGCGAGATAGGCTCGAGCCTCGCGCGAGCCCATCCGTCCCTTGAAGTTCCGATTCGTCGCGCTGATCGCGACCTCCCCGGGTTCGAGGAGTCCGGACCCGAGGCCGATGCACGGGCCGCAACCGGGCGGGAGGATCCTGGCTCCGGCATCGACGAGGACCTGCCATGTCCCGTCGGCCTCGGCGGCGTCCTGGACGTCCTGACTCGCGGCGGCCACGTAGAGTTCGACGTGGTCGGCCACCTTCTTGCCCTCGAGCACGCGCGCGGCGGCCTGCAGGTCCTCGAGCCGACCGTTCACGCAGCTCAAGAGATAGGCTTTGTCGATCTTCACCTGTTGCGCGGCCATCTCGGCGAGAGTCGTCGCGGCCTGCACGGTATCGGGTCCGGCGACCATCGGACGCAGGGTCGTCAGGTCGAGCCGGATCGTGCCCGCGCAGTCGGCACCGTCATCGCCGACGAGAGCTTCGGTCGACCATCGCATGAGGTCGTCCTCGGAGAAGCGCTTCTCGCCCTCGGCGCCAATGCGATTGCGCACGTGGCGCATGAACTCGACGGTGATCGCGTCGATCGGGAAGATCCCGGCCAGGGCGCCCCACTCCGTCGTCATGTTCGCGACGCTCAGACGGGCATCCATGCTGAGCGACGCCACCCCCGGTCCGCCGAACTCGACGATCGCATTGAGGGCTTCGCCGGAAGCGAAGGCACCGCACAACGCGAGGATGAGGTCTTTGCCCGACACGCCGTCGGCGAGCGTGCCGGTCAACTCGACCTTCACCGTGCGCGGAATCTGCCACCAGAACTCGCCGGTCGCCCACACGGCGGCGGCGTCGGTACGCACGATCGGCGTCCCGAGCGCGCCGAGCGCCCCGTACATGTTCGAGTGTGAGTCGCTCGCCACACACAAGGACTCGGGCACGACGTATCCTCGTGTCACCATGATCTGGTGGCCGATGCCGGTACCGGCGGGATAGAAATCGATTCCCTGCTCACGTGCGAATTCCTCGATCCTGGCGTATTTCGCGAGATTCTCGGCGCTGGTGTCCTGGATCCCGTGGTCGAGCGCGAACATCGGCTGCGCCGGATCGGCGACCTTTGTCGCCCCGATCGACAGGAACTTCGGGATCACCGCCGCCGTGTTGTCGTGCGTGAGCACATGGCGAGGCTTCAGACTGACCACGTCGCCGGCACGGACCGGGCGATCCGGCCCCGCGGTCATGTGGCGCTGGACGATCTTCTCGGCCAGGGTCTGTTTCATGTCCGGTCCTTCTTGCACATCGACATGAAGTTCCGCGCCGAACCGAAGTCGTCGAGCATCCAGATTGTTTCCTTCACGCGCTTGCGCCCGACGTCGCTCATGATCGGCTCGGCCAGGGCATCGAACTTGGCTTCGACTTCGGCGTCGGTCAGCGGATTGCGCGGGTCACCCTTCGGGTAGTCGAGCTTCTCGATGAACTCGCGACCGTCGGTCGTCTTGATCGTGACGACGACGCGCTGGAGTTTCGGGAAGACGGCCTCGATCTCGGGATCGGCCGTGACCTTCACCTTGTTCAACTGTGCGCGGATCGTCGGATCCTGGATCTTCGCCGGCGTGAATTGAGCCGGTGTCACGTTGCGATCGGCGATCGCAGCCGCGATGACGTAGGGCAGCGAATGGTCCGCCGTCTCCTTGCTCTGCGGGTCGTACTTCGACGGATCGGCGAGAATGTCGGCCGCCCGCGCGAGCGAACGGATGTGCACGGTCTCGATCGCTTCGGGCGCCAGGTCGTTCTGGTGGACGATGTCGAGCGTCGCCGAGATCGGCGCATGCGTGAGCGCCTCGGTCGGGAAGGCCTTCATTCCACAGAGCTCGATCCGCCACGATTCACCCAGCCCTTCCGTCAGTACGTCCAGATTCCAATCGGGACCGAGGCAGTGGACGATGCCTTCCTTGCCTTCGATCACGTGCTCGGGTCCGGTGTAGCCTTTCTCGGCCAGGAGCGCGGCGAGCATGCCCGACTGCGTGGCCATGGGATCGACCGTGTTCTTCATCATGGTCAGCTTGCCGGCCGTGACCGCGCCGAAGCTGGCCTGACGCGAAGCGCTGATACCGATCGCGTGTTGGATCGCGTCGGCGTCCAGACCGAGAAGGCGCGCGGCGACGATCGGGGCGGCGAAGGCGGTGAGCGTGGCGTGGTGCCATCCGCGCTCGCGGATTCCGGGAAGGGCGGCCTCGCAAAGTCGCATCTCGAACTCATGTCCGAGGACGATTCCCATGAGGAGGTCGCGGGCGTCGAGGTCCTGACGTTCACAGGCCGCCATGGCGGCGGGAATGATGTCGCTGGGGTGCGAAGGATCCTGCTGCCAGTAGATGTCGTTGTAGTCCATCACGCGGACCATGAGCGCATTGGCCAGCGTGGCGGAGACGGGATCCATTTTGGCGCCGCTACCCATCACGGTGCAGTCACCGGTGCCGGCGCACTCTCCGAGAACCTCCAGGGCGATCTCGCAGTCTTCCTGGAGGTAGCCGCCGAAGGCGCAGCCGACGGAGTCGAGCAGGTAGCGTTTGGCCTGGTGGATGGCCTCGGGGCTGATGTCCTCGTAGCGAAGGCCGGCGGCCCAACGGGCCATTTTTGCGCTGATCGTCTCGGTGGTAGCGATCGACATGACGAACCCTTCCGTCCGGCGACGGCCGGACGCGACGGAGGGGGAGCCGCTGCGAATCTGCGCCGGGCACGCTCGAAGCCCGGCCGAGGGCTCGGATTCCATCGCTCAGATTCGCACCGCACCGACTGGATTCGACAGCGTGGAACCGTGATCCATCGGTGTGGGTCCGGGGTGAATGTGTGAGGTCGGTCGTCGGGCTCCCGAGGCTTCCTCGTCGTGCCCCGCGATTCCCCGTCAAGTCGATCCAACGGCCGACCGATACCCCCGCAGAGCACTCGAATCCGACGACCCATGACCCCGGAGAGTCGACTCATGATGATCTCGTCCAGCGGCTCGCTCAGCGCCTCCTCGCTGCGTGTGAATTTCGAGTTCATGCAGATCCAGGCCACGACCCGGTCCAGTGCGGCGTCTGATGAACCCGTCGCGGCCGAACCCATCACGTCACCCGGAACGTCACCCGAGACGCCCGTCGAGGACGGCGGCGGCCGCGCGCTCGATGTGGCACGCGAGGCCGGCCGTCGTGCGGGCATGCGCGCCGGGGACGACGACGACCGCGAACGCGGTGATCGCGGTGCCGCGCCGGGTAGCGTCCGCGAGGCCCGCCGCATCGGGCGTGCGGTCGGCCAGGAGGTCCGCCCCTTCCTCCGCGGCAACAGTGGACTCGACCGCGAGGTCCGGCACGACCTCCGACACGCCCTGCATGACCTTCGACACGATCTCCGCGACGCGGCCTCCGGCGCCACCGGCGACGAGGGCTTCGACGTCGAGGCCTTCGCGACTGCGGCTGCCGAAGCCGTGGAAGGCTTCGCGACGGACTTCGCCGCAGCCTTCGGAATCGAACTCGGAGGCGCTGAAGAACGCACCGAGGAAGATCCCGTGGTCGACGACGTCGCCCAGGACGACCGGGCCGTGGACCCGCCGACCCCGACCATGGGCGCTGGCGTCTAGCCCTGAATCGACCTGTTCGGGCGCTTCTGTGCCTCGGGCGGTCACGACGCGACGGGGGCACCGTATTCTCGGTACCCCCGTTCTTCTCGCCCGGAAGTCGCCATGACCACGCTCGCGCGCGCCCTGATCCTGACGGCCCTCTGCACACCCGCGCTCGCGGGCGTGCTCCATGTCCCCGACGACTTCGCGACCCTCGGCGCCGCACTGCAGGCGGCCAACGACGGCGACGAGATCGTCGTCGCGCCGGGAACCTACGCCCCGTCGACCAACGGCGAGACCTTCCCGCTCCTACTGAACGAGGACGTCACGCTCCGCGGTGCCGGGATCGGCGAGAGCGTGCTCGACGCCGAACGCACCGGCTCGGTGATCCGCGTCATCGGCGGCGCGGGTGTCGTGCGCGACTTCACACTGACCGGCGGCGACGCCTTCCGCGGTGGCGGCGTCCAGATCGAAGCAGGCAGCCCGGAGGTCGCCCACAACCTGATCTGGCGGAACGTCGCGCTGAAACGCGGCAGCGGCATCAACACCGACGGAACGTCGACACCCTGGATCCACCACAACGTGGTGTGGGAGAACAGCGATCGGGACCTCGAAGAGGGGGGCGACCCGCACGGCATCCAGGCCGGCGAATCGTCCCAGCCCCTGATCGAACACAACCTCGTGGGCCGGACCGACAGCAACGGCATGATCGCCGCCGAATCCGCCGTCCCGACGATCCGACACAACATCCTGGTATGGAACGGCATCCCGGGACTGCGCGGCCGCGGCATCTGCAACTTCGGTGCGCCGGGCACGACGATCCATCACAACCTCTTCTTCGAGAACGAGGTCGCCGCCTTGGTCATGTTCGTCGACGGCGTCCTGACCGACATCGACGGCGCCGGCGCGAACGCGATCGACGGCGGTGACTTGATCTACGGAAACCTCGACGGCGACCCGCTCCTGGCCGACCCCGATGCGATGGACTTTGCACTCACTTCGGGCAGCCCGGCGATCGACGCCGGCGACCCGACGCTCGGCACCGATCCCGACGGCAGCGTTCTCGACCTCGGTCCACTGCCCTTCGTCGTCGTGACGAGCGCACCGCCGCTTGCCGGTTTCGAACTCGTCGGGGCGCGGCCGAATCCCTTCAATCCACGGACGCAGATCGAGTTCACGCTCGAGAGCGCGGGTCGCGTGGAGCTGCGCATCGTGGATGCGCGGGGGCGGGCGGTGCGTACGCTCACGAGCGCTCGCTTCGATGCGGGCCGCCACGCGGTGCTCTGGGACGGGAGTGACGACGACGGCCGCTCGGCGGCTTCTGGCGTGTACCGTGCCGTATTGCGGGGCGCGGAGGGTTCGATCAGCCGACCCCTCGTCCTCGTGCGCTGAACCGAAGTCCACTCGCGTCAGCGTCGACGGGCCATCTCGCGAAGCATCGCCTCGTCGGCACCCGACCCCATGACCTGCCGGAGCGCTTCTTCGAGCACTTCGTCGCGGCCCGCGCGAATGCCCGCGATCGTGGGACGAATCTCGACATCGGGAATGATCCCCACGCGCTGTGTCGGTGTGCGGTCGGGGTAGAAGACGCCGATCCCGCTCACCATGGTGCCGTGACCACCCGGAAGGGCGTAGCGAGAGACGTTGCCATCTGCGCCGGCCGTCGTACTACCGACCACGAGGGCTCCCGGTGCGGTGGAAAAGGCCATGGTCGTGTACTCGCTCTGACTCTGGGCGAAGTGATCCACGAGGACGACGACACGGCCTTCGTAGCGTGGGCCCACAGGCTCCAGGTACAAGGGTTCGGTCCAGTGGAACGCGCCCGGATTCGCCAGATCGCCGGACGTGAAGCGTACGAAAGGTGTCGACTCGTTCACGAGGCGCTGGCCGATCGAGAAGACGGCAAAGGCCCTCGGATATCCACGGATGTCGATCACGAGCGCCTTCGTTCCCAGGACGCTGTCGATCACGGCGCCGACTTCACCCTCCTCGAGCGCGTCGAGGCGGACGTACGCAACGTCGTCGGAGAGGAATTCGAGCGCCTCTCCGTGACGTGAGTTCCGCGCCACGACGGTGCGATCGAGCGTTGAAGGGTCCATCCTCTCGACCGCGATGTCGACCTGACCGACGTCGCGCTCCACCGTCACCTGACAGACGCCGCAGTCACCGCGCCCCAGCGAGTAGCCGATCGACTTCAGCACCGCCTTGGAATTCGACCCTGGATGGAAGCGCCGCACCGCGTCGACGATCTCCTCTACGGGCACGCCGTCGATCGCGACGAGGACGTCGCCGATCCAGAGATCAGTTTGTTCGGCGGCCATGAACGACTTGACCACCGGGCGCCCTTCCACGAAGTCCCACGCCACGGGCACGATGCACTCGCCGACGGGTGGCTGCTTCTTCCCCGCACTCCAGAGTCCCGCGTGGCCGTCGTCCATCCGCGCGATGAAAGCCATCAATTCCCTCGCGTAGGCATCGGCATCCGGTGCGCCCATGATCGGCGGAATCGACTCCGCGAGCACCGCGACCCAGTCCTCGTCGATCACGTCACGGTAGGGAAACCACCACTGGGCGACATTCCAGGCGCGGAACAGGGCCAGGAGCTGGTAGCCGGGATCCGGCAGTTCGACGTCGCGATACGCGAGCTCGTTGCGAAAGGACGGGTTGCGCGCCCGCGGCTCGAGGCCGACGTAGAACTGCGGATCCACGATCGATCGATTCGCGTGGATCTCGACCAGTCGCTGCGAGAGCTCCGTGCCGAGTCGCACTTCGTCGCGAATCCAGTCGATCGGCGGCATGAGATGGAGGTCGTCGGTCACGAGCTCCGCGCACGGATCACAGTCTTCGGGGCGACCGATCCGATCGAGCCAATCGACGAAAGCCGCACCGAGTTCGTCGTCGTCCGCGGCAGCCAGAACGTCGGGGAGCACCCGGAAGAGCTCGAAGTCCCAGTGGAACCGACCTCCCGTGACCGCTGGGTGGTGATACTTCAGGAAGCCCCACACTTGGCCCAACAGAACGAGATTCTCGATCTGGCGCGGTGTGGGCTCGTCGACCGTGACCCGCGACCCGGACAGGAATTCCTGATCACGGTCGAGCACGCTGGCCGTGCAGGCGGCGAGAACGAAAACCACGGCAACGGAACGGATCAGTCGAGACACCTCGGGTCCTCCGATCACGTGCAGAGTGAATCGCACGCGATACTGGCCGAAACCCGAAGTCGCGTCGAGCCCTACCGGAACCCGTTGTCGACCTTCGAAATCGTGAAGCGGTACTTCCCCGACTTCTCCGGCGCGATCGCATCGACGTGCTCGATCTCGATCGCGACCTCGTCGCCGAACTCCTTGCGCATCTGCGCTTCGAGCAAGCGGTCGCCCTCGGGGAAGTATTCCGGCTCGGGCACCACGCGCACGACGAAGTGTTCGAGCTCGCCCTGGACGATCTGCATCTGCTTCGTCCCGGGTACGGCGAGCAGGGTCTTGTCGAGAATCGAGATCCCGGCGATCAGACTGCCGTCCTTGCGCACGAGGAAATCGGCGCTGCGCCCCAGAAGGCCGTCCATGAGCGGCAACCCGCGACCACAGGAGCAGACGCGATCGGTCGGCACGCCCACGTCCTCCACCTGATAGCGAATGAAGGGCATCGCCAGGTTGTGCAGATCGGTCACCACGATCTTCCCCGGCTGACCAGGCTTCGCGGGCTGGCCGTCCTCGGCGATGAATTCGATGAAGAGATTGTCGGTGTTGAGGTGCATGCCCTCGTGCTTCTCGCACTCGCAGCCGATCAGACTGACCTCTTCGCAACCGTAGCGATCGATGACCTTCGCGCCGAAAACGGTTTCGATCTTCTGCCGCTCTTCGGGCCGCAGCGTCATCACCGTCGACAGGATCCCGCGCGGGCGGATCTCGTCGATCGAGAACTCCTCGACATACTGCGCCAGACGGAACAGGGCCTGCGCATGACCGGTGAGCAAGGTCGGTTCGACCCGCGCCCACTGCGAGGCGAAGACCTCGACGGCCTCGCGGTTGAAGCGCAGCGTGTTCAGGTGGATCCGCGAATCGAGCGCCCACGAGCGGACGTGTGACTTCAAGCCCTTGCGGAAGTCGACCCAGAGCATGCCGCGTGGTTCGCCGACCTCCCAACCGGTCCAACGATCGTGACGCCGCGCCACGGCGTTGCGCCGCTCGCTGCATTCCTCGGTGATGTAGATGTCGAGCGCAGTGCCCGTACTTCCGCCCGTCTGGAAGAGTTTGAGGTCTTCCCGTCGGTGGCCCTCGGCGATCATCTGCGGGACGTTCTCCCGGATGTCCGCTTTCCGCAACACCGGGAGGGCCCGGAGATCCGCGGGCTCCTGGATGCTGCCCGGCGACACTCCGGCCGCCTCGAAACGCTCCCGATAGAAGGGCACCCTCCAGTACGCGTGGTCGAGGATGGCCTTGGTCCGCTCCCACTGGAGCGCGGCGATCTCGTCCGCCGGAAGGAACTGCACGGGCTCGACCTCGTGCCAGTAGCGCACGAAAGGACTACCACTGGTCGAGGCCCAGAGCGGTTCGAAGACTTTGCGCCGGATCGGCGGAAGCAGCGCCATGTCCATCCTCGGGATCAGAAGCGGGGCATGGAGACGCCGCTGGCTCCGTCGGCAACCTGACGTCCGGCGCGCGCGGTCTCGACCGCGTCCTCGATCATCCGGTCCTGCTCGGCCGGATCCGCCCAACGGGCCTGGTTCTCCGGCGTGAGCGTGTCGATCGGATCGAAGTAGAGAAAATAGCCGTGCTTCACCGAAGGCGCGGTCCAGACGCTGATGCCCGACCCTCGATCGTAGTGTTCGTAGGAATGGACGCTGCGCTTGCCGCCACCACCCGGTGCGTCGCACACGAAGGTCGGCGTGTTGAAACCAGCCGACCAGCCGCGAACCTGCTTCTCGAGGTCGAGACCGGTCTGCAGCGTGGTCCGGAGATCCTCGACGCCACTCACGAGGTCATGCACGTAGACGTAGTAGGACTGCACGTTCAGGTAGCTGAGACGTTTCACGAGCATGAGCTGGTCGTCGATCGTGTCGTTCACGCCACGCTGCAGAACCGCCTGGTTCCGCACGGTGACACCGGTCTCGAACATGCGATCCATCGCCCGCTTGCTGATCTCCGTCATCTCGCTCGCATGACCGAAGTGCGTGTGCAGGCACACCTCTTTGTGAAGCTTGCGCCCGAGCGAGACGATGTGCTCGAGAGCGCCGGTCCATTCCTCGTCAGTGATCAAGCGCATGGGAAGGACCGCCGGGCCCTTGGTCGCGATACGGATACGGCGCACGTGGTCGATGCTCAGCAGACGCTCGCCGAGTTCACGCAGCTGCTGCGGACGGAGCAGATAGGCGTCGCCACCGGACACGAGAATGTCCTCGAGCTCGGGAGTCGCCTCGATGTAGGCGAATGCATCGGCCCAGCGCACGTTGGTCGGACGGAAATGGACCTTCTCGACCTCGTCGGTGTCCTGTCCCACGGAATAGCTCCGTGTGCAGAAACGGCAGTAGACGGGGCAGATGTCCAGGGCCAGGAAGAGCGCACGGTCCGGATAGCGGTGCGTCAGTCCGGGCGCGGCGGAGTCCTCCTGCTCACCGAGCGAGTCGAGCGTCAGCTTCGGATGATCCGGCAGATGCGACGAGCCGACCGGAATGAACTGCCGACGGATCGGATCGTCGTAGGGATCCGCCCAGTTGATCAGGCTCAGGATGTAGGGCGTCACGCGCAGGCTCATGGGCGCCTTGTGGAGTCCCGCCTCGACGTCGGCCAGAAAGGCATCCGACACGGACGAACCGAGGAGTTCCTTGAGCTGCGAAGTCTTCTGCACGGATTTCTGGGTCTGCCACTTCGAATCCAGAAAGGTTTCCTCGGAGACGTCGGCATAGCCCGGGATTCGGCGCCAGAAGTCGCCGCCGAGCAGATCGCGATGCGCGATCGACTTCGTGTCGCGCGGGCGCTTCGATTGGGGTGCAGAAGTGATCGAGCCGTCGAGCGGTCCGGACATCGTGGGACTCCTCTTATGTATCCGCGTATGCCACCGCAGGGGACCCGGTGACGAGATGCAAGGCGTGAGAGGGAAGAAAGAGCGTAACAGTCGGCCGCAGCCCTCGGCAAGCGGGCGATATCACAGATCCGTGCCATCCGTCGCGGGAATGCCGGGCAGTTTCCCGCGGGGGCACGTCGTTTCCCGAAATCACGACCCTCCGCGCGACCAGACAGGGGCCGCGCGACGACCCCACCCTCTTCCGGAAGAACCCGGATCGCTCGACGACCGCACACACCGGGGCGACGGANTTCTCGGGCGGTCACCCATGGTCGCGCCGTCGGGACGACTCCGCCGGTCGAGATCGATCGAGGTCCGGTGAATCTCTTGCGGTAGCGGCTGGATCGACAATCCCTGTATGATCTTCGAACTCCGCGCTTCCCCACCGTAGACACCCACGAAGGTTCCCACATGGCAGAGCAGCCGGCAGAGCAGCCGCTGGTCACGGTAGTCACCGCGACCTACGACATGGCGGGCCTCCTGGGCGAAACGATGGACGCCGTCCTCGGCCAGGACTACCGGAACATCGAATACATCGTGGTCGACGACGGGTCGCGCGACAACACGGCCGAGGTGGTCGCCGCACGCGCGAGGGACCCGCGGGTTCGCTACGTCCACCAGGAGAACGCGGGCCAGACCCGCGCCAAGAATCGCGGAATCGAGGAGTCGACAGGCGAGTACATCGCCTTCTGCGACGCCGACGACGTCTGGCTCCCCCACAAGTTGAGCACGCAGATTCCGCGCTTCCTCGTCGAGGATCCGCCGGGGCTCGTCTACGCGGACACCGTCTTCTTCGACGAGCACGGCAACGATCTGCCGACACCGCATTGCGAACGCTTCGGGGGCCGCATCCTCGGCAAGCTGTTGATCGACAACTTCATCCCGTTCCCCACGACCGTCGTGTCGCGCAAGGTGATCGACGACCTCGGTCCCTTCGACGAACGTCGATCGATGGCGATCGACTACGAAATGTGGCTACGGATCTCCACGCGCTACTGGATCGACTACGTGCCCGAGGTCCTCGCGCGCTACCGGATCTGGTCGGGACAGATGTCCCACCGCCGCGCGGAACGCCTCGACAACGCCTTCAAGATCATGATCGAGTTCCAGGAGAAGCACGCGGATGCGATCGATCCGATCGACCTGCGCAAGGCCTGGGGCTACGCCTTCACCACACGAGCGAAGTTCCACAACCGGAACGACCGCCCGCGCGACGCGAGCGCGGACTTCCTGCGAGCTTTCGCTCGCTGGCCCTTCTCGCGCCGCACGTGGTGGGAGTTCGCGGCCTTCGCCCTCGGGCCCCGGCCGCGAGTCGACTGAGCGCGACTACTCGCCTTCGTGCAGACGATGTTCCCGCAGGTGCTTCAGGTCTTCCGGACCGAAGTAGGCCTCGGAGAAGTCGTCGATCAACTCGACCAGCTTCGCGGTGTGCGCGGTATCGGTGGTCTGCTTCGCCTTCATGGCGCTCACGAGCATGCCGTGCAGCAGCGCCAGCTTCTTCACGTAGGCGGCGTCATCGACGCTGGAGACCTTCACGCGCTGGTGCAGGAAGTACTGACTGACGATGTACTGAAGCTCCTCGGCGTGCTTCTCCTTGTTCGTCACCCAACGGACGATCTGGTTGTAGTTCTTGTCGCCTTCGGCCGAGAGAGCCGTGATCTGGTCCATCGCCTTCTCGATCGTGGTGACGTGTTCGCGCAGCATCTCGATGCGCATGGCGTCGCCGTAGATCCCGCACGGGACTTCACAGTGTGCGTTGGCGAAAGACGGGGCGAGAAGAACGAGAAGAGTCAGGACGAGAACGCGACGCATCGGTGCACCTCGGTCGTGGGGAAAGGGGGCTCGATCGGCAGTCTAACGCGGACGCCTCACCTTGACCACGCCGCGCGGGGTCAGTGTACCTTCTCACGATCGGTGGTCTTCTCGACGCGCTCGACGGCTTCGTCCCACCATTCCCGCAGATCCTCGGCAGCCTCGTCACTCTCGGACCGGAGCTCCTCGAGAAGACGGTCCGTCTCCGCCTCGAGTTCCGGGCGGGCTTCCTCCCAGCGCTCCTGACCGGACTCGGCGAGGGCGTCCATCTGCTCACGCAGGGTGCGCAGCTTCTCACGCACGGCACCGTCCTGCGTGCTCTCCATCAAGTCGTTCCACCAGTCACGCGCGGCGCCGGTGACGTCGGCCCGGCGGGCGACGAAGTGGTGGCCCGATTCGACGGGCGCCCCGGATCCGGGAATCACGTCGACGAAGAGAGCGCCCGTCCCCAGGCGTCCGCGGCGGAGGACGAAGTCACAGTCCTCGCGGATGCGATCGCGATGCTCGGATTCGATTCGCAATTCGACCATCGGCAGGTCGTCGGGTCCGAGTCCGGTGTCACCGGTCACACCGATCTGCACGTCGGACATCCGGACCGGAACGGGTTCGTCGAATTCGGAAGCGTTCGGAACGCCGAGCGTGTAGTCACCGCTGCCGGCACAGCCGACGAGGAGCGTGAGCGTGAGGACGATGAGCATGCGGAAATCGGACTTCATGGCCGTGCCTCCTGACGGGATGCGGCAAGACTAGCCCAACCGCGGCCACGGGAGAACACCCCTTCTGCACGCCCCCTGGCCGTCGCTCACACGAGGTTCTTGAAAGGCTCGAAGCTCATGAAGTCCGCATGGTGGACGATGAAGGCCTCGGTCGAGCGCTTCACCATGTTTCCCTCACCCGCATGCGTCGCCACGATGTGCGAGACGGCATCAGGCACGCCGCACTCCATCGCCAAGGCCACTCCGGTGAAGGGGTGCCGCAGGGCCTTCCCACGATCCGACTGCACCGCCCGACCGTCGACTTTCTCGTATTCCAGCAACTTGCCGACGTCCGCGAGGATCGCTCCCGCGATCACGGTGTCCATGTCGATCGGCAATCCCTTGCCGAGGAATTCGTCCATCGATTCGGCGCTCCTGCGCGCGATGTGCACGACGCAGCGCTTGTGCTCCATGAACGTGGCCGGGCAGTTCGGAACCAGAAGCGTGAAGGGGATCTCGTTCAGATCGTCGGGCGTCAGAGGGCTGCGTTCGAAGGCAACCTCCCACGTGCGGGCGACCTTCTCACGCAGGTCGGCGTTCTCGATCCAGGAGAGTTCGGGCCAGAGGGTCTCGAGATCGGCGCGGGTCACGGCGGTCATGACGACTCCGACGGAAAGGGGAATCCGAATGCGTTCGTCGCCGATTCAATCACGGAGCGCCGCACACCGCATCGGGCGGAAACGTGAGGTCGCCCGCGGCACGGAATCGTGAGGTCGCGGCATGCCGCATATCGAATCCGTGAAGGCCTCCTCCCCCGCCGGTGCGCGGCCCGATACCATGTCCGTGGCTCCGTCGGCCCATCCCTCTTCCGCCGACGGACGTCTCCAGTCGAGGAAGACGCGATGGATGCGACACGCCTGCAGAAGTTCCTCTCCGATTCCGCGCGCAGCGCCACCCGCAACGAGATCCGCGAGCTGCTCAAGCTCATTTCCCGCCCGGACATGATCAGCCTGGCCGGCGGACTCCCAGCGATCGAGAGCTTTCCCGTTCCGGAACTCGAGGAAGTCACGCAGCACGTTCTCGAGGAGTACGGCGCGGCCGCGCTCCAGTACGGGCCGACCGAGGGCGATCCGGGCCTGCGTGAGCAGCTCATCGGTCTTCTCGAAAAGGATGGCAACACGAACGTCACTTTGGACAACGTGCTCGTCACCACGGCCAGCCAACAAGCGCTCGATCTGTGCGCACGCGTGTTCATCGCGCCCGGCGACACGGTGCTCTGCGGTCTGCCCAGCTACCTGGGTGCGCTCGGTGCCTTCGCCGCTTGCGGTGCCCACCTGAGCGGCGTTCCGCTGGACGACGATGGCATGCGTGCCGATCTCCTGGAGCACCGTCTGCTCGCCCTCCGTCGCGAGGGCATCCACCCGAAATTCCTCTACCTCGTGCCGGACTTCCAGAATCCGGCCGGCGTGACCCTGAGCGTCGAACGTCGCCACGAGATCCTGTCGATCGCCCGCGAGTTCGATCTGCTGATCGTCGAGGACAATCCCTACCGTCAGCTCCGCTACACGGGCGAGACCCCGCCGTCGCTCGGTTCGCTCGACCGCGACGGCCGTGTGATCACGCTCTACTCCTTCTCCAAGGTCTTCTGTCCGGGACTGCGCCTGGGCTACGTCCTCGCGCATCCCGACGTGATCGCGCGTCTGGTGCTGGCCAAGCAGCCGGTCGACCTGTGCACGAGCAGTTTCAACCAGTTCATCGCGCGCGAATACATCATCGGCGGTCATCTGTGGCCCCGACTCGAGCGCACGCGTGCTCTCTACGCGCGCAAACGCGAGGTCATGCTCGCCGCACTCGAAGAGCACATCGATCCCGACTGGGGCGTCCGGTGGACCGAGCCCGAGGGCGGCATGTTTCTGTGGATGGAACTTCCCAAGCACTTGAACGCGAAGGATCTCTTCCAGCGTGCGCTGGAGAAGAACGTGGCCTTCGTGATCGGGAACGCCTTCTACTGCGACGGCGGGGGCACGAACACGCTGCGCCTGAACTTCTCCTACCCGAGCGAGGACCAGCTCGTGATCGCGATCAAGCGTCTCGCCGACGCTCTGAGCGACCTGGTCCGCGACGAACCCGCCCCGCAGTCGGCTCCGGCCGACGTGAAGGGCTTCAGCGAAGGCCTCGTGAGCGGAAGCGATCATGCACTCACGTACCTGCCTCTCAGCCTCTCCTTACACGAGATCATCGAATAGGAGCTCGACGATGACCGACTACGACGCCGAGGGACGCCTTTCCTTCGCGATGGGACTGGAGCTGCGCGGTGAGCTCGACAAGGCCGTCCAGGCCTTCGAGGACATCGTCGAAGCCGGAGACGAGGGCGAGAACGAAGCCATGGTGCGCAAGCACCTGGGAAACCTGCACCTGAGATCGGGGCACCTGCGCCGCGCGCGAGAACATCTCGCCGCCGCGTGCAAACTCGACCCGAACAACGCGGCCTTCTGGCACGACCTGGGCGTCGTGCACTACTACCTGGCCGACTTCGACCAGTGCGTCGACTGCATGGAGCGAGCGCTCTCGATCGACGGGGACATGCAACTGTCCTACTTCTGGCTGGGCAACGCGCTCTACCACCGCGGCGACCTCGACGAGGCGGCGACCCGCTTCAACGAACTGCTCGAGCGCTACCCGAACTTCACGATCGGCAACTTCCATCTGGGCGTGATCTACCAGCGCCAGGGTGACGAGGAGCGTGCTCAGGAGCAGTTCCGGACCGTTCTCCTGAAGAACCCCGACGACGCCGCGGCGAAGCACTACGTCAACGACTGACCGCCGTCCGGTGGGCGAAGCCGTGGCCCGATCGGGCCGCCTGTGCGATCCTGTCGATCGTGCCACGGCTCTCCTCCGACCCCCGGTTCCGGCATGACACTCCTACTGGTCTACGTCGCCCTCGCTCTGGGCGTGTCCTTCCTCTGCTCCGTGCTCGAGGCGGTTCTGCTCAGCCTGACCCCTTCGTACGTCTCGCTGCTCCGCGAGCGGCGTCCACGCGCGGGCAAGCTCCTCGACGGCTACAAGACAGACGTCGACCGGCCCCTGGCCGCGATCCTGAGCCTGAACACGATCGCGCACACGGTGGGCGCCACCGGCGCCGGGGCACAGGCGGTGGCCGTGTTCGGTGAAGCCTGGATCGGTGTGATCTCCGCGGTCCTCACGTTGCTGATCCTGGTCCTGTCGGAAATCGTGCCCAAGACGCTGGGAGCGACCTACTGGCGCTCGCTCGCGGCGCCCGTCGCCTTCACTCTGCGTGGCTTGATGATCGCGATGGCGCCCTTGGTCTGGATGTCCCAGGGGATCACCCGTTTGATCGCGCGCGGCGAGAACCCGCCGTCGGTCAGCCACGCCGAAATGGCCGCACTGGCCGAAACCGCGCACCGTGACGGCGTGTTCGCTCCGCGCGAATCGCACATCGTCCAAAGTCTCATGCGCGCCGCCCCGCTGCGGGCGCGCGACGTGATGACCCCACGGGTCGTGATGGCCGTGCTCGACGAGGAACTCACCGTCGGCGACGTCGACTGGAACGCCCCCGAACTCCGCTTCACGCGCATTCCGATCTTCGCCGAGACACGCGAACACTTGACCGGCTACGTCCGCAAGGACGAGTTGCTGCTGGCGCGCGTGCGCGGTGAGACGGACAAGCGCCTCGCCTCGTTGCGCCGCCCCCTCCTCGTCGCGCCGGAGTCGCTTCCGTTGGCCGAAGTGCTCGAGAACTTTCTGGCCGGAGGCGACGTGGTCGCTCAGGTGATCGACGAGCACGGTGGCGTCGACGGGCTGATCACCATGGAAGACGTGGTCGAGTCCCTCACCGGACTCGAGATCGTCGACGAACACGACTCCGTCGAAGACATGCGCGCACACGCCAAGGCACGTTGGCGCGAACGGGCCCGACGCCTGGGAATCGTCGAAGAGAACGGCGACACATGACCCTTCCGACACTGCGCGTGGCTCTTTCGGGCGCCACTCTCTTCTTCCTCGAGTTGCACGTCGGCCACGCCCTCGCACCCGCCCTGGGTGGCGGCGCTCTCGTGTGGCTGGGAACCCTGCTCCTGTTCCAGCTGATCCTGCTCGTCGGCTACGCGAGCGCGGGGATCCTGCTTCCCCTCACCGTGCAGCGCCGCATCTCCGCTGCGCTGCTCCTTGCAGGGGCGGCCCTTGGATCGATCGGTTTCGTGCACGGCATCGGCGTCGGGACGCTTCTGACCGCACTCGGCCTGGCCACCGTCCTGCCCCTGACCCTGCGCGCGGGCGCTGGGGAAACCGAGGCGTCGCGGGGGCGTTGGATCGCGGCGAGCAACGCCGGTGCGTTGGTCGGTCTCGCCCTCTATGCCCTGGCCGAGCCCGCGCTGGGCCTCGCAGACGGTGCGATCGTCCTGCGTGTGCTCTCGATCGTGCTCGGCCTGCTCGTCCTCCGTACCGAGACCGGCGACGACCCACGCGTGTCCTACCGTCCACGGCTCGCTGTCGTCGCGAGTGCCTTCGTCGGTGTGTTCTGGTACATGAGCCACCACGCACGTCTCGAGGCCACCATGCCACCGAGCGTGCAGCTGTGGGCGATCTCTCTGGGCTTGTACCTGCTCAGCTTCGGGCTCCCCTTCCTCGGGACACGCCCTTCTGCGGGGCTGCGATGGACGGCGGTCCTGGTGGCCGCCATCGGAACGGCGACGACGGAGTTCGTGGGTCCCACCTTTCGCCCGAGCGCGGGGCTGATCACTCTGTTCGTGGGGTCACTGAGCGCACACTTCGCCCTGCGCAGTGACTTCGACGACACCCGACCCTGGACCCACGGCGCCGTCGACGCGGGGCTCGGCGGCGCGCTCGGTGGCGCGCTCGCCCTGGCCGTCACCCCGATCGTGGTGACCACGAACGAGCAGCTCGTGGTCTCGGTGCTGCTGCTGATCGCACTCGAGATCGCCCGAGCTCGCCCTGGACGCAGTGCCGCACTCGCGGCCGGTTGCGGCGCAACGGCCTTCGTGGCTTTCGCTTTCGTTCAACCCCTCGAGGGACCTGACACCGTACGTACCGTTCGCAGCTGGTACGGTGAGTTCCGCGTTCGCGAGGTCCAGGCCGGCGATTCCCGCCAACACCACTTCGTGCTCGAACACCAACACACCGTGCACGGCGCGCAATACGTCGGCGCGCCGGATCTCCCGGCGGCCTATTATTCGATCTTCTCGGGCGCGGGGATGGCGACCGATGCCCTGCAGGAACGTCGCGGCGAAGACGCGCGACTACGGATCGGTGTCGTGGGTCTGGGCACCGGCGCGATCGCGAGCTATGCCGACGCGAACGACACCGTCCGCTTCTTCGAGATCGACGCACGCAACGTCGCCTTGAGCGCGGACGACGATCCTTTGTTCACGTACCTGGAGCTCTCGCCCGGTACGATCGACGTGGTCGTGGGGGACGGTCGTCGCGCCCTCGCCGCCGAGGCCGAGCACGACGCCCCCGTCTTCGACCTGCTGGTGCTCGATGCTTTCAGCGGGGGCAACGTACCTTCGCACCTGCTCACCCGGGAAGCCTTCGAGCTCTATTCCGACCGCGTGCGTCGCGACGGATGGATCGTCATCCACTCCTCGAACACGGTTCTCGACCTGCGTCCTGTCGTTTACGCGGGTGCCGAACACGTCGACGCGCGCGCCATCTTCGTGCGCAACGCGGCCCGGGCCGACGCCGATGGCAACCGCGAGAACGCCCACCTCGTCATGCTGAGCGACTGGATCGTGATCGGATGGGAAGGATCACCGTGGCACCCGCTGGAGGAACGACTGCGCCGAGGGCTGAAGGGCGACGATCTGCTCGTGGTCCAGGACTCACGGCAGGTCACCTTCGACGGCATCCCGGCGTGGACCGACGACCGACGCAGCGTTTGGACCGTGCGCCAGGGTCACGTGGGCGAACGCGAACGCCGGTCCACTCCAGCGAATCGTTCAGGCGGACGTGACGAGTGACCGTCGGGTCGCCCCCAGCGCGGCCGTGATCACGTCGGCGCACACCGGCGGTGTCAGGCGTTCGACGTCGAGGACCATGTCGTAGGCGTGCACGTCGCGCAGATCCCTTCGCAGCATGTGCCGCACGAGCTCGTTCTGACTGCGATCGGTTTCTGCGACCCACTGCTCTGCCTCCTCACGCTCCATCGAGTGCTCTCGCATGACGCGTTCGACTCGATAGTCGAGCGACGCCACGAGCCGCACGCGCAGCCCCTGGTCCTGGGGCAACACGAAGTGGAGCCCCCGACCGATCAACACCACGGCACCGCGCGCCGCCAGGGCCGACGCGATCGCGACCAGTCTCTTGAGATAGGCGTGGTGTCCCGGATAGGCGCGATCGAGTGACATCTGGACCGCTTCACGAAGCGCATCGTGAGGTCCCTTCTCCACGCGTTCCAGGTCAGCGCGGGCGACCGGACTGCCTTCGGCCATGCGGTCGAGGAGCTCGCGGTCGTAGACGTCGAAACCCAGGCGGGTGCTCAATTGTTCGGCGACGCATCGCGCGCCGGCACCGGGTTCACGAGATATGGTGATCCAGAGCGGTGTGACTCCGGGATCGACCCTCCGTTCCGTCCTGCGTTCGTCGGCGGCGCGGGCCTCCGCGAACCAGCGTTGCATCTGTCGCGATACGATGCGCTGAACGGCGGGAGTTTCGAAGGACTCGGACATGGCGGACCTCCTCCCGGCCCACCGCACTTCTGCGTGGGGGCCGATCCGAGCTCCGCAGCTCCGACGGGCATTTCGTCCTTCGCAGCGCGGAGCGGTTTCCGACTGCAGCTTTCACTCTATCACCGGACACGGACCCGCCCCCCGATCACAATGCACCATACCTTCTTTCCCCACCCCGCTTGCCTCCGCGGGGGGTACGGGCTATCGTCCTCGGGTTCGACATCCGACGCCCGGCGGGTCCAACCGGGAAGCTGGTGCAAATCCAGCGCGGCCCCGCCACTGTGACCGGTGACGGCCTTTCGCACACGCCACTGGAGCTGACGCTCCGGGAAGGCGCGAACGGCCGGCTCGAGCCGGAAGCCAGGAGACCGACCCCGGGCGTTTCCACCCAGTCCTTCGGGGGAAGGAAGGGTGGGTTTCGTGCCACCGGCGCGCGGGCGTTCCCGCCCGTTCCGCGCACCCGTCGCGCGCGACCTGACCGTACCGACCACCGGGACGCAGCCTACGGCGGTGATGGGCCATGCCCCGTCCGCGCTCGTTGCTGCTCCTTGGTCTGACCGCATTCGTTTGCGGACTGACGAACGCATCGACGGCGCGGGCCGAAGATGCCGACGCCCGGACCGGAGCTACGCGCACGCTCGTCGACGTCGATTCGACGGGGCGCTTCATCGCGCCCGTCCTCGAAGTCCGTGGTCGGAGGATCACGGCCCAGGGTCGACTCGATCGCGATACCGGCTTCGCCGACGTCCTCGAGGCGGCGAGCTGGGAGGGTGCGCCCTCGACGGCCGACGTCCTCTCGCGTGCGGTCGGCGTGAGCGTCCGCGAGAGCGGCGGCGTCGGTGGATACGCCACCGCCAGCCTGCGCGGGTCGACTCCGTCGCAAGTGCCCGTCTATCTCGACGGCATGTTGCTCAACGGACCGGGACGCGGAGCCGTCGACCTGGCCGACGTCGAACTCGCTCATCTCGAACGCATCGAGGTCTACCGCGGCAGCGCGCCCCTGGTTCTCGGCGGCAGCTCGCTCGGCGGCGCGATCCATCTCTTCACCCGTGGAGGACGGCAGAGTCTCCACGGCGCCCTGACCCGCAGCAGCTACGACACGTGGAACGCCGAAGGGGCGGGAGCCTGGACCCTTGGCACGTGGAACGTCGCGCTGCGCGCCCGTGCGGTGCGTAGCGAGAACGACTGGGACTTCCTCGACGACAAGCGTACGCCCTACAACCCCGACGACGATGAAATCATCGGTCGCGTGAACAACGACGCGCGTGGCGCGGGCGCCCAACTGCAGATCAGTCGCCCCTGGGGCGAAGGAACATTCGTCGTCAGCGAAATCCTGGACATACGGGAGCAGGGTCTTCCCGGCCGCGGCGTCGTGCAGTCGACGTCGGCGCGTAGCACCTCGACGACGCATCACGTCCGTGCCGCCTGGCGTAGCAGCCCGCGCGCGGAAAGACGACTGCGCGAGATCGCCCTGCACCAGCGCAGCGAGATCCAGGGCGTATCCGATCGCGAGGCGAGCCTCGACGGCGTCGCGCGTGATCGCGTCGATCGCCTCCATACCGTCGGACTCTCGTTGACGGGCGCTGCCGTCCCCTGGGGCGCCACACTCTGGCGTCTCGAGACGAGCGCTTCGCGCCTGCGCAGTCGGGACGACGCCCTGCTCGACGGCGACGGAGAAGCCCAGACGCGATGGACGAGCGCCGTCGGCGTCCAGCCGAAATGGCGACTCGTCGGCGGCCGCCTGCTCGTGTCGCCGGGTGCACGCGTCGAGGTCCACGAACAGTGGTGGAACGAGACCGACGGGCTCGACGGGCTGCCACGCGGAGACGCTCTGCGATCGACCTTGTGGTCCTACACCGCGCAGGTCGGCGCCCGACTGTCACTCGCGCCTGACCTCGCGCTGAAGGCCAATCTGGGACTCTACCGTCGCGTGCCGACCTTGCTCGAACTCTTCGGCGACCGTGGGACGACCGCTGCCAATCCCGACCTTCGGCCTGAAGAAGGCGTGAACCGCGACCTGGGCCTCGTCTGGTCGAATCCAAGCCCCGGTGCGCGAGTCGCCGTGAGCGCCTTCGCGAACGATGCCTTCGATCTGATCACCTTCGAACGCACCTCACCGGTGACCTCACGGGCCCGCAACCTCGGGCGCGCCGAGATCAAGGGCTTCGAGTTGCAGGTCGACAGCGGTCGACTCGGTCCTTTCGGGCTGCGCACCGCGCTCACGCGCTTGTGGACGAAGGACCTCACCGACGACGTCAACGCCCGGAACAAGTCCCTTCCCTTCCGCCCCGGCATCGAATTCGAGGCCGAGCTCAGCGCGACCTTTGGTTCTCTGCGCTCGAGCCTGGACGTCTTCGCTCTGGGCGAGAACTACCAGCAGACCGGCGAATTCCTGCGTGTCCCCTCGCGCCGCCTCGTCGGAATCGCGACCCGCTGGCGCTTCGACGACACCTGGTCGCTCCGCGCGCGCGTCGACAACCTCGGCGACGTGGCCGTCTACGACTTCCTGGGCGATCCCCTCCCGGGTCGTCAGATCTCGATCACCTTGGAGGCCAACAGCCGATGATCCGACGACTCTGCGCGACACTCCTCTTCTCGCTCGCGCTCCCTGCCCACGCGACCCAGGACCTCTTCGCCGTCACCACAACCTACGAAGTGGTCGGCAGCACCGGACGCATCGATCTGGACGACTACGGTACGACCACGAACGAGTTCACCGTGCACAGCGATGCGGTGGTACGCAGCCACGGTCGCTACGTCTTCGTGGTGAACCGTCTCTTCGCCGACAACGTGCTGGTTCTCGACGCCGGCGACGACTATCGCGTCGTCCGTCAGTTCTCGGTCGCGGACACCGGCCTGAATCCGCGCGACATCGAGATGGTCGACGAGACGAAGGCCTACGTGACCCTTTTCGAGTCGAACGATCTGCTGATCTGTAATCCCCTGACCGGCGCGACACTGGGCACGATCGATCTGTCGTCCTTCGTCGTCGAAGACGACTTCGTCGAGGCCGATCAGATGCTGCGCGTCGGTGATCGGCTGTTCGTGGCCCTCCAGAATCTCGACCGGCGTGTCCTGCCCTGGGCCGTGACCGGTTCCTCGATGCTGGTGGTGATCGATACGACGACAGATACGATCGTCGACGCGGATCCCGAGACGTCCGGGATCCAGGGTGTTCCCTTCCAGGTGCAGAATCCCTACTGGCGACTGGCGTGGGACGCGGATCGTCAGCGCGTGCTCTCGATCCAGACCGGTGTCTTCGGCGTCCTGGACGGCGGCGTCGAAGTCGTGGATCCCTTCACCCTGCGATCCGAAGGTCTCCTCGTGACCGAGGCGGCGCTCGGGGGCGACCTGCTCGACTTCGCCCTCGTATCGCCCACGCTCGGCTGGGCGATGATCAGCCGTTCGGACTTCTCCACCTGCCTCGTGCGCTTCGATCCGTCGACCGGCGCGACGATCGACGAGTTCCTGTGCACGCCGGGCTTCGACCTGGCCGACATGGAACTGTCGAGCGACGGACGCCTCTTCGTCGGAGACCGTCGCGCCGCGAACCCCGGCGTGCGCGTCTTCGACGCCACGACCGGAGCGGCGTTGGCCGGACCGATCAGTACCGGACTTCCACCTTTCGACTTCGTCCTGCTCGAGGGCGTTCCGACCGATGCGCCATCGGTCCCGCGGAACGAAGCTCTGGCTGCGTATCCGAACCCCTTCAATCCGCGGGTCGTGATCGAGGTCGAAGGGATGGAGGACGGTCGGGTGGAGATCGTCGACGCGCGCGGTCGCATCGTGGCCGAACGCGTCCTGCAGGCGGGTCGCGCGGTGTGGGAC
>JGI12109J20283_10089212_pt1 | contig 23637 bp, 20 predicted proteins | sample ElkSlonscriptome_12_FD_20283 | JGI IMG/M metagenome (IMG submission 20283)
CCGCCGAGCCGCTCGATGACCGTCTCGATGCCGGCGCGCAGCCAGTCGGCCAGCGCCGGCTCATCGGCGGCGATCTGCTCGCCGAGGAGCCGGACGGTCTCGGCGCCGCGGCCCTCGGCGGTCAGGGTGCGCAGCAGGTCGAGGCGAGCGGGCTCGGACCCGCTCGCCTCGACCTCCTCGAACACCCGCTGGGCCAGGCCGAGGAGCTCGGCGGGGGCATCGCGCGCGAGGAAGTGGGCGATGCGCGCGTCCCGGGCCATGCCGGACCAGAGCTCGGCCGCCTCGAGCAGCTCGCGGGTCTCGGTGAGGATATCGGGCTTATAGAGGCGCTGGTCGGGACGGCCTTCGGCGTCCCAGCGCTCGGCGTCGCGCTCGACCTGCGGGCGGCGCAATAGGGCCTCACGGCGCTTGTCGATCCAGCCCTCGAGCTCGGGCCAGGCGCTGAAGAGGGCCTCGTGGGCGACCTCGATCATGCCGCCGTGGCCGTCGGTCTCGGGCTTGCCGACGGGCGGTGAGCCATCGGTGAGGTCCTGCCGGTCGGACGGCACCAGCAGGCGGGCGCGCGGGTCGGCCAGGGCGGCGATCAGGCGCTGGGCCTCGGGATCATCCTGCCAGTGGGCCAGATCCTCGCGCAGCCGCGTCGGCGGGCCCTTGGGCTGCAGCGCGAGCAGCCGCGAGAAGACCCGCGGCAGGACCCGCTCGGCCGGGACCTTGGCGCGTTGCATGGCCTCCTGGGCCCGTTTGGCGATGACGCCATCGAGACCGCCGATGCGCTCGCTCCGGTAATCGTCCAGGCCCATGTGCCCGCGCCCTTTGCAGTCCTCGTAGAGGTCTTTGAGCGCGAAGGCGAGGAGTGCGAGCCCGCCGGCGCGCCCGCTCGCATCGGCGACGAGCCGATCGATCAGTGCGTCCTCCAGGGTGACGGCCTTGGCGAGGCTGAGCCGTCGCACCGGCCCCTCGATCATCGCGGCCATCGCCGCCGGCCCCGGTGCCCCGACACCGAACTGGGCATCGTGGTTGAGCTCCTCGCGCAGCCCGGGATGGGCGATGCAGCGGTCGAGGAAGTCCGAGCGCACCGTGGCGACGACGCGAAAACGCGGCTGCTCGATGGCCGGGAGCAGGAGCGCGTCGAGGAAGCGGCGTGCGAGCTCGGGGTCGACGCTGGTGAAGAGCTCCTCGAATTGATCGAGGATCAGCAGCCATTCGGCCTGCGCTGGGCGGCCGGTCAGGACGCGCCCGAGCAGAGCGGGGAAGGTCGCGGGGTCCGCGCGGAGCGGCTCGGCCTCGTCGCCCGCATCGCCAAAACCCGGGACCTGGGCCATCTGGATGCCCCGGAAGATCGCCTGGAAGGGGTCTGCCTTCTCCTGAGACGGCTTCATGGCGGTGATGACCCAGTCCGCCGAGCCCGGGATGGTCGTGCGCGCCGCGTCCGCGAGGGTCGCCCAGAGGCCGGCGCGCGCCAAGGACGACTTCCCTGAGCCGGAAGCGCCCGCCACCAGCAGCAGGCGGCGTCCCTGGGGCGAATCCAGCTTGTTCATCAGGGCCTGCGTCTCGGCGCGCCGACCGAAGAAGATAGGCGCCTGGAAGTGATCCAAGGCCAGCATGCCGGGGTAGGGGTCGTAGGGCCAGTCGACCTGCGCGGGGGCGGCGCATTGGAGTCGGTCCCGCAGCGCGGCGATTCGTTTGACGAGATCGCCATCGGTCCGGCCGAGCTCCTCGCGGACGACCTCCAGCAGCGCGCACAGTGGGGCGAGCCCGGAGGGGGCCGGCTCGGGATAGTCCTCGCAGGCACTCGGCAGGTCCCACGCAAGCTGCTTGGCGCCGGCGCCGTCCCATTCGAGCTCCTCGATCACCCGGTGCCGCTTGCCGAGCGCCTGCTCGGCGAGGCTGCGCCGAAAGCGGTCGCTCGTCCAGCGCGGCAGGGCGCGCAGCAGGTCTCTGAAGTCGTGCAGGATCTGGTCGTCGGTCACGGTTGGCGTCTCCATGTGCAGTGGAGCACGGGTCGGCCCCGGCATGCGGTCCGCACAGCGGACCCTACCGGCCCCTGTAGGGTCCGCTGTGCGGACCGCCGCCGCGTCAGCTGCGAGACGACCCGGGCGGTGCGCACCGCAGCAGGCGGCGAAGAGCGGCGATCTCGCCATCCCGCTTGGGATGCGCGCCGAATTCGACCGGGATGGCGCTCAGCAGCGCACAGAAGGGTGACTCGCCGCCGGCACTGGGCTCCGGGTAGTCCTCGCAGGCGCTCGCGACCTCCCAGGCGAGCTGGCGCGCGCTGCCTTCCCATTCCACCTCAGAGAGGACGCGGTGCCCCTTGCCCAGCGCCAGCTCGAGGAAACCCAGCCGGCGCCGCCGGCTGTTCCAGCCGGGGAGGCCGAGCAGCAGGTCGCGAATGCGCGCCACGAACTCCCCGCCAGGCACCTGCATCGGTGCCTGAGCCGCCTCGGCCGGCGCCAGCGGGATCCCGGCGCCCTCACAGACTGCTCGGACGGTAGCCGCTGGCACGGCCCAGCCGCCCTGATCGAGCTGGGTGTCCCGGCTCGCCCGTGTGACGCCGATCACCCGTCCTGTCGTGCGACTGATCAGGGGGCCGCCGCTGAAGCCGTAGTCGATGTTGCCGGCCTTCAGCTTGATCAGCGACAGCGCCCGGCCGGTGCCTGGATCGGCGAGCTGTGTGACCGCCTCGTAGTGGGCGGTGAACTCGTCGAACTCCGGCTGGCGGTCGCGGACGGGGAAGCCGATGCCGACGAGCAGCTCGTCGCGCTGCAAGCCCTCACCGAGGACCGCCGCGGCGCCGGTCGCACCGGGGTCTTCGAGGAGCGCCAGGTCCGTGTCCGCTGCCAGCTGGCGAAGCACGACCTGGCGCGCCGTCCCTTGCCAGGGCGAGACGGCCATCGCCGTGCCGAGCGGCGTCTCGCGGCCGACCACGTGGGCACAGCTGATCAGCCAGCCCGGGGCCACCGCAAAGCCGCAGCCGGGCTGGCGGCCCATCACGCGCACGCATTGGTTGCGCAGCTGCGCGATTTGGGATTCGACCCAATCGCCCGTCATGGCTCGGCGCTGCCGTCAGCGCGAGGACCTGGTCAACCCTTGTCCCATTCCAGCGTGATCTTCAGGTTCGCCTTGCCCGTCCCGCGGGCGATCAACGCGACGAGCTGTCCCGCTTCGAGCCCGAACTCCACCCCGATCTCGACCGCCGCCTTGCTCGGCTTCGCCGTTTCGATCGCCGCTTCGAGCCCCCGGGCAATCTGATTTAAGGTCTCCATCACCTGGTCGAAGGGGATGGCATCCAGGACGCCGACCTCCTGTCGGCCGCGTGGAACGACCTCCAGGTAGGCCCTTGCCCCGCCGTCCAGGTCCAGTGGCTGCCATTCAGTGCGCGTCCGCTCGTCCATCTCAAGGCCCCGGAATTCTTGGCGAGTGATGAAGGTGACAGAGAGCCACTACTGCGAGGATCCGAAAGATAGCAGACAGCGCAGGGTGCGGCAGCCCAGACGAGATTGGCCTTCGCTTTGGCCGGGTCCCAGGCGATTTCGAGCTCTGCGCTGTTCATAGGGACTCAACAACGAGCGCTAGAGAAGGGCCCGAGGCGTTCATCGTGTCGATGGCATTGGCTAGGTTATCCTCAGTCTCCTGGCGCTGATGGGTTCTCAGGATCTCCAGGATGGAGCGGTTGATATGGTACAGCAGCGCGTTCAGCCTACTTCAAAGCCTGGCGCATTAACTCATTTCTCATTTTCGGTGGGTAGAAAGGGCCGCTTTGCAGCACTAAGCGGACGCTCGGGTCGGCAAGGCGAGTGACCGTTCCTGGCCGAAACCGGTCAGCGCTCGTTCCACCCCACCCGTCTAGATTGCCTTAGACAACAACTTCTCGCCTGGCCGGTCCCTTTTCCGCTGGCTGGGGGGCTCCGTCCGGCGGCTGCTTGCGACGCAGCGCCAGCGTCCGCTTCCGACTTCTTCGGCCTGTGCCAACATTCCTCGGCAAGCGGTTCGCCTGCAGCAAACACATCAACACGTCGGCGCACGATCCCGGTACGACGGGATTGGTCGCTGGGCCGCGTGTTATCAGGCTTCTTGCCCCGTCCGGCATTGTCGGCGCAGCGTCTGCGTTATCCCAACTGCGCGCCAACCGAACAGCGCAACAGTTCCAAACCAAACCACTCTTGGAGACACGATCATGCTGACCATCACCGGCTTCGGACCCTCGTAATCATTGTGGGCGGCGAGAGTAGCCCGAGGCATCTACCTCACTCGAGGCCGAATCCGCGTATCCGACCGCCTCGCCGATCTGCTCGGTGGGCTTGGCGGTCGATTCAAACAGACGCTTGGCTTCCTCCCCGTCGAACAGACCGGATTCGGCCAAGATGACCGAGCCGGTGCAGACCGAGCCAACGACCGCGCCGAGCTCGAACTGGGTGTGCAACCACTGAGCCGCTTCGGGCCAACACCCGCGCGGGTCGAATGGTGTACCGGTATGCGCTCAATGCTGAGCGGCTTCTCCCTGGCTGCCGGCTCGACCGGCAAGGCGATCGCCGGAGCGATCAGGGCCTGGCAGCTTTCCTTGGAGCGGGGACGCGGTCGGCGCCGACAACGGCGGCGGACACATCCAGGGACCGCCCGCCTAAGCGACGCCTAAGCTAGACCTTTTCTCTGCTATGCGCTAGGTAACGCCGGCACTGTTGCTCGGCGCCCAGCCGCGTGACGCTGCGGATGCGCGGAGGAGGGTTAGAGAAAGGTAACTTGCGGATGAAGATGAGGGAAATTGGTCGGGGTGACTGGATTCGAACCAGCGACTTCTGCCTCCCGAAGACAGCGCTCTACCAAGCTGAGCTACACCCCGTGAAGAGCGGGCGACCGCCGGTGGGCTCGGGCGCCCCGTGGCGGCTCAATAGGTGCGGTGGACGGCGAAATCGGCCAGCAGCGTTAAAGCGGTACGCTCTGCCGACTCCGGCAGCACCGACAGCTTGGCCCTGGCAGCTTCAGCGCACTCGCGTGCAAGCCCAATAGTATACTCAATGGAATCGGTCGTCTCAATGGCTCTGGCGACGGCGTCGATGTGCTCGCGCCCGCCGGTCTGGATCGCCTGCTGCAGCAGCTCGCGCTCCTCTGCCGTCCCGGTCTCGATGGCATGGATGATCGGCAGTGTCGGCTTGCCCTCGGCGAGGTCGTCGCCGATGTTCTTGCCGAGCTCCGCGCCGGAGGAGCCGTAATCGAGGGCGTCGTCGACGAGCTGGAAGGCGATGCCGAGGGAGCGGCCGTAATCGGCCATTGCCTGCTCGATGTCGGCATCGGCCTCGGCGAGGACGGCGCCGAGCTGGGTGCCGGCCTCGAACAGGGTCGCCGTCTTGCGCTTAATGACCTCCATGTAGCGCGCCTCGGTGGTGTCGGGATCATGGCAGTTCAGCAGCTGCATGACCTCGCCTTCGGCAATCCTGTTCGTGGCATGGGACATCACGTCCATCACGCGCATGATGTTGACGTCGACCATCATCTCGAAGGCGCGCGAATAGAGGAAATCGCCGACCAGCACGCTGGCCTCGTTGCCCCAGACCGCGTTGGCGGTGTCGCGACTGCGGCGCTGCTCGGAGCCGTCCACGACGTCGTCATGGAGCAGAGTGGCCGTATGGATGAACTCGACGACAGCGGCCATCTCGATGTGCTGCGTGCCGGTATAGCCGCAGCCGCGGGCGGCCAGGAGCACCGCGAGGGGGCGCAGGCGCTTGCCGCCGCTTGAGACGATGTAGTGCCCGATTTGGTTGACCAGCACCACGTCGGATTCAAGCCGGCGGAGGATCACTCCGTCGACGGCCTGCATATCGCCGGCGACTGGCTGCCGGATTGCGGAGATCTCCATACTTTGCCTTCTGGACGCCCGGTGAGACCGGTTGGATGCTAGGGTTGGGCTTGGGGGCTGTCAAGTTGGTGCGCGCGAGCGCCGGGCGCTGAGCCTGGTACGGTTGGTGGAGGTCTGGAGTGGCGCAGGCTGCGACGCTGGCGCGCGAACCTTGCTTGACCGGAGGTGCTTGAAGTCGTTAGTATCCCCGCTCTTTAGCTTGGCCCGCCGGGCCGGTCAATCTTTGGTTGGGGACGAGAAGCATGTACGCGGTGATCCAGACCGGTGGTAAGCAGTATCGGGTGGCCGAGGGCGATCGGCTGCGGGTCGAGAAGATTGCGTCGGATGCGGGGCAGGCTATCGAGCTCGAGCACGTCCTGCTGGTGGCCGATGGCGAGAACGTCAGGGTCGGCACGCCCTTCATCGATGGTGGCAAGGTGAGGGCGACCGTCGAGTCCCACGGTCGCGCCAAAAAGGTCAAGATCATCAAGTTCCGGCGCCGCAAGCACCACTTGAAACGCCAGGGCCACCGCCAATGGTTCACGCAGCTGCGCATTACGGGCATTGATGCGGGTTGAGGAGGCAAGCAGATGGCACACAAAAAGGCAGGTGGCAGCTCGCGCAACGGTCGCGATTCGGAATCCAAGCGCCTCGGTGTGAAGGTGTTTGGCGGGCAGCAGATCAAGGCCGGCGGCATCATCGTGCGGCAGCGCGGCACGCGTTTCCATAGCGGCGTCAACGTCGGCTGCGGCAAAGACCATACCCTCTACGCCCTGGCCGACGGCGTCGTCCGGTTCGAGGTCAAGGGTCCCCAGAACCGCAAGTACGTGCGCGTCGACTAGACCTCCGCGCGCCGCCCCGGTTCTCCGAGGCCCCGTCGAACGGGGCCTTTTGCGTTCTGCGATGGGCTAGACGCAGCGCTTGTCGCCAACTATCGCTCGTTGCGGCAGTACTCGCATGGCGGCGTTGCGGCACGCCGTGAGCAATTCCTTGTCGACTCGGCGACGAGATCCTGCTCGTCGGCGCTCGCGCCAAGGCCATGCGAAGACTGTCGAGGCGCTTCATACAACAGATGAAATTCGTCGACGAGGCCAGGGTTCGTGTCGAAGCCGGCGACGGCGGGAATGGCTGTGTCAGCTTTCGCCGCGAGCGCTTCATACCCAGGGGTGGGCCGGACGGTGGCGACGGCGGGGACGGCGGCAGCGTCTATCTGGTGGCCGATGCCAACCTGAGCACCCTGGCCGACTTCCGTTACCAAAGGCGTCACCGCGCCGAGCGCGGCCAGAACGGGATGGGTCAGGACCGACGCGGGCGCAGTGGACGCGATCTGCTGATCCGCGTGCCGTTGGGCACGCGCGTCTCCGACCAGGACACCGGTGAGCCGATCGGAGAGCTCCTCGCGGGCGGCGAGCGGCTGCTGGTCGCGCAGGGCGGTTTCCACGGTCTTGGCAACGAGCGCTTCAAGTCGAGCGTCAACCGTGCCCCCCGCCAGGCAACGCCTGGCACGCCCGGTGAGCAGCGCAATCTCTTTCTCGAGCTGATTCTGCTGGCCGATGTCGGTTTGCTCGGACTACCGAACGCAGGGAAATCGAGCCTGATCCGTAAGATCTCGAATGCCCGCCCGAAGGTGGCCGATTATCCGTTCACGACGCTCTATCCGAACCTCGGGGTCGTCTCCGTCGGGCCGCGCCGGAGCTTCGTGGCCGCCGATATCCCCGGCGTCATCGAGGGGGCGGCTGCGGGGGCCGGCTTGGGACTGCGTTTTCTCAAACACCTGGAACGTACCAGGCTGCTCCTGCACCTGGTCGACCTGGCGGCCTTCGATGAGGATCTGGCGCGGCAGGTGCGGGTCGTCGAGGCGGAGCTGGCGGGCTTCGGCGCCGAACTGGCGGACAAGCCGCGCTGGCTCGTGCTCAATCAGGTCGATCGCTTGACCTCGACGGAGGCGGAACGGCGTCGCGCCGCCCTGCTCGGCGAGATCGGATGGAAAGGCCCGGTGTATACGGTCTCAGCCGCGACCGGGGCCGGTACTCGGGATCTCCTGAGCGCGATCATGGGGTGGCTGGAACGGCAACGCGGGACGGTCGCGCCGGAGGAAGGCGATGCGTCCAAGGCCTGGCATCCGCTCGGCTAACGATCATGGGGCGAGCCGAGCCACCCCGGACGATGAAATGTCGTCTCGCCCCTGATCGTTCCCTCACCCGAACCCTCTCCCGGAGGGCGAGGGAGCGAACGCGCTACGCGGATTTCATCGCAACCGCTCAAGTGCAATGCCCTATGGCCATACATTGTCAATACCCTAGTGTGGATAGGCGAAGCGTATCCACCGCGTCGTTGCGATGATCACGCGCCACGAGCTGCGTACTGCCCGGCGCTGGGTGGTCAAGATCGGCAGTGCCCTATTGACGCGCGACGGGCAGGGCATCGATATGCGGGTCCTCGAGCCCTGGGTCGAGCAGATTGCGGCGCGGCGTATCGGCGGCGATGATCTCGTGTTGGTCTCCTCGGGCGCCGTCGCCGAGGGCATGGTCAGAATGGGCTGGACGCGCCGGCCCAAGGCCCTGCACGAGCTGCAGGCCGCCGCCGCCATCGGTCAGATGGGCCTGGTGCGGACCTACGAGGCCTGCTTCGCCAAGTGTGGCCTGCATACCGCGCAGGTGCTGCTGACGCACGAGGACCTCGCCGACCGGCGCCGCTACCTGAACGCGCGCACGACGCTGCGCACCCTGCTCAAACTGGGCGTGATCCCGGTCGTGAACGAAAACGACACGGTGGCGACCGACGAGCTGCGCTTCGGTGACAACGACACGCTGGCGGCGCTCGTCGCCAACCTGATCGAGGCGGAGCTACTGGTTCTCCTGACCGATCAGTCCGGCTTGTTCGACGCCGACCCGCGCGCCAACCCCGAGGCGCGGCTCATCGAGGAGCGAGCCGTGGACGACCCCCTGCTCGATCGCGTCGCCGGCGCCAGCCAGAGTGGGCTCGGGCGCGGCGGGATGGTCACCAAGGTCAGGGCGGCGCGTCTCGCGGCCCGGTCCGGGACGGCGACCGTCATCGCCCCCGGTCGCGATGAACAGGTGCTCGCGCATATCGGCCGCGGCGACGCGGTCGGTACCCTGCTGGTGCCGGCACAAGAGCCACAGGCGGCCCGCAAGCAATGGCTGGCCGGTCAGCTCCAATTGCGCGGTCGCCTGACGCTCGATGCGGGTGCCGTTCGCGCCCTCCGCGAACAAGGGACCAGCCTCCTCGCCGTCGGTGTGCGCGCCGTGCATGGCCAGTTCAAGCGCGGTGAGCTAGTGGCGTGCACCGACGAGCAGGGCCGGGAGGTGGCGCGCGGTCTGATCAACTACGATGCTGCGGAGGCGACACGCATCCAGGGGCAGCCGAGCACGCGCTTCGAGGCCATTCTTGGCTACCTGCTCGAGCCCGAGCTCATCCATCGCGACAACCTGGTCCTGCTGTGACACGGGGCCTGGCCGAGACGGGAGACCTTGCCAATGCGACAGATCGTGCTGGATACGGAGACCACGGGGCTCGAGCCGGCCGAGGGCCATCGCATCATCGAGATTGGCTGCGTCGAGCTGGTCAACCGGCGTTTGACCGAGCGGCGCTTCCATTGCTACCTGCAGCCCGACCGCGAGATCGACGAGGGTGCTGCCGCCGTGCACGGCATTACCAACGAGTTCCTGCAGGATAAGCCGCGCTTCGCCGAGGTCGCCGAGGAGTTGCTGGGCTTCCTTGAGGGCGCAGAGCTTCTCGTTCACAACGCGCCCTTCGATCTCGGTTTCCTCGACCACGAGCTGCAACACTGGCGAGCCGGAACGGCGCGGCTGAGCGATCTCTGTCGCGTGACCGATACGCTGTGCTTGGCTCGCGGCCTCCACCCGGGGCAGCGCAATAGCCTGGACGCCCTATGCAAGCGTTACGGTGTCGAGAACGCTCGGCGGGAGCACCATGGTGCATTGTTGGACGCCGAAATCCTTGCCGAGGTCTACCTGGCGATGACCGGTGGGCAGGTCAGCCTGCCCCTCGGCGGCCCGCCCGAAGACGCGCAGCCTCACCAAGATGGGCCCAAGACAAGTCAAGTCTCCGGCCAGCGACCGCCGCTGAACGTGGTACGTGCCGGCGCCGACGAGCTTGCCGCGCATCGCGAGCGGCTCGAGGCGATCGAGGCGGCCTCGAGCGGCGGCTGTCTCTGGCTGCGGCTGGAGGAAGCAGGGCCGGCTAGCCCGAGCGAGGCGACCTAGGGAGATCGTTTGCGGTGCGCGGGTCCTGAGCGCCGCCGCCCACGATGGCTTCGAGAGACCGCAGGTCCTGAAGCTGCACATGCTTGCGATCGACGCGCAACAGCCCCTCCTCTTGGAAACGTGTAAACAAACGGCTGACGGTCTCGACGGCAAGACCCAGATAATTGCCGATCTCGTGACGTGACATGCTCAGATAGAAGTCGGTTGCCGACAGTCCCCGCTTGTGCAGCCGCTTGGAGAGACTCAGGAGGAAGGTGGCCAGGCGCTCCTCGGCGTTGCGCTTGCCGAGCAACAGGAGCATGTCGGTGTCGTGCGCAATCTCCTTGCTGAGCAGACGGAAGAGCTGGTGTTGCAACGACGGGATGCTGCTTGCGAGCTCTTCGAGCCGGTTAAACGGGACCTCGCAGATCGCCGATGTCTCGAGGACGCGCGCCGAGCAGAGGTGGCTGTCCGTCTCGATCGCATCGAGCCCGATGATCTCACCCGGAAGGTGAAAGCCGAGGACCTGCTCACCGCCTTCCTCGCTCGGGGCATAGGTCTTCACCGAGCCGGTTTTGACGACGTAGAGCGAGCGGAAGCGCTCGCCGCTGCGGAACAGATAGTCGCCGCGGTGCAAGGGTCGGCTGCGTTTGATGATACCGTCGAGTCGCTCGACATCCTCCGGCGATAGGCCCAGCGGTAGGCAGAGCATCGATAGGGTGCAATTCTTGCATACGATGCGGATCGTCTCGAATGCAATGACCTTTTCTTGATTCAAAGTGGCCATCTCCCCTCCGACTCGGGCTTGCCCGGTATTCTGTCCGGATTCTTGACTTGGATCAACCCAGCTCGGCGCTCGGGTCACCGGCCCTGGCGCGCAGCGTCTTGTTCGAGACTGACGGCGCTGGTGATCACTTCGCGCCGAGGATCGGGAGGGTGCGGCGAGGTGCCCAGCGAAGTTGTGGCTGCGTTGGATGCGTTTCGCTCGTCGAATCCGCAGCGCCGGGCCGCTAGAGCACTGGTCACCAGCTGCCGGGTTCCCGTAGCGGTCGGTTGGGAAAGGCGCTGGATTGGCTAAGGAGGGACGATGCCTTGGTCGGTGTAGGCCAGCGCCGGACGGGTGACGGCAAGGGCCCGTTGCCGGGCCCTTGTGACCTGCATTCAGCGAGGCGAGGGGCTCATTTGGACTCGCCGCTCTCGGGGGCGGCTGGCGCGGCGGGTGCGGCGTAGGGGGCGCCGCCATAGCCGTAGGGCGCACCGTAACCATAGGGGGCCCCATAACCATAGGGGGCCCCATAACCGTAGGGGGCCCCATAACCGTAGGGGCCGCCGTAGCCGGGACCACCCCAGCCGTAGGGGCCGTAGCCGTGATAGTCGCGGTAGCGGTTGTAGCCGCGGCCCCAGCCGCGCCCGCCGCCGCTCATGTTCATGTTGAAATCGCCGTAGCCGTCGCCGAACATGTCGTTCCACCAATCGTTGCCGCCGTAGCCGGGGCCGCCCCACCAAGCCTGAGCGGAGGAAACCGAGAAGGCTGCGGCACCGACGATCGCTGCGGCACCGATGATCTTGGCTAGCTTGCTCATTGTCTCGACACTCCAGTAGTTTTGCGTGAAGGTTCGTTGTCAAGCCATCGCGTTGCGCGATGGACGCAGCGGAACGAGAAAGTCTCGCAATTGAGCGAAACCGCTTGGATTATATGAACGGGCTTGCCCGAAGTGAAGGGCCGCCCGCTGGCGCGCGGGCCCTTTCGGCCATCGCGATCAAACAGAATCCCCTGCGCGCAGACGCGCTGTCCCGATGGGGCGACCGAGCCGCCGATGATGACGATACCCCGAGGCCTCGCCGAGCCAACGCCCGAGGATTTCGCACGCGACGTCTGGACCATCTCGCGCCTCAACCGGGAGGCCCGGGCCGTGCTCGAGGGCAGCTTTCCACTGCTCTGGGTACACGGGGAAATCGCGAGCCTGGCCGAGCCCAGCTCTGGACACCTCTACCTGACTCTCAAGGACGAGGCTGCGCAGGTGCGCGCAGCGATGTTCCGTCCCAAGCGCCGGCTCCTCGGGTTTCGACCCGCGACCGGCCAGCAGGTCCTCATGCGGGGGCGCGTGGCCCTCTACGAAGCGCGGGGTGAGTTTCAGCTGCTGGTCGAGTACATGGAGCCCGCCGGCGAGGGGCTGTGGCGCCTCGAGCTCGAGCGGCTCAAGCGGCGCCTTGACGCCGAGGGGCTCTTCGACCAGGCGCGCAAGCGTCCCGTACCGGCTTTTCCGCGTCAGGTTGGGTTGATTACCTCACCGAGCGGGGCGGCCTTGCACGACCTTCTGACGGTCTTGGCGCGGCGTTGCAGGGCCCTGCCGGTCGTCGTCTATCCGGTCGCCGTGCAGGGAGAGGGCGCGGTCGAGCAGATCGTCCGCGCCCTGGAGCTGGCCGACCGGCGGGGCGAGTGCGACGTCCTGATCCTGGCCCGCGGCGGGGGTGGCTACGAGGATCTCATGGCCTTCAACGACGAGCGGGTCGTGCGGGCCATTTGTGCCCTGGGCGTTGCGGTCGTCACCGGTGTCGGCCACGAAATCGACCTGACCCTCGCCGACCTCGCTGCGGACCGGCGCGGTGCGACCCCCTCCGCCGCGGCCGAGCTCGTCAGCCCCTCGGCGGAGCATCTGCGCCAGCGTCTCAAGGGTCTCGCCGAGCGCCTGCAGGCCGTGACCGGTCGCTCGCTGCTCGCAGCCCGCCAGCGCCTCGCGTCCGCGGCGCGCCACCTGGCGCTGCTGCACCCGGCCGCGCGGCTGCGCCAACGAGCGCAATTCGTCGACGACCTCGAGCGCCGCCTCCTCGCGACCATGCGGTTCCGGCTGTCCGGGCTATCGTTGCGCTGGCGCGAGGCCTCGCGAACGCTTGCGGCGCGCTCGCCGGCACTGCGTCTCGCGCCGCAGCGCCGCGACCTGCAGTCGCTCGAGCGGCGCCTCCAGGCGGCCATGCATCGGCATCTCGCCGGCCGCCGCGCGCGCTTCGCCGCGCTCGCGCGCGGGCTCGAGGCGCTGAGCCCGCTCGGTACGCTGAGCCGCGGTTATGCCCTCGTCGTCCGCCAGCCGGACGGGGTCCTCCTCCGGCGCGCCTTGGACGCACCGGCCGGGACGCGTGTCGGGGTGCGGCTCGCCGAGGGCGAGCTGGTCTGCCGCGTCGAGTCGATCAAGGCCGAGGATACTTGAGAAATTGCATTGCGAGAGTGGCAAAAGGAGTGGTTTTGAGAGTATATTTCGGAATAACCTTCAGGCGAACACTGAAAAACCTCTGACAGTCGTTGAACTCGCGAGGGAGGAAGGGGACCGCCTATGCACCAGCTCCTTGAGCTCGGCAGCACCGTCCAATCGGCCTCCGGGCAGGTCTGCCGCGTCGAGGAATTTCTCGGCGGCGGCGGGCAGGGCGAGGTCTACCGCTCGTGCGTCGGCGATCGGATTCTGGCCCTGAAGTGGTACTTCCCCGAGCAGGCGACACCCGCCCAGTACGAGAACCTCGAGCTCCTGATCCGCAAGGGGCCGCCGAGCCTGCCCTTCCTCTGGCCCATCGAGCTCGCCTCCGCGGACAATGTCCCAGGGTTCGGCTATCTGATGGCGCTGCGCGAGCCGCGCTTCAAGGGGCTTGTCGATCTGATGAAGCGGCGTACGGATCCCTCGTTTCGGGCCTTGACGACCGCTGGGCGGCACCTCGCGCAGGCCTTTCTGGACTTGCACACCCAGGGTCTCTGCTATCGCGACATCGCCTTCGGCAATGTCTTCTTCGACCCCGATACCGGTGCGATCCAGGTCTGCGACAACGACAACGTCGCGATCGACAGCGCGATGGCGGCCGGCGTCCTCGGCACGCCCCGCTTCATCGCCCCGGAGGTCGTGCGCGGCGAGGCGGCGCCGAGCACCGACACCGACCTCTTCTCGCTCTCGGTCCTGCTCTTCTATCTCTTCCACATCCATCACCCGCTCGAGGGGCAGCGCGAGGCCGAGATCAAGTGTTTCGACCTGCCGGCGATGAACCGTCTGTACGGCAGCGAGCCGCTGTTCATTTTCGATCCGGACGACGACAGTAATCGGCCGGTGCCGGGCCTGCACGACAATGCCCTGGCCTATTGGCCACTCTACCCGCAAGCCCTTCGCGAACTCTTCATTCGTGCCTTCACGGTTGGGCTATACGATACCCACGAGCGCGTGCGCGAGAGCGAGTGGCGAATCGTACTCGCGCGCTTGGCCGACGCGATCTTCTATTGCGCCCAGTGCGGCGCCGAGAACTTCTTCGATGTCGACGCGCTGCCGCGTCAGTCCGCCTACTGCTGGCACTGCCGCCAGTCGTTGGAGCCGCCGCTGCGCCTACGGTTGGGCCGCGACCAGGTGGTCCTCAATCACGACACCCACCTGTTCCCGCATCACCTCGACACCCAGCGCCGCTACGACTTCAGCGAGCCGCTGGCGGCGGTGCAGCAGCACCCGCAGCATCAGCACGTTTGGGGCCTCAACAATCGGTCTGCGGCCTCATGGCAGATGACCACGAGCGAGGGGACGACCCGCGCCGTCGAGCCCGGCCGCAGCCTGACCCTGGCGCCCGGGATCAAGATCGATTTCGGCAATCTCGAGGGCGAAATCCACCGTTAACCTGAGGAGCATTGCTATGGCCAGACGTCCCGGCGGCGAGCTCGCGACGCGCCCACTGCACTTCATCTGGATCGCTGACTGCTCGGGCTCGATGTCCACCGACGGCAAGATCCAGGCGCTCAACAACGCCATCCGCGAGGCGCTGCCGCTAATGCGCACGGTGGCCAACGACAACCCCAACGCCGAGGTCCTGGTGCGGGCCCTGCGCTTCGCCAACGGTGCCGAGTGGCACATCGCCGAGCCCACGCCGGTGGTCGATTTCAAGTGGAACGACCTGCGGGCCCATGGCCTGACCGACCTCGGCTACGCGCTCAACATGGTCGCCGAGGAGCTGCGCATTCCGCCGATGAGCGACCGCGCCCTGCCGCCGGTGCTGGTGCTGATCTCCGATGGTCAGCCGACCGACGACTTCCATGCCGGCCTGGGCGCGCTGATGCACGAGCCCTGGGGCAAGAAGGCGGTGCGCATCGCGATCGCAATCGGCGAAGACGCCGACCAGGAGGTCCTGCAGCAATTCATCGGCACTCCGGACGTCAAGCCGCTGCAGGCCAACAACCCCGAGACGCTGGTGCGCCATATCAAGTGGGTCTCGACCGCCGTGCTCAAGTCCGCCTCCGCGCCGGCCAGCCAGGCGGCGGGGCTGCCGATGGTCATCAACGTCCCGCTGCCGGCCTTGCCCGCCGAGGTGGAAACGGCCGAGGTCGACGACGTCTGGTAACTCCGGCGCGTGACGGCTTGGCGTACACTTGCGGCCAGCGTGCGCGGGGCCGCGCACCGGCGGTCCGGTCTGCCGAATCAGGACGCGGCGCGGGTGTCGCGCTGCGCGGAAGGGCGTCCGCTGATCCTGGCGCTGGCCGATGGTCACGGCAGTCCCCGCTGCATGCGCAGCCAGCGCGGCGCCCGCCTCGCCGTCGCCGTGGCGCACCTGATCCGTGGCCACCTGGCTGCCAAGTCCAATCTCTCGTACATCAAGCATTGGGCCGAGGAGCAGCTCCCGTTGGAGCTGGTTCGACACTGGCGCGAGCGGGTCGAGCGACTGGTCGCCCGCGAGCCCTTCACCCCCGACGAGCTCGAGCCCCTCGACGCCAAGACCCGGCGTGACCTTGAGATCGACCCGCACATCGGTTACGGCACCACCCTGATGGCGGTGGTCGTCGCGCCTACCTTCGTCTTCTACCTGCAGCTTGGCGACGGCGACATCCTGACCGTCTCAGCGGATGGCGAGGTGGCGCGGCCGCTCCCCCGCGACGAGCGCCTCATCGCCAACGAGACCACCTCGCTCTGCACGCCACAGGCCTGGAATGAGACTCGGGTGGTCTTTCAGGCCCTCGCCGGGGCGCCGCCCGCGCTGATCCTCGCCGCGACCGACGGCTATGCCAACTCCTTCCGCGATGCGGCCGGGTTCGAGCAGGTCGCGCGCGACCTCTGGGCCATGATCCGGGAAGAGGGTTGGGATCCGGTGCGCAAGCAGATCAAAGACTGGCTCGGCGAAGCCTCCGAGCTCGGCAGCGGTGACGACATCTCGATCGCCGTCGCCGCCCGGGTCGAGGCCGAACCGCTGAGCGACGACCGCCAGCTGAAACTCGAGCTCGACGCCGACGCGGATGAACGATTCACCCCGACAGAAACTCCGTGAGCTGATCCTCTACTACGGCCGCTCGCTGTGCGAGGATCCGCGTCGTTGCGAGGCCCTGCTGAAGGATCACTGCGGCCAGCACAAGTGCGAGATTGCGGTGCTGATGGCCGCGCTGCGGGACCGAATCCCGCGTGACCTGTTGCACGACTCGGCAGGCACCCCGCCGTCGCTGCTGCAGGCGCGGCTGGTGCGACGGTTGTACGACAACCTCGGCATCGCCGAGGCCTTCGCCGCTTGGGCCGTCGAGTCCTGGATGCTCGCCCTCGGCTTGCCGGTCGAGCTCTCGGCGGCGCCTGGCCCCGGGCCGCGCCGCGCAGGCGGGCCGCTTCCGGGGCCGACGGATGAGGCCGCGCTGCTCGGCGGACGTTATCGCGACCACGGTGACGGCACGATCAGCGACCTCAGCTCCGGTCTGCAATGGATGCGGTGTGCGCTCGGGCAGGCTTGGCGCGATCCGGTTTGCTCGGGCGAGCCCGAGCGCCACAGCTGGTCGGCGGCGCTCGAGGCCGCTGAGCGCCTCAATCGCCGCGGCGGCCTCGCCGGTCATCGTGACTGGCGCCTGCCGACCTTGGACGAGCTGCGCACGCTGGTCTACTGCTCCAGTGGCAGGCCCAGGCTCTGGAACGATGCCGGCCACGAATGTCGGGGTCCCTTCGAGCGTCCGGCGGTCTACCCGGCCGCCTTCCCGAAGACGCCCTCGTCCTGGTTCTGGTCGGCGTCTCCCGACGCATCCGATCCCAATTATGCGTGGCTCGTGCATTTCTCGAACGGCTATGTCAACTACGGGTACAAGAGCCAGGAGGGGTGCGTGCGGTTGGTGAGGCAAGGTTAGGAAGCTTCAAGAATGACTGGCACAACTTGCTCGAGAACGCGCCGCAGGTCGGCCGCTCCTATGGCGATGCCGTCGCGGACGAGGAGCCGGCAGGCCCTGCCGGAGGGCCTTTGCGCACGATTGCGGTGCCGAGGCGCAGTCGCTTGTCACGGGAGTGCTTGAGCAGCGCCTCGACATAGGTCGGTGGCGATCCATCGCCGAGGTAACCGGCGTCCGCCGCGAGTCGGCGCAAGGCCTTCGGTAGGCGCCGATCCTCAGTTGCGTCCCAGACGAGCAGGGCGGCCTCGCCGCGCAGCAAGCCTTCGAGCGGCGGTAACCGGTAGCTCGCCCGCGGTCCGTAGACGGCTGCCTCGGGGAGATGCAGGCGAAGGACACCCGCCAGGTAGTAATTCTCGGCAATCAAGACGTTGGGCATGGGGCCGCGACGCTGGATCGCGCTGGCGACCTCGGCAACGGGTAGATGCAGGCGCGTGTAGACGCCGGTATCGGCGGCCAGTGGTATGCGCAGGCCGGCGACTGCCAGTGCGAGCACGCCGGCCGTCGCTCCGATCAACGAGAACCAGCGCATGCGTCTGGGTTCCGGACAGGCGCAGTGTATCTTGGCAAACAGCCAGATCGGGGCCATGAAAAGCAGGGGCTGCAGCCATCGCTCCTTGGCCTGCTCTGCTTGCAGCACCGCAAGGGTCGCGAGCAAGAGCGTCAGCACGATGACGAGGTAACGGCCGAGGAGCCGCACCTCGGTTGTCGGCGCAGGTTGCTGCACGGCCCGCGGTATCGAGCCTCGGAAGACGAGCAGGGCGATCAGCCAGAAGGGCGTCAGGAAGCCGATCACGGTCTGCATTTGACGTGCGAGGCGAGCCGCCCCGCCGTCACCTTCTTCCTGTATCTGCAGCTTGTCGAGCAAATCGGCGCCGAGCGTTAGGTGATCCGAAAGCCACAGGGCATGGGGGCTCACCACGAGCAAGCCGAGCGTGATGGACAACAAGACGCGTCGGTCAAAGAGCAGCCGCCGGCCGGCCGGCAAGGTCGCGAGTGCGAGCGCCAGAGCGGCGGCGAACAGGACATAGTTGTACTTGGCGAGGGTGCCGAACCCGGCGGCCAGGCCCAGGACGAAGTAGCCCCACAGGCTGGGCCGCGCCAGCAGGCGCAGGACCACGTAGAGGGTCAGGGCTGCGAGGCACAGGACGAGCAGTGAGTGGGTGTGCTCGCGCTGGTTTTCCCAGACGAATTGCGGTATCAGCAGCAAGGCGAGGGTGGCGGCCGTGGCGACTCGCCGCTCGCCGGTCACGCGGTTGGCGCTCAGGTAGACGAGCAAATAGGTCAGGAACAGCAGAAGTTCGCGCAGGAGGGTGAGCGCTGCGACGTTGGCCCCCAGGATGGCGTTGACGAGTGCTTGGAGCCAGGTGTAGAGCGGGGGCTGCACCGAATAGCCGAGCAGCCACCACTGGGACAACAAGGCCTGCTCGGCCTCGTCGAGCTCGAGCGAGTCCGAAACGAGAACTCGGGTGACCCCGAAGGCGAGGCAATAGATCGCCAGCGCGAGGAGGGGCCAGGCGTGTGCGCCCTTGGCCCCGATCCAGGGCTGGGCCTGTGCATCGGGCACGGCGACTGGCGGGCGCGGCTGCTTGGTTGAGTGCGGATGGGGCGGCGACATCCGTGCCCGTCCGTGGGCGAGGTGAGGAGGATGCCGTGGGCCTTTGGAGCTGCGCCCCGCCGGCGAGCTCCAGATCCCGTTGCGAGGCAATCGGCCTCGCGAGCGCGCCGGTCAGCCTTCGTGCTTGGCGAGCAGATCCTGCATGGCGCGTAGCAAATCGGATTCGGTGATGATCCCAACGAGGTGTTTACCGCCGTCCTCGGAGACCGGCAGGCAGCGAATGTAATCCTTCGCCATGATGCCAACGGCCTCGCTGAGCGCCGCATCGGGCGCGATGGTCGTCACGGGGCTGTGCATGATCTCGTTGACCTCCGCTGGGTGCTCATGGAAGTAGCGAGCGGCGAGCCGCAGATCGTACCGACTCAGGATCCCGACGACGGCGCCTTGGTCATCGGTGACCGGCAGGTGGTGCATGCTGTGGCGGTCCATCAGGTCGAATGCCTCTTGATAGTCGGCCGAGGCGCCAATCGTGAGTGGCGTTTCGCTCATATAATCTTTGACTTGCATGGAGCGGCTCCTCCTATTGGGTTTCTTGGGTCTGTTTGCGTCGATTCACCCCGGCCAGGCACAGTTTTCGGCCGGGGACGAGCTGCCTTCGTCCCGCACCCGCCACGGGAGAGCAGCCCGGTCAAGGGCTGTTTCCAGCTAGCCCTCGAAATACGCGGGTCGAGTGTGGAATGATAGCACCACCGTCGGGATCCGATCCCCGGGGTGTCACGGCCTCGAGGTCAGGCCAGGTCGATGGCGTGACGCTTGAGGTCGGCCATGTCGCAAATCTCCAGGGCGCGCGCATGGGTCGACCGCAGGGCGACTCGCGGCGCGCACCCGGCATCCAGGGCTTCCTTCCAGCGCGCAGCACACAGGCACCAGCGGTCGCCAGCCTTGAGGCCAGGGAATCCGAATTCGGGCACCGGGGTCACGAGGTCGTTGCCGCGGGAGCGGGAATAGTCCAGGAACGCCTGGGTGACCTTTGCGCAAACGGTGTGAGACCCGAGATCTTCGGGCCCGGTCTCGCAGGCCCCGTTGCGGGTGAAGCCGGTCAGCGGGGCCTCGGAGCAGGTCTCAAGCGGTTCGCCGAGCACGTTCTTCGCGTCAGACATGGGTGTCGTCCTCCTCAAGGCGCTAGGACCGCGATGCTCGTCCCCGATTCTCTCGCGGCCCGTCGACCATGATGCGGTCTGCGGCCATGCAGACAAGCCAGCGGCCGAGATTCGGTCAGTCGTGCGCGGCGCGCCAGCAGCCGTGGAAGCCGAGCGGCACTGCCGCCGGTAGGGGGAGGATACAGACCGGTCCGGCGGTTAGCGCGCCTGCATCGAAGATCCAGACCTCGCTGCGGTCGGCGTTGCCGTCGAAGACGACGCTAAGCAGCCACTGGCGGGTGCCGTCTGCGTCCGGGACGATCATCGGCTCGGACGGGTAGCGGCCATCGCCGAGATCGGCTTCGATCAACGCCCCCTCGGTGTAATCGAAACAGGCAATGGCGTCGTAGCGCTCGGCCGTCGTATCGGTCCCGGGGCGATGCGCGACCAGGTAGGTCGCGGGCCAACTCCGCCCGTTGTTGGCGGTTGGCACCAAAGGGAACTCGACAGAGCGGTCGCTCAGCTCCTCGAGCTCGTAGACCCGGGCGCTCGTTGGGTTCATGCGCAGCCGCCACAGGGTGCCACGAGCCGGCGTCTCGGTCCGGCCGGTGGCGACCTCGCCGAGGTGCCTGTTGGTCGAGAAGTCTTCGTAGCGGACGAAGTCGAGGCTCAAGAGCCCATGACGATCGGTTGCGACCGCGCCATTGCCGAGGTGCCACTGGAACCACGCCTCGTCTGCGCCGCGGGCCACCAGCGTCAGGTCGCTGCGCCTGAACACCAGGATTCCCGTGCCCAGCTCTGGGCGCCAGCGCATCGCCTCGCTGTAGCTCTTGAGACCCAAGACGACCGAGAGGAGATCGATGCGCACCGGCGGCACCAGGAAGACCAGGTAGGGGCCGGCCAGAACGAAATCGTGGATCAGGGGTGCGCCGTCGAGCTCATACTCGCTTTGAGCGGCCAAGGCGCCACTGCGATTGCTGCGGTAGAGGACCAGCAAGGCCTTGCGGCCGCGGATGCTGACGCCGAAGTTGTAGATGTCGCCCGTCTCTGGGTCCCGCTTTGGGTGGGCGGAGTAGGGGTTGCCAGCGCGGAGTTGCCCGCCTGGTCCGGCCAGGTCGGTCAGGCCGACGGTCGCGAGGGTTTCTGGGTCCAGGGCGTGCGGCCAGCCACCCTCCCAAAGGGCGAGCACGCGATCCGGCAGGGCCAGCACCGAGGTGTTGGCCGTATTCTTGACGGGCCGCTCCCACTGCTTCCAGATAGGCCCCGGGGCTTTCTGGCCATAGCCGCCGTAGAGCAGGCGGCCGGCTTCTGACTCTTCGTGCAGCCCCTCGGTCTCGACGAAGCGGTAGGTCGCCGTTGCCGTCCCGCGATCGAAGTGCACCGCGAGGACGGCGCCGTCCCCGTCGAACCAGTGCCCGACCCGTACGCCGCCCCGCTCGAGCAGGGCCGGGCCGTTGCGGTAGAGGGTGCCGCGCAGGCCGTCTGGAAGCTCCCCCGAACGGGCGTGCAAGGCGGTCGCCGCGAATTCCTGCGCCGGGCGTGTGACGTTTCGCGCCCAGGCGCGCGGCCCAGGCGTCGTCTGTAGGCTGTTCTGAGTCATACTGCTCTGGTCGACCTCGTCAGCTTCAAAGACTAGCCAGGGTCGCGACCCTGCCGCTGCTCTCGAGCCTGTCCGGCGACCGCCCCTCGTTGCGCCTGCTCGAGCAGGCGGGCACACTCGCCACGGCGCTCCGCCATCGTCGGTCTCGGCCTCGGCCGCATGCGCTTCGGCGTAGCGAGCGATGGGGCGGGCAGTTACTTCCGGTCGGTGCTCGGTCGACGTCACTGGGCGTTGGCGAAGCATTCTACCCTTCTCGAGTGACCGATGACGACAACGACAACCAAGTCCCCACAGGGGGGCGAGCAGCGATGAATTCTCTGGTCAGTCTGCACCTGGCGTCGGCGCAACCCTCGGCGAGCCTGATCGCGTCGTCGAGCCGACGAGGATCTGTTCACGGCGGGTCGCGACGGCGCGATGCCAATACTGCTGAAACCGCCAGCACACCGGCCAGGTTCGCGAAGAACCCGATCCTGCGCTTGCGCTTCGCGCGTGTTCTGGGATTTTTTCTGCTGCCCGTAGCGCTCATGTTCTCGGCTGCCGCCTGCGGCGCCGCTGCCGACACCTTCGGCGTCTTGTACTCGGTCTCGGTCAAGCCGGAGAGCGAGTCCGCGGTCGTGAAGATCCGCCTGACCCGCAACGCGCAACTGGTGGAGTGGCTGAAGTTGCGGGTCAAGCCGCAACGCTACGGCGATTTTTCCGGTACCGGTCGGATTTCCGTGCAGGGGGATGAGGTGCTCTGGACACCGCCGGCGCAGGACGCCTGGCTGCAATACCGTGTCGAGATCAGCAGCCGGCGTCGCAACGGGCAATACGACGGAATGATCACGCCCCAGTGGGCGTTGTTCCGTGCCGATGACCTGGTGCCGCCCATCCACTCCCGCTTTGCGAATGCGACCGCCTCATCGAGCGCCAAGCTGCAGTTCCACCTGCCTGAGGGCTGGTCAGTCGAGCCCCGTTATCCGCGCTATAAGAGCGGTAGGTTCAAGGTGGACGATCCGCGCCGGCGACTCGACCGGCCCACGGGCTGGCTGGTGATGGGGAAGATCGGTACCCGCCGCGACACGATTGGCGAGACGCGTGTGGCCGTGTCGGCCCCGGTCGGCCAGGACGTGCGCTACCTCGATATGTTGGCTTTCCTGCGCTGGATAGTGCCTTCGATGCAGGCGCTCTTCCCTCGGTTTCCCGAGCGCTTGTTGGTGGTGAGCGCAGACGACCCGCTGTGGCGTGGCGCCCTGTCCGGTCCGGGGTCGATCTACATCCATCGCGACCGGCCGATGATCAGCGGCAACGGCACCAGCACCCTGGCTCACGAACTGATCCATGTCGCTATGCGCGCCCGCGGCGGCTCTGGGGCCGATTGGATCGTCGAGGGGCTGGCTGAGTATTACTCGCTGGAAGTCCTGCGCCGTTCGGGCACGATTAGCGAAGCCCGTTTCGACAAGGCGCACCAGAAACTGGCCGAGTGGGGGAAGGACGTTCAAAAACTCGACGTAGAGCGCTCCAGCGGCCCGGTGACCGCCCGGGCAGTGGGTGTGCTGCGGGAGATTGACCGGGACATACGCCGCAACAGCGGCGGAACGCGCAGTCTCGACGACGTAGCCAGGGCACTGGCCGCAGACGAAGGCCCCGTGACGGTGCGGCGCTTCGAGGATCTGGTCACGGAAATGAGCGTGGCGCCCCTGATAGGGGTGCCAGACGAGCGCTAGTCGTTACGGGTTCTTTGGATTTCGCGCTTGATGTGCCGTCGACGGCAACGAGCAGAACTTTGCAATGTCCGATCGCCGTGCCAAACGGCAAGATAATGCAGGGCTAGAACCATGAGATTTCTTCCCCCTATGGCCGAACGGATCCGCACAAACTCCATCTTCAATCGACCAGACGCCAAGTCGAGCAGTACCAGATCCTGAATCTTGCCAAGAGTTGTTCGATGTCGGCGCAAACCAGTAGCGGTAGGTGCTCGCACAACGCCCTACTCTCCTGGAGCATGAACAACAAGGCCATCGCCACCAGGGCCATGTGATGATGCCAGGCAAGCCAACCGCGTGCCTGGTAGTGATCGAGGCCCGTCTGGCTCGAAGTTGGCGGCGTTACATATTGAGTGTGCAAAAGTCATCGGAGACGGCTCGCTGCGACACGCTGCAAG
>JGI12109J20283_10022413_pt1 | contig 23600 bp, 11 predicted proteins | sample ElkSlonscriptome_12_FD_20283 | JGI IMG/M metagenome (IMG submission 20283)
GTCTGGAAGGGCAGCAGCTTGGCGATCGCCTTCTCGCGCTGTTCCTGCGTGGTCGACACGATCATCTCGCGAACCGCCGCGATGCGCTCCTCGCCGAAGAACATGTGCTCGGTGCGGCAAAGGCCGATGCCCTGGGCGCCGAACTCACGTGCCTTCTTGCTGTCCTCGGGCGTGTCAGCGTTCGTGCGGACCTTCAGGCGGCGCCGTTCGTTCGCCCAGTCCATCAAACGCTGGAAGTTGTCGTCCAGCTTCGCGTCGATCGTCGGAACTTCGCCGTCGAGGACCTCTCCGGTCGTACCGTTCAAGGTGATCTTCTCACCTCGGGAGAAGGTCTTGCCGCCCAGGGTCATCGTCCCTGCGGCCTCGTCGAGAATGATCGCGCCCAGACCTGCCACGCAGCACTTGCCCATCCCACGCGCGACGACCGCGGCATGCGAGGTCATTCCACCGCGCTGGGTCAGGATACCGACCGATGCTTCCATGCCCGCGATGTCCTCGGGGCTGGTCTCCTTGCGCACGAGCATCGCGCGGCCGCCGGCCTTGGCCTTCTCGACCGCTTCTTCGGCGGTGAAGACGATCTCGCCGTTCACAGCGCCGGGGCTTGCCGGCAACCCCTTGCCGAGCACGGTGAAATCAGCCTTGGGGTCGACCATCGGATGCAGGAGTTGGTCGAGCTGATCCGGCGAAACCCGCTTCACGGCTTCTGTTTCGTCGATCATCTTCTGCTCGACCATCTCGACTGCGATACGAACCGCGGCCGCACCCGTGCGCTTGCCAGAACGGACCTGGAGCATCCAGAGCTTGTCGTTCTGGATCGTGAACTCGATGTCGAGCATGTCGCGATAGTGGTCTTCGAGCTTCTCGACGATGCCCATCAGTTCCTTGTAGGCCGCAGGCATGAATTCCTCGAGCGAGCCCTCTTCGCCTTCCCGCTTGCGCACATGCTTCGGGGTGCGAACGCCAGCCACCACGTCTTCGCCCTGGGCGTTGACGAGGTACTCCCCGTAGAAGGCGTTCTCACCGGTGCTCGGGTCACGCGTGAAGGCCACGCCGGTCGCGCAATCGTCGCCCATGTTGCCGAAGACCATCGACTGGACGTTCACCGCGGTGCCCCACTCGTGCGCGTAGCCGTGCATGTTCCGGTAATGGATTGCCCGTGCGTTGTTCCACGAACGGAAGACCGCCATCACGGAGTCGCGGAGCTGCTCCCACGGATCCTGCGGGAAGTCCGCCCCGTGCTTGTCGCGGGTGATCTGCTTGTAGGTCTCGATCAGACCCTTGAGGTCGTCGGACGTGAGCTCGGTGTCGGCCTCGACGCCCTTCTTCTCCTTGAGCTGGTCGAGCGCCTTTTCGTAGTGCTCGCCGTCGACGTCGAGCACGACGTTGCCGAACATCTGGATGAAGCGCCGGTAGCTGTCGTAGGCGAAGCGGGGGTTGTCGGTCTCTGCCGCCATGCCCTCGACCGTGGTGTCGTTCAGACCCAGATTCAGGACGGTGTCCATCATGCCCGGCATGCTCACGCGCGCTCCCGAGCGCACGGAGAAGAGCAGCGGCTTCTGTGGATCGCCGAACGTTCGACCCAGCAGCTTTTCGACGCGCTCGACGGCGGCTCGGTAGGCGTCTTCCAGGCCGGACGGAAGGCTCTGCCCGCCCTCGTCGTAGTAAGCGGTGCAGACCTCGGTGCTGATCGTGAACCCTGGCGGCACCGGCAGACCCAGGTTGATCATCTCTGCCAGGTTCGCGCCTTTGCCGCCCAGCAGTTCGCGCATCTGGGCATTGCCCTCTGCCTTGCCGTCACCGAAGAAGTAGACCTGTTGGCTCACGACGCTCGTCCTCGCGTGGAGAGTGGTGGAAAGGTTTGAGTGGATCGCTGATCCCGGAGGATCGACTCGCGGGCGCGGACCCCAACGGATCCACGTCCTCCCCGCGCAGGACTCATCCGGGTCCAATGCGACGGGTCCTGGGGTTTCGACCCCCGCGTGCGACGAACGCGCGCAGAGTAGGCCCGGCCGCATCCGGGTTCAAGAAAGAACGGGCGCCCGCTTCGAGGCGCCCGTCCGTTTTGCTGCGAATTCGTGACGGGCATCGCAGGAATTCGCATCGCGCGGCAGTCCGTCAGCGGATCAACGTGATCCGGCCGAACTCCTCGCCCCCGTTCGCGTCCGAGACACGGTAGATGTACACCCCGCTGGCGACCTGCTCGCCTTCGGCGTTTCGGGTGTCCCATTCGATCAAGCCCGTCTCACGGTCGTTGAAGATGACGTTGTCGAGTTTGCGGACGAAGTCTCCGGCGATCGTGTAGATCTGGACCTCCGCAGTGTCCGTCACGTTGAAGAAACGGATGAAGTTGTTCGTCGAATCGTCCCAACCGGCCCGGACCACGAAGGGATTCGGCACGGCCCAGACCTCGTCGAGGTCCCGTGACGGCTCGGTATTCACCTGGAACAGAACCTGGTTGTAGTTCTCGCCATTGCGCAGCGTCAGGAACTCGGCAGGAACCTGCTCCGAGGACTCCTGGGGCGACCGCGGACTGAACAGCATGTCGCGCCGCGATCCGTCGGGGGTCTCGTCGCCGGTGAAACCATAATCGAAAGTGCTGACTGCGTAGTCATAGGTGAAGCCGGTACCGACGTCGCGGTCGAAGAAGGTCCACTCCTGCGTTCCCAGGTCGAACCCGAAGCAGTTCACGCGCTTGTCCGCGAAACAGCCCGGAATCGGCTCGAGTGCCACCTCGTCGCAGGGGGTGAAACTACAGAACTCGGGATTGCTGAGGTCGAGTAGGCCGATCAATTCCCACTGAGGCTCTCCGGTCCCGAGGTCACGCTGACCCGAACGCCAGACCGCATAGCCCTGGTAGGCCTGCGCTACGATCTCGAAGTTGTCGCCTGGGTCGAGAACATCTCCGTTCTCGTCGAGCTGGCGGACTTCGATCGTGCCGGGATTGTCGAAGGCGAGGGTCAAGCCCGTCGCGACGGGCACCTGATCCGATGGCGTCGAGATGAACACGGCCTGGTCGATGTCGATCACCTCGCCGATGCGATAGGTCCCTGCATTGATCGTCCCGAGGATCACCTCACCACCCGGAACCTCGATGACGCTGCGCACGCTCGGGTTGTGCAACTGGTCGTCGCCCTGATAGGTCACTGGCTGCCAGGAGGCGACGGATCCGTCGGTCGGCACTTCCAGGGTCCACAGTCCCGTAGCGCGCAGGGCCGCGACGACGGTCCTCGGCTGGGTCGGGTGCGGGAAGGCGGTGCTCACACGGACCGGGCGATCCGCACGCAACGGGTCGGTCAGCGGGTAATTCGTCGGGCGCTCGTCCCAACTCTCGCCACCGTCGTTCGATGTGAAGGCCAGGGTGACCGGGGGTGCGGGGGCTCCCGGCGTGATCTCCACCTTGACTGGCGGATAGTCCGAGAGGGCCACCAACTGGTCACGCATCTCGGGATCACCACCGCCGTCGGGGGTGAACATCACCGGATCGAGCACGACGACGTCGGTCACCGTCCGCTCTCGGCCAAACGGCGCGAAGAGAGGCTCCTCGTTGCGCTTGAGCACGAGGGTCGAGTTGCGCGGCGTCCAGTTCTCGAAGCCACCCTGGACATCGACCTCGTAGACACCCCAGTCCTGCAGAGCGACGTAGATCCGACCCGGGTCGACGATGCTGGGCTCGATGTCGTAGACCCGCACGTCGGCCAGATCGGCCGGGATGAGAATGTCGGAGTCGAAGCCGTCGACACCATCGATCGGCGCCGGGATGACGAGGCCGGTGGCCTCTTGCCAGCTCGAACCTTCGTCGCTGCTGTAGAAGAGGCCAAGACCGGCGGCGTAGGCGAAGATGATCGCTTGCGGGGTGCTTCCACCCGGTGGGATGACTTCGACCAGATCGAAGAATCCGTAGTCGATGTCCTGCTCCCGGCTGATGCCGACTTCCAGGCGCCAGGTCGCGCCGGCGTCCTCGGAGCGCCAGATGCCCTCACGATTCGTGCGGACCCAGAGAAGATCGGGGTTCGTCGGCGAAACGACGATACGCTCCGGCTCGACAGTGAAGGGTGGCGCGCCGATCGTGGTTTCGACCCACGGCCCACCGTTGTCACTGCGCAGCAGCGGCACCTGCGTCACGCCGGCATAGACGCGACTTCCGTCCGCGCTGGACGCCAGGGATCGCACACTGGTCGAGGCCAGGTAGGTCGGCATACCCTCGTTGATCTGGATCGCACGCCCCGTGTCCGGATTCCAGCGGAAAGCCCCACCCCGAGAGCTCAGGTTCAGCGTGACCACGAGGTTCTGCGCGGCCGGATTCGGGTGGCCGTTCACGACGGTCACGTTGACGTCCGACAAGGTCTTGGAACCCACCACACCTTCGTTCGTGAACTGAACGCTGATCCGGCGATCGAAAACGTCGAGGTAGTCACCGTCGAGACGGATCCCGAGGCGATCGCGGACGTCGTCTTCGATCAACATGTTGGCGCAACCACCGAGAACGGGAGAGAGGTTGGGCCAGATCAGACGATTGCCGATCGTCCCGCCCTCTTCGAACCGGACACGCAGCGTCTCCGGTGAGTAGAGCGGCAGCGGAGAGTTGATCGGGCACTCTTGCGCCCACGACGGACTCGCGAGCAGACTCACCATCACGGCGAGTACCGCACCGCACATTCCTCGCCGCACCTCGGACCACCGATCGTCACCGTGACCGGCATTCAGACTCGATTGCATACTGACCTTCGCTCCTCGTGCGCCCCGGAACACGATCATTCCTCGTTCAGGCCCCACTGGTTCAACAGGATCCACTCGACCGCGGCCTTGACCTCGGTGCGCTGGAAGCTGAGAGGGTTGAAGCCCCAGAGGTAGTCCTCGAAGGGCACGCTCCCGTTCTGCTTCGTGTCGGTGTACTGCGTGCTCGCGATCACGATCGAGGCACCGGTGACCGACGACGTCTGACGGTTCTGGATCGTCACGGCCGGGCAGTCCTTGACGGTCTCGCCGTCGTCGTTCGTCGTGTTCGAAACCAGACGCTCCTGCGTGTCGATCCGGTAGTCCTCGTCGAGATCGAGAGGCTCCATGATCTCCACGTTGTCGACATCCATCCGGGCAATCGCCTCGTACATCGGAACCTGGCAGTCCCGTACGGTGAGCGTAATCCCCGCGCGGTTCGCCGCGTTCACGTCGTAGAACTCTTCCGAACCCATGGACAGCTCGGCGAAGAGGAACCGGATGCTCTCCGAAACGTCCGGATCACCGATCCTCGTCCGCACCTCTTGCGGATAGAGGTTGCCGACACGTGAGGGAGACGGGCGGTAGCGTTCGACGTACTGCTGCGACACGCGAGCGTAGGTGTACGAGTCACACCCGAGCGTCCGGAGGCGCGAGTTGTTCAACGAACCTGGGTTCGAGGAAAACACGGTGTCGACGGACTCGAGACACCACGCCGTGTACGGGTAACGGATCGTACCCACGTTCACGAGTTGCCCCTGTGCGTTCTCGGTGACACCCAGGCCCTGCGGTGAGAAGAGGGAGGTATTGAGGACGATCGGCGTGATCAGATTCAGCGAAGAATCCAGCGCCTTGTTCATTGCGCGCGGGCCGACCAGCATCACGTTGCCGACGAATTTCTGATAGATGTCCAACCAGTTGAAGGGAGCGCGCTCTGCACTCTCCGGTTGGAAGCGCGAGTAGAAGCTTCGATCATCGCTACTGACCAACCAGATCAGCGCTCGATAGTTGTTGATCTGCGCGAAGCTCAAGCGACTTCCCGTATCGATGATGTCGACCACGTCACTGGCGGTCGAAAAGTCCTGCACGCCGACCAGATTACTCTCCCACTGAGAGTCGAAGAGACTGTCGATGGACGGCTTGTTTCTCTCGTCGGAGTCATCGATCAACAACAAAGGGCGCTGGTCTTTGCGGGCTTTGACCTGGATGACCTGGAACTGGTAGAGCAGCCGGGTGACCGAACCCGAGTTGTCGCGTACCTGCACAACGAAAGTCGGCGCGCCCTGGGCGAAGCCTGTCGGCCGTGCGGCCTCCGTCCATTGGCCCCACGGAACGGCCCAGCCCGGGTCCTCTTCGTTCTCCGGATCGGCGACGTTGAAACCCCATCTGTAGCCGTCGACCAGACCACCGTAATTCGATGCGTCCGCGCTCCACTCGAAGTCGAGCGGCTGCCCCGCCACGATGTCGAATTCCTGGATGTTTCCCTTGCCGTTCAGGTTGCTGACCGTGCCGAGGTTCGACTCGGCCACCGTCAGCAGCGGGAACTTCTGGGAGGTCGTCTTCACGTGGATGACGTTGTCGCCGAACGTGAAGACCGGCGTCACGGCACCGGCGACGTCCCGCGCCTGGACGGCGAACAGGAAGGACGTTCCCTCGGGCTGCTCCAGGATCGGGTAACGTTTGACGGTTCCACTGTCCTCGCCGGCATCGTAGGGAATCCACGGCCCCCACGCGCTTTCTGGGAGGTTCTTGATCGGTTCCTCGCGCCCGTAGGTGACGTCCGTCAGGCAGAGGTCTGCGGGACCGCCCCACTCCAACAGCACGTAACGAACCGCGTCGGGGCCCCCGTCCGCGTTGTCAGGATCGGTGGCCTCCCACCGGAAGGACAGCGCGAGCGGGCCCTGCGAACAGGTCGTCGCCAGAGGGAAGTTCGGTTCGACGACCTTGATGCGCGGCGTCAACGTCGTCGCTGTGAAACTCACCGTCGCCGGCGTCGGATCGGCCACGCCACGGTCGTCCACGGCACGGATCACGAAGGTGTGAGTCTGCCAGAAACGGATGACCTCGGGATCGTCGAGTTGCGGGTTCTCGATGTCGTCAGGAAAATCCGCGATGTCCGCACTGACGACGAAGGTCGAGTCCGACACGAAGGTCTTGTTCCACTTGTCGGCGCCGGTCGTGTCCGCGGCGCTGAAGACGTTGTCCTCGCCGTTCGACGTCACGACCCATTCGTAGTACTCGACCCGACCGTCAGGATCGGAGCCCGACCAGTACAGGTCGATCGTGAACGACGTGGCGTCGAGATTCGGGGGGGTCGCCTCCACCTGGGTGTCCGGCGGCGTGTTGGGGACCTCTTCACCGATCAGTTCGTTGCTCCCACAGCCACTCACCAGAACTGCGACCGCGGCGATCATAAGAAGGAATGGGGAACGCATGAACCTCGTGCTCCTCTCGACGCCGCAGCGCCCGCGGGGGCTCGTAACGGGGGTTCCTCGCTCGAATTCTCGTGTGCACATCACTTCGTGCTCCTTCCGAGGGTCGCCTCGTCCGGCCACAGGCGGTCACCGTTCTCCGGATCGACCTGTCCGTTGCCGTTCACGTCGATGTGCACGAAGACCGAGAACGTGGTCTCGTAGGTCTCCGACTTCGCACCGTAGGGACTGATGTCTTCCCGGGTGACCAGATCGCGGTTGCGGAAGAAATCGAGCTCGTCCTCGACCTCAGCCGTCACACGACCTCGATAGGCCAATTCCATCTCACCCAGGCGCTGCGAGAGCAGACAACCGATCTGGCGACTGGCCTCGATCTCGCTGTCGGCGTCGAAATCGCCGGCGGTCGCAGTCTGCAGCAGACCCAACGGGACGAAGAAGCTCAGAGCCGCGTCGGGATTGCTCGCAACGGGATTCTCGCGGAAGTCCAGGACGTTCGGCGCCGTGCCCTCGCGGAAGACACGAAGGTCCGGCGACTCGAGTCCGTCCTGGATCGAGTTCGTGGGATCGTTCACCGAATTCAAGGTGAAACTCCAGGACCGGATCGTACCGAGGGGATCCCGGGGGTCGTTCTGCCCCACGAAACGCAGCCCCAGCCGATATCGGAAACCACCGAACTCGGTAACGAAGGGCTCCTCGTCCGGACGGATCTCGTCGGGATCGAAGACGAGACGCGCCCCGCACTCCCCAGCCGCAGCATCGGGAATCAGGTATCCCGTGGTGAACTGAGGGGCGCCGATGACCAGACTGTCACCCTCGACGACCCCCGAGAGGTTGACGATGACCCGGTCGATGTCGCGCGCAGGATCCGGCAGACCGAGTTCCGGCCGGAGAGACGGCTCGAAGCCGACATCGAAGGAGAAGTCCGCGGCCTCGTTGTCGAATCGCCCCAACTCGTCGACCGTGGTCGACGTGTAGGTGTACTGGTAGGGCAGCGCGAGGAAGGACACGGTCCCGCTCTCACGCGCTTGTCCCGAGACTCCGGTGAAGTCCAAACCGGCCTCGTCCTCTTCGGTGATCCGCGTGCCGGATACGCGCTCTGTGAAGCGCACGTCGGGCAGCCCCGTCCCGACACGGAAGTCACAGCACAGCCTGTCCGTCCCGACGCTGTCCGGGACCGTGTCCTCGAAACGGTCGAAACCTCGGGATACGAAGGTCACCTCGGACAGGTGGGGAATCGTGTCCCCTTCGCGGAAGGTTCCCTCGAGGAGGACGTTGTCCCCTTCGTCGCGGACCACGTAGGTCGCGACCGGTTCGATGATCGTCTGCGGCGGGTAGTTCACCTGGACGTCCAGTTGTCCCGCGGTCGTGGAGTTCTGGACGAGCGCTCGATCGAGGACCTCGACCGAAAGCGTGAAGGAACCACTGGGCCAGCGATAGGTCGAGGGCTTGCAACCGTCTCCGTCGTCGACCTCACACGAAGGACCGAGAGAGTCAGGATTGGTCTCGAAGTTCCCGAAGAAGAATTCGCGCTGATCCGGATCGAAGAGCTTGGCCCCGGTCGAATCGTCGACGTCGGGCGTGAAGGGTAGACCCGTTCCCTGGATCGCTTTGTATCGATAGCCGATGATCGGGTCGCCGAACTCCGGCGCCGCGTTTGGCGTGCTCGCCTCCCACTCGATGCGGAAGGGCCGCTGGAATCCGACGTAGGGTTCGCTGGTCTGCTCCGGCGAATCGGCATCGGGCCCCCGCAGGGGATCGCCCACCCATCGCAGTTCGCCGCCTTCACCGGTCCGCGGGTCCATGTCGTTGCCCGTGTAGACACGGAACTTGATCCGCGGCTGCCCGCTCGCATTGTTGAAGAAGCGCAGGCGGGCCGGGGTCGGATCGATCTCGCCGCGATCATCGACGGCGACGATGTGGAAGGTGACTTGTTTCGAAACTTCCGATTCGCGATCGATCGTGAAGATGAACACGGAATCCGTCTTCGCCGTCCATCCGACGAATCCCTCGGATTCGGTCACCGTGGTGATGTCGAGCGCCGGATTGAAACGACGATCTTCTTCGTCCTCGGTCGGGAACTCGTCGTCGCGCACGGTCGTGTCGGTAATCGCGTAGATGAACTGGACGACGTCTCCGTCACGGTCGGTCCCGTACCAGTACAGATGACGACGGAAACCCGTCCCCGTGTCCTCGGCCGGCCCTCCGATCAGGAAGGTCTCGGGTGCAAGATTCACGATCACCGGCTCGGGGTCGAAGGCGCGACACCCGTAGAACAGGGTCAGCGACAGCATCAACACGAGAGCGCCGGTAGCGAAGACCGACTCGTTCCCACGATTCTTCACGATCAGGATCCCCTAGACGGCCGAATCCGGGTCGGACGCAGCCGCATGACGAACGATGGCCCGGCGGGCGAGCGCCGGGCAACAGGGTTGGAGCGCCGTTCTCCGCGGTCGCAGCCGCCAGAAACGTCCACAGGCTCCGGATACGGAACGCTGAAATATAGGGTGGTGGCAAAGGGAGTGTCAACCGGCGGAGAGGAATCGGCCACTCTCGCCAAGTGCTTGACTGGCAAGTGCTTTCGCCGGGTCGGCGTCGGATCCGGGTGCCCGCCTCCCGAGTGGCCTGAAAAGACGAACGGCGGGACCGAAGTCCCGCCGTCCGTTCGGGTCCGAGGACCCGAAGACCAACCGTCAGGTGATTACTTCACCAGGACGGCCTTCTTGGTCTGGTTGAAGCCCTCGGTGACGGCCTTCACGAGGTACACACCGCTGGCCACGCGGCCACCGTTGTTGTCCTCACCGTTCCACTCGAGAGCCAGGTCGGCGGTCGCCGAGAGGCCGTCGTGCAGCGTGCGAACGAGCTCACCGCGAACGTTGTACACCTTGACCGTGGCCTTCACGCCTGCCGCAGGCAGCGCGAAGTTGATGGCGGTCTTGGGGTTGAACGGGTTCGGGTAGAGCGAGAAGCTCGCCGGACGACGATCCGGGGCGGCCGTGGCATCACCCAGGTTGGGCGCCGTGGTGTTGAAGTACGCCAGGATCTCTTCGAGCAAGAGCGTGCGAGCGCTCGAGCCCGGCAGCGCGCGGCTGATGTTGTCCTGGATGTACAGGTCACCGAACGGGAAGGTGATGTCGACCTTACGGGAGACGCCACCCACCAGGCGGTCGTGGACCACGCCGGCAGCGACGGTGTCGTAGATACCGTCGGTGTTCGGGTTCACGAAGCCATGGCTACGCAGGGCCGGAGCCAACGCGCTGATGTCATCGAACTGGTTGATGCCGAAGCAGCCACCATAGGCGATGAACTCAGTCGAGAATCCAACCACGTCACCGGTCGGGCGGACGACAGGAGCCGTCTGACCACCGATGTTGTCACGGACGTCGATGCCGTTGACCGTGATCGACATGACGGTCGAGAGGTAGGTACCACCCTCGCCCGGGCTGTCGGTCGCGACCGCGGAACCGATGAAGTCACCGAAGTACGCGGTGTTACGAGCACCGGAGAGCTCCTTCCACGCGGTCAGCGTGGCGAGATCCGGGCTCTTGTCGTTCGAGAAGCCACCAGCACCGTCGGAACCGTCGCTCAGGAGCTGACTGTTCAGGTTACCCGACAGGTAGATGATGGTGTCGTATCCACCGAGCTGGTTCTGGTTGGCACCATGACCACGGCGGCTGCCGATGGCCAGGCTGTTCGGCTCACCAGCCGAACCGAGACCGTTGCTGACACCCGAGGACGGACCCTGCGTGGTGTAGCTGTCCCAGTCGCGACCTTCCTTCAGACCGAGCTGGTTGAAGGCGCTCGTGAACTCGGCCTCGCCGCCACGACGACCGAAGTCGTTGTAGACGAGGATCGCCGGCTGCGTGGTGCCTCCGGAGCCGTCATCGACGATCGAGGGCAGGCAACGAACCGTGTAGGTACGGCTGTAGTCGCTCTGACCATCGGCATCCCACACACCGAAGCCGTCGGTGTTACCCGGCAGCGTGGTGATGCGGCCGTCGTTGTCCTCGGCCTCGAAGTAGTAGTGCAGGAGGTCACCCGGATACAGGAAGTTGAAGTCCGGGAGATCCGCGAAGAACACGTCATCGACGATGGAGTTGTTCGCCGCGGTACGCGCACTGTCGGCCGCAACCGTACCGGTCCAGACGTCACCGCTGGCCGCGAAGTCCGTGATGGACAGCGTGGTGGCCTCGGTGAACACCGGCGGGTTGGTGCGGACGGCATCGAACAGCGGGTTGCGACGCAGGGCCCACTTCAGGTCGATCCGGTCGAGCGTGGTTCCCGGGATGACCGGGGCCACGGTGACGGCGATCGAGTCACCAGGCACGTTGGCATCACCAGAGCTGATGTCCGATGCCTCGTCGAAGCGGATGTCCAGCAGGTCACGCTCGGTGTCGTTGCTGGCCGCGATGTCACCACTGGTCGGGAAGCTGTCGTTCGAGAGATCGATCGTACGCGTGCTGATCGGGATTCCACCGATCTTGTACTTGTAGAATCGAACGCTGTCGAACAGCGGCGCCGGCGTGGAGTCGGTGCCCGGGAAACCGAAGGAATCGGCGAGGTCGGTGCCACCAAGGGCAACCTGGACCTTCTCGACACCCTGCGGAATCAGGTCGGTCGTGGCCTGCAGCGTCGGCAGGTACTCACCCGTCGCGCTGAAGTACACGAAGCCGCGATCCTGCCACGTGCCCCACTCGCCCGCGACCTGCGAACGAACGTGCCACACGTAGAAGGTACCGTTGTTCAGCGGGTTGTGGCGCCACACCGTGAAGTACAGAGCCGAACCCGAGACGTCGACGCCATCGTCGGCGACACCAGGAACGTCCCAGTCGAACTCGGGGCTCCACACCTCGTTGTTCACCGGAACCGCACCACCGGTGAGACCACCGGTGTAGTTGAACACGTAGCCACCCGGGATACCGTAATCCCAGTTGATCGAGAGCGAGCCACCGGTGGCGACCGTACCGTCGACGCCAGGACCGTTGCTCGGGGCCGTGCCATCATCGATGAAGCCGACCATCGGGCTGTTGTTGTCCGCGCAAGGATCGATGTCGGTGATACCCGCGAAGACCTTGGCGAAGTCACCAGCGAAGGCGGCCTTGTCGGGCGCCCAGTTGACGAATCCACCGGTGAAGGTCTCGGTCGGATAGCTCTGACCCGGGATCCCCGTCACGGCGATGTCATCGATCTGGACGGCGCCGTCACCGACGTAGAGTCCGTCCTCGTCCGAGAAGCCACCGTCCGAGGTCACGACCATGCGGATGCGGACGCGATCGCCCTCACCGTAGTCGCCACCCGTGAACACGATCGGGCTCGCCGCGAGCGTGCTGTACTGCAGGCCCGGGATCGGGAAGCCGAGCTCGGTACGGTTGGTGTTGTCGTCCTGCCACACGGTGGTCCAGGTACCGGCGGAATCGTACTCGACCAGGAAGAAGTCATAGCCCGGCTCGAGATCGATGTTGTAGTAGAAGTCCAGGCCGATGCTCGCACCCGCAGCCGGGTTCGCGACCGGGTCCGACTCGAACAACAGAACGTCGTTCCAGTTGTTACCGTAACCCGGAGCATCGTCCCATCCAGCCGCCAGCGGATCGCCGTCCGCGAGACCCGACCAGGCGGCTTCGTTGCCGGAGCCGTTGCCGTTCAGGTTCTCCGCGTTGAAGTCACTGACCTGGAAGTAGGTCGGCTGATCGGTGAGATCGACGCCGAACCACTGGTTCGCGCCCGGCGACGCGACGGTCCGAAGACCACGCGGCGTGAAACCGGTCACGTCCTGGAACTTACCCTCGACGTACTCATCACCGCTGCCGGGGATGCCGTCGGGGTCACGCACGAGGTTCTGTGCACCACCGTAAAGGTCGAAGGTGTCAGGGCCAGCGGCCTCGCGCATAAGAAGACTCTGGCTGCTCGTCGTGCTCGTCTGCAGGACGCCCTGCCCGTCAATCACGACGTTGAGCTCGCTGACGTCGACCGAAGTGCTCTTGTCAGCAGCGAAGGCCGTGCCGGCGGCCGCTGCCATGACGAGGCACATAGTCAGCGAAAGGAATCGCTTCATGCTTTGTCCCCCCATCGTTGGGTAGATGGCGAAGGTGTGAAAGAGATTGCCGTTCCCGACCGGCGAGAGTCGAAATCGGCACCAAGGGGTGGCAGTCAGCACGCATTCCTCTCACCCCGGCGATGGGGTGCGGACCGGGTGGAACACTTCCTCGCAAGGACGCGCTCCGGTGTCGAGTAGTCGGTCATCGAAAGAGGGAAGGGTCGTGTCCGGCGAAACACGGTTCCCGGGTGCTGCTTGCCTTGAGTCGCACCATGAACCGTAGCTTCAGGGTGCAACCGATGTCAAGAGTCTTGAAGGGTGCCCACCAACTGGTTCACAGCCTGCGGGACGAAAGGCGGAACTTCGAGGATCAACGGGAAGCGATCCGACTGAGATCCGCGAAGCGGGCGAAGAGGTAGTGAACATCCTCCAGAAAGCCCAGCCGGTTGGCCCGCACGGACGGATCGTCGGCGTTGACCAGGACGTCGTCGAAATAGCGTCCGATGAAGGGACCGAGTTCGGCGAGCGTCCCGTAGAGCGTCGCATGATCCCCGTCGGCCTGGGCCCGCCCCAGGACGGCGAGACGCGCCACGACGGCATCGTGCAGGGCGATCTCGGCTTCGTCGGCGAACTGTTTCGGGTCGAATGCGGAGTCGGTGTTGCCCTCGGCGGACCACTGGGCCCAGCGGGCGGCTGCGGTCTCCCGGAGCGCGGCCGCGCGCGCGGGACCCTCGAGGTCCTCCTCGCTCAGCCGCTCTTCCTTCACCAGGATGTTCCGGCACCGCTTCGCTCCCTCCAGCAGGGCCTCGAAAGCATCCGATCCCTGGAGGGTCGCCAGCGCGCGTGCCGCGCGGACGTTCTCGACCGGATCGAGGACGGACACGGAGAGCACCCCGCGGACGATCTCTGCCGGGAGATCGGACAGGACCGTTTCGAGTCGTCCCCAGAAGAGGTCCTGGACGATCTGACCCGCATTCGCAGCGTGTTCGCTTTTCTGCGGGTGCGCCGCGAGCGCACGCTCGATCCAGGTCGTGAGCTCGAGATGCCACCCGCGCTCCTGCAGGATCCGCAGGACGGCCAGGGCCTGACGGCGCAGGGCGTAGGGATCCTGTCCGCCGGTCGGCGCGAAGCCGGCGAGCACGCAGCCCGCGATGCTGTCGAAGCGATCGGCCAACCCGACCAACGTACCGAGGTCGCCCTCGGGCAACCGATCGGTCGCAGACCGTGGGTGCAGGTGCTCGCGGATGGCGTCGGCCACTTCGACCGCCTCGCCCGCCTCGATGGCGTAGTAGCGACCCATCGTCCCCTGGAGTTTGGTGAACTCCTTCCCGTCGCGGATCATCTCGGTCGCGAGATCCGTCTTGCACAGCAGCGAAGAACGCTCGAGCGACTCGGCGTCCACGTCCAGCTCGAGACTCTCGGCGAGCGCCGATGCCAGCGTCGCGATCCGACGGCATTTGTCCGCCATGCTGCCGAAGCCTTCGAGCCACACGACGCGCTCGAGGCGAGCGAGCTTCTCGTCGCTCGACATCGCGCGGTCCTCGTTCCAGTAGAACAGGGCATCGTCGAGGCGTGCGCGCAGCACGCGCTCGTTGCCCTCGACCACGTTGTCCAGACCCTGCGTGCCCCCGTCGCGAAAGGTGATGAAGTGGGGCACCAACGAGCCGTCCGCACGCTCGACGCTGAAGTATCGCTGATGACTCCGCATGGCCGTGATGATGACTTCCGGGGGCAGCTGCTCCACGCGCTCGGCTTCGATCGACCCCAGAACCGCCGTCGGGTGCTCGACGAGTTGGGTGACCTCGTCCAACAGATCATCGGCTTCGTGGAGTCGTCCGCCGGCCTCCTCGGCTACCCGCCGTGCATCCGCATCGATCGCCTGGCGCCGTGCGCTCGCATCGACGACGACCGATGCCTTCGCGAGTGCGTCTTCGTAGGCGCTCGCTCGCTCGATCTCCACGAAATGCGGCGCCAGTGTGCGATGACCGCGTGAGGTCCGGCCCGCCTCGAGATGCGCGAGAGTCAAGGGCACCACCTCGTCACCCAGGAGACAGACGAGCCAGCGGATCGGGCGCGCGTAGCGCAGGTCGTCGCCCGGGATCCACCGCATGGTCTTGGGGAAGCCCAATTGAACGAGTTCGCGCAGTTCGAGGTTCTCGATCAGGAGATCACGCGCAGTCGCACCTCCGGTCGTGACCTCGGCGGCGATGCGTTCGCCCCTATCGGTCTCGACGCGCTGCAGTTGCGAGGGATCGATGCCCGCACCCTTCGCGAAGCCGATCGCCGCCTTGGTCGGATTGCCGTCCGCGTCGAAGGCGGCCTTCACGGCGGGCCCGAGTTTCTGTTCGGTCCGCGTCGCCTGTTGGAGGGCGACCCCGTCGATGCGGATCGCCAGCCGCCGCGGCGTGGCGAAGGTCGACGTGGAATCGGCGTCGAATCCGAGCCCCTGCCGCGTGAGGAAGGCTTCGAGCCGGCGACGCAGCTCCGCGAGAGCGGGCGCGATGTAGCCCGCGGGAATCTCTTCGCTTCCGATCTCGAGCAGCAGGGCGGCCCTGGACACGGCATCAGGCATGTTCGGCTCCGTTCTCGGTCGGCGCGACGCCGTCGCGCTGCGAGTCACGCAGGAGGGGGAACCCGAGTTCCTCGCGCTTCTTGATGTAGGCCTTGGCCGCCATGCGGGCGAGCCGCCGCACGCGTCCGATGTATCCGGTGCGCTCGGTCACACTGATCGCGCCACGCGCCTCGAGCACGTTGAAGTAGTGACTGCACTTGCAGATCGCATCGTAGCCGGGGTGAACCAGGCCGGCCTTCAGGAGCTCTTCCGCTTCCTTCTCGCGCTCTTCGAACCACTTGAAGTAGAGATCCGGCTCCGCGGCCTTGAAGTTGAACTCGCTGAACTCCACCTCTGCTTGCCGGTTCACGTCGCCCCAGCTGAAACCTCCGCCCCAATCGAGATCCATGACGTGGTTGCAGCGCTGGAGGAACATCGCCAGGCGCAACAGACCGTAGGTGATCTCGCAGCTCACGACGTCGAGTTCGAGCCCACCCGCCTGCTGGAAGTATGTGAACTGAGTGACTTCCATGCCGTCGAGCCAGACCTCCCAGCCCAATCCGGCCGCACCGAGGGTCGGCGACTCCCAGTCGTCCTCGACGAAACGGATGTCGTGCTCGCCGGGATCGAAGCCGATCGCACGCAGCGATTCCAGATAGAGGTCCTGCACGTTCTCCGGCGCCGGCTTCAGCAGCACCTGGTACTGCAGGAACTGGTGCACGCGATTCGGGTTCTCGCCGTAACGGCCGTCCTTGGGTCGCTTGCTCGGTTCGACGTAGGCCACGTTCCATGGCTCGGGCCCCAGGCAGCGCAAGAAGGTGTTGGGGTTGAAGGTGCCCGCCCCCACCTCGGAGTTGTAGGGCTGCGTGACCACGCAACCGTGGTCCATCCAGAAGCCCTGCAACCGGTGGATCATCTCCTGATAGTTCATGATCGCTCGCTCGCTGCGTCGCGTCCGGGGGCCGACCAGTAAAGAGAGGACGGCAGCCGGTAGTCGGACAAGTGGAAGGTCATGTGATCGTGCAGGAGTCGGCCGACTTCACGCCGCGCCCCCGCGTCGAGGGCGACCAGTCGTGGTGAACTCCCGGTCAGGCCGGCGGCGACGGTCGCGCGCAACGCGTCGAGTGTCGGGTCGTCGATCCAGCGCCCTGCGGTCGCCGCGCATCCCTCGCACACGATCGATCCTTCGGCGACCCGGAACTGCGCGCGCGCAACCCCGACGAGGTCGTCTCCGCAGTCTGCGCATTCGAAGGGATCGAGTCCGAGGCCCGCCCCGGCGAGCCACTGTACCTCGAAGGCGAAGAACAGCGCGGGCATGACCGCGTCGCCGTGCGCGTGCCAGGCCTCGAGGAATCCGTCGACGAGAGCTCCGAAATCGTCGACCCGCTCGCGCTCGGGAAGAAGCCGATCGACGAGTTCGAGGGCCGCGAACAGATGACTGAGCTTAGAGAGGCTCCCCCCACCCGTCAAGGCGGCCCGGCGCAAGCCGGCTTCTTTCAGCGTCCAGAGTTCGCGATCACGGTGCGGGTAGAAGACCAGGTCGAGTTCGTTGCCCGGTTCCAGCAGCGGTCCGAGTCGCGAGTTGATCTGTCGGCTGCCCTTCGCGACGAGCTTGACCCGTCCGTGTTCCCGGGTGAGGACGCTGACGATCTTGCTGGTGTCCCCGAGGGAGATCGGGCGCAGGACGACGCCCACGTCGCGCGTCGGTCCGCCGGCCACGACGTCAGACGGCGCCGAGGAAGGCCTCGGCGATCCAGAGGTAGGCGAGCAGACCCAGCACGTCGTTCGTCGTCGTGATGAAAGGACCGGTCGCCACGGTCGGGTCGACACCAGTTCGTTCGCACAAGAGCGGCACGAGACTCCCGACCATGGCCGACATGACGACGACGGCCATCAAGGACAGGCCGATCACGACGCCGACGGTGACGTCCTGCTTCCAGGCCGCGAGCACGCCGACCATCACGCCGCCCAGCACCGCGCCGAGAACGAGCGCGACACCGAGTTCGCGCAGCAGGTGTCGTCCGGCGCGCAGACGATCGAGATCGTGGGTGACGAGCAGGCGGATCATGATGCTACTGGTCTGCATGCCGGTGTTGCCCCCGGTCGCCATGACCATGGGGACGAAGAAGGCCAGGATCACGCGTGTGCGGAGGCTCTCTTCGAAAGTGCTCATGACGACGGCGGCCACGAGCTGCCCGACCAGCCCGAGCAGGAGCCACGGAAGACGCGCGCGGCCGATGCGCCACACACTGGTCTCGCCGACCTCCTCGGCACTCGAACCCGCGAGACGCGCGACATCCTCGGTCGCCTCCTCGGTGAGCACGTCCATTGCGTCGTCCACCGTGACGCGCCCGACGAGACGCTGCCCCGCGTCGACGATGGGAAGTGACACGAGGTCGTGCCACAGGAACATGTTCGCGATTTCCTCCTGGTCGTCGCTCACGTGCCCGACCAGGGGTTCGTCGTCCATGACCTCGCGCAGTCTTCGTTCCACCGGGCTCAGCAGGAGCTTCAGGAGTCCGACCTGGCCGACCAGACGGCCGTCCTCGTCGACGACGAAGCAGTAGTGCATCTGGTCGAGTTCCTCGTCGGGAAGTCGACGGATCTGCTGCTGTACCGTGCCCACCGACTGGTCGTGATCGGCGGCCAGGTACTCCTTGGCCATGACGCCGCCGGCGGTGTCCTCCGGATAGCGCAGGAGTTCACGGAGCTCGAGCGCATCCTGCCGGTCGACCTGGCCGAGGAGATCGACCAGGCGATCCTGATCCTGTTCGTCGAGCTGGCCGACGAGGTCGGCGGCATCGTCGGACGGCAGCGTGTCGAGCATGTCGACGATTTCGGCGTCCTGCAGCAACTCGAGCACGTCGGTCGCGCTGCGGTCGTCGATCTCGGCCAGCACCTCGGCCGCGCGATCGGCTGGCATGGCGCGGACGAGCAGGATCCGTTCTTCGGACGCCAGCGATGCGAGGAGATCGGCGACGTCGGTCGACGCGGCATCTTCCAGGCGCACGGCGGCACCCGCCACGTCCTCGCGTTCGAGGTCCGCCCGTACCGACTCGAAGAGCTGGATCAGGTCGTCCTTCACGTCCGTCCTCTTCGACCGGCGCTCTCGGCTCCGGTCCTACGATTCCGTGGAATTCAGGGGCTTCAAACCCGCCGCAGACGCGTCAGCGCCTCGTCGATCGAATCGCGCCCGGCCACGGAGACCACCGAGCCCCCCGATACGATCAGCTTCAGACCTTCCTCGATCGTCATCGGCAGGGCCACCACGTCGTCGTGGGGCACGAGCAGAAAGTACCCGCTCGTCGGATTCGGACTCGTGGGCAGGAAGACGTGATAGTAGTCGTTCTGCAGGACCGCGTCTTCGTTCGGTTCCAGGGTCACGAAGCCGATCGAATAGGTTCCGCGCCGAGGGTACTCGAAGAGCACGACTTTGCGGAAAGCGCGCCCCTGATCACTGAAGACCACCCCCGCGATCTCTTTCGTCGCACCGTAGACGCCCTTGATCCACGGAATACGGTTGATCAGTCGATCGACACCGCCGAAGAAGGTCTTGCCGAGCAGGTTGTTGGCGAAGAGCCCGACCACGACGATGAGAATCACCGTCACCACCACGCCGAGCCCGATGAAGCCCTCTTCGGGCAGCGATTCGCGCAGGGTCGGAATGCGCAACAACCAGGGACGCGCAAAATCGTCGACCGAGCGGAAGAGCCAGACCACGACCCAGCTCGTGATGCCCAGGGGAGCGAGCACGAGCAGGCCCGTCAGAAATGCGCGTCGGAAGGTGGGCACGGCGGTCCTCTACTCCTGTTGCGAAGTGTCGACGTTCTCGGGCGGGTTCCCGTTGGACAGGGCCAGCGGGCGCGGCGAACGAAGGGTCACCTGCTTGATCCGCTGGCGCTCGACGCGGTCGATGGTGAAACGAAGCTCCTCGTGGTCGACGGAGTCCCCTCGCGCGGGAACCCTGCCACAGAGTTGATAGAGCAAACCGCCGAGCGTGTCACTTTCGTCGGCCGGAAGCTCCAGACCGAGGAGCTCGTTGAGGTCGTCGATGTCGACCCGCGGATCGATCACCGCGGCCTTGGGGTCGAGCATCTTGACCAGATCGCCCTCCTGATCGAACTCGTCACGGATCTCGCCGACGATCTCCTCCAGGATGTCCTCGAGCGTGACGATTCCCGCCGTGCCTCCGTACTCGTCGACGACCACCGCGAGGTGGATCCGCCCTTCACGGAACTCCACGAGCGCTTCGTCGATCGGCTTGCTCTCGGGAAGGAAGTGCACCGGACGCAGCAGTTCGCGCACCAGAGGCGCTTCGCCGCGAACCGACGACGCGAGCAGGTCCTTCGTGTGCAACACCCCCAGGATGCGATCCGGGTTCTCTTCGTAGACCGGCAGGCGCGTGAAGCTCGCCCCGGCGGCGAAGGCGAGCGCCTCCTCGAAGGTCGTACCCACTTCGAGCGCGATCATGTCGATGCGCGGCACCATGATCTCACGGATCTCGGTTTCGCCGAGTTCGAAGACCGAACGCGCCCACTCGAGCTCGTCGTCCTCCATGTGGGCCGATGCCTCTTCGTCGGCGAGGAGTCCCCGGATCTCCGAACCGCTCAGCGGCGGTGAGAGATCGAGCGACCAGATCGCCGGCACCATGCGATTCATCACGGCCTCGAGCCCGATCGTGAGCGGACGCAGGACGAGGTGCAGCGGATAGACGAATGCGCGCATGCCCAGCGTGTAGCCGAGCGGCCGCGCCAGGGCCAGCGCCTTCATCCCGACCGACGCGGTGAAGAGACACACGAAGTACGTGATCCAACCGAGTCCCCACAGCCAGAACGGCGGCTCGTCGGTGACGGCGCGCAAAAGGGTCGGCACCTCCGCGGCAGCGATCGACGCGGACACCAGGAAGACGATCGACAGCGTCAGGAGCACGGAGCGCGCGTGGTCGAGGAGCCGGATCGCGGGCAGGGGATTGTCTTCCCCTCCGATCAGACCACTTCGACGCATCCGCTGCACGGTGGTGAGCGCGGTCACCGCACCTGCCACCACGACGGCGAGCAACAAGGCACCCAGGAGTCGCAGGGACGCCGCGAGGACGAGCGGACTGTACGGGTCGGCTTCGTTCACCGCGCGCCTCCCTCCGGACCGGCATCAGGGGCCTGGTCGCGCGGGGTCACCGCGAATCCTCCGCGCTGCATGAGCTCTTTCTCCGCCGCCTCCATGACGGCCGCTGTCGGGTCGTCATGGTGGTCGAAGCCGATCACGTGCAGACACCCGTGGGCAAGCATGAAGGCCACCTCCCCGTCGATGTCCGAGGCATGGACCGCGCCGCGTCCCAACACCGTGTCCAGACTCACCAGAATCTGCCCGATCAGCGGGTCCTCGTCGTCGGGCACCGGCTCGTCCAGGAAGTCGAGGACTTCCTGCTCACCCGAAAGGATCGCGCTCCCGTGTTCCTCGTGATCGACGAGGTACGAGAACGAGAGAACGTCGGTGGGCACGTCCCTGTCGCGGTAGCTCCGGTTGTGTTCACGGAGCGTCTCGTCATCGGTCAGAACGAACTGCACGGTTGCCCGCGCCGACGCGGGGCCGGGGGCCACCGCGTCGAGCATCGTCCGAGCCCGTGCGATCCAGTCAGCCGTTGGACGCCACGGGAGCTGACCCTCGTCGAGAACGAGATCGAGCTTCACGACTCTCCTGTTCCTTCTTCTCTTCGTGTTCACGCTGCCCCGGATAGGCCACGCGCTGGTGGTGGATTCCCACCAGGATGGGAACGAAGGCCTCGCGGATCTTCGCGAGTTCACTGAGCATCAAACCGCACTCGTCGAGTTCTCCGTCGCCGAGCTTCTGGTCGAAGATCTTGCGGACCATTTCGCGCACGCGGCTCGCGGTCGGTCGCCGTAGCGAACGGACCGAGGCCTCGCACCCGTCGGCGAGCATCATGATTCCCGTTTCGCGCGACTGAGGCTTCGGTCCCGGGTAGCGGAAGTCGTCGACCTTGATCGTCCCGCCGTCGTCGTTCTCGAGCGCCTTCTTGTAGAAGAACTGCATCACGCTCGTTCCGTGGTGCTCGGGAATGAAGGCGAGCACCGAAGGTGGCAGCCCCCACTCTCGCCCGAGTTCGATGCCTTCCTTCACGTGACTCGCAATGACGAGTGCACTCATCTGCGGCGTCAACTCGTCGTGCGGATTCCCTACGCCCTGGTTCTCGGCGAAGTAGCGCGGCTTGAGCATCTTGCCGATGTCGTGGAAGTTCGCCCCGACACGCGTCAGAAGACTGTTCGCGCCGATCGCCCGCGAACCGGCCTCGGCGAGCGTACCGACCACCTGGCTGTGATGGAAGGTCCCGGGCGACTCCAGTGACATCCGTCGCAGCAACGGATGATTCAGATCACTCAGCTCGAGAAGGGTCAGCTCGGTCGTCACGCCGAACAGGGCTTCGAAGAGCGGCAGCAGGAACAGCGTGAGAGCAGTGCACACCGCCGTCGCCGCGACCGCATAGGCCCCGTTGCGCAGGGCATCGGCGACGGAAGACCCGACGCTGAACTCGACGGCGGCGACGACGATCATGGCGCTCGCCCCCACCACGCCGAGAGCCCGGTAGAACTGATTGCGGTTGCGCACGCGCCGCAGCATGCGCACAGACAGGACGCCGATCGCGGCCCACGCCAGGACGAGCGGCGTCGCGTGCTCGGGGATCACGACCAGCATGAGCAATCCGGCCGCGACCACGCGGTAGGCCGTGGCTTCGCCGAACACGACCACGGAGAGCATGGCGAGCAAGGCGATCGGTACGATGACCGGCCCACCCCATCCGGGTTGCGAGAGTACCAGCGCCGAGAGCGCGAGGAACATTGCCCACAGCACGTGCAGCAGCAGATAGCGATTCGTCTGGACGTGCAACAGGGGATCGGCCTGACGCACGAGCCGAATTGCACCGACCAACACCAACAGGAGGAGAACGGCGCGCCCGCCACGGATCTTCTGGTCGAGCAAGGCATCGCGCCGCCGCTTGTCGTCGAAGCGCGCCTGCTCGAGCGCTTCGATCACCGCGATCTGGTCACGCGTGATGCGTACGCCCCGGTCGACGATACGCTCGTTGCGGACATAGGTCCGGGTCGAGGACACGTTCGCGATGGCGACCTCACGCCGCGCCGCGGTCTCGTCCTCGTCGAAATCGAGATTGGGCAGCAGGAAGTAGCTGCCCAGGTCGACTGCGGCCGCCAGCTCATCCTCGTCGTCGAGGAAAGGCCGAAGGGCGATCTCGAGTTCGTCGTCGAAGCGGTAGCCCAGGAAGAGTCGACTCACCGGCACCGTCGCACCCTGATCGTCGTCGCCTTCGAGGATCACGACGTTTTCGTAGGTCCCGTTCGGCAGCACGTCGACCACGCCGGCATCGAGCTGTGCGGTGAGCACCGTGTCCAACGCCGCTCGTACACGTTCCAGCCGCTCGGGGTCCATCACGACGTCCAGGTGGGTGTCGCGGAGGTCGGGGTTGGGTTCCTTGAGGCGGGCCACTCGCTCTTCGACGGGAATCGAGTCCAACACCGCCAAGGCCTGGGCGCGTTGGAAGACGGTTTCGACAGAGAGCTCGGCCGCCCGACGCGCATCGTCGTCGCTGCGGTAGACCGGTTCCACACGCTGTTCGGCTTCGCGACGCAGGCGCTCGAGTTCGACTCCGCTCCGGGGCGCCTCGAACTCGAAGGGCGCGCGAATGTCCTGTTCGACGAACTGCCCCACCTCGAAACGGACCTGATCGACCGCGTCGTGCATTGGGAAGACGAACTGGTGGAGGACGACGACGAGCAGCGGTGGCAGTGAGATCGCGAGCCGTCGACGCCAGCGAGCAGTCAGGCTCTCCGCCCGACGCGAAGGG
>JGI12109J20283_10826785_pt1 | contig 23592 bp, 16 predicted proteins | sample ElkSlonscriptome_12_FD_20283 | JGI IMG/M metagenome (IMG submission 20283)
CGGCCCCTTCTGGATCGGCCGGGGGATGGACGCCAACGCCGCCCGGGCCACCACCTTCCTGCCCCCCGCCGACATCATCCCCTACGCCGACGACTACGTGCAGTCGCGCATCAAGCACCCCATGGATTTCGTCGCCGACTGGCTGAAATCCCGGGGCTGGGACAAAAAACGCATCGGCGTGGAGATGGACAGCTACTATTTCACGGCGGCGGCCATGGCGGCCTTGCAGCGCGGCCTGCCCGATGCCAGCTTCGTGGACGCCACCGGGCTGGTGAACTGGGTGCGGATCGTCAAATCCCCCGCCGAACTCCAGTATATGACCGAGGCCGCCCGTATCATCGAACACACCATGGAAGTGGCGGTGGAGCATATTCGCCCCGGGGTACGCCAGTGCGATGCCGCCGCCGCCATCTATCAGGCGCAGATCGCCGGCACCCCCGAGTTCGGCGGCGACTACACCGCCATCTGCCCCATGCTACCCACCGGCGAGGGCACCAGCACGCCGCACCTCACCTGGACCGACGAGCCCTTCCGGGAGGGCGAGGCGACCATCCTGGAACTGGCCGGGGCGCGACGTCGCTACCACTGCCCCATGGCCCGCACGGTGCATCTGGGCAAGCCCCCGCAGAAGCTCGCCGATACCGCCAGGGTCGTGGTGGAGGGCCTGAACAACGCGCTGGCGGCGGCCAAGGTGGGCACCACCTGCGAGCAGGTGGAGGCGGTGTGGCGCGACACGATTGCCCGACACGGGATCGTCAAGGACTCGCGCATCGGCTACTCCACCGGCCTGAACTATCCCCCGGACTGGGGCGAGCACACCCTGAGCCTGCGGCCCGGGGATACCACGGTGCTCCAGGAGAACATGACCATCCACATGATCCCGGGGGTGTGGCTGGACGACTGGGGGGTGGAGATCAGCGAGTGTTTTCGGGTCACGCCCACCGGCGGCGAGCCGCTGGCGAATTTCCGGCGGGAGTTGATCGTCAAGGAGTAGCCGGGTCGCTGTCCCGCAGTACCCGCCACACCCGCTCCGGGGTGGCCGGCATCTCCACGTGCCGCACGCCGAGCGCATGGCACAGCGCGTTGATCACCGCCGGCGGCGAGCCCGCCGCGCCGGCCTCGCCGCAGCCCTTGATGTTCATGGGGTTGTGGGGCGAGGGCGTGGTCTCGGCATGGACGAAGCCGAGAGTCGGCAGGTCGTCCGCCCGGGGCAGGCAGTAGTCCACGTAGGAGCCGGACAGCAACTGCCCCTGCTCGTCGTAGACCGTGTGTTCCAGTAACGCCTGGCCGATGCCCTGCACCACGCCGCCGTGGATCTGCCCGGCCAGCAGCAGCGGGTTCAGCGCCCGGCCCACGTCGTGGACGCAGCGGTAATCCACCAACTCCACCACCCCGGTGTCCCCGTCCACCTCCACCTCGGCGATGTGGCAGCCGTAGGGAAAGGTGTGGTTGGCGGGCTGGTAGCGATCCTCGCCGGACAGGCCCGGCTCCAGCTCGGGGGGCAGACCGCCGGGCGTGAAGGCGAGCCTGACCACCTCGTCGAGATCCACGCCCATATCGGTACCCGTCACCCGGAAGCGGCCGTCCTCGAACTCGATATCGGCCACCGCCGCCTCCAGCCGGTGGGCGGCGATGCGCTTGCCCCTGTCGATGAGCCGGTCGGCCGCCCCCCACACCGCACCGCCGCCCATGGGCAGCGACCAGGAACCGCCGGTACCCATGCCCGCCTTGATCTGATCGGTGTCGCCCTGCACCACGTGTATTTTTTCCAGCGGGATGCCGAGACGCTCGTGGATGATCTGGCTGTAGGCGGTCTCGTGGCCCTGACCGTTGGACATGGCCCCGGAGAGGAGCGTCAGGCTGCCGTCGGCCTCGAAGCGCAGGGTCGCGGTCTCGCTGGCCCCGCCGCCACCGCCGCAACGCTCGATGAACAGACACAGGCCGATGCCACGGCGCTTACCCGCCCGGGCGGCGGCCTCGCGGCGGGCCTCGATACCGTCCCAGTCCGCCTCCTTGAGGGCGGCATCCAGCACCGTGGCGAACTCGCAGCGTTCGTAGATGAGTCCCGTGGGGCTCTGGTAGGGAAAGGCCTCCGGCGGAATCAGATTCAGGCGTCGTAGCGCCACCCGATCCATATCCAGTTCCGCCGCCGCCACGTCCATCAGCCGTTCGATGACAAAGGTGATCTCCGGGCGCCCCGCGCCCCGGTAGGGATCGGTGGGCACGGTGTTGGTGTAGACCCCCCGCACCCCCACGTACAGCACCGGGATGCGGTAGACGTTGGAGGCCATCACCGTGCCGTTCAGCGGCGCGATGGCGGCGCCGCTGGCGGTGTAGGCGCCCAGATTGGCCAGGGTCTGGATACGAATGGCGAGGATTCGCCCCTGCGCATCCAGCGCCAGTTCGCCGAGGCTGTGGTTGTCGCGGCCCTGGAAATCGGTGATGAAGCTCTCCGAGCGGGGTGCCACCCACTTCACCGGGCGCTCCAGTTCCCGGGCGGCCAGGAGCGTGAGCGCCTGTTCCGGATAGGGCGAGTTCTTGCCGCCGAAGCTGCCCCCCACGTCCTCCACCCGCACCCTCAAGTCATCGCCGAGGCTCAGGATCTCGGCCAGGGAGTTTCGCACCCCGTTGGGCATCTGGGTGTTGGTGACCAGGGTGAAGCGCCCGTCGATGATCCCCGCCAGCGCCGCCCGGGGCTCCATGGCGTTCTGCACGATGCGGTTGTTCTCCACGCTGAGGCTCACCACCCGGGCCGCCGCGGCCAGTGCCGCCCCGGTGGCCGCCTCGTCGCCGAGGCTCCAGTGGAAGGCGATATTGTCCGGCGCATCTTCCCAGACCACGGGGGCACCGGGTTGCACCGCCCGCTCGCTGTCCACCACCGCTGGCAGCGCGTCCACCTCGAACTCGATGAGTTCCAGCGCATCCTGGGCCTGATGCGCGGTCCCGGCCACCACGAAGGCCACCGCATCGCCCACATAGCGCACCGCCTCCAGTGCCAGCAGGGGCTGGCGGTGCTCCACGAACACCGTGCCCTCGCGGACCTTCGGAATGTTCCGGCAGGGAATCCCGCCGATGCCCCGTTCCTGGAGGTCTCTGCCTGTGTAGAGCGCCAGCACTCCCGGTGCGGCGCGGGCCGCCGTCACGTCCAGATGGGTGATGCGGCCGTGGCCGTGGGCCGAGCGCAGCACGGCGGCGTGGGCGAGCCCTGGGAGTTTATGATCGTCGGTGTAGCGTCCGGCGCCGGTGAGCAGGCGCTGGTCCTCGCGGCGCAGGATGGGTTGACTGAGGCCGTATTGACCCATGGTGAAATGGTCCTCTTGCGGTGGGATTACAGCCAGGTAGAACGTGTGTAGGTTGGATAGAGGAGCCGCTAGCGACGAAATCCAACCTACGAAAATGACAGGCCGGGGGAGATTCTAGCCCACGCTCAGCCCCGCCGCCTCCACCCCGGCGATGGCGCAGATCTCGTCCTGATCGGACAGATCCCCGGAGATGCCCACCGCGCCGAGGACCTCATCGCCTTGCTTGAGCAGCACGCCGCCCGCGGCGGGGATCATCTTACCCTCGGCGGCGGCCACCAGCGCGCCGAAGAACTGCGGGCGCTCGGCGGCCACCTCGGCCAGCGCCCGGGAGGAGGTGAGCATGGACAGGGCGCCGTGGGCCTTGCCCAGCGCCACCTGGTTGCGCAGGCGGGCGGCGCCGTCTTCCCGTTGCAGGGCTTTGACTTCACCGCTGATATCCAGCACCACCACGGTGAGGGGTTTGAGCTTCAGTTCCCGCCCCCGGGCGAGGGCGGCGTCGATGATGCGATTGGCGGTGTCGAGGCTGAGTTGGCTCATGGAGATCTACTCCTGGATGGGTGGTGACTGTTCAAGCAACCAAGCATAGTCGCCCAGGGCGCCCATCACCACGCTGCCAGGACAGGCTCAGCCGGTCTCGGCGGCGTCGTCCTCGCCCACCGTGACGGTACTGGTCTGGAGATTGTCGATGATCCGGTCCATGGCGCTCTGGGCGTCTCCGGGCCGGTCCTCGTTCAGCGCCTGGATGGCGCTGTCCACCTGGGCCACGGTATTCTCCAGGGGCATGCTCACGTGAATATAGCCCATGGGCGCGCCGGTGGACTCCAGCAGCGCCACCACCTGCTCGTGATCCCCTTGCAGGGCCAGATCGGCCACGTCCCGCAGCTTGCGCTCGGTCTCCTCGCCGAGGGTGTACTCCCGGGTCAGGCCGATGCGGGCGAACACCGGGACCATGTCCCGGCGGCTGTTGGACTGGATCTCGGCCAGCAGCTTACGGGCACTGGCCAGTTCCAGCAGGGCCTGGGCATTGTCCTCGTCGGCCAGATTGCTGGCGGCGGCGTCCACGTGGGCCAGCACGCCGCGGCCGAACTCGGCCAGCACCGCGCCCTCCTCGGGGCTGGGCAGGGTGGCGTCGGTCTCGCCGTCGCCGGGGGTGTTGGTGACCGCGGCGTCGCCGCTGGACTGACCGCCCGTGTCACTGGCGGCAAGGCTCGCGCCGCCGCTCAGGGCGGCCACCAGCGCCAGGGCCAGGGCTCTGTAGCGTGGAGGTTGACGATAGCTGTTCATGGGGACTCCGGAAATCCTGGATTCTGGGCCATGGACCCGTGATTGCCCCCAGCTTACGGGCAATAGGGTGAACGGGCCATGACCGTTACATGAGTGTCTGGTAATGTCACAGCAAATCCCAGACCATATACCGTTTTGTCCGGAGACTCGGGGGGAAATTCCCCGACCCTATTGCTGCAACGCCTCCCGTACCCGCCGGGCCACCCCCTCGCCGTCCAGTCCGTAGTGCCGGTACAGATGCGTGGGCGGTCCGAGGATGCTGTAGCTGTCGGGCATGCCGATCTTCACCAGCCGACCGCCGAGACCCTCCTCGGCCATCACCTCGGCCACCGCCGCGCCGAAACCGCCGGTGACGTTGTGCTCCTCGGCGCTCACCACCACGCCATGATCCTCGACGGCGTCGCGCACCGCCTGTCGGTCCAGCGGCCTGAGCGAGTACATATCCACCACCCGCAGCCCGATCCGCTCACGGGCCAGGATCTCCCGCGCCTGCAGCGCCGCCGCCACCAGATTGCCGGTGGCCAGCACGGTGATATCGTCGCCCTCGCGAAGCCGCCGGGAGCCGCCGATGTGCCACTCCGGGGGGCTGTCGTAGACCGGTGTCTCCCGGCCCCGGCCCACCCGGTAGTAGATGGGGCCGGGGTGAGTAATCGTGGATTTCAGGGCCGCGAGGATCGCGTTGCCGTCGCAGGGGGCCAGCAGGGTCAGGTTGGCCATGGTGCGCAGCGCGCCGATATCCTCGCAGCAGTGGTGGGAGGTGCCGTAGAAGCCCATGGCGATGCCGGAGTGGGTGCCCACCAGCTTCACCGGCAGGTTGGGGTAGCAGATATCGTTGCGGATATTCTCCACCCCCATCAGCGCCAGAAAGAACGAGTAGTTGGAGATCACCGGGGTGAAGCCGGTGGTGGCGAGCCCAGCGGCGGCGCCGATCATGTTGCGCTCGGCGATGCCGAAGTTGAAATAGCGCTCCGGATACTGGCGCCCGAAGTTCGCCACCTGGGTGGGGCGGCCCAGATCCGCCGTGCAGACCACGATCTCGTCGTGGCCGGCCCCGGCCAGTTCCAGTAGCGCCTGCCCGGTGGTGAGCTGGCGGGACAATCCCAGAGACACCACCATGTCCCAGCTCTTCAGGTCGAAGCTGTCGTCCACCGTGGTATCGGTGAGGTCGATGGCGGTGCGAAGCTCCGCGCTCATGTAAGGGGTGCCGGTGTTCTTGTCGCTCATTACTCTTCTCCCGTCAGCCGATCCGGCTGGCCTCGATTTCGGCATAGGCCCGCTCCCGGTCGGTGGGACCGAGAAAGCCCAGGTGCCACTGCCAGGTGCCCTCCATGAACGACACCCCCTTGCCCGCCACCGTGTAGGCCAGCACGCAGCAGGGTCTGTCGCGGGGCTCGTTGAGGGCGCGGTTCAGTGCCTCGAAGGTCTGCTGGAGATCGTGGCCGTCCTTTAGCACGATCACCTCCCAGCCGAAGGCGCGCCATTTATCCGCCAGCGGCTCGGTGCGCATGGTCTGCTGGGGGTCGCCGTCGGAGCCGGCGCCGTTGATGTCCACCAGCCCGATAAGGTTATCCAGCTTCCAGTGGGCGCCGGAGATGGCCGCCTCCCAGATCTGCCCCTCGGTCTGCTCGCCGTCGCCCATCATGCATACCACCCGGGCCGGCGAGCGCTTCAGCTTCAGGCCCAGTGCCATGCCCACCGACACCGAGAGGTTGTGGCCGATGGAGCCCGACGAGAAATCCGCGCCCTTCACTTTCCGCATATCGGGGTGATCGCCCAGCGGGCTGCCCAGCCGGGTGTAGTTGTCCAGATCCTCTCTCGGGAAATAGCCCAGATCCGCCAGCACCGGGTAGAGGCCGATGGCGGCGTGGCCCTTGCCCATGGTGAAGCGGTCCCGGTCGGGCCAGTCGGGCTCCTGCGGACGGACGTTCAGCAACTGGTAGTACAGCACGCTCAGCAGCTCGGCGATGGAGAACGCCGAGCCGTAGTGGCCCGAGCCGCAGATATCGGTGAGGCGCACCACCTCCCGGCGGATCATCCGGGCCTTCTCCCGGATTTCCTCGCGGGGAGTGTTCTGGACGGGACGACTCATGACAACGCTCCTCTGGATGGTTTTTTAATGGATCAACATACCGCCGTTCACATCGATCACCGCGCCGGTGATATAGGCCGACAGCTTCGAGGCCAGGAACAGGCAGGCGCCGGCCACATCATCGGTCTCGCCCAGCCGGCTCAACGGGATGCCCCGGACGATCTCGGCGCGCATGGTCTCGGTGAGCCTGTCGCCGGTGATATCGGTCTGGATCAGCCCCGGCGTGACGCAGTTCACCCGCACCCCGTCCGGCCCCAGCTCCCGCGCCATGGCCTTGGCCAGCCCGAGGATGCCGGCCTTGGCGGCGCTGTAGTGGGGGCCGCCGAAGATGCCCCCGCCGCGCTGGGCGGACACCGAGGAGATGCAGACGATGCTGCCCGCGCGGCGCTCGCGAAAATGCGGCACCAGCGCCTGGGACATGTTCAGCGTGCCCCGCAGGTTCACATCCAGCACCGCATCGTAGTGCTCCGGGGCGATCTCCATCAGCTTCAAAGGCTGGGTGATGCCGGCGTTGTTCACCAGCACGTCCACCTTGCCGAACTCGGTGACGATGGCCCGCGTGGTGGCCTGGCACAGCGCCGGATCGGTGACATCGCAGGCATAGCCCCGGTGTTGCGGGTCGATCCCGGCGGCGGCGCGGCTGGCCTGGGCGGCATCCAGATCCAGGATCGCCACCCGCGCCCCGTGTTCTGCGAACAGCCGGGCGGTGGCGAGCCCGATGCCCCGGGGGGAGGCGGCGCCGGTGACGACGCAGACGTGGTCGGCGAGCAGAGCACTGACCATGGGCAACTCCTGATGGTGGTGGAACCGTCGTCATTGTTTGGCGAATCCCGTGAAGTGTAGAGGGATCCCGGCGTCTGACTACCTGCTAGCATGGGGGTGAAACCGGCAACAGGAGCGTTAGCCATGCAACATGTCACCCTTCCCTCCGGCGAATCGGTACCGGCGCTGGGCCAGGGCACCTGGCGGATGGCCGAGAACTCGGCCCGCCGCGCCGAGGAGATCCGCAGTCTGCAACTGGGCCTGGATCTGGGCCTCACCCTCATCGACACCGCCGAGATGTACGCCGAGGGCGGCGCCGAGACCCTGGTGGGCGAGGCGATTGGCCATCGCCGCGACCAGGTGTTCCTGGTGAGCAAGGTCTATCCCCACAACGCCTCGCGGGCGGGCGCGGTGGCGGCCTGCGAGCGCAGCCTGCGGCGCCTCCAGACCGATCGACTGGATCTGTACCTGCTGCACTGGCGCGGCGGCGTGCCGCTGGCCGAGACTCTGGAGGCGTTCATGGCGTTGCAGGCGGCCGGCAAGATCCGCCACTACGGAGTGAGCAACCTGGATCTGTCGGACATGGGCGAGGTCTGGTCGTCGCCCGGGGGGCCGGCGGTGGCCACCGATCAGGTGCTCTACAACCTGAACCGGCGCGGCCCGGAGGCGGATCTGTTGCCCTGGTGCCGGGAGCAGGGCCTGCCCATCATGGCCTACTCGCCGCTGGATCAGGCGCGCTTGCTGAGAGCTCCCGGACTCGGAGACTTCGCCCGGCGCCACGGTACCAGCCCGGCGCGGGTGGCGCTGGGCTGGCTGCTGGCCCAGGAGGAGGTGATGGTGATCCCCAAGACCGCCAGCGCGGCGCGGCTGCGGGAGAACCTCGGTGCCCTGGAGGAACCCCTGAGCGAGGCGCAACTGGCCGAACTGGACGGACTGTTCCCGCCCCCCGACGGACCCCGGCCGCTGGAGATCCTGTAGGCCATGGCAGCGGTCACAGCGGTTCTACAGGCTGGCGGTGATGCCGCCGTCCACGTACAGCACGTGACCGTTGACGAAGTTCGACGCCGCCGAGCATAGAAACACGCAGGCGCCGATCAGTTCCTCCACCTCTCCCCAGCGCCCCGCCGGGGTGCGCTTTGCCAGCCAGGCGCTGAACTCGGCGTCCGCCACCAGCGCGGCGTTCAACTCGGTCTTGAAATAGCCCGGCGCCAGCCCGTTCACCTGTAGCCCATGGCGCGCCCAGTCGGTGGCCATGCCCTTGGTGAGATTGGCCACCGCGCCCTTCGACGCGGTGTAGGGGGCGATGCCGGGGCGGGCCAGCAGGCTCTGCACCGAGCAGATGTTGACGATCTTGCCCCGGCCCCGGGCGATCATGTGGCGGGCCACCGCCTGGCCCACGTTGAACACCGTGCTGATGTTGGTGCGCATCAGGGTCTCGAAGGCGTCCGCCGGAAAATCCTCCAGCGGCGTGCGGTGCTGCATGCCGGCGTTGTTGACGAGGATGTCGATGGTGCCCACCTCGGCCTCGAAGCGATCCACCGCCGCCCGCGCCGCTGCGTGGTCGCTGGCGTCGAAGGGCAGTTTGTGGACAGCCGCGCCGGAGGCGCGCAGTTCATCGGCGGCCCGGGTAAGCCGCTCGGTGTCGCGGCCGTTGACGATGATCTCTGCACCGGCGCCGGCCAGCCCCCGGGCCAGCGCCAGGCCAATGCCACGGCTGGAGCCGGTGATCAGGGCGCGCTGGCCCGAGAGGTCGAACAGGGACAGGGTGTGCATGGTGGACAATGCTCGCGGTGGTGGTCCGATGATCCGATACTGGTGATCGGTTACCCACAGTGTAGATAAAAATCCGCCGCCACCGCCGCTGTCGCTCGCCGGGTCGGATTAGAGCCACATCGCCACCAACCACAGTGTCCCCATGCCCGCCGCCAGGCTGATGGAAATTTTTTCACAATCACGCAGTTCATTGATCTGACGCAAACAAACCCCGGTGGGCCGGGTGTATGTTGATTTCCGAATACTATTCCGACGGTATATTTATCCAGTAGCAGATTCATCGGCAATGGCGTGGAGTCCTGGCCCGATCGTGACTCCCGCTCCGGCAAATAGCAGAGTTCGATCTCGCGAAGGGGTTTTCGGTGCCATCTTCCAGCCATCTCAATCAGGCCCCCTCCACCACCCGGCGCCTGCAGCGCCGCCTGCTGGTCTACTCCAGCCTCGCGGTGCTGGTGATCAGCATTCTGATCGCCGCGGCGAGCGTATACCCTCTGTACCGGCACCTGCGGGATCGGCACCAGCAGGCCCTGGAGCATCTGGTGCATTCCCGCGCCCGCAACGTGTCGCAATTGCTCCAGCACTTCCAGGACGTGGCCCGGCAGATCACCTCCCGCAGCGCCATCCGCCGCAGCCTGGAGCGCTACAACGCGGGCGAGATCGACTACCGGGAACTGGTGGCCTTCAGCACCGCCAAGCTCGGCGATGCCCTGTTGTCGTCGGACAGTGTGGTGGCCATCGCCCGTTACGATGTCCGCGGCCGACAGGTGGTGCAGGTGGGTATGCCGGTGGCCCGGGATTTCTGGCTGGTACCGCCCGCCAGCACCGGCGTCCCCCGGCTGGGTACGCCCTTCCGGCGCGACGGTAAACTCCGCCTGAGCGTGCAGATGCCGATCCTGGATCCCGTCTCGGGGACACGGGTGGGCACCGATGTGGTGTTGTTCGACGCCAGTGAACTGGAGCGGATTCGCCGTGATCCCACCGGGCTGGATCGCACCGGTCGGGTGTTTCTGGGAAAGGTGGTGGGTGAGGAGGCGCGGCTGTTCACGCCGCCCCAGGCCGATGCCCTGGCGGATGCCCTGCGGGCGGTGCTGGCGCGGGCGGTGCATGGCCAGGCGGTGGCGCTGTCGGAAACCCCGGACGGGATGCTGATCGCCCAGGCGCCGGTGGCGGGCAGCGACTGGGGCGTGGTACTCGGCAAGCAGTCCGGCGAGGTCTACGCGCCCCTGTACCGGGAACTGCTGCCGGTGAGTCTGCTGATCCTCTGGCTGATGGGCTTGCAGGCGGGCGGATTACTGCTGCTGCTACGCCCGCTGACGGGGCAGGCGCTGGTGGGGGTGCGCCAGCTTGCCATCATCAGCCAGCAACTGCGGGCCACCTGCGAGCAGAGCCCGGTGTCCATCGTCATCACCGACCCCCGGGGTGTCATCGAGTACGTCAATCCCCGTTTCGAGGCGGTGACCGGTTACCGATCCGCCGAGGTGGTGGGCCAGCGCACCAGCATCCTCGGCTACGGGCGCACCCCGGTGGCGCAGTACCAGGAACTGTGGCAGACCATCACCGCCGGGCGGGTGTGGCGGGGCCGGCTCTGCAACCGCAAGAAGGACGGCGAGTTGTTCTGGGAGTCCGAATCCATCTCGCCCATCTTCGACGACAAGGGCCGCATCACCCATTTCGTGGGGGTGCGCGAGGACGTGACGCTGCACAAGGAGGAGGAGGACAATCTCAACTTCCAGGCCAACTACGATGCCCTCACCAGCCTGCCCAACCGCCTCTGCGCCCTGGACCGGCTGCGCCAGGCCGTCAATCAGGCCCAGCGCCACGATCACCGGGTGGCGCTGCTGTTCCTGGATCTGGATCATTTCAAGCACATCAACGACACCCTGGGCCACGAGGCGGGCGATCAGGTGCTGAAGCTGCTGGCCACCCGATTGAACAACTGCCTGCGCGACACCGACACCCTGGCCCGGCTGGGCGGCGACGAGTTCCTGCTGGTGTTGCCGGATCTGGTGGATGCCGGGCAGGCCGAGATCGTCGCCCGCAAACTCCTGGTGGCGGCCACCCGGCCGATGATCGTGGGCGAGGAGACGGTGAGCGTGGCGGCCAGCATCGGCATCGCCCTGTACCCGGAGGACGGCGCCACGGTGGACGAGTTACTGCGCCATGCCGACGCCGCCATGTACAACGCCAAGCGGGCCGGGCGGGACACCTTCCGTTTCTTCACCCGCTCCATGAACGAGGCCATCCAGGCCCGCCTGGCACTGGAGCGGCATCTGGAGAAGGCCCTGGAGTGCGAGGAACTGCGGCTGCACTACCAGCCGCTGGTGGATCTGGCCAGCGGCGCGGTGGTGGGCGCCGAGGCGCTGCTGCGCTGGGACAGTCAGGCGCTGGGCGAGGTGAACCCGGGGCGCTTGCTGCCGGTGGCCGAGCAGAGCGGGCTGATCGTGCCGCTGGGTCACTGGGTGTTGCAGCGGGCCTGCCGGGAGGCGGTGGCCTGGCATGCCATGGGCTTGCCCCTCAGGGTGGCGGTGAACCTCTCGCCCCGGCAGTTGCGCGACCGCGATCTGGCCAACAAAGTGGCCGGGGTGCTGCACGATTGCGGACTGCCGCCGCGCTGTCTGGAACTGGAGTTCACCGAGCAGTCGATAGTGCAGGGGAGTTTCGGCCTGACCGGCATGATCGAGCATCTGCAGCGGTTGGGGGTGCGCCTGACCATGGACGATTTCGGCACCGGCATGTCCGCCCTCGGCCATCTGTGGCAGTTTCCCCTGCATGCCCTGAAGCTGGATATCTCGCTGGTGGCCGGGCTGGACAGCGAGGCCGGGCAGAACGGCCCGCTGCGCTCGGTGCTGGCCACCGCCCGGGAACTGGGCCTCGGCACCATCGCCGAGGGCATCGAGAGTCCGGCGCAACTGGCGTTGCTGTGCGAGGCGGGCTGTCAGTTGGGCCAGGGCTATCTGTTCAGCGAACCCCTGTGCGACGTGGATTTCCGGGAGTTTCTGCGCTCCCGACCGCTGCTGCCGGTGTGAGTCGGACGCGGTTCGCGGCGAACCCCGAAGCTTTCCCCATTCGTAAAGAAAAGCGGGGGCCGGTGTACGCGCCGGCCGGGAATCGGCTTCAGGGAGATCTCCATGCACCCTTTCAACCTCATCACCGCCGCCCCGTTTCCGCCCACGCTGGTGGCATTGTTTATCGGTGTGCTACTAGGGCCAGAGGTGTTCGGATTGATCGATCTGGCGGAACTGGGCGAGACCCCGGTGCTTCTGGAGCGGCTCGCCCGGCTGACCCTGGGCATCGGGCTGGTGGGGCCAGCAGCCTCAACCCCGGCGAAAGCGCCCGGCCAGCGCCTCGCTGTGGCGGGCCAGAATGCCGAGGTCGCTGCCCACCCCCACCAACAGGCAACCCTGGCCCAGGCAGTGGTGGGCGTATTCCTCGGAGGGCGCGAGAATCCCCGCCACCTTGCCGGTCTGGCGGATGCGCTGGATAGCCCTGTCCACCACCGCCACCACCTCCGGGTGGCTGCTCTGGCCGAGAAAGCCCAGATCCGCCGACAGGTCACTGGGGCCGATGAACAGCGCGTCGATGCCGTCCACCGCGGCGATGGCCTCCAGGTTCTCCAGCGCCGCGCGGGTCTCCAACTGGGCGATCACGCCCCCGCACGCCGTGGGGCGGGTAGCGGGTGGCGGCCACCGCCCGACGGGCCTCCTCAGCGTTCTGCACCATGGGGATCAGCAAGTTCTGCACGCCGATGTCCAGCAGCAGCCAGTCGAAGCCGGCGCTGGCCAGCACCTCCACGGTGACGTGGCTGCATAGGCTGCTCCACAGGCCGATCTGTGAGCGGCCCTCGCGAAGCGCCTGCTTGAGGGGGTTGGGGGGTAGCTCCATGGCGGGCCTCGGTGGTGGTCGGGGACGGGCATTTTTTGCCAAGCATAGATGCCCGGGAGCGAAATACCACGGAGCTGGGGATTCGCGCCGGGGACTGTCGCTACTCCTCGTCCTCCCCACCCCAGTACTGGGTGGGCTTCTCCCCCCTGAACTCCAGTACCTCCACCGAATTTGTCCCCGACGACGCCGTCTCGTCGATGCCCTCCACGGTGATCTCGAATTCCCAGTGATCCCCGAAATCGAAGATATAGCGAAGTGTCTGACCCTCCCGCAGGTCCAGATCGCCGAGCCGGGTCTGGTCGGTGTAGGGGCCCTCGTCGACGTAGGGGTGATTCACATCCAGTTGCTCACCGAGCCGGTCGCGGTAGCGGAAGCAGTGCAGATGATCGTCGTCGAACTCCACCAACTCCAGGATCGCGCTGCTCAGGGCCATCAGGGTGGCTCGTCCCGGAGCCCGCAGGCGGGCCTGGCAGTAATTGGGAAGGATCACCTTGAGGGTATGGTCACCCTCACGAAACTCCTGCGCCGGCAGTTCCAGGGTATGTCGCAGTTCCGGAAAATAGCGCTGGAAATGGGACTGGAACCACATGGGATCGTCCGTCTCGTCGTTGTCCGCCGACAGACCCCTGATCGCCCGGGATAGGTCTTCCTGTTGCAGCCGCGCCAGCAGGGCATCGCCGAAGGGCGTGGGGTGAATGGACTTGATATGCCAGCCCTCGCCGGGGCCAGGTCTGGCTTCCTGCAAGCTCAGCAGGCCGAACAGCCGCATCAGCGCCAGATTATGGAGCCCCGGATAGTAGGGTAACCGATCCCGCAACTCGGGGTTTTTATCCAGGTTGGCGACGCCCTTGCCCAGGGCCTCGCGCAGATGTAACCAGTGGTCCAGGCTGGCATCCTGAAAACTGCCCGCCCGTTCGTCCACCAGGCTGGACTCCATATCGAACAGCCAGGTCTCCAGCAGGGCGAAGTAGCGCTCGGTGGGATTCAACCCCTGCCACGAGGCCAGCACCTCGGGGTCGATGCGCAGCACGGTCTTGCGCCCCTTCTTGCCCGGCAACGCCAGCCCGCTCACCCGCAGCAGCAGATACAGGCCCTGGATGGGGGGGTAGGATTTCTGCACGGGGCGTTTCAGGTCCAGGGCGATGGGCTGGCACAGCCGTTCGTTCAGGGTCGCCAGCTGTTTCATGGGCAGTAGCTGATACTTCCCGCTGGTCTCCACGCCGTCCACGCCGACGAAATCCAGCAGGGCGTCGAAATCCCGGAGGATGGTGCCGGGGCCGTCCTCGGTGATCCGGGTGTCGGTGAGGATCTGTTGGTGGTCCATGATGTCGAGAGTCTCGGTGGCGGCAGGGGAAGCACAACGCCCGGGAACGCATCCGACCACATACGGTGGCGTTGACCGGGATGGACGTCTGGCGCGGGAGGATAGCCATGATGTGACCGCCTCCCCGGCCATTGATTCGGGTGGTTATCGGATTGCTGACCCGCATGATGATATTCGACAGTCGCGCCGGGCTGGATGCCCCACCGGGGCTGTGTTCGTTCCGGTAGCGCGCTTGCCTTCGTGCAGGGGGCCGGTTATTGTGTGAGAAGACCCTGATGTATTTAATATATTTATTTTAACTATCAGAATTATATAATAAATTTTTACTTATGGCTTCGTGTTGGGAAGCGCGAACCAGGTTTCCGGACATCGGAGATGAAGGCACTTCCCGGATCCGCCGCAACAAATTGTAAAACCACGGATCTCCACCACGATGAATATTCATTCTCTCCTGTGGGATTGTAACCATGATCTCCGGCCGGATAAAACGCCGGCAGGGTCGTGCCGGTTCCCGTTCCTCGTCGATCATCACGCCCCGGTATGAGCATGGCGGTTCGATCGGCGGCGGATGCTCCGCTGCAACGGAAGATTTTGTTGCCCCTGTGCATCGGTATCGTTGCGCTGAATCTGCTGGTGGGTGTGGGGCTGCTGGGTCTGGCCAGTTCCCGGGTGAACTGGCAGTTGCGCCATGAGGCCGGGGTACTGGTCACGGCGTTGACCGCCGCCATCCCGCAACTGCGTTCCGAGTGGGCACTGCGGGCGTTTCTGGAGAGTCTGGCGGACGGCGGCGGTGACATGGTGGACTTCGTCGCCCTGCTGGAGCCCGCACAGCAACGCTTCATCGCCGCCAGCCAACCCGGCTTACGCGACCATGCGCTGGAGGCGCTGGGCGATGCGGGGTTGCGGACGGCGATTCGGCAGGCACTGGCGGAGCGCCGATCCTTCGCCTACTACCACGCCGATCAATCCATCTACCTGCACTGGCTGAACACCGGCCTGCCACTGCCCGGGGCACCCGGGACCACGGAGGTGGTGGTGGTGGTGGATCTGGATGGTCCGGCGGCGCTCCAGGGCTGGCTGGTCCCGGTGTTACTGGCGGTGCTGACCGTGGGCGGAGGAATGCTGCTGCTGCTGCTGCTGACCGGGCTATTGCTGCGCCGCCATGTGCTGGGGCCGCTGGCGCGGCTGGGCGAGCAACTGAACGGTTTTTCGGTATTCCCGCCCATGGACCGGCTGGTGGAGATTCTGGATCGCTCCATTGTGCCCATCCCCGGGCAGATGCTGGAGGGACTGCGCCTGCTGGCCGCGGCGGTGGAAGACGCCAGAACGGGGATCGTCATCACCAATCCCCGGTTGCCCGACAATCCCATCGTCTACGCCAACGCCGCGTTCTGCGCCATGAGTGGTTATTCCCTGGACGAGATCCTCGGCAGGAACTGTCGTTTTTTGCAGGATCGGTCGAGCCCCGAGCCCGGTCGCGCAATCCTGCGCACCGCCATCGGGGCGGCCCGGCCAGTGACCCGGGAAATTTGCAACATCCGCAAGAACGGCGAGCGTTTCCGGAATCGCCTGAGTATCTTGCCGGTCCGGGACCGGGATGGCCGGATCAGCCACTTCGTCGGCTATCAGGAGGAGGTCGGCGATGAGTTGCAAGACCGGGGAACGACCCCTGGACGCCATACCCCGGCACCGGGGCAGATTACGACGCAGGCGGATATGATCAAGCCTGAGCGCTCTTTTCTGCGGGTGGTGGAGGGGTTCAGCGATCCGATCCTGATGCTGGATGCCGATCTGGTGGTCCGTTATGCCAACGCCGCGGTGACCGACAGCTTCGGTTATCTACCCGGGGCGCTACTGCGCCAGCCCTTCCCGGCCCTGTTGAATCCGGGGGAGCGGGATGTTGTCGCCGAACAACTGCTGGGGGCGCTGTGGTCGCCGGGGGCCGGGCGGCGTTTCGAGCATCGGCTGCGCCATCTCACCGGTACCTGGGAGATCGCCGAGACCGCCGCCACCCGCTTGCTGGATCCCACCGGTCAGCCCATCCTGAGCCTGCATATCCGTCGTATCACCGCCTTCAAGGCGGCCCAGCAACGGCTGGCGGAGAGCGAACAGCGGTTCCGCCATCTGTTCGATCACATGGCCGAGGGGGTGGTCTACCAGGACCGGGACGGCGCCATCACTCTGGCCAATCCGGCCGCCGAGCAGTTGCTGGGGCTGTCGCTGGCGCAGATGCAGGGCCTATCCTCCCTGGACTCGCGCTGGAAGGCCGTCTATCCGGACGGCTCGCCGTTTCCCGGCGAGGAACATCCCGCCATGGTGGCGCTACGCAGCGGCTGCCAGGTGCGGGATGTGGTGATGGGGGTGTTTCGTCCCGGTGAGGGCAACTACCGCTGGTTGCTGGTGAACGCCCAGCCGCAGTTTGTTTCCGGCGAGGCGCGACCGCACCAGGTGTTTACCACGCTGGCCGATGTCACCGGCCTTCGCACCGCCAACGAGCGCAACCGGGCCATCGTCGAGAGTTCGCCCCATGGTATCGTCGAGATCGACCCCGCCAGTCAGCGCCTGCTCTGGGGCAACTCCGCCATGCTCGGGATGTTCGGTTACGAGGGAACGACATTGTCCCGGCTGCGGCTGGCCGATCTGCATCCGCCCGGTCATGGCTCGCCCCTGTGCCAGGGGAAAGGTGGATCGGCGGTGGAGAACGGGCCGATCCTGGAGGTGGCCTGTCGGCGGGCTGACGACACGGTGTTCTTCTGCACTATCTCGCCGGGCATGATGCAACTGGGGGAGACCACCACTCTGGTGGCGTTCTTCACCGATGTGAGCCTGGAGCGCAACACCCGCCTGGCCCTGGAGCAGAGTCGCGAGGCGCTGCTGCAAGCCCAGCGCATCGCCAGGCTGGGCTCCTGGGAGCAGGATCTGCGCACCGGCGTCGATACCTGGTCGGAGGAGATTTACCAGATTCTGGAGTCGACACCGGCGCTGACCGTCAACTACTCGATCTTCATGGAAGCCATACACCCGGAGGACCGGCAAACTCTGCATCGGCTTTACACCGGGAGCCTGAACGAGGGTCGGAACGGTGCAATGAGCTTTCGCCTACGCATGCCGGACGGACGCATCAAGTGGGTGGATTCCCACTGGGAGATCATCCTGGATGACGACGGCGTACCCATCTGTTCCCGCGGCACCTTGCAGGATATCACCGAACGCAAGCGCGCCGAGGAGATCCTGACCCTCTCCCACCAGCGCTTCCAGGATCTCTTCGAATTCTCCTCCGACGCTATTCTGATCGCCGACAGCGCGGGCAGGATCCTGGAGGTGAACCGGCGTGTCGAGAAACTGTTCGGCTGGTCCGGCACGGAGCTGGTGGGACAGTCCGTGGAGTTGTTGATCCCCGACGCCCAGCGCCAGGCACACATCCGTCACCGTGAGCAATTCATCTGGACCGAGAATCCGCGGATGATGGCCCGCACCGGGACCGAGTTGTCGGCCCGCCATAAGGACGGAACCCCGATCCCGGTGGAGATCGGTCTCGGCCCGATCCGCGCCGAGGACGGGGTGCTGGTGGCCGCTTCCATCCGCGATATCAGCGAGCGCAAGAAGATGCAGGCGAGCTTCCTGGAGGCACAGAAGCAGGAGGCGCTGGGTCAACTCACCGGACAACTGGCGCACGATTTCAACAACCTGCTGGGGGTGGTGGTGGGCAACCTGGATCTTCTCGGCCTGGATTTGCAGGACAATCCCGGGGCGCTCGGCTATCTGGAGGCGGCGCTGGCCGCCACCACCCGGGGCAGCAACCTCATCAAGCGCCTGCTGGCGGTGGCCCGGCGCCAGTCCCTGGAGCCCCGCAAGCTGGATATCAATGCCGTGGTGGAGGAACTGTTGCCGCTGGCCCGCACCGCCGCCACCAGCGTGGTCCGCGTGGAGACCGCGCTGGATCCGGCCCGGCCCATAGCGTTGGCGGATCGCAACGGTCTGGAGACCGCCATCCTCAATCTGGTGAGCAACGCCCGCGACGCCATGCCCGGGGGCGGGGGCATGACACTGGGTAGCGCCATGGCCAGGGTCACCGAGGCCCACCGCCCGGATCCGGTGCTGGCACCGGGGGATTATGTGGTGGTCACGGTGTCGGATGAGGGAACGGGTATCCCGCCGGCGGTGTTGCAGCGGGTCTTCGAGCCCTTTTTCACCACCAAGGAGGGTGGCCGCGGCACCGGTCTCGGCATGGCCATGGTGTACGGTTTCGCCCGGCAATCCGGTGGTTTCGCCGCTATCGCCACGGCACCCGGGAAGGGCACCACCGTCAGTCTGTATCTGCCGGTGGCGGAAGGGGCGGTGGATGACGAACCCACCTGGACACCGCGGATCGCCGGGGTCGGGGTCGGCCAGCGGCTGTTGTTGGTGGACGACGAACCCGAGCTGTTGCGGGTGACCGCGCGGATGCTGAAGGATCTGGGCTACCGGGTGGACACCGCTCTTAACGCCGACCAGGCGCTGGCGTCGCTGACAGTGGAAAAACAGGCGGTGGATCTGTTGATCACCGACATCGTCATGCCGGGCATGAGCGGCGTGGATCTGGTGCGCCGGGTCCGGGAAGGTCTGCCGACCCTGCCGGTGCTCTATACCAGTGGCTTCAACCGGGATCGGCTGGATAGCGTGACTGCCGCCCGCACCCTGTTCAAACCCTTTCGGCGGGAGGAACTCGCCATCGCCGTGCAACAGGCGCTCGCGGAGCGCATCGACGAGCCGGACGGCCAGGAACAGATTGTATGAGTTCACCTTGGGATACCGCTGCCGATAAACCGAAACTGTTGGTCATCGACGATGAGCCGGCCATGGGGCAGTTCGTTTGCGATGTGGCCGCCCGGGCCGGCTTCCAGGCCCGCGCCATCACCGATGCGGCCCGGCTGGCGCAGGTCTACCGCCCGGATCTTGCGGTCATCACCCTGGATCTTTCCATGCCCGGCACCGACGGTGTGGAGGTATTGCGCCAGCTTGCCGCCCTGAGTACCGGGGCACGCATCATTCTGCTGAGCGGTTACGACGCCCAGGTGCTGCGAACCGCCTTCAATCTGGGGCACAGCGCGGGCCTGCGTATGGCCGGGCGGCTGTCCAAGCCGGTGCGCGCTGCCGAGTTGATGCAACTGTTGCGCGAGGAGGCGCCCACGGCATCGCCGACCGCCCGGCGCGCGCCGCCGAGCTTCTCCGCCGAGGCGATTCGCGCCGGTATCGAGGCCGGTGAACTGGTGGTGCATTTCCAGCCCCAGTTGACTGTGCGCAGCGGTGAGGTGGTGGGACTGGAGGCGCTGGTGCGCTGGCAGCATCCCGAACACGGCCTGCTGTTCCCCGATGCCTTTATCCGCACCGCCGAGCAGGCCGGCCTTGGTCTGCTGCTCACCGAGCGGGTGCTGGAGCAGGTGCTGGCACTGGGTGGCGACGGCTTTCCGCAATGGGGTGAGAAGCTGCCGATCGTCTCGGTGAATCTGCCGCCCCAGGCCCTCACCGACGTGCGTTTTCCCGACCGGGTGACCGATCTGCTGGCCCGCCACAACTTGCCCGCCGACCGGCTCACCTTCGAATTGACCGAGACCTCGGTGGCGGCCGAGTCGGGCGTGGCCCTGGATATCCTCACCCGGCTGCGCCTGAAAGGCATCCGCCTGTCCATCGACGATTACGGCGTGGGTTACTCCTCCATGGAGCAACTGAGCCGGCTACCCTTCACGGAGCTGAAGATCGACAAGCAGTTCGTGCTGGAGATGGCCCACAACGAGCGGGCAGTGGCCATCGTCCGGCGTACCGTGGCGCTGGGCCACGACCTCGGCCTGACGGTGCTGGCCGAGGGTGTGGAGACCGAGTCGTTATGGTGGATGCTACGGGATATGGACTGCGATCTGGCCCAGGGTTACTACATGAGCCGGCCACTGCCCTTCGAGGCGCTGCCCGGCTGGCTGGCTGGCTGGCAGCCGCCACGTCCACCGTCCCTTCAGTAACTGATCCCGGGAAACCGCAGGCTCGGGATCCACAACGTCAGCGCCGGGATATAGGTCACCAGCAGCAACACCGCCAGCATCGCCAGCCAGAACGGCCAGAGCTGGCGCGAGGCCTGCTCTATGGGCACCTTGCCGATGGCGCAGCCCACGAACAGCGTGGTGCCCACCGGCGGGGTGATCAGCCCGATGGACAGGTTCAGCATCATCACGATGCCGAAATGCACCGGGTTCAGGCCCAGCATGGTGGCCACCGGCAATAGAATCGGCGTGCAGATGAGCAGCAGCGGCGCCATGTCCATGAAGGTGCCCAGCACCAGCAGCATCACGTTGATCAGCAGCAGCACCGTGAGCCTGTCGTTGGAGATGGACAGCAACAACGCGGTGGTCCGGGCCGGGATCTGCATCAGCGTCATCATATAGGCGAACGCCGCCGCGAAGCCGATGACAATCATCACCATGGCCACCGTCTGCACCACCCCGTGCAGCAGATGCGGCAGATCCCGCCAGCGATAATCCCGGTACACGAACAGCGTCACGAAGAACGCCCACAGCACCGCCACCGCCGCCGACTCTGTGGGGGTGAAAAACCCCCCGATCACCCCGCCGACGATGATGAACACCGTCAGCAGCCCCGCCAGCGCCTGCCAGGAGATCCGCAGCGCCTCCTTGAGCGTCACCGCCTCGCCCCGGGGATAATTCCGGCGGCTGGAGATGACAAACGCCAGCACCATCAGCGACACCCCGATCATGATGCCAGGGATAATACCGGCCATGAAAAGCTGGGCGATGGACACGCTGCCGCCCGCCGCATAGGCGTAGATCACCGCGTTGTGGCTGGGCGGGATGACGATCCCCTGGGTGCTGGAGGTGATGGTGACGTTCACCGAGAAGGCGTCGTCGTAGCCCTGTTTTTTCATCATGGGAATCATNATGGAGCCGATGCTGGAGGTATCGGCCACCGACGAGCCCGAGATCCCGCCGAAGAACATGGACGACAGGATGTTCACCATGGCCAGCCCGCCGCGCAGGAAGCCCACGAAGATATTGGCGAAATCGATGAGCCGCCGGGCCATGCCGCCCTCGGCCATCAGCGCCCCGGCGAACACGAAGAACGGGATGGCCAGCAGGGTGAAGTTGTCCACCCCGTCGGAGACCTTCAGGAACACCGCCTCCAGCGGAATCCCCACGTAAAGGGCGGTGATCAGCGCCGAGATGCCCAGCGCATAGGCGATGGGCACGCTGAGGACGATGAGGAGCAGCAGACTCCCCAGCAACAGGATGGGACCGAAGGTGCCGCCCATTATTACAATGCCTCCCGGGCCAGATCGTCGGTGTGTACCGCCGGCCCCGCGTCACCCACGAGGGCCTTTTCCACCACGAACAGGAAGGTGAACAGCCCGGAGATGGGAATCGCCGTGTAGGCCACCCCCACGGTGACCATATTCAGCACCGGGATGTAGAGAAACTCCGGGTATTTCTGGCCGATGGTGGTCTGCACCAGACTGAAACCGTAGTACACCATGGCGCCGCTGATGGCCGCCATCAGGGCGAACACCAGCCAGCGGGTGAATCTCTGGAGCGGCGCGGGCAGGAGCTTGACGAACACCACCAGCGACAGATGGGCGTTGGCCCGGTAGCAGGCGGCGGCGCCGTAGAAGGCCAGCTGGATGGCCAGAAAAATCGACACCGGCTCGGCGAACGCGCCCTTGCCGTGGACGTAGCGCAGATACACGCCGCTGCCCACCAGCAGGGTCATGATCACCACCGAGACGATGGCGACGGTCACGCACAGCCAGTACAGGCGGTCCATCAGACGGGAATAGATGTGCATGGAGAATGGATCCACCCCTCTCCCGCTCCCGGGAGAGGGGCCGGGGGTGAGGGTGGAGGCGGGGGCGCGAGGCCCCGCTCAGTAGTCCTGGGCTCGCTGGATCAGATCGGCGTACTGCTCGCCGAACTTCTCCCGCACCGCCGCCGTGGCCTCGATGAAAGGCGCCTTGTCCACCTCGGTGATGACCTCGATACCCTGCTCCTGGAGAGCCGCCAGCGAGGCCTGCTCGCGCTCGGACCAGAGCTCGCGCTGCTTCTCCACGGCAAGGGCCGCGGCCTTGCGGATCAGTTGCTGATCCACCTCGGAGAGGGTGTCCCACACCTTCTTGGAGAACACGAAGATCTCGGGGACCATCAGGTGCTCGGTGAGGGTGTAGTACTGGGCCACCTCGTAGTGCTTGCCGGACTCGTAGGAGGGCGGGTTGTTCTCGGCGCCGTCCACCACCCCGGTCTGCATGGCGGTGTAGAGTTCGTTGTAGGCAATGGGCAGGCCGTTACCGCCCATGGCGTTCACCATCTCCACGAAGATGGGGTTCTGCATCACCCGCAGCTTCAATCCTTCCACGTCCGCCACGTTCTGGATGGGCCGCACATTGTTGTACAGCGAGCGCGAACCGGCGTCCATGTAGCCCAGCCCGATCAGCCCACCGTCCTCCAGTCGGCTCAGTAACTCGGTGCCGATCTCGCCGTCCACCACGTCGTGCATGTGCTCGCGGCTACGGAAGAAGTAGGGCAGGTTGAAGGCGTTGAACTCGTCGACGATGGGGCCCACCACGCCCACGCTCACCCGGGTCATTTCCAGGGCGCCCAGTTGCACCTGTTCCAGCGCCTCCTTCTCGCCGCCCAGCTGCATGGAGTGGAAGACCTCGATGTTGAGGCGCCCGTTGGTCCAGTCGCTGAGCAACTCCCCCATGTAGACGATGGCCTCGGTGGTGGGGTAGCCCATGGGGTGGACGTCGCTGGATTTGATCTCCAGGGCGTGGGCGTTGACGCTTAGACCGAGGGCGCAGGCGGCGGCGGCCGCCAGTAGATGACGCTTGAATTGCATGAACTCCTCCTGACGAATGATCTGGTTGTCTATCTGGTTTCGCCCGGTTGGGTCCGGGTCGTGGCAACCGACAGTTTGTGAGCCACTGCCTGAGACCTATTCTAGTTGCGGATCGGGGCATGAGAAGGGTGGGTGGAAAATTCTCGGTGGTCCAGATGGGCGCCGGGGCGCTGGGGACAACCGGCCTTGGAAAGAACCCATGCTAATCCTTGCCTCATTCGAGAACCGTGTTTCTTGTAGGGTGGGTGCAGGCCCGCGTCGGGTAGCGAGGAGGACTCACGTCCTCCCCGCCCCCTCGGAACGCA
>JGI12109J20283_10283830_pt1 | contig 23566 bp, 11 predicted proteins | sample ElkSlonscriptome_12_FD_20283 | JGI IMG/M metagenome (IMG submission 20283)
GCCCGCATATCGCGTGCTGCTCTGATCCCGCAGATCAATGCAAACGGCGATGCAACGGCCACCAGCACGCCGGTTGATGGCCTGGCCTTTGGCAATCTGGGCGGCGGTGTGATCGAACGGATCGATAACGAGGCCTATACGCTTGGCCTTGGCGCGTCTTACGAACTGGACTTGTTTGGCCGCTCGCGCGATGATTTCCGTGCCGCGCGCCGCGATGCCATCGCCACCGCGCAAGACCTGCGCACGGTTCAGCTGGGCGCTGCTGCGGAAACAATCTCGGCCTATTTCGATTATGTCGATACCGCCCGACAGATCCATCTTTCGGGTCAGATTATCGAAGTGCTGCGAGACCGGGCAGACCGCACGCAGGATCGGTTTGAGCGCGGGCTGGCTGATAGTCAGGAGCTGTACCAGATCCTGCAGGATCTGCGTTCATCCGAAAGCTCGCTTCCCCAGCTGCGCTCTGCACTGGTTGCCACGCGCTCGCGCCTTGCGCTTTTGGTGGGGGACTATCCCGGCACATTGTCAAACCGATTAAGCGCGCCCTTGCGCCCGCGCCTGGTGTTCGATCCTGTTCCTGCCGGATTGCCCGCCGATCTGCTGGCACAGCGCCCCGACATTGCAGCCGCGTGGGAGCGGCTGGAGGCAGCGCGCCTTCGAATCGGAGCGCGGCGTGCTGATCGCTTCCCGCGCCTCAATTTGTCGGCGTCGATTGGCACACAAGGCGGGACGCCGGCCAATGCGTTCAACTTTGCTGACAACTGGGCATCATCGCTGGTGGCTGCGATAACCGCGCCGATTTTCGATGCGGGGCGGATCAACGCCAATATCGCCGCAGCGCGGGCAAGCTATGATGCGGCAGCGGCGGTCTATGCGCGAACGGTGATCGGTGCGTTCGGAGAGGTGGAGACTGCGCTTGCCGACTACGAGCAAGCGCGCGCGCGATACAGGCTGGTGGCCGCACAGCTGGCCGAGGCGCGCGGATCGCTTGATCTGCAAAAGCGCCGTTTTGCAGCGGGACGGGGAAGCTATCTCGCCTATCTTGATGCGCTGCGGGCTGTTTATGCGGTCGAAACCAGCCTGTCTTCGGCTGCACGCGCAACAGCGCTGGCCCGCCTTGGCGTGCACCGCGCTTTGGGAGGAGATTGGTCGGCGGCCGCGGATGAGGCTGAAACGGCAGACCAGAACGGTGCCACCACTCAAAACGGAGATGCTCAATGAGCCGCCAGCTGCTTTATTCGCTTGGCTTACTTGGCGCTGCCACGCTGATCGCAGCGCTGATGATCGCTTTGCGGCCAGAGCCAACAGAAGAAGAGCGCGTCGAGCAGGTCCCGCTGGTTGAGGCTGTGGCCCTTGAGACGTCATCCGGCCCGATCCCCGTGCTTGCCGCAGGCACGGTTCAGGCGCGCGAGGAAGTGGTAATCGCTGCCGAGATTTCCGGGCGGCTTACTTATGTAAATCCTGAATTCCGCGTTGGCAGTGCGATCCCGGCAGGGGCCACTGTGCTTCGCATCGATCAAACCGATTATCTCAATCAGGTGCGGGTTGCCGAGGCCGATGTTGCAGCACAAAGGGTAGCGGTGCTTGAGGCCGAGCAGGAGGTCAAGATCGCGAGCGAGGAGCTGGAGCGGTTCGCAGCCCGCGAGGATGGCGCAGGCTTGAGTGTTCAAAACCAGAACCGGATCCTGCCGCCGCGCGCGATGGGAGGCGAGGCTGCACTGAATGGCCCGGCTCAGGGCGCGGCCAAGCCAGCTTCCGAAAATGCGGCAAACGGTATTCTGGCGACCCGCGAACCCCAATTGCAAAGCGCCAGGGCTGCGCTTGACCGCGCCGAGGCAAACCTTGCTGATGCGCGCACACGGCTGGACCGCACCCGCGTACGCGCACCTTTTGCCGGGCTGGTGCGCAGCGAGAGCGCGGCTGTGGGGCAATTGGTTCAACCAGCAGAGCCGCTAGGCACTCTTGTGGCAGCAGGCGCGTATGAAGTGCGCATTTCGCTGACATCACAGGAAGCCGGGCTGATACCGGGCCTGCTTGATCGCGGCTCGGCGCGGGTGCCCGCCAGCGTTACAGCCGCCTATGGCGGGCAGACCTGGCGCTGGAATGCGTATGTGGACCGCGCTAATGCAATCCTTGACGAGACGACCCGAAATATCGAGGTGTTCGTGCGCGTTCCTGATCCCGTCTCTGGCGGCAAACTTGGCCAAAGCACAGCCTCCGATGCGGGCAGACCGCCGCCTTTGCTGATTGGCGATTTTGTCAATGTCGAGATCACCGGCGCCAGCGTTGGAACCTATGCCGCTGTGCCCGCTGATGCGGTTCGCCCGGGAAACCAGGTCTGGGTGGTGCGCGGCGGCAAGTTGGCGATCCTGCCAGTCAAGGTCATCCAGCGTAGCGATGACATTGCCTACATCGCGACGCCAACCCTTGATGAAGGCGGACAGCTCGTGACGGGCAGCCTTACGGCACCAATCGAAGGGATGGCTTTGCGGGTTGCCGCGCGCGAGGCGCAGGCGGGCAGCGGGGATGCAGCGGATAATAGCGGCGCATGAGCACGGACACGCCTTCCGGGCCGTCTTCGGGCCAAGAACCCGAGCAAAATCCGCGCCCGCGCCCCGGAGATCGCGCGCGAGATCGCAGAGGCGCAATAGCCTTCATGGCGCGCAATCCGGTGGCATCGAACCTGTTGATGATCGCCATGTTCGTCGCTGGCATCGTGGCATTTGGCCAGATCGTGCAAGAGGTTTTTCCCGAAAGCAGCCTTGAGACAATCGAGGTGAGCGTCGATTTTCCCGGAGCAACGCCCGCCGAGATCGAGCAATCGGTGGTGCGCCGGATCGAAGAGGCGGTGGAAGCAATCGAAGGGGTCGACAAGATCACCGCAACCGCGCGCGAGGGGCGCGGCTCTGTCAATGTCGAGCTTGAAGAGGGCACCGATATGGCCCGCGCGCTTGACGAGGTGAAAGCCGAGGTGGGCCAGATCCAGACCTTCCCCGCCGATGCAGACGAACCCGATATCCGCGAATTGACCACGCGTTCGGTGGTGCTGCGCATCGCGCTGTTTGGCGATGTGCCCGAACGCGCCTTGAAGGAAACCGCGTTCGCACTCGAAGACGAGATAGCCGCTTTACCGGAGATCTCCTATGTCGAAACCAGCGGGGTGCGCGATTACCAGATCTTTGTCGACGTGCCGCAGGATAAGCTGCGCGCTCTTGGCTTTTCGCTGCCCGATATTGCGCGCATTGTCGGCCAGTCCAGCCTCGATTCCTCCGCCGGATCGCTTGATACACAAAACGAGGAGGTGCGCCTGCGCACCGTTGGGCAGAATTACAATCAGGGCGATTTCGAGGAGATCATCGTTGCCTCCAGTGCTGAAGGTGATCTGCTGAAACTGGGCGATGTTGCCAGCGTTACAGACGGGTTTGAGGACAATGATCTGATCGCCCGGTTCAATGATAGCCCGGTTGCCTTTGTCGACGTCTATCGCACCGCCGATGAACGGGTTCTCGATGTCGCGGAAGCGGTGAAGGATTTGCTGGCCACCGGCTATACCCCGCCGCCCGGCGTTCAGTATGCGGTGTGGAACGACCAGTCGCAAATTCTGGCTGACCGCTATGAACTGTTGCTGCGCAATGCCGGATTTGGTCTGATCCTTGTGCTGGTGGCGCTAACGCTGTTTCTTGATCTCAGGCTTGCCTTCTGGAGCGCCATCGGGATCGGCGCTGTCTTTACAGGCGCGGTCTTTGTGCTCGACGCAATCGGTTCGAGCATCAACATGTTCTCGCTTTTCGGGTTCATCCTCGCGCTCGGGTTGGTGGTGGATGATGCTGTTGTGGTGGGCGAAAACATCTATGCCGAGCGTGAAGGCGGGCGCACCGGCGTTGGCGCTGCCATTGCAGGCGCACAGCGAGTGAGAACCCCGGTGATCTTTGCCGTGCTCACCAGCATGGTTTCGGTTCTTCCTGTGCTTGCAGTCGGCGGGGCCATCGGCAAGATCATCGCTGATGTGCCGCTGGTGGTTGTTGCTGTTTTGGCGCTTTCGCTGGTTGAAGCGCTGTTGGTCCTGCCCAATCACCTCTCCCACCTTCCTGCCGCTGGCGCGCAGGCAGGAAATGCCATCACGCGATTTTTCGAGCAGGTACAAACCGGGGTTGATCAACGCTTCAAGGAGTTTGTCGACGGGCCGCTCTCGCGCGCGCTTGCCTATTCGGTGAAGGCTCCGGCAGTGGTGATCTCAGGCGCGGTCGCGGTGCTTATCATCATGGTCGCGATGATCCCTGCCGGCATCATCAAAGTGAGCTTTTTCCCCGATATCGAAGGCGATGTGATCTCCGCTTCGATCGAAATGCCGGCAGGATCAACCATTGAGCGCACAGCCAAAGTGGCGAACAAAATCCGCGCCGCGGGAGATCGCGTGCTCGATAGCTATCTGAGCGAAGAAGAACGCGAGGCGGGCGCGAAACCGATATGGGTTGAAGCGATTTATTCCACTGTCGGCCAGCGCGCGATCGGGCAGGGCGGGCCTGGCGGCACTCGCACGCAATCCAGCCCTACGCTTGCCGACGTGCAGATCGCGCTGACAACCGGCAGCGATCGCCCGGTGAGCGCGCGTGAGATACAGGATGCCTGGCGCGAGGAAATCGGCGAACTGCCCGAAGTCAAATCGCTTTCCATCACGTCGGATGATATCAATTTCGGCGCCGCTGTAAGCGTGCAGTTGTTTTCAGCCGATCAGGCGGTGCTTGATGATGCAAGAGAGCGGGTGATGGCAGGCGTTGCCCGCATCAATGCCGCTTATGATATCAAGAGCGATCAGGATGCGGGCCTGCGCGAAATCGAATTGCGCCTCAAACCCTCCGCTCGCACGCTTGGTCTCACGCTAGAAGATGTCGCGGCGCAGGTGCGCGCCGCCTTCTTCGGCGCCGAGGCTGTGCGGGTGCAGCGCGGGCGGCAGGACGTGCGTGTTTACGTGCGCCTGCCCGAAGACGAGCGCGATTCGATTGCCGATATTGAGCGGTTGCAGGTGCGTGTGCCGGGTGGCGGGTTTACCGCGCTTTCAACAGTCGCAGATGCCAGCTTTACCGAGGCGCCCGCGACCATCCGCCGCGAAGAGGGCAGGCGCGCTGTAACGATCACCGCCGAAGTCAACGAAGAGGCCATCAGCAGCGCCGAGGCAAACCGCTTCGTCGAAGAGCAGGTTCTGCCCGATATCATCGCGGATTATCCTGATCTGCAATACAAATTCGGTGGCGAGGAAGAGGAACGGCTGGAGAGTTTCGCTGATCTTGGCGGCGCATTCGCGCTCGGGTTGATCGTGATTTACGCGCTCCTTGCGATCCCGTTCAAATCCTACACCCAGCCTTTCGTGATCATGGCTGCCATCCCCTTCGGCCTTGTCGGCGGACTTTTTGCGCATTTGTTGCTGGGCTTGTCACTGGGCATCCTCTCGCTGTTCGGTTTCGTCAGCCTTGCCGGGATAATTATCAATGGCAGTTTGGTGATGATCGATTTCTTCAACGAGAATATCGATATCGGCATGGACGAGGACGAAGCGATAATCGATGCGGCTGCCTCGCGTTTTCGCCCGATCATGTTGACAGCAACGACGACATTTCTGGGCGTTGCCCCGATCACCTTCGAAACAAGCCGCCAGGCGCAATTCCTGATCCCCATGGCCGCCACTCTTGGTTTCGGAGTGCTGATCGGGACCATGCTGCTAATGCTGGTGATTCCGTCGCTCGCCATCGTGCACCATCGCGCACGCCGCGCTGTGGGCAAACTGTACCGGGGCGAACTGGATGATGACGCGTCGCGCTAGCCAGTAGCGTCGAACGGTCCCAATTTGTTGCTCCAGTCTGCCGACCCCGCCTCGCGATATTGTCAAGGATATGTCTCGGCCATATAGGCGACGCTCACGATCGAAAGGACGGGCGCAGGCTATGATCGTCAAAATTGCAGCTTTCACCGATGAAGCGCTGATCGAGAAACTGCGCGCGATGCTGATGGGGCTAGAATGGCGCGACGGGCGCGAAACCGCGGGCGCGGTGGCGAGCCAGGTGAAGCGCAATCTTCAAGCGATTATGAATGATGAGGCGGGGCGCGCGCTTCGCGCCGAACTGGAACCGCTGATCGCCAACAATCGCGTTGTCAGGGCCGCGGCGCGGCCGCGTCGCATTTCGCCCTTGATGGTCAGCAAGACTAAAGATGAAGGCCATTACGGCGCCCATGTCGATAATGCCTTGATGGGCAAAGGCGCAAACCGCTTGCGCACCGATCTTTCCTTCACTCTCTTCCTTGGCAATGCAGATGATTATGAGGGAGGCGAGCTGGTCATCCACACCGCAGGGATGACGCAGAGCGTGAAAGGCGATTGGGGCCAGTTGGTGATTTATCCCTCCACCTCGATCCACGAGGTAAAGCCGGTGACGCGCGGAGAACGGATTGTGTGTGTGGGCTGGATCGAAAGCCTGATCGCTGATCCAACTCAGCGAGAATTGCTGTTCGATCTCGAAAATCTTCGCACCAGTCTGCGTGCAAAGATGGATCATCAATCACCCGAATTGCTCACTCTGGACAAAAGCATGGCCAATCTGGTGCGCATGTGGGGGCAGCCCTGATAGCGGGTGCGCAGAAGATGCGCATCGATTTCGGAATAAACGCATCATTGCGGGCTTGCATCATGCGCTGACAATTGGGACAAGGGCACCGGTAGTGGATGAAAAGAAAGCGCCTTGGTCGGGTATCACGATACGGTGTGACGGGACTTTACAATCGTAGCCAATGCGCCTTTGGTAGAGTTTGTTGATGATGGTTGGGGAGAGGCCATGCTCGCGCAGCGCATCTCTTTGACACAGCTCGGTAAATGGGGCTTGAGTGACGAGATCGCCATACAGTCCGGCAGCCGTTTTTAAGGGCGCTGTTTTGGTCGATGACAGGCGATGAGCATCTCGTGGGGGTTAGAGATGGCAGACGGAACACAGCCGGCATTTAACGGCCGGTCAACAAGAGCACCGCAGAGCGGTAATCGGGCAGCGGGCCGAAACGCTTTGCTTACCTTCAACCTTCATCGCACATCCCCCTTAGCGCTGCTTGTTCTTTGCGCGATTGCCTTTCTGGCCATTTTTCTGCCTGCTGGCAGCGCCAACGGCAATTCAATGTCCTCCACCGCTCGCTATGAAGGCGTCGCGACATGCGCGGGTTCGACGTGTCACGGGCGTGCTGAAGGCAATGGCGCGGTGGTGCGACAGGATGAGATATCCACCTGGCAGCAGCCCGCATCGCAGAGCGGGGCGCATTCGCGCGCTTTTGCGGTTCTGGCTGGGCGGCGTGGGCAGCAGATCGCTGATAGTTTGGGACTTGGTCCTGCGACACAGGCGCCCGATTGCCTTGGCTGCCACGCGACTTTCGCGCCCAAATCCCAGCGTGGGCCGCGTTTCCTGCTGTCTGACGGGGTAGGGTGTGAAAGCTGCCACGGAGCATCCGAAGGCTGGCTTGCTTCGCATTATGCGCGCCCCGCCACACATGCCTCGAACATCGCCGATGGGCTTATCCCGCTTGATCAGCCCCAAGTGCGCGCGCAAAACTGCCTCGATTGCCATTACGGCTCAAAAAACCGCGGGCAGTTTGTAACCCATGCGATGATGTCTGCCGGACATCCGCGCGTCTCTTTCGAGCTTGATCTGTTCAGCGCGCTTCAACAGCATCACAACGAGGATGCCGATTACCGCGCACGCAAGGGCCGCACGAATTCAGTGCGTTTCTGGGCGGTGGGCCAGGCGGAAGCTGTCAAACGCTCCACTGCGCTGTTCACCGATCCCGAATACGGAATGGAGGGCGCGTTCCCACAATTCTATTTCTACGATTGCCACTCGTGCCACCGCGAAATTCAGGATTCCAGCGCCCGCCGGCTTAGTTTCGAGCAAAACCCCGCACGTCCGATCCCGTTCGGCAATCCTCCCTTCAATGATGAGAATATCATCATGCTGTCTGCCGTCGCCAAGGCGCTGGTGCCAGGGCAAGCGGACGGGTTTGTTGAAGCAAGCCGCGATTTTCACAAGGCCATGGGCGCAGGATCAGCCGACCATGCTCGCGCGGCGGCGCGGGCGCTTTCCGTGCGGGCAGGCACCTTGTCCAATGCGCTCAGCCAGCGAGCCTATGCCGATGTCGATGCGTTCCGCGTGATTGACATGATCGCGGGCAAAGCCATTGCGCCCCGGTTCACCGATTATTCGGGGTCTGTGCAGGCGGTGATGGCGATTGATACGCTGCTGAATTCCCTCGTGCGCGAAGGGCGGGTGACGATGGCCGCTGCTGCGGGCATCCGGGCCAACATCAACAAGGCGTATCAGGCGGTGGAGGAGCCCAACGCCTACAGGCCCGGCGATTTCCGCGTCGCGCTCTCTTCTGCCTCTTCTGCCATTGCAAGGCTGCGTTAACGCGATGGCGGGGGGACAGCCAAAACGAATTCGTTTCGCGCTGCTGGCTTCGGTGCTCGCCCCGATGCTGATCCTTGGCGGATGCGGCGGCGGGGAAAGCGGCCCGCAGCCCACCGGCGGCGGCACGGGTTCGGGCAATCCTGCGCCAACACCGCCACCCCCTGCACCGCCTCCTGCGGGCAATGTTTATTCGGTCCCCGCGCTCGAAGCGCTTTCGCAGGCCGATGTGGAGCAGGTGATCGCGCAGGCCGCAGCGCAAGCGGGCGCGCAAGGCGCAGCGGCAACAATTGCGGTGGTGGACCGCGTGGGCAATGTGCTCGCTGTGTTCGAAATGCCGGGCGCGGCACCCACAACCAAGATCTCAGATGCGCCCAATGGCGATAATGTGGATGCGCAGGGACTTGAAGTGCCCGCCACTCTGGCAGCGATTTCCAAGGCGCTGACAGGCGCCTATCTCTCGAGCGGCGGAAATGCGTTTACCAGCCGCACGGCAAGCCAGATCGTGCAGGAGCACTTTCCGCCCGCTCCCACCACAGTCGGACTGGAAAGCGGGCCGCTGTTCGGTGTGCAGTTCAGCCAGTTGCCGTGTTCGGACCTTGCCGCGCGCGCGGGCGATGGCATGATCGGGCCCAAGCGCGCCCCGCTTGGCCTCGCGGCTGATCCAGGCGGCTTCCCGCTTTACAAAAACGGCGTTGTCGTGGGCGGCATCGGCGTGATGGCGGACGGGGTTTACGGCTTTGATCCCAACACGCTCGATATCGATAACGATACCGATGAAGTGATTGCACTGGCGGGTACAGTCGGCTTCGAAGCGCCGGTCTCCATCCGGGCGGAGCGTATTTTTGCAGACGGCACGCAGCTGCGCTTTTCGGATGCCGATTTTGGCCAGGTCGGCAATGTCGCCGGCGCTGGCTTTATCGGCACACCGGGTGCGCTGGTGGCGGTGCGGGGCTATAATGATGGCACCGTGCGCGCAGGGACCGCCTATGGCAGCGAAACATCGGGCATTCGCCCCTCGCGAGGGGCCGAATTCGCGCTTGCCGATGCCTTTGTTCTGACTGACGGGGCGGGTGCCAACCGCTATCCGGTGCGCAGCGGAACCGATGGCGCGGATGTGAGCAATCCGATCAGCGAAGCTGAAGCGCGCACGATCCTTGAAGAGGCGTTCACGGTGATGAGCCGCGCACGGGCGCAGATCCGCCGTCCGCTTGATAGCCGTGCGCAAGTCACCATCAGCCTGGTGGATACGCGCGGGCGCATCCTTGGCATCGTGCGCAGCCCCGATGCGCCGATCTTTGGCACTGATGTATCCTTGCAAAAAGCGCGCACAGCGAGCTTTTTTTCAGGCGCCTTTGCCGGCAGCGAACTGGAGGCGGCAGGCCCGCAGATTGCCGATTTTGTGGCGGCCAAGCGCGCCTTTCTAGGCCAGCCCGATGCGTTGACAGGCACTTTTGCCTTCTCGGATCGCGCGGGCGGCAATCTCTCGCGGCCCTATTTCCCCGATGGTGAAGTCGGTCAGCCGCACGGGCCCCTCTCGCGCCCGATTGAACAGTTCAACCCGTTTTCCACTGGCCTGCAATCCAATCTCATTGTCGGAAATATCGCTGAACATATCGGCTTTGTGACCGGCGCGGCGATGCAGGATACGCCGCGCCGTTGCACCAATCTGCCGGTTATCGGATCAGCTGGAACGCGGCTGGATAACGGCATCCAGATTTTTCCAGGGTCAGTGCCTGTCTATCGCGGCAACGAATTGGTAGGCGGGCTGGGCGTATCGGGCGACGGGATCGATCAGGATGACATGATCAGTTTCCTCGGGCTTAACAATGCAGGGCTTCGCGCTGGCAGCATCGGCAATGCGCCGCGCGACATTCGCGCTGATCGCATTGTGGTGCGTGTGGGAAGCCGCGAGGTCCGGCTGCGTTATATCAATTGTCCGTTCGCGCCGTTCCTTGATACGGACGAGCAGAACGTGTGTGAGGGGCTGTAGGATATGGCATTCGCCCTCATCCCCTCTGCGCTTGTTCCCGCAGCGTTGGCCCTGCAGGCAGGGCCTCCGCCTGACGAGGAGCAAGATGCACGGCCCGTGCCCACTCCCGAACGCGCCGAAGGCCTCAACACCACGCAGAAAACCGATGCCGAGCCGGTTGATCCGGACGTGATCGAAGGGCGCGAGCGGCCCGGTTTCAACGCGCCGCTGCCCGATGCAATCGATCAGACGAACGAGGGCGCAATTCGCGCTCCGCCTCCGCAGGCCTTTCCGGTTGACCAGGTGCCGATCCCCGATCGCTGGCGGCTGATTCAGGGGCTAGGGCTGGTAGAGGAAGACTTGCTCGATCCCTACAACCAGAACACCTATAAGGGCGATCGCCCGATCAATCCGGACAAGGTGCCGTGGCTGCCGATCACGGGCGACGACTGGTTCTTTGTCGCCAACCTGATCTCCGATACGGTTTACGAGCCGCGCACATTCCCGATCCCTGTCGGCATCCAGACAACCGAGGATCCAGACCGGCTGGACGTGTTCGGCAATGATTTCAGCAATGTCTTCTCGCAAACTTTCATCGGCGGCTTTGCGCTGCTCAAAGGCAGCACCGCCTATAAGCCGCCCAGCGTGGAATACCGGCTGACGCTGGCCTACAATGTCAATTACGTCACCGTGCCAGAGCGCCGCGTGCTGTTTGTGGAACCATCCAAGGGCACCGACAGGCTCGATCACTTCCTTGGCGTGCAGGAAGCCTTCGTCGATTACCACATCACCGCGCTTGATAATGACCGGTACGATTTCGTCTCGGTGCGCGCAGGCATCCAGCCATTTCAAGCCGATTTTCGCGGCTTCCTGTTTCAGGATCAGCAATTGGGCGTGCGCCTGTTCGGCAACCGCGACAACAACCGCCTGCAATTCAATCTCGCTGCGTTCTGGCGGCTTGAGAAAGACACCAATTCAGGCCTCAATTCGATTGTGCAAAGCCCGCGCGATGATTTCGTGCTGTTTGCGAATGTGTACCGGCAGGATTTCCTGATCCCTGCGCTCACCAGTCAGTTTACCATCGCTTACAATCGCAACCGCGAGGCTGACGATGTTGAGATTGACGATAACGGCTTTCCCGTTCGCCCTGCATTGCTGGGCACGCTGAGGGGGCGGGAATATGATGTGTTCTATCTCGGCTACAATGCAGACGGGCGGATTGGGCGCATCAATATTACCGCAAGCGCCTATTGGGCGCTGGGCGAGGACCGGAACAATTTCTTCACCGATCGCCCCGCCGATATCAACGCCACCTTCGCCGCCGCTGAACTTTCCTATGACAAGGACTGGATGCGTTTCCGGCTTTCGGGCCTTTATGCCAGCGGCGATGATGATCCGTTTGACGATGTCGAAGGCGGCTTTGATGCGATTTTCGAAAACCCGGTTTTTGCAGGCGCAGATACCTCCTACTGGATCCGGCAGACGATCCCCTTTGCCGGCGGCGGGCGCGCTGTGGCAGTGAACGGGCGCAACGGTATTCTCAATTCGCTGCGTTCTTCGAAAGAACAGGGCCAGTCCAATTTCAACAATCCGGGCACCATGTTGCTGGGCGCAGGGTTCGATTTCGATCTCACGCCTGAATTCCGCCTTACCGGCAATGCCAATCACCTGTGGTTTGAAAACACCGCCACTTTGCAAAATCTGCGGGTTGAAGGCACGATCCCAAAAGAGATCGGCTTTGATCTTTCCGCCAGCGCGATCTGGCGGCCCAAGGCAAACCAGAACATCGTATTGCGCCTTTCCGCCGCCACTCTGGTAGCAGGAGACGGCTTTAAGGACCTGTTCGATAATCTCGGCAACCAGAACGAGTTCTTCTCGATCCTTGCCAATGTAACGTTGACCTATTGATGATGCAGACACAGCCTCTCTTTCGCCTGACGCATATTCTTCTGGTCGCTGCTGCGCTGGTGCTTGGCCTCGCGCTTGCGCTGCCAAGCGCGCGTGCGGCTGACAAGGAAACGAAGATCAAACGCGATTATGCGGCGATGGGTGTGCTCGCCGCGCCCGCGCCTGCAAACCAGTCGGTTGCGGATATGGATATGAAGTCCGAGGGTTGCCTCACCTGCCATGTCAAAACCGATGCGCCGACAATGCATGTCAGCCCGGCGGTGAGGCTGGGCTGCACCGATTGTCACGGCGGCAATCCCAAGATTGCAGGCAATTCTGACCTGCCCCACGATCACCCCGATTACGTATCGGCCCGTGATCGCGCCCACGTGCTGCCCACATTGCCGGACAATTGGCACTTCCCGTCATCCGCCAATCCCAAGCGCAGCTATGCCTTGCTCAACAAGGAATCGCCCGAATTCGTCAAATTCGTGAACCCTTCGGATTATCGCGTTGCGCGTGAGGCGTGCGGATCGTGCCACATTCAGGCGATCGAGGCGGCTGAGCGCTCGATCATGGCGACAGGGGCAATGCTGTGGGGCGGCGCTGCTTACAATAACGGAATTCTGCCGTTCAAGAACTACCTGCTGGGCGAGGCCTACACCCGCAATGGCAAGCCTGCCAAAATCGTCAGCCCCACGCGGCCCGGGGAAGGGATTAGCAACAAACAAAAAGCGCGCGGAGTGCTTGCTGAAATGTACCCGTTGCCCACCTGGCACGTGATCCCGCCCGGCGATGTTTTCCGTGTGTTTGAACGCGGCGGGCGCACGATCAATTCGCAATTCCCCGAAATCGGTCTGCCCAATCCAACGGGCCAGATCCAGCGCCTCGAAGAGCCCGGGCGGCCCGATCTCAAGCAATCGAACCGGGGTCCAGGCACGGGCCTGCGTGTCGCGATCCCGGCGCTCAACATCCACAAGACGCGGCTCAACGATCCCTTCACCTGGTTCATGGGCACAAACGATCAGCCGGGCGACTATCGCCATTCCGGCTGCGCTTCGTGCCACGTGGTCTATGCCAATGATCGCGAACCGCGCCACTCGCTGATCTACGCCAAATATGGCCGCGATGGGCAGACGATCACGCTCGACCCGACGATTGCCGAGAAATACGAGAAGGACGATGGCCACGGCTATGGCGAAAAAGAAGGCCACAAATCCGCAGGCCATGCAGCGGTAAAACAGCCGGGCGTTGCCTACGAGGCAGAGCCTGCGCTTGATGCGGCTGGCGGGATGAAGAATGCCGAGGATGGCCTGCTCAATTCCGCAGGCAAGCCCAAGGAAAAAGGCCATCCGCTCCAGCACGTATTCACGCGCGCCATCCCGACATCACAGTGCATGAATTGCCACATGCACCAGCCCAACATCTTCCTGAACAGCTATCTTGGCTACACGATGTGGGATTATGAAAGCGATGCGCCGCATATGTGGCCCAAAGACCAGAAATACCCCACCGCCGAAGAAGTGCGCAAGGTGATCAAGCGCAACCCCGAAGGCGCGGCACCGCGCGGCAAGTGGGCCGATCTCGATTTCCTGCGCAATGTCTACGATCTCAACTCCGAGCTCTCCGATACGCAATTTGCCGACTATCACGGCCACGGCTGGAATTTCCGCGGCATTTTCAAGCGCGATCGCGAAGGCAATCTGCTCGATGCCGATGGCAATATCGTTGACAATGACGATCCCGAAAAGTGGCGCCGCGAGGGCGAAGGCAAGTTCGTTGAACCCGGCATCAATCCGGGCAAAGCGGTGCACATGATGAGCATTCATGCCGAAAAAGGCATGCAATGTGTCGATTGCCACTTCGAACAGGATACGCACGGCAACGGCCTGCTCTATGGCGAAGTGGCCAACGCCATCGAAATCGGGTGCAAGGATTGTCACGGCACCGCCGATGCCTATCCCACCTTGCGCACCAGCGGGCCGGCTGCACCGCCCAAGGGGCATGACCTCTCCCTGCTGCGCAACCCCGATGGCCAGCGCCGTTTTGAATGGGTTGATCGCGAAGACGGCAGCCGCGCGCTGATCCAGCGTTCGATCGTTGATCCCAAGATCGAATGGGAGATGAGCCTCGTCAAGGATGCGGTTGATCCGGAAACCCCGCAATTCAACGCCAAGGCCGCACGCGCCAAACTGATGAGCAAATACGGCGCGGAGACCGGCAATTTCGAATTCGGTGTCGGCATTGCGGAAGAGGACCGCGCCCACCAGGACCCGGAAATGGCGTGCTTCACCTGCCACCTTTCATGGACCACTTCGTGCGGCGGGTGCCACCTCCCGATCGAAGCGAACTGGAAGACCAAGAGCCACAAATATGAAGGCGGATCGACCCGCAATTTCGCAACCTACAATCCGCAGGTCGCGCGCGATCAGATGTTCCAGCTGGGCAAACACCAGACGACCAAGGGCAATCAGGTTGCGCCCGTGCGTTCATCTTCCGCGCTGGTGCTGACCTCGACCAATATCAACCGCGAGCGCATTTACATCCAGCAGCCGCCGATCAGCGCTATCGGATTTTCCAGCCAGGCCTTCGCGCCCCACTTCCCGCACACCGTGCGGCTGACGGAGACCAAGACCTGTTCGGACTGCCACCTGTCAGAGGCGGACGATAACAACGCAATTATGGCGCAACTTTTGCTGCTGGGCACGAACTATGTGAATTTCGTTGGTATGCACGCCTTTACCGGGCTCGAAGGCGGGATCAGCGCGGTGCGCGTCACCGAATTTGAAGAACCGCAGGCTGTGCTGGGATCATACCTGCACAAATACGCCTATCCCGATTATTACCGGCTCCATGTGGAGCGCAACGGGCGCGAGCTCAAGAAATGGGTGCGAGGCAAAAGCCTCGATAGCGGGCTTTCAGGCGAGACGAAGGCGTTCGAGGAATTCGTCAACGTCCATGAAGGCACGCGGGACAAGGTCGGCTGCCTGCAATTGCGCGGCGAGTATCTGTTCGTGGCAGAAGGCAAGGGCGGTTTTCGCGCTTACGATGTTGCCTCCATCGGCAATAAAGGCATTTCGGAGCGGATCATCACTGCGCCTTTCTCCCCCCTTGGCCATGATACGCATGTCGACACCAAGGACGCGACCTGCATGGCGCTTCCCACCAATCAGCCGATCGCGCCCGATCGCTCAACTCCCGAACTGCGCGAGCTCAATCAGGAGCAGGCTTTCCTGCCGATCTACAATTATGCGGCGATTTCCGATGCCGAGGAAGGCCTGATCCTCGTCAACGTCAACACGCTGGCCGATGGCGAATTTCGCAACAACAATTTCGAGCGGCTCGAATATGCCGATGGCTCGGATGCGTGGAACCCGGACGGGGTGCTGAACGGGGCGAGCCATATCCAGCTGGCGGGAGAAATAGCCTATATTACCGCCGATGCAGGGCTTGTTGTTGTCGATCTGGCAGACCCGGCTTCGCCAAAACTCGCCGCCGTGCGTCCATTGAATGACGCGCGGTCAAGCGCGATCCAGTTCCGCTATCTGTGGGTGACCGATGCAGACGGGGTGAAGCTGTTCGATGTGACCGATCTTCGCAATCCGATCGCGCGGCCTGAAGCCACCGTCAAACTTGCCGATGCCAAGCGGCTCTACATCGCGCGCACCTATGCCTATGTCGCGGCCAAAAGCGATGGTCTGGTGATCGTGGATGTGACCAATCCGCTACGCCCCAAAGTCCAGGAAAAGGTCACGCTTGGCGGCACACTCAACGATGCGGAAGACGTGATTGTGGGCACCACCAATGCCTCGCTCTTTGCCTATGTGGCTGACGGGGTGAACGGGATGAAGGTGCTGCAACTCACCTCGCCTGACAGCCAGCGCAATTTCTACGGCTTCAGCCCGCCGCCGCGGCCCGAGCTTGTCGCCTTCGCCAAGACGCCCACGCCCGCCATCGCGCTGTCCAAGGGGCTGGACCGGGACCGCGCAGTTGACGAGACGGGCGGCCAGATGGCGATTTTCGGACGGCTTGGATCGCGTCCCTTCACCCGCAGCGAAATGGAGCGGCTGTTCATGACTCGCTCTGGCGTGCCGTGGAAGGTTTCCGATACGGTTGATATGGATCACTGGGTGGGCTTGCCTGATGCGGCAGATCGGGCGCGGATGAGGGCACGGCGTGAAGATGGGCCAATTGCGAGCGCGCAATAGATTGCCCCTCTCACATCGCCGCGCTCGAGCGTTAGGCTGAAACACGCGGTGCGAAACCGTGTGAGCAGGGCGAATTTTCAAGCTGATTGCCGCGCTATTTGCGCTCGGCGTCAAGGCCCCGCATCATCGCTTCGAGATTTTCGGTGTAGGTTGCCAGCCGCGTCCAGTCCCCCACGGGTTGGAAATGGGTGACGAGGCGGCCATTCTTCCAGCGATGCAACGAATAGCCCGGAGGCTCCGCATCAACGATACCGCGCCCGTCTGCGTTGAAGAAATCCACTGGTCGCAGATCGAGCGAAACGGCAGGCGCGACCGCAGGCGTGATTGTGACAGGCAGCGCGCCATGGCTCGCCGCCACAGGCCGGTGTAGGTGGCCGCAGGCAATGGAGACGATCTGCGAATGTCCCTCTATCGCGCCTGCAAACCGCGCCAGCCACGCCTCGTGCGGGCGCGGATCCATCCAGTCAATCCCTGTGATCACTGGCGGGTGATGCATCATGATCAGCGTGGGCGTATCGGGGTGCGCTGCAAGCTCGTTGCTCAGCCACCGGGCTCGCACCTCGCAAAACGCGCCGCCATGGCGGCCATGTTGCAGTGTATCGAGACACAGGATCCTTAACCCGCCAGCTTCGAGCGCGTATTGGGCGAAAACCTTGCCATCGTCTCGGGCAATTGTCGGGCATTCGGGAAAGGCTTCAAGCAGCGCTTTACGGCTGTCATGGTTGCCAGTCATCACGTGTACGGGGAACGGGATGCCAGTGATGGCCTTGCGCACCTGCTGGTAGCTTTTGCGACGGCCCTTGTCGGCAATATCGCCGCTCAGGATCAGCAAATCGGGATGGACGTGTTGTTCAAGCAGATGATCGAGCGCCATTCGCAGACGCAGGTAGTTAAACTCCTCGTCTCCCGCTTCAGGCTCAAAGCCGACATGGGTATCGGTGATCTGGGCGATCAGGGCGCTATCGTTTGCAGCGCCCCGGCTCACCTTGGTTTGGCTACCCTCGTCCATGCCGGTCCCTCTCCGCTGACGGCTTTCTAATCCGCAGGTTTCAGCATTGCAGAGATAGATGCAATAGAATCTTGCATTGGCCCGCGCTCGCTTTCGGGCGTGGACTGCAGGATCGGGTGATCGCCCGGCCATGGGGCAGTGGGCGTGTGATAGCCATGGCACATCGCACAGGTTGATGGCACTTCATCGTCTTTGACGAGCGTTTTCATCCCCGCCTCCTGCAACACTTCGCCGATGTGGCAATCCTGACAGCTTTCCAGATCAGGCAGAAGCAAATCTGTTGCCACTTTGGAGGTATCGGCTGCGTGGCAATCGGTGCAGTCCTCTTCCTCATGCGCCTTGTGGCTGAAAAAGCCGTGCTGGAGATAGCGATCGGGCAGATTTACCGGGATCAGATCGGGCCGGCCATTGGTGCGCGTGGGGATGTGGCAGTCGCCGCATGTGCCGCCGGGCAGCAGCGCGCGGTTGATCGCGATGAGCGAGGCGGCGGGCCGGCCAAAATTGATTGCATAGGTGCCGCCCTGTGCAAAGCGGCCGGGGCGTGATCGCCCGCTCACCACTGCGCGTTTGGGGCCAGTGCCCATCGTGGCCAGATCTTCCATCAGATCATCCACATCGCCGTGGCGCAGCGACACGAACCCGCCCGCGCCATCGCGCCCGGCCACAAGCGAGTGGCACGCTTCGCAAGCGGGCTCCATTTCAACTGGCTCGAAACCGACTTCATCCTCGGTCAGCGTATGACAATCCGCGCAATCAAGCGGTCCGTCATAATCTGACAGGCTGATCGCCATGCGCGCCACGCCGCCATTTTGGGCCATGTGAACATTGTGCGGGAACACCAGACCGCTTTTCTCGACGATTGTTTCATCGAGGCTGACACGCACTGGTTCATCCTGGCCATAAGCGCTGTAGAAGGTGGGGCGGAATTGCGGGTGTTTGTTGCCGAAATTGTCCGCATTGCCAAATGCCACATCAGTGAGCCGGCTATCGAGCGCATCGTGGCAATCGGCGCAGAATTGCTGGGTGGCCGCTTGCTGGCGCACCTTGCCTTCATGCTCAAGATGGCACGATGTGCACGATCCCGGCCCCTCCTTGCCCAGCGTCTCGGCCACCGCCCACTGCCATGCCTCGCCCGCCGGTATGGGGGCCATGCCTTTCATCAGGCGCGGCTGGGCGGCGTGTTCGCCCAGCTCTTCATGGCAGGTCAGGCAAGTTTCATCCTGCACTGATACGAAGGGCTCTGCATGGCACGCCTCGCAATTGTCTTTGAGATCGTGGTGCGCAAGGCTGAGTTCGCCTGAACTCCAAGTGGAATCGAAGCTCACCTGATTTATGCGTACGGCATCAGGGCCATCGCCCTCGACAGATGTATCGCGGGTCATATGCGTGAAAATCGGTACGCTCAGCAGCAGGATCAGGATCGCAAGGCTCATCGCCCATGCCATAGCCCGCTTGGAAGGCAGAGCGCTGGCAAGCGCAAAACCTGCGACGGTGTCGACCTTCGCGCCCTTTTCAGCGCCTTGCTTGATCGTGATGCTCAGCGTGCCGCTTGGCTCGCTTGCGATGGTAAGCCTCGAAGAGCCGAGCTCGATCTCGCCGCCTGTTTGCGCATCGATCGTACCAGAGGTAACACTGCGTCCGTCCAGCGCGAAGCCAAGCGTGCCGAGCGCTTCGACCTGTACCTGCCCATCGCCTTCCTGGCTGATGCGGATATGGCGCTGTTCCACTGCCAGATCGGCGAGGTGAATATCGTTCTCGCTCGCGCGGCCAACGGTTACGCTGGCGGCGGGCACTTCGCGCTCGCGCACGATTTCGCGGCCCGAGGCGGTGGTATCGATGGTGCGGATCAGGATGGCCAAGCGCTTGTCCCCCTTCACCAATAATAGAAGACGCTCACCACATGCGCGAGCAGCGCGGCAAGCAAAGCGATTGTTGCGGGAATATGGATGAACAGCCAGATTTCGATCAGGGCACGAATGCGCAGATAGCGGCGGATCTGGCCCAGTTGATCGGCGCGGCGCAAAAGCAGCTTGTGCACCTTTTGCGTTGCCTCGTCACCGTTGGCGCGATCAATAGCGGCGATGGCGGCTTTTGTGGCGCAGCCGGGATAGGTGCCGGTAAGCCTGCCCCATGCACCGCCGAAGAAGATGTCCTGGCGAAGCGCAGCGATGACGGCATCCGATTGCGTCCTGTCAAGCGGCTGCGCGGCGCTATCAAGCTGCCGGTCAATCGCTTCAAGCGCTTCGACCATCTGGGTGCGCGTCATCTCGCCGCGATTGCTTGATAGCTTGGCGGGAAAATGCGCATAGGCCCAGATACCGTACAGCCCGCTTACGATCACCAGGATCATCAGGGCATAAGCCAGCGTGTGAACGTTCCAGCCGAACTGGAAGCCGGTGTGCAGCGTGCCGATGACAATCAGCGATAGGCCAAGATAGACATGCGCGCTTGTCCAGCCTTTGAGGCTCCAATAGCCCGGACTTGGCCGCCGTTTGCGGATGCCCAGCAGGGATAGCCAAACGATCAGGCCCAGCCCGATTGTGCCCAACGTGTAGCCATACCAGCTGCCGCCATTGGGGCGCGGTTCCTGCTCGATCGTAAGATAGCCCACCGTGCACAGCCCTGCGAGGATCAGCGCAAGCCACAAATAGCGATAGGTCTTGTGCTTAAGAAAGCCGACATGATCCGCATCGCGCGCTTTTTCTCGTTGGCGGAAAACCGCGTCGGAGCCAGCGGCGCTGCCAGATCGGGAGGCGCGTGTCGCCATCACTCCACATCCTCTGTGATCTTGGTGAAGGTCAGGAATTTGTCAGGCGAGACGCGGATCGCAGCGCCTGTGGGGCAAGCGCGCACGCAGGCTGGCCCGCCTTCCACGCCTGCACACATATCGCATTTGATTGCCTGTTTGGGTTGTTCGGGATCGCCGTTTTCCTTGCGCCAGGCATAGGATGCCTCGCCTGGCCCGGGCCCGCTGCCGAAGAACAGCCATTGCAACAGCGATGGCTTCTTGGGCGGTTTGGGATCCATGCGGATGACGCCGTAAGGGCAGTTGCGTTGGCAATTGCCGCAGCCGATGCAGGTTTCATCGATGAACACCTCGCCATCAGGCCCGCGCTTGATCGCATTGGGCGGACAATCGGCCATGCAATGCGGGTGTTCGCAGTGCCGGCACGATGTGGGCACGTGGAGATGCGCGTAGGTTCGGCCTGCTTCCCGGTCCAGCCGCGATAGCCCTTCATGGCTGTCCGCGCACGCCTTTTCGCAATTGTCGCAGCCAATGCACAGTTTCTCGTCAATCAGCAGCACATCGGTTGCCTCGCCAAGCCCGTTATCGACGAGGAATTGCGCGGTCTGCGAATACAGATCTACAGCGCCGTCAAAATCGTCCTTGCGGCTTTCAATAAAGGCGTTGGTGCGCCGCCGCCCGTCCATTTCGGTAAGGGCCTTTTCGCGCAATGCCGGGTTTGCATCCAGCAGCGCGACAAACGCATCGCCCGGCAGCTTGATCACTTCTGACTTGATCGCAGCCTTCACCGTGGCAGTGCGCAAGGAGCCGTCAATCGCAGCCATTTCGCCCACATAGGCGCCCGATGGCAGGTAGGAGAGAAACACGGGCTTGTCGCCCAGCTGCTTTTCCACGATCATCGATCCGCGGCGGATGATGTAGACGTCTTTATCGTCCGCGCCTTCCTCGATCAGCACCTCGCCTGCGCGCAGATCAAGCACTTCGGCCGCTTCAACCAGCGGGGCGACATCGGCGGGCGTGAGACCTGATCCAAACATCTGCAGCATCTGCCGTTCAATCGCGATCTGGTTGACGACTTTATTCGCCTCGGGCGAGCTGGCGATCAGTTTTAGCGCGGCGTTGCGCGAAAGCTCGATCGCCACCAATTGTTCGGCCGCGCGGATGGTAGAGCCGCGCCTGCGCCCTGAAATAAGGCCCACCTCGCCAAAGATAGAGCCTTCTTCGATGGGCACTGTGATGCTGGGATCTGCCGGATTGATCTCCACCGCGACCGAGCCTTGCGCAATCGCGAACATCGAGGAGCCCGGTTCGTTGCGGCGGAATACTACATCACCCGGCTCGTAAGCGTGGGCAGAGGATTCCAGCAGCAATTCGCGCAATTGCAATGTCGACAGGCCGCTGAAGATGCGGACATTCTGACGGAACACTTCGAGCCAGTGATCAACCGGATAATTGCCTGGAAGCTGCGCGAATTTTTCAGCCAGGATGGGCTCATCCGCGGGCTTGAGATCAAGGTTTCCATTCAGGAACTCGATCACGTCATGGCCCTGGTTCATGCAGTGCTTGATCAACGGATAACCCGCCAGCGCGCCGATCACATGGATGCCGGGCTTGGTGGTCTCGAAAGCGGGGGTCAGCTTGGGAAAGGCGCCGCGATCCTCGCTGGTGAATTCGATGCCCATCGCCTCGACAAAGCCGCGCGGTGGCTGGCTGCCGGTGCGCGCGATGATGCGATCACACGGGATCGTCTCCTGCCCGTCGCGAGTCTCCAGCACCAATTCACCGTCTTTGACTTCAGCAGGGGAGGTTTCGCGCCGCACGCTGATGCGCCCGTTCGCCTCGGCCTCTTCCAAGAGCTTGACATTGGCTTCCTTAGCGCGGGCAAAGCTGTCACGCCGGTTGAGAATAGTGACGGTGTTGCGCTGCACCTCGTCAGCCGCAAGGCCCAGAGCGTTTTCGATCCCCGCATCGCCAGAGCCAATCACAGTGATGTGCTCGTCATTATATTCGCCGGGATCATCAAGCTGATACTGGATCATCTTGTGATCCGAGCCCGGACAGCGCAGCACATTGGGATTGCCTTGCGTGCCGATGCCCAGCACGATGGTTTCCGCCTTGATGACCTCACCCGATTTGGTGTGAATTTCAAACGCGCCTTTATCGCCTTCTACCTTGGTGACCTCGGCGTTCAGCTTTACGTTGATGGGGTAGCTTGCCACGTCCCCTTGATGCGCGGGGATGCGATCATCGGTGATCCCCGCCTGTTTGTTCCAGATGCCAAGGATTGTCTCGCGCTTGCCTGCTTCAAATTGGACGCCGCCCCCCGTATTCGCGCTGCCAGCCTGCTCGCTGCCGCCCGAACGCAACACCAGATTGGAAGGCGTCGCCATCACATGCTTGCCCTTCTGGTATTTGAAGATTGTATCGGAGAGGTGATCGGTCTTTTCGATCAGGACGTGGCTCATCCCCAGCGCAGCCGCGTGGGCTGCGGCGCTCAATCCCGCGGGGCCTGAACCGATAATGGCGACTTTATACAAGTCCGACAAGAAAACCCCCCTTTGCCGGATAAATCCCTACTAAAAACAGCATAGAGAAACGGGTGACTTTTACCAGAGTGAATTGCCCGTTTTTCGCAGCAATGCTAGGCCATAAGCATGAGTGGAGGCAATCACACCGTGACAAGCGATCAGAGCGCAGGTGGCAAGAGTGCAAAAGCTGCATGGGTGCTGTTTGGTGCAGCGGCCTTGCTTGCAGCAGGAGCAATTGCCTGGAACGTGTCGCGCACGCCGGACACTGCGCCAGTTGCAACGCAAGGCGGCGAGACACTGCCCACGATTGCCGAATTGCGGGCGAGCGCTGATGCATCACCGAATGACGCAGAGCCTTGGGCTGATCTGGCCTATGCGCATTTCCAGCGCGGCGAGTTTGCTGATGCGGCAAAGGCTTACAAAAAGGCTACCGCAATCGATGATGGTGCCGCCGTGCTGTGGTCAGCTTTGGGCGAATCACTGGTCTATGCCGAAGACAAGGCGAGCGCGGATGCCGATCCACTGCCGCCCGAAGCCGTCGCGGCGTTTCGCAAGGCCACTGAAATCGATCCAAGCGATCCGCGGGCGCGCTATTTCCTGATGGTGGAAAAGGATCTTGCTGGCGATCACGAAGGGGCAATCGCAGGCTGGCTGGAATTGCTGAAAGAAAGCCCGGCGGGCGCGCCTTGGGAGCGTGATCTAGTGCTGACGATCGAACAGGTGGGCAAGGTCCACGATATTGCGGTCACTGATCGGCTGGCAAAAGCGATGGACGGCCGATTGC
>JGI12109J20283_10391070_pt1 | contig 23550 bp, 22 predicted proteins | sample ElkSlonscriptome_12_FD_20283 | JGI IMG/M metagenome (IMG submission 20283)
ACCGCAGCGGCTCCGGTGCTGCTGGCTCCGTGCCCGAGACGACCTTCGAGTGGTATGCCGCTGTGTTCGAGCGACTGTATCAAAGCCTGGTGGGGCCAGACTGTAAATGCTCCATGACCGACGCCAGCACAGCCTCACGAACGCAGCGCAGTTACCGCCTTTATGGAACGGCCGGGGCCTCTGACGCTTTATCCTCCGAAGCCGGAGCATTGCCGCAGGACAGCCGAATAGCCTTTGCCTCCAGATCATAAGTGATGCGCGCACAATGGTCGACGGCCTCTCGCCCTACGCAGGTGAGCAGGTCCGGTTTGCCGCGGCGTTTTCTGCGAGTGACCAGAATCTGCCCGTTGCGAAAGCGCGGGTCATCTTCGGCTATTTCCTCCACCCTTTTGGACGTGCCATAAACCGCGAACCTCACAGCAAACCGGTTAATATTGAGCCGGCCCAGCTCAACCGGATAGGCAGTTCGCATTGTGCGAACCGAACGCCGAACCCCGAAGTCCAGCTACGCAAATCCATCCGATCCCGGTTCAAACCCGCCTTCCAGATGGGTCGCAAGAAAATTGGCGGTGGGCGCTGTGATCAGGTTCTCCGAGCGTTCAGGGACGGCGCGCCCCTGAAGGTACGGCGCATAGGCTTCGCGATTGTCGGTCAGCGTGCGCGTTTCGGCAACCGGATCAGCAAGGCGCAGCGTCTCACCGACGCCCTGGCCCACAGACTGGCTGACGGCATCCCGCTGAGCGAACATCTGATCCAGTTCGCCATTGTAGCAATAGGTCCACATCTCAAAGCCGGTGGCCACATCAGTCAAAGAAATATCGACACGCACTACTCATTAAAGCGGCGCACCGATCCTGAAACGATGTGAGTGACATTCAGCTTTGCGCCTATCTCCTCAAGGCTCAGATCGGTCCCTTTCAGACCGAAACTGGAAACCCGGCCAGCAACCAGCAAGCCTTTGAGTAATCCCGGAAGTGTTGTCAATTCATCGGCCAGCCCTTCGGCGAAAAAGCCACCATCGTCGGGTACGGACTGGGATCGCAGCAGCAAAACGGCAAGTCGCATGCCTTCGGGTGGTTCGGACGGCTGAGGCGATGCGGAAAGTCCCGCATGACTGCCTGCCTTCGATCGTTTGATCTCTACGGGCAGGGCCAGCGAATAGCCGCGGCGCGCAATCGTCGCGATATATTCGCGCGGCTCGCAGCATTCGCCGCCTTCATCGCAGTGTCTCAAAGCTTTTCGCAGGAGAGAGATCGCGCGGCTAAGGCTGGAACCGCCGCCATGCTGAATGCCCCAGACCCGGTCCATCAATTGCTCGCGCGAGAAAGTGGTGCCCGGCTGCTGCGCCAGAACGCACATCAGATCGATGACGCGCGGCTCCAGTTGCACTTCGCGTCCCTTAAACGCAATCGCATTGTGGTCAGGATCGATAACAGGAATAGCGTCGCCAATCACTGGCGATCGCTGCGGCTGTTCCGGTGCCTTGCCCCCCGGCTGGCCCGTTCCAAGCATTGTTTGTTCCCCATCGCACTCGCTCAAGGAGTTTTGAAGTGACGTGCACAATTGTCTGCGTTGGCCTTACCCGCATAAAGTTAATCAGTACAACGTATTACAAGTCAAGCGTGCGACGCATTGAGGCAGCGGGATGTCCGCTCACCGGTCAACTCCGCAGGTCAGCTGCGCAGATCATTCGGGCAGTTCATTGCATCAGCTCATAGCGGGGCGTCTTCATGCCCTTCGTTCGGCTGGTCAGGTGGTATTTGCGGCACAATACGCAACGGTACACGCGCAGCTTGAACGGCGCGCGCGCCGCCGCATCCTCGGCATCATCGCGGATGGCATAGGTTTTCTTGCGATTGCAGATAGCCGGGCGGGTTTTCATACCCTCACCGTATCGGCGCCAGCGAGCGGCGAAACCCGTCTACTTGACCAGTTCAACCTGTTCAAAGTCGAGCTCCACCGGCGTCGCACGGCCAAAGATCGAGACGCTAACCTTGACCTTGGCCTTGTCGAAATCGAGCTCTTCCACCACGCCGTTGAAGCTGGCGAAGGGACCGTCGAGCACTTTGACCTGATCGCCGATTTCGTAATCGACGCTGACCTGCTGCTTGGGCGCGGCTTTCGCTTCTTCGACACCGCCGAAATAGCGTGCGGCCTCTTTTTCAGAGATCGGCTGCGGCTTGTTGTTGTTGCCCAGAAAGCCCGTCACCTTGGGCGTGTTCTTGACCAGGTGATAGATGTCGTCATTCATCCGCAGCTTTGCCAGAACATATCCGGGCATGAACTTGCGCTCGATCTGGACCTTCTTGCCGCGCTTTACCTCGGTAATGGTTTCGGTCGGCACTTCGACCTCTTCCACGCCTTCGGCCAGACCCAGACGTTCCGCCTCGGAAAGGATTGCTTCCTTCACCTTGTTCTCAAAGCCGGAATAAGCGTGAATGATGTACCAGCGGGCCATAGGAGTTCCTGAAAAATCTAAACGGTGGTTGGAATGCGCTTATGCCGGATCAGGCACCTGTTTAAGGCACCTGACTCAGGCTAGCGTCAAAAGGAATTTGACGATGGCGTTGAACATCGAATCCACGCCAAGGAAAAACAGTGACAGGATCACCATCATGATAAAGACGAAGATCGCGGTGCGGATCGTCTCTTCGCGCGTTGGCCACACGACTTTCGACGTTTCCGAGCGGACCTGATTCACAAATTCGGGAACGCTGGTCTTCTTCGCCTTTGGGGCGGGCTGAGACTTTTGCGGTTCGGCCATGACGGACGCTTTCCTGATAGTTCCACAAGGCAACATTGCCCCAAGGAGCGGTTTGGTTGTCTGCAACAGGTAAGTCTCATCGCTCTCCGGGACAAGATCACCGGGGGAGCTTTTGAAACAACGATGTCGTGAAGACGCATCGCCAATATGCCCGACGCCGCCGAAATGCAAGCGCGTGTTGCATCGAGGTCGCGCATGGAGCCGCATTGCAATGGGGGCTAGTCAGCGCCGCCCCCCGCCTTTAGCGTGACGCCCGTCAATCAGTAACACACCAAAGTCCTTCGGGCAGCATCAACGGGGATCACAGATAAAATGGCAGCTCAACCGACTGGCGCGGAGGCGTGGATCGCGCCGATCACCAATGTCTCTGACTTTATCTGGGGCGGGACTTGGAATGGCGCAGAAGTCTTGCCCTTCCCCCCGATGACGATCGTGCTCTTGGGTATCGGCTTGTGGATCATGGTCGGCCTCAAATTTTATCCGCTCATCAAACTCGGCAGCGCGTTCAAGGGGCTGTTTGCGGGACGCAAAAGCCAGGGTGATGGCGAGATTTCTCCGTTCGCCGCGCTTTCGACCGCGCTTTCAGGACAGGTCGGAACGGGCAATCTGGCCGGGGTGGCCACCGCAATTGCGCTGGGTGGACCTGGCGCAATCTTCTGGATGTGGATCACCGCGCTGTTTGGGATGGCGTTGGCCTTTGCAGAAGGGTCGCTGGCGATCCGCTATCGTGAGCGCACCAGTGATGGTGTGCTGCGCGGCGGGCCGATGACGTACATCATGATGGGACTGGGGCCGAAATGGACGTGGCTTGCCATCGTGTTTTGTATCGGCACGCTGTTTTCCGCGCTGGTTACGGGCAACTCGATCCAGGCCAACGCGGTCGCTGACGGGCTGAAAGAATTGTTCGGTATCGAGGAAGCCATCGGCGGTGCAATTGTCGCTGTTCTGGTCTTCATCGTCATCATCGGCGGGATCAAGTCAATCGGCAGCGTGGCAGAAAAGGTCATCCCGTTCATGGCGGGAACCTATGTCATCATGGCATTCATCGCGCTGATGCTGAACATCACCGACATCCCGGCGACCTTCAGCCTGATCATAACGGGCGCATTCAGCACACAAGCGGCGACCGGCGGCTTCGTAGGCGCAGCGATTATCATTGCGATCCGGGCAGGCGTTGCGCGTGGGCTGTTCTCAAACGAAGCGGGCCAGGGTTCGACCGCGATTGCCCATGCTGTCGCGCAGACCAACGATCCTGAGGCGCAGGGCCGCATGGCGATGCTCGGCACGTTTATCGATACCATTATAATCTGCACCATGACCGCTCTGGTGATCCTGACCGTGCGCGGCGATTTCACTGGCGGCGGCGAAGCGGTTGCCTATGCATGGCAATCGGACCGGGTCGGCTTTGAGATGACTTCTGGCGCATTTGCCGCTGCCTTCCCGTTCGAAGTGGCAGGCGTGCCAATCGGTGTTCTGATCGCGAGCATTGCGCTGATCTTGTTCGTTTTCACCACGTTGCTGACTTGGAGCTATTACGGGGAACGCGCGATCACATTTATCTATGATCGCATACCGGGCTCGACGCGCAGCGGGGAAAAGGTGCTGCACATCAGTTGGCGCGTGATCTGGTGCGTCGTGATCTGGCTTGCAGCGGCGCAGCCGTCTGAACTGGTCTGGCGTCTGGGCGATATCTCCAATGCGGCGATGGCTCTGCCGAACTTGCTGGCTCTGCTACTGCTGTCGGGCGTGGTGTTCAAACTGGCACGCGGTCAAAAGGATGCGGGCCCGACGCATGTGGCAAATACACCGGAAGAGCCGAACGAATATTGATCGGGAGGCGCTTTGCTCTGACCTGACAAACAAAACGCGCCCGGTCACGATGGTTTTCATCATGGCCGGGCGCGCTTTTCTTCGGGGTACCGACATGTGGCTGCTGCGTCCCGCCTAACCGCGGCGCAGCAGCCGCTCCCACCAGGAAGGCTCCCGCATCGGCAGCAAGCGACCGTGCTTCAGGCGGCGCTGCATCTCTTTATAAGAGATTGCGGAGCGGGTGTTGGAGGAAAAACAGGGCTGATAATGATCGGATTGGGCAACACTTTGGGACATCAAACCTCGCCTTTCGCGTGACAGAGCCTTCGACCTCCCCGAAACAGGCCATCCCGAAAGATGCCGTCAGACCAGATCGGTGGACCGCCAAGCTGCCAGGATGACCGCTCGACGCATCCTGTCTGCACTCATCTGGTCGATGGTTTCTCGACACACCACTAGGGATTGCCCCTGATGACGCCGCTGCTTGCGGGTGGGCCTGAAGTTCAATCGTTGCGACCCTTTGTGGCCTTGATCCCCCGCAGCGATCATTGCGACCACTGGCACGCGCGATTAAGCCCACTGCGTCGAGGCAGCCAGTGCTGTCCGGGAGCCGATGTCCGGGAAATTGGGGTGGTGAAGAAATTGGCAGGGGCACAGAGACTCGAACTCTGGACCTTCGGTTTTGGAGACCGACGCTCTACCAGCTGAGCTACGCCCCTGCAGAAGTTGCGCGCCTTATCCCAAGGTTATCGGCTGCGCAACACCGTTTCGCGTCGCAATTACGCTTTGTGCTGCGTGCGCTGTGCCGGCGCATAGATACTGGAACGCGTCTGCAATGCTGCTAGGCATACATCCATGCACTCGCCCCTGCGTAACACTATTCCGGTCGAAACCCTGTTGCTTGCCTATCGCAGCGGCATTTTCCCGATGTCGGACAAACGCGATGACGAGGACGTTTTCTGGGTCGAGCCGCGCGACCGGGCGATTCTGCCGCTAAACATGTTCCACATGTCGAAATCCCTGCGCAAAGTGGTGCGCAGCGACCGTTACATAGTGACGCTGGACGCAGCTTTTGATCGGGTGATTATGGCCTGTTCACAGCCCCGCCCCGGCCATCCCGAAACGTGGATCAGCGAACGAATCATCGGCAGCTATATCGATCTGCATGATGCCGGCCATGCGCATTCCATTGAATGCTGGCGTGCAGGAGAAGAAGACACTGGCACTCCAGAGCTTGTCGGTGGTCTGTACGGCGTGCGTTTCGACCGCGTCTTTTGCGGTGAGAGCATGTTCGCACACGCGGACAATGCCAGCAAAGTGGCGCTGACATGGCTGGTGGCATTGATGCGGCAGGCAGGTTTTCAACTGCTCGATTGCCAGTTTATGACCGATCACCTGAAAACGCTCGGGGCCATCGAAATGCCTCAGCGCATGTATCTGCAAGCAGTGGAGCGGGCGCGCGGACAACCCGCCATGTCGCTGGCGCAGGCCTATTCGGAGTTTACGAGGGATGCCGTGTCAGGCGAGGCGAGTGAGCCTCCCTCTTCGCGTGATACCTCGCCTCATTCTTCTCCGGGAAAACTCATCGCGCAGTCTTTGACCCAGACGTCATAAATCGGGTGTTCGACAACGTTGAGGCTGGGCGATTCCTTGAACAGCCAGCCGGAAAAAACGCGGGTGTGCTCGCTCTGCCCGCGCTCCAGAACGTCGAGCTGGACAAAGGCGCCGGTTTCCTGCGGCATTTCCCACGGCGCGGTCCGCTCACACGCGGCGAGGGTCAGGATCACCGGTCCTTCCTCGCGCACTTCGCCGGGCTTCATTTCAAAATTCTGGCTCAGATTGTTGCGCTTGTTCAGCAGGCCGATTGTGGCCACGCGCTCCTCAAGCGGGGTTGCGCCCGAGGCATCAAGGACAGGCGCAGCGTCTTCATCAGTTTCGGGAGGTCCATCTTCGGAAGATTCGGCGCCTGACTGGGCAGCTTCGCCGGTTGCCCCCTCTTCGGTCTGCTCACCCGCTTCTGTATCAGGCGTGCTTTCCCCGCATCCCGCCAGCGCAAGGGAAAGCGCAGCAGCACAGCTTACAGTAAGAATGCGCATCAAAAGATCCGTCAGCCCTCGGGCGACCAGGCTTCGTAATCGCCCACAGCCCTGGCCCGTTTGCCACCGCGATCCAGCGATCCTTGCGGCAGATAGGCCTGCGCCGTGCCGGTGGCGTTGGGGGTGTAATCCACTTCCCAGATTTTGGCAGGCGGCAGGTGGCTTTCAGGCACATCGTCAAACGCGCCGTGCAGCCAGCCATGCCATTCGGGCGGCACGCGGCTCGCATCGTTCACGCCGTCATACATGACCCAGCGCTTCTCACGCTGCGTGTAAGAGCCAGTGGATGCGCCGGAGGCCTTTGTCGCCTTGCGATAATATTTGTTACCCTGCGCATCGGTGCCGACATGCTCGCCGGACTGACGGCTGGCCCACAGGTGCGTACCCAGCGTCGCGCCGTCCCACCATGTGAAGATTTTGCCAAAGATTCCCATGCCTCAGCCGTTAGCTCAATTGGCAGGGATCGCCAATAACGTATTCGTTCCGACGCAGATCAAGGAAGCGTATATTCAACCTTGTTGCCGGCCACGATGCCCAGCTCTTTGGCCAGACCGCCGCGAATTTCCAGCACCGCGCTCGCCGCGCCGACAGAAGTGACTGAATCGAGCGAATACGGGACCGCAGTCTCGATATTGCTGATCCGGCCATCGACGCCGATGAAGATGATGTCGAGGCTGATCGGGGTGTTTTTCATCCAGAAGCTGCGCACAGCGGGCACGTCACTGGGGAACAGCATCGCCTCATCATCGGCCATTTCTGTCCGAAACATCATGCCGCGCGCCTGCGCTTGCGGAGTGTTGGCGTGCTCGGTCTTGAAAGTGATCGGACCATCGCCGCGCATCACGGTGACATCAATGATCCGAAGGCCCGAGGTGGGGTGTTTTTCCGGCGCGCTCTGCGCCAGCGGTGCGGCGGGCGTATCCTGCGCTGCATCAACAGGCGAGCACGCAGCAACGATAGCGAGCGGTGCGGCCTTCAGCCATGCGGGCATCCGGTTTTTCAAAAGGTCAAAAATCATCGCGCGCGCTTTCCTCTGCTTCGGCCTCTGCTTGAGCGTCCTCCGCTTCAATCACCCAGTCCTCTACGTCGCATGCTTGCGGCGCGTCGAGGATGAACTGTACATGTTCATACAGGTGCCCCGCGCGAAGCATTGCGGCAACCTGTTTTTCGCGCGCTTTGCGATGGGCCGCGCGGGATTCGGGCGTTTCCGGCATCTCCTCGGGTTCTTCATGGGCAGGAGCGGCAAACGGTCCGATGCGCCGTTTCCTCGCCATCAGCATGGCCGCACGGCGGCTGGCGGCCTCTCCCGGAGCATGGGTTTCGCGCGTTTCTTCCTCAACGCCTGCCGCCCACAGGGCCTGTTCCACCCGCCGCTTGCCGTATCCGCGCCCGGTCAGATCGCGCGAACGGCTGCGCGCATAGGCATCATCATCGACATAGCCCAGCTCGACCAAGCGCGAGACCAGTCCGGTCACATCGAGATCAACCGTGCGGCCATCGTCATCCTCGGCCAAGCCGCGCTCGCGGATTTTGCGCGCCAGATACCCTTCCAGCTTCGCCGCGGTCGTCGCAAAACGCGCAGCATAAGACAGTGCGAGATCGCGCAAGGCCGTCTCATCAAGCGGCCGCGTCTTTCTGGGCTTGCGCTGCCGGCGCTCCCGCTTCTCCCACCCCCCGTCACGCTGCGCGCGCGGCTTTCCCGATGCGGAAGGCTCCGCCTCCGGATCATCTCCCTGACCGGCCTGGCCGCTACCAAACGGTGACGTTTCGCTTTCCCGTGAAACCATTTCGCCTTATTCGTGCCACAGTCCTTATCAAATGGGAAAAAATTGGTTGTATCCAACACAATCGGATATCAACCACCGAAACGAAAATAGGGCGCATCTGCTGCGCTAAGCAAATGACGGGTTTCGCGAGATAATATGACCGACGCCGCATTGACGCCGACGCCAAATGATTGCGATCTGCCGCGCATTCGTGCGCAGTTTTCAACCTTCAACGAAGCGATAGACTACGCCGCTCGCAGCGAAAAAGGCCTGAATTTTCACGATATGCGTGGACAACTCCAGCGGGTCTACACCTTTCGCGAAATGCGCGAGGATGCGCTGGCGATGGCACGCCGTCTGATTGCTGCGGGGATCCAGCGCGAGGATCGCGTTGCCCTGATTGCTGAAACCGGCCCCGAATTTGCCGCGCTGTTTTGCGCGTGCGTCTATACCGGCGCGTGGCCGGTTCCGCTGCCCCTGCCCACCACATTCGGCGGCAAAGGCAGTTATATCGATCAACTGGTAGTCCAGCTGAACAGCTCCGACCCGGCAATCCTGATCTATCCCGACGAAATCGCCGAAATGGCGCAGGCCGCCGCGACCAAGCAAGGATGCGCGTCAGAAAGCTGGCAGGACTTTGCCATGCGCGATGCCCCCGATTGCGATCTGCCAGAGGCCGATCCCGAAGACATCTGTTATCTGCAATATTCCAGCGGATCGACCCGCTTTCCGACCGGCGTTGCGGTGACGCACAAGGCGCTGCTGCACAATCTGTATGGCCATTCCACCAGCATGGAACTGCGCGATGATGAACGCTGCGTCAGCTGGCTGCCGTGGTACCATGATATGGGTCTTGTTGGCTGCTTCCTGTCCTTGATCGCCAATCAGGTTTCCGGTGATTATCTGAAGCCGGACGCGTTTGCGCGGCGTCCGCTGGCTTGGCTGGATATGATCAGCCGCAATTCCGGATCGACCATCTCCTATTCGCCGACCTTCGGGTATGACATTTGCGCGCGGCGTATCTCCAGCCAGTCCAACGTGACCGAGCGGTTTGACCTGTCACGCTGGCGATTGGCGGGCAACGGCGCAGACATGATCCGCCCCGATGTGATGCAAAGCTTCGTCAATGCATTTTCGGATGCGGGCTTTTCCGCCTCCAGCTTTACGCCGTCCTATGGCCTGGCAGAAGCTGTTCTGGGCGTAACGGTTATGCCGCCAGGCGAGGGCATCCGGGTGGAATTGGTCGAGGAAGAGCGCCTGTCGGGCACGCCGCGCGATCTCAATCGGCCCGCCCGATACCGCGCGATTGTGAACTGCGGAAAGCCGATGCCTGATATGGTCGTCGAAATCCGCGACGAAAACGGCAATCCTCGCGGCGATCACCAAATCGGCACGGTCTGGTGCAACGGTCCCAGCGTGATGCACTCGTATTTCCGCAATCCCGAAGCAACGCGCGACTGCCTTGTAGATGGCTGGCTGGATACCGGCGACATGGGCTATATGGCGGACGGCTATCTGTTCATTGTTGGCCGCGCGAAAGACATGATCATCATCAACGGCAAGAACCACTGGCCACAGGATATCGAATGGGCGGTGGAGCAATTGCCCGGCTTCAACCACGGCGACATCGCCGCCTTTGCGGTGGAGACAGAGGCCGGCGAAGAAGCGCCCGCCGTGCTGGTCCATTGCCGCATATCCGACCCCGATGAACGGGTGAAGCTGCGCGAGCAGATTGCGGACAAGGTGCGCTCTGTCACCGGCATGAGCTGCGTTGTCGAACTGGTCCCGCCGCGCACATTGCCGCGCACCAGCTCTGGCAAGCTGAGCCGCGCCAAGGCGAAGAAGCTGTACCTTTCAGGCGAGATCGTTCCGCTCAAACTGGCGGCGTAACCCTTACTGTCACGGGGCGCCCGCGCTCGAACCGGCAGCTTCACCCCATTCTGCGCGCAGCGGGCCAAAGCCGCCGCGCGTCTGGACGCTGACGCCACGCTTGGCCAGGATGTCGGCTGCCAAGGTCGTCTGCTCGGATGATCCGACCAACACGATCGGCAAATCAAAGCGTGACGATGCCCACTCGATGACCGTCAGTGCGCGTGCGCCATCGACCGTTGGCCCGACCTCACCTTCATCATCCGGCTCTTCAAATGCGATATTGGCGGGCAAATCGCTGAGCGGGGGCAGCAGTTCAATCGACCAATCCGGCTCTGTTCTGGCGATCCGTTGTTCCAATGCGCGATAGGCTTCAAGACTGGCCCCATCGAGTCGCTGAGCCCGCACCATGGCGCGGCGGCGGGTGCGATCCACGACCACGTCGGCTTCAAGTACGCCTGCAACCAGCGCCAGCCGCTGTGCAAGAGCGTCTGCGCGGGCCTGCGCGCTGGCTTCTTCGCTAGCGCGCGCGGCGGAAAGCTGGGCCTGTTCAGCAGCGGAGGCACTGGTGCCGACCTGAAACTGCGTGAGCGTCAGTTCCACCGGCTCACCCAAGCGCTTGGTCAGAGCCCGCTCGACTTCGGCTTCTGCATCAGGGCGCAATACCGGCGTCAGCATCGTCGCGCTGATCGCAATGGGCGTGGTCCCGAATTCTACATCCACACCGTCAAGCCGGGCGCGCGCGTCGAACTTCTCTTCAATTTCGGAGCGCACGATACGCTGCGAATTGGTCTGCCATGCAATCTGTTGCAGCGAGAATGCGAGCGGGACCGCAAGCGAGATGAAAACCGCAACAACCGCAAGGTTCTGATACACGGATTGCCGCTGGCTCAGCGAGGTCTTGAACCCGTATAGCCGCGCCAGCCCCCACGCTGTCAGAGCGATAGTGATGAGGTTGGTCACATACAGCAGCAGCGCGCCTGAAAACACGGTCCAGTTCCACGTCGCAAGGCCAAAGCCCACCGTCGCCAGCGGAGGCATCAACGCGGTCGCGATCGCCACGCCGACAATCGTCCCGTCGCGCCCGCGGATCATGGCATAAGCGCCTGCCAATCCAGAGAAGAGGGCGACGAACAGGTCAAACAGGTTGGGCTGTGTGCGTGCGGCAATTTCTGGTGTGATCGTCTGAATGGGCGAGAGATAGACCACCACCGACGTCAACCCGATCGCCATGAATGTCCCCCACGCAAGGCTGCGCGCGGATTTTTTGAGCCATTGATAGTCGCCGATTGCCAGCGCAAAGCCGAGGCCCATGATCGGATCCATCAATGGCGACAAAAGCATGGCGCCGATCACAACGGCTGGCGATGATAGCAGCAGCCCCAGAACCGCGATCGCCCCACTCATCGCGGTCATGAATAAATAGCGCTCTGACAATGCGCATTCCGCGCGGCGTTTTTCAATGACGGCGGCCTGATTGACCGTTCCGATGACGTCCTGCAGCCAATAGCGTCGCAGGCTGAACACCACTCGCCCAAAGGAAGGAGAGGGCCGGCCGACCTCTTTGGTATAGCTTTTACCCGCAGCGCTGCCCGTGGCTGTGGCGGCGGTTGCGGTCGCTGTGCCCATCCCGCCCGATCCGGGTTGCGCACCATCAGCCGCGGCGCTCGCCGGTCTTCCTTCCGGGCGTCCTTCAGGCGAAATATCGTCAGATTGCGTCACGTATGCCCTCCATCCAGCCCAGCAGTTACAGCGATTGTCCTCACAGCGGAAGCGGCATTGCGTATCGTAGGCACCTTACGATTGGCCGCACGTCTTAACATCATGGACTTAATATCGTGGGCCCAATATCGTCGATTGGGCCTACCCGATAAGGCATTCTTGAATTGTCTGTTTTAGATGCCTAATACAGTAGAATATTTAGCGCCTACGCCAACGCCGACCCGTGCGTATCGCCAGAGGGAGCCAAAACGCCGCATGAGCACCGAGACGAATAGCGCGACGAACATCGCGACAGCGACCAAGACCGCCACCGATTTCGAGCTGACGCCGCCTGATCCCGTGCCTGTGGTCGTCCCCGAACAGGCGGCCGGGCTGGTGCCCGTGTCAGCCGAGCAGAAATCGAAGCTGGACGAGAAAGTCGACGGCTTTGTGTCCGCTCTCATTTCCGCCGATGCGAATTCGCCGGAGTTTGGCGAGAAGGTCGATCAGATCACGCGCATGGGTCAGGAACAGATCCGCGCTGCCGCCGGTCACTCCAACCGCTTCCTTGACCGTCCGGTCCGCGCGATGGATGCAGACAGCAGCGTGGGTAAGGACCTGGCCGAATTGCGGCGCACAGTCGAAGAACTGGATCCGGGCCGCAAAGGGAAACTGATGGAGCCGCGCAAGCTGTTTGGCATCATCCCGTTCGGCAGCAAGCTGCAGAACTATTTCGACAGTTACACCTCCTCGCAGGGTCATATCGAGCAGATCCTCACCAGCCTTGAGGGCGGCAAGAAAGAGCTCGTGCTCGACAATGCCGCGATTGATCAGGAGCGCGCGAAGCTGTGGGAAGCTATGGGCGAGTTGGAACAGATGATCCACATTGCCAAGGCGCTGGATGCGAAGCTCGAAGAAACCGCCAACCAGATGGACGCCACCGACCCCGAAAAGGCGAAAGCGCTGCGCGAAAGCGCGCTGTTCTATGTGCGTCAACGCACACAGGACCTGCTGACCCAGATGGCGGTGAGTGTGCAGGGTTACCTAGCGCTTGATCTGGTTAAGAAAAACAATGTCGAACTGGTCAAAGGTGTGGACCGCGCCAGCACCACGACGGTGGGCGCGCTGCGCACCGCAGTGACGGTCGCGCAGGCGATGACCAACCAGAAACTGGTGCTGGAACAGATCACCTCGCTCAATTCGACCACCGCCAATATTATCGATTCAACCAGCACGCTGCTGCGCGAACAGACCGGCCAGATCCATGAACAGGCCGCCGCCAGCACCATCCCGCTCGAAACGCTGCAACGCGCGTTCCAGAACATCTATGACACGATGGACGAAGTTGACGAGTTCAAGGTGCGCGCGCTCGACAGCATGAAGCAGACGGTGGGCGTGCTCTCCAGCGAGGTCGAAAAGTCGAAAGGCTATATCGCCCGTGCAGAAGGGCAGGCGCAGGCGCAATCAAAGGTGGCGAGCGAGCCTTCGCTGCTTGCGCTGGACAGCTGAGCCGGATCGGAGACGCACGCAGAATGGACACAGGCAGAATGGTCGACACCACCCAGCAATCCGAACGGATCGTCAGCGACGCCAGCCGCAGCCTGAAAATTCAGCGGTCCGGCGGGACCCATCGGCCTGGTCAACGCATGGGCAAAAGCATCGGCAAAGGTTCCGCACAAGAAAAAGCGCGAGTCTGGATGAACCGGGCGAAGTATTTTGCGGCTGCGGTGCTGGCGATCATGGCAACATCCTTTGTGTGGGGCCTCATCATCACCCCGCTGGGCTTTACGGGGCTGATGATGACCGTGCTTGCGGTCGTCGTCGCGGCATTTGTCTTCGCCAATTTCCCCAAGGTGAAAACGCCCAAGCGGGCTGAGTTGAAGCAGGGCACTCCTCAGGCCATGGTGGCCAATACCGAACTGTGGCTCGAAGCGCAGCGCCCTGCTCTGCCCGCCCCCGCCGTAAAGGTGGTGGAGCAGTTGGGCGTTCAACTCGATGCGCTGGGCCTCCAGCTGGAAACGGTCGATGCGGGCCACCCGGCGATCAACGATGTGCGCGAATTGGTGGGCGAATACATTCCCGAGACAATCGACAATTACCGCAAGATACCCGAGCATCTTCGGGCCGAGAAGCACACCGGTAAAAGCGCGGATGAACGCCTCACAGACAGCCTTGGCAGATTGTCGAGCGAAATTGACCGCGTAACCCGCCAGATGGCCGAAGGCGCGATGGATGATCTGGCGATCAAGGATCGTTACCTCCAATACCAGTATGGCGGGACCGACGCGCTCGGCGACAAGAGCGCGGATTGAAGCCGGCCGTGTTAATCAGTGCCATGTTGATCAAACCATGCGAGTAAAGCTGCCTCACTCACTGGAACGTGCCGAAGTCCGCCTCCGCCTTGAACAGCGCAAGGGCGAAATCATCGACTATTTCCCCGAAGGTATGGCCAGTCTCGAATCGAACTGGCGCGGCGATGATCACATGGACTTTGTGGTCGCGATTGCCGGGCAGAGAATCGGCGGATCAGTCGACATAGCGGATGACCATGTTGTCATTTCTGTGAAACTGCCTCTGATCCTGAGCTTTCTCAACGGCAAGATTGAGCGCTCTGTGCGCAAGGAAGGCACCCGCCTTCTCGCTTGATCAGGTGTCTGGTTCTTTAGTCAGAATGATCCAAAACTAGGTGGTTGCAACGGGTTGCGCCCGCATGTCCCGTTTGCAAAATTGGCTGTGATGTGTCATATAGATTGGACATAACGCACTGACCATAAGTTATGACAGTCAGTTGCCGTCTTGCAAAAGGACCGGACTGATCGACATATCCCCTCACAGCCAGCCCGATACAGACCGCTGCGACAATCTTCGCGAAAGCCTGCGCGGTGCCACCGCCAGCGCGCACGATTTGCTGGACGGGTCCATGCGGGCGGCGGCGGGATGGAAAGCGCGCGCCGACTACACCCGGTTTCTCGGCCTGCAATACGCCGCGCGTCGCCCCGTAGAGGCGTGGCTGTCGGTCAATGCGCCGCCCGCATTGTGCCCTCCCGCCCAATGCGATCTGATCGCTGCGGATCTGCTCGAACTTGGCGAAATACTGCCTGAAAGCGGACCGGCCTTTGCGTTGTATGCGGATCCCGCGAGCAAAACTCCGACCGATTGTGAAGTGCTCGGCGCGGCGTGGGTATTGGCGGGTTCCTCGCTCGGCAATCGCGCCATCCTCAAGGAAGTGCGACGCACCGCTAAGCAAAGCGGCGAGGAGGCATGGCCGGACAGTTTTCTGGGCGACGACGCGATGATGGATTTCTGGAAATCCCTGCGCCGCCGGATAGAACGGCCCGCTGATATCGACGAAGTTGCAGGCGCGAGCCAAGCCGCCGCAGCGGTGTTTGACCACTTCATCGCACTTGCAGCCGATGCCGCAGATGCCAGCGATAGTGCCCGCGATCCACCCCGCGGAGCCATAACGCCCGCATGAGCCGGCAGGAGACAACCCCGGGCCAGCCTCACCATGACCTGACTGAATGCGACCGCGAGGCGATCCATCAGATTGCGATGGTTCAGCCCTTTGGCGGACTGATTGCGGTCAATGGTGACTGGACTGTGGTTCATCACTCCATAAATTGCGCAAAGCTGCTGGCACTGAACGAAGCGTATCCGGCCGGATCACTCGAACCCGGTTCGCCGCTGGCCGATTGCTTTTCTCCGCGCGCGATGGACGCTTTGCACGCCTGTCTGAAGGATTCGCGCGGCGTCGATCCTGTGCACCGCCTGTTCGGACTGCGCCTCAGTCAGGCCGGGCCGTTGTTCGATTGCGCTGTCCATACGAGCGCTGACAAGATCGTGATCGAGTTCGAACCGCACGAAGAAGGCGAATATGCCAGCCATCTCGCTCTGGTCGGGCCGATAATCGCGCAGCTGGAACCGCTGCGCGATTTGCAGACATTGTGCGACACTGCGGCGACCCTTGTGCGCGAAGCGCTCGGCTATGACCGGGTGATGGTCTACAGATTTCATGCCGATGAAAGCGGCGAAGTGATCGCCGAGGACAGGCGCGAGGATCTGGAGCCATTTCTGGGCTTGCGATATCCGCGCGCTGATATTCCGCAACAGGCGCGCGAGCTGTTCATACGCAACAGATTTCGCGTCATCGCCGATACGAGCGCTGAGCCTGTGCCGATCAAACCGCGGATCGGGTTCGACAATGCCCCGCTTGACCTGTCGATGAGCATGCTGCGATCGCATTCCGAAATGCATATCCAATATATGCGTAATATGGGCGTGGGTGCCTCACTCGCGATTTCGATTGTCCGCCAGGGCAGACTGTGGGGTATGATTTCGTGCCACCATACTCAGCCGCGCCTACCGGCCTATTCGCTCAGAACCGTTGCCGAAATGCTGAGCCAGATGGTCTCGTTGATGCTGGACCGTATCCTGATTGAAAGGTCAGAGCATGTGCGCAGCAAGGGCCGCCAACTGCATGAACAATTGATGCAGCGGCTCGCTGGCGGAACGACACTGGATCGCAGTCTGACAATGCTGGATGAATTGCTGGACGAAGTGATCGAGCATGATGGCGTCTCGACCCTGATCGGAGGCGAATATTCCGCGCGGGGCAACGCTCCAAGCGAAGAAGAATTCATGGCGTTGGCCCCGGCCTTGGGCACCGCCCCTGTCAGCACACTGATCCAGACGGCCGCGCTGAAGGATGCCATCCCCGAAGCCGCCGCGTTTAAAGACCGGATCGCGGGCGCGTTGATCGTGCCGGTTTCGCGATCGCCGCGCGATTATCTCGCCCTTTGGCGGGGTCCACTGCGGCAGAAAGTTGTGTGGGCGGGCAACCCGGAGAAAGCCTTCGCCGCGCCGGATGAACGGCTCCAGCCGCGTGGCAGCTTTGCCGCCTGGGAAGAGGAAATCAGCGACCGCAGCGAGGAATGGAGCGTAGACGAATTGCAGATCGCCGAAGGCTTGCGGGTAACCCTGCTGGAAGTGATCCTGCGCATGACTGACGAAGCAGCGCGCGAACGCAGGCGATCGAAGGAAAAGCAGGACCTGCTGATTGCCGAGCTTAATCACCGCGTGCGCAATATCCTGAACCTCATCCGCAGCCTTGTCTCGCAATCACAGCATGATGCGATGGATGTCTCCAGCTTTGCCTCGATCATCGGCGGCCGAATTTCCTCACTGGCATCGGCGCATGACAATATCACGCGCGAAAACTGGGCCCCTGCTCCGCTTGCGCGCCTGTTTGAAACAGAGTTGGCCGCCTATCTGACCGGCAAGCAAGAGCGCTTTACCCTGACCGGAGATCAGGTTCTGGTCACGCCGGAAGGGTACACCGTGCTCGCGCTGGTCGTGCATGAAATGGTCACCAATGCCGCCAAATATGGCAGCCTGTGCGATCGCAAGGGATCTGTTTCTGTGCATATTTCCCGCAATGCTTTTGGCGATGTGACAATTGCATGGCGTGAGCAGGGAGGGCCGCCTGTAAAGCCGCCCAAACGGCGCGGATTTGGCTCTACCATTATCGAGCGATCAATCCCCTTCGAGCTCAAAGGAGAGGCGAACCTGCGATTCAAATTGCTGGGGCTGGAGGCCGATTTTCTTGTCCCGTCCAGTTACATCGTGGCCATGGACGAGCACGGGGCCAAAAACGGCGATACCGCTCTTTCCGGCGCATCGGGCAATGACAATGCAGACGCGCCAGCGGCCGAAAACGCGCCTAACAGCCGTCTCCCTGCCCATATGATCCTGGTCGAAGACAGCATGATCATCGCGCTCGATACCGAGGAGAACCTGAAACGGCTGGGCGTTGCTTCAATCGATGTGGCCGGCAGTGTTTCAGGCGCACTGGCTGCGATCGAAAAGCACTTACCGGATTTCGCCATTATCGATTTCAATCTCGGTCAGGAATCGAGCACTCCGGTGGCTGAGAAGCTGCGAGAACTTGGCGTGCCGTTTGTGCTGGCGACTGGCTATGCCGATCTGGGCGATCAAGGCGATCAACTTGGCGCGATGGCGACCTTGAACAAACCGTATGGACGCGATGAAATCGAAAATGCTCTGGAAGGGTATGCGGATATCGTCGCGGGACACGGTCCGGACGAAAAGGCAGGCGCCAATAACGGGCAAACGATCAGCGCGAACGGACCAGCAGAGTAACGCGCGCTTGGCCAAAATCGAGCGCGCGGATTGATGGCGCATACAGACATGATCCCGCACCGGCGTGACCACCATCGCCCATCCGCACTTCACCTGAAAGCGGCAGGACCAGCAAGGCTCCATCATAATGGGCGCGCGTCGACGCGTCGGGTTCGCCTTCAATACGGTCCAGCCTGAAATACGGCCCGTCGATCAGTGTGGCACCGCTCTGTGCCACGGTGCTGCGATGCCGGGCGCTATAAGGTCCGCCATCCGCCACAGCCATCGCCCGCTCAAGATGCAGTTCACGCGGTCGGCCATAATCATACAGCCGAAACGTCGTGTCGCTGTTCTGTTGAACCTCAACCAAAGCAAGGCCGGGGCCGATGGCATGGACAGTGCCCGCAGGCAGATAGAATACATCACCAGCCGCCACATCATGCCACGTCAACAATTGCTGGATTGATCCGTCGCGCGCGGCCGCCTCTATGCGTTCAGGCGCCAGCGTTTCATCAAAGCCAATCGCCAGTTTAGCGTCCGGCTCTGCATCCAGTACAAGCCAGCATTCTTCCTTGCCCGCTTCACCGGGCAACGCATTCGCGCCCGATGGGTGGACCTGAACCGAAAGCTTTTCACTGGTGAACAGATATTTGACGAGCAGATCATTCAATTCAGACGGCGGCTCAAACCATATCTCACCAATGCGGGTCTTGTCGGGCACTGAAAAGGGAGCAGGCAGAGTATCGCGCCCCCACACCTTTTCCACCATGCGGGTGGGCAGGATGCGCGCTGCGCTGTTCACGGGATTATGCGTCCCTGCGGCGCTCACTGCTTGCTCGCACCGGGCAATTTACCCACTCTTTGTGCGCCATCGCGCGTTGTTACCAAAACTTCATCGCCAGATATGACAATGCACACATTTTCAAGCCCGATTGCCGACACGCGCGGACCATCGCTCATCGCAAGGACATTGCGGCATTGATCCAGATCGGCGGAGCCGCGCACCACGTTTCCATCTGCATCAGCGCCGTCAACCCCACTCTGCGTCATCTCTTCTTGCAGCGCATCATGCAGGGCAGCCCAATTGCCGATGTCAGACCACCCCATATCCGCCGGAACCATGGCCGCGCGCCCGGTGTTTTCCATCACCGCATAATCGATGGAATCGCCTTCGATCTCGGCAAAAGCTGCGGCCTGCGGATGGAACCGCGCACCCTCCTGCCTGCCCGCCGCAACCGCGATGGCAATGGCCTGCGCCATGGCCGGACGATGGGTGTTAAGTTCGTTTAACAGCGCTCCGGCTCGGAACGCAAAAATGCCACCATTCCAACTGTATTCGCCGCTCTCCAGATAGGATTGCGCGGTCGCCAGATCAGGCTTCTCGACGAATTTTGCGATTTGATATCCACCCGCCAGCGGCTCACCCCGATGCAGATAGCCATAGCCTGTCTCGGGACGTTCTGGCGCGATGCCAAAGGATACCAGCCAGTCCTCACTCGCCAGACGGGCCGCAGACAGGGCGGCGGCGCGAAACGCGGCTTCGTTGGCGATGTGGTGGTCACTGGGACAGACCAGCATGATCGCATCCGACGGCAACAATGCCGCTGCCAAAGCAATGGCAGGCGCAGTATTGCGCCCCGTGGGCTCCACGACAAGACGATGATCGCCGCAATTATCCAGCCCGTTCAGCTGCTCTTCAATAATGTCACAATGCTGTGCGCCCGCCACGACCATGGGCGGCGCAAAGCGGTCATCCCCCGCTACCCGGTTCACAGCCTGCTCAAACAGCGTCGTTTCTCCGATAAGCGTCAGGAACGGCTTGGGCCTGGCTTTCAGGCTGACCGGCCACAGGCGGGTCCCGCTGCCGCCGCACAGAATGACAGGATAGATCGAAGGGGGGCTGCTCATACCGCGGCGGGGTATAGCAGGCGCGCTTGGCGATGCCAGTGCGATCTAGAACCACCGCTGTCGCCAGTAAAACGGCGCGGCAACCGGATTTCCATTGGCATCGCGCGCGGGACGAAAGCCCAGCCGGGTTTCGACCAGCTGGCAGGTGATACGGTCCGCCTCGGCATCGGGACTGGCGCGATAGACGGAGCAATTCCTAGCCCTCCCGTCCACACCCACAACCACCCGCACGATCACCTCGGTGCCGCGGCGCGCGCTGCGACCGCCGGGCGGAATGGGATAGTCGCGCGCATTGTTGATCGAGCCCGAAATATGCTCCGGCTTCGTCACTGCCACGCCGCCGCGTCCGCCGCCTGAATTACCGCTGCCGGTTCCCATACCCTGTCCGGCCGCTCCCGTCCCTTCGCCCTGATCGCGCGCACCGGACCGGCTCGCCACGCCGGTGGAGGAGGCCTGCGGGCGCGGTTCGGGCTTTGGAGGCTGCACGATTGCAGGCGGCGCGGTCACTGGCTCTGGCACTGCGTCCTTGCCCGGATCGCCCTGCGCGCCTTCATCAGGCTCAGGCTCGTTTTGTGGCGGGGGAGGAGCAGGCTCGGGCTGCGGCTGCGAGATATCGAACGCCGCCACCACTTCACGTTCTATCGACCGGGTCAAATCAGGCGCAAGCGCGAGGGCCAACCCATAAAGCACAACCACATGCAACACCGCGATCACCGCGATCACCGGCCAGCGTATTCGGCGCCTGTGCGCGGAATATGGCACGCCGGCCGCCACGCCTTTGACGACGGGACTGCCCCCCGGTCCGCCCGCGTGCTTTCCCGACTGGTTCTCGATCCCGCTCATGATTCTGCTCCATTTCGGATGAGATAGCCTCCGTTCGGCCTGCCCGCTCTCTATAACCGCGTGGAAGGATATTTCGATGGAGCGCGCTGTTTCAATTGCAGGCAAAAAGGCTGCTTACTTGGGGTTGGACCAGAAAACGGGCAATCATGGCAGTAAGATCGATCGAGAGGGCGCCATTGGCGCTCTGTTTGCGCCCGGCGGCCCATCCATCGCAATAGGCGCGATCGACCTGCGCAGCGTCCTGGGAGCAGCGATTGGTGCGGCGCTGTACTTTGCCCTTGCCTCTTTCAGCCTTGCCCTGTCCAGTTTTGACAGCATTCTGGCGACTGTCTGGTTGCCCAGCGCCGGTGCGGTCGCCTTTCTTCTATGCGCCCGCCTGCCCAACGAAGTGCCGTTCTTGATCGCCGCCTTTGTCGCCAGCTTTACAGCAAATCTTATCCACGGGAGCGGCGTCAACGTTTCCTTCGTCTTCTCCATCGCCAACTTCGCCAATGTGACGTGCGTGATCTGGTTGACCCGGCGAAGCAGCGGGCCAAGACCGGACATGTCGCATCTGCCAACGCTCGCCAGCTTTGTATTTGCGGGGGGCCTGATCGGGCCGCTTCTTTCTGCCTGTATTGCGGCCACCGCTATCGGCTGGCTGATATCGTCCGCCGGCGGCACTGCCAGCTGGATTGCGATCTGGAACGGGGCGAGCGCATGGTTCCTGACCGACAGTATGGGCATGGTGTTGATTGTCCCGATGGTCTTGCTGATTGCAAACCTGAAGGGCAGCTGGCGAGAACGCAACATCTCCAACCTTGTGGAGAGGGTCGCGCTCCTGGTCTTTAGTGTCGTATGCGTGATCATGGTGTTCAGCCAGAATGCCTTCCCGCTGTTATTCCTGATCACGCCGATTACGCTGGTTCACGCCTTTCGGCTGGGGAGCACGGGCACGGCGCTGCATGTCGCTCTGGTGGCATTGGTCGCGACGGCGATGACATGGTCGGGTCATGGGCCAATTGTTGCCGCAAGCGAGCTTAATTCGGTACGCTTGCTGCTGATACAGGCCTTTATCGCGGCCAATTTCCTGACCGGTCTGCCAGTCTCCGCGATCCTTGCAGGCCGCGAAAGGCTGACCGAAGAGCTGACAGCGGGACGTAGGGAGCTGTCGCTGTTGGCGGATAATATCACCGACGCCGTGCTACAATTGGATATGAAAGGCGTATGCACCTATGCCTCGCGCTCGGTGCGCGAAGTTCTGGGCCGCGAGCCGCATGAATTTGTCGGCACCCGGATCACCGAACGCGCGCATGAGGATGCGGCCGACCGCATTGCAGAAGTGCTGGACAAACTGCTTGGCGGGCAGTCGGAAAAGGAGCGGCTGACCTATCGCCGGTTTCGGGATGATGCCGACGGAATGCCGGTCTTTATCGAGGCGGATTGCGCCATCGCGTTGAATCCGCTGAGTGGCGAGCGAGAGGGCATCGTTGTATCCGCGCGCGACGTCACGGAGCGGGTGGAACTCGAACTGTTGCTGACCCGGGCGCGGCGTCACGCGGAAAATGCGGCCAACGCAAAGTCGGAATTCCTCGCCAATATGAGCCACGAAATCCGCACTCCCATGAATGGTGTGCTCGGCTTTGCAGAGCTGATTTTGCAAGGGGAGCTGGATTCAGAACAGCGGCGGCATGCCGAGATGATCGTGCAGTCCGGGCGCTCCATGATGCTGTTGCTGAATGACGTGCTGGACCTGTCAAAGATCGAAGCGGGCCAGATCAACATCGATACCAGTCCGATTGATCTGCACGCCACGCTGGAGGAGTGCGTCGCGCTGCATCGTCTGACTGCCGAGAAAAAAGGGCTGCATATCCGGCTAACGCAGGACGCCCCATCGGTTGGCACCGAACCGGCGGCGCATCGCCAGATGGAGCCGCTGCCCGATGTGGTCACTGATGGATTGCGCCTGCGTCAAATCGTGCTCAACCTTGTCGGCAATGCGATCAAGTTCACGCACAGTGGCACCGTCCATGTCGCATACAGTGTCTGCGATAACGAGATTAGCGTGCGGATCAGAGACACCGGCATCGGCATAAACGCCGCGCGGATGGATACGATTTTCAGCCCCTTCACCCAGGGTGAAAACAACACAGCGCGCCGATATGGCGGGACAGGGCTGGGGCTTTCCATCAGCCGCCAACTCGCCAGCCTGCTGGGCGGGGTGATCGACGTGCAAAGCGAGCCGGGCGTCGGCTCTACCTTCACGCTGACGTTGCCGACCAGGCTGATCCCGGCAGCGGAAACCAAGACGGAAACCAAGGCGATTGAGCCCGCATCGGCCGTGCCCGAAAACCTGCCGCAATCTTCTCGTATCCTGTTGGTGGAAGATCATGACGTAAATCGGCTCTTGGTCACGGAGATGCTGAAACGGTGCGGGCAGAGCGTCGCGATTGCGCATGATGGCAATGAAGCCATTTCCATGGTTATGGACAGCATGAGGCGCGGGTACCAATTTGATCTGGTGCTGATGGACGTGCAGATGCCGCAATGCGATGGCTATGCGGCCACCCGCGCAATCCGGGATGAGGGGATCGGGCCGGATATTCTTCCGATCATAGCGCTCACGGCAAATGCGTTCTCCGAAGATGTTACCGCAGCACGAAAAGCCGGAATGCAA
>JGI12109J20283_10278292_pt1 | contig 23540 bp, 20 predicted proteins | sample ElkSlonscriptome_12_FD_20283 | JGI IMG/M metagenome (IMG submission 20283)
GTCGCGGCGCTGGTTCACTGATGGATCAGCCGGCCAGCTTCTCGTCCGGCAGAGCGTAGAGTAAATCGGCACCGCCCATTGCGCCCGCCTTCAGCCCAAGTGCCTCTGGCACGATGCGATCAAGGAAGAAGCGCACGGTTACCGGCTTGCTTTCGCTCAGCGCGGGAGCCTCACCCTCTGCCACGGCGCGCGCCTGCTTGAGAAGCTGCCATCCGGCAACTGCCACAGCGGCCATCGTGCAAAATGGCACACTTCCGGCCAAGCGGTCATCAAGGCTGGCTTCATCGCGCATCCAGCGCGCAATTCCGGCACATTCGCTTGCCAGATGGGCAAGCATGGCTTCATCGGCCGCATCGCTCGCAATGGCATCAAACAAAGCGATCATAGCCTCGCCGCCATCGAGGCCCAGCTTGCGGGTTACCAAATCGGCGGCCTGAATGCCGTTCGTGCCCTCGTAAATGGGAGCGATACGTGCATCGCGCCAATGCTGCGCTGCGCCGGTTTCTTCAACAAAACCCATCCCGCCATGGATCTGAATCCCGATACCTGACACTTCGACGCCGATATCTGTGCCCCACGCCTTGAGCAGCGGGACAAGGATTTCCGCCCGCATGACTGCATCGCTTTCACCGATTGTCCCCCGGTCTACCTGTCCAGCGCAATAATACAGCAGAGCGCGCGCGCCTTCGGTAAGCGCTTTCATGCGCAGGATCATCCGGCGCACATCGGGGTGTTGCGCGATTGCAACCGGCGTCTTGTCCGGCGCTCCCGCACGGGCTGATTGCACCCGGTCCAGTGCATAGGCCACCGCCTGCTGCGTCGCGCGCTCTCCGATCTGCACGCCCTGATTGCCGACATTGATGCGCGCATTGTTCATCATCGTGAACATCGCTGCGAGGCCGCGATTTTCCGCGCCAACCAATTCACCAATACATTCGCCATTGTCCCCGTAGGACATAACGCAGGTAGGCGATGCGTTAATGCCCAGCTTGTGCTCAAGGCTTACGCACCGCAGATCGTTTTTCGGGCCGAGCGAGCCATCATCATTGACGTGGTATTTGGGCACAAGGAATAGCGAGATCCCGCGTGATCCTTCAGGTGCGCCGGGGAGCCGGGCGAGAACGAGGTGGATGATGTTTTCCGCCAATTCGTGTTCACCCCAGGTGATGTAGATTTTCTGACCGGTGATACGGTATTTGCCGGCATGAGGACCATCCTCAATCAATTCGGCGGTCGAGCGCAGCGCGCCGACATCCGAACCCGCAGCAGGCTCCGTGAGGTTCATCGTGCCAGACCATTTGCCGCTCACCAGATTAGGCAGATACATGGCCTGCTGATCTTTGCTGCCGTGGTGTTCGAGCGCCTCAATCGCGCCAACCGAGAGCATCGGTAGCAGCGAGAACGCCATATTGGCTGCGCCCAAATTCTCCAGAACATTGCACGCCAGGGTGAAAGGCAGCCCCTGACCGCCAAAATCGCTGGGCGAGGCAATCGCGTTCCAACCTTGCTCGACATAACCCTGATAGGCACCTTCAAAACCATCAGGCAGGCGCACCACCCCGTTTTCGAGTTTGGCCCCTTCGAGATCACCAACCCTGTTGAGCGGGGCGAATTCGCCAGCGGCAAATTGACCCACGCCTTCCACGATAGCTTCGACCAGATCGGCCTCGGCATGGGCGAAGCGTTCGGCTCGGGCAATATCCTTGATGCCTGCATTCACGGCGATGGCCAGCAATTGGTCCTGTGTGGGGGGCGTGTAAGCGTTCACTGGTTTCGATCCCTTGCGAAATATTGTGCTGAAAATTCGCGCCCTTTGAGGCGCGGCGCCCTTGGCGCGGGGTCTGCTTCAATATAGCGCTTCCTTGATGAGCGGCAAGGATCGAACCGAAGTGGTGCTGGCGGATGCCGCGGGGATCACCCGCGCGGCAAAGCTGCTGGCGGATGGAGGCCTTGTCGCTGTGCCGACAGAGACGGTCTACGGCCTTGCCGCCCGCGCCGACAGCGCCAAGGCGGTGGCGCGGATTTACGCGGCGAAGGGGCGTCCTGACTTCAATCCGCTCATTGTGCATGTGCGTGACGCCGATCATGCATCGCTTTATGCCGAATGGCTGCCTGACGCTGAGCTCGCGGCCATGTCGCACTGGCCTGGCCCGTTGACGCTGGTGTTACCACGTAAGCCGGACGCAGACCTTGCCCAGGCAGTGACGGCAGGACTGCCGACAATCGCCGTGCGCGCCCCAGCGCATCCGGTGATGCAGGCTTTGCTGAACGCGGTCGACTTTCCCCTTGCGGCCCCTTCGGCCAACCGCTCTGGCTTTATCAGTCCCACCTGTGCGCAGCATGTTCTGGCATCGCTCGACACACAGATCGATCTTGTGCTTGATGCAGGGCCGACAAGCGCGGGGGTGGAATCTACGATCCTTGCAATAGGCCGCGATGGCGCATGGCGCGAACTGCGCCCCGGGCCCGTGGATAGCGACGCGCTGCACCGTCATTATTTCGATCATGGCATGAACAAGCGGCAAATCCCGCCAACATCTGAAAACGCAATCGAAGCACCAGGACAGCTTGCAAGCCATTACGCTCCGGGAAAGCCAGTGCGTCTCGGCGTCACGACACCGGATGCAGACGAGTTTTACATCGGCTTTTCAGAAAATGCAGCGGATTGCACTTTGTCCGCAATCGGCAATCTTAAAGAGGCAGCGGCACGGCTTTATGATTGCCTGCACCAAGCTGCCCGGTCTTCAAAGCCGCGCATTGCAATTGCCCCCATCCCGATGACGGGCATTGGCCGGGCGATCAACGATCGGCTGGCGCGCGCGGCAGCACCTGACGATGGACAGCAATCCTAGCGATCAGGTTCAGCCGGAATCGTGGGAAGCAGAGCCTCGATTTCGGCATAGGTTTCCCTTGCGTCCTCGCATGACTGCGCATCGCCATCGCTGCATTTCTCGCGCTGCTTATTGTACTGACGCTCGAGCTTGCCGAGCTTTTCCTCGCGTTTGCGGATTTCGCGCCCGCGATTGCGATCCGCTTCGGACTGGCTGGTGGTTGCCCAATCGGCGGTTTTGCTCGCAACCTTGACCGGCGCTGTGACGACAGTGCCGACCGCACGCGCCACGCATCCTGAAAGACCAAGGCCGGCCAGACAAAAAGCAGCGACAAGAACGGCTTTGCGATCCATGCGCACCGTTCTTGCGAATCGCCTGTGACCTGACAAGCGAAACCTGGCCACAAACGGATTATTCGGTTGTGGCTGCCTCTTCGGTATCAACAGCTTTGGCAGCCCGCGTCGCCGGTGTGCAGGTGACTTTCCCCGATCCCACGGCGCTGGTTTTGCACGTGGCACTTCCGGTGACGGTGACATTACCCGATCCCAAGATCGAGGAGTCCACCGTGCCGTCAGAGGCGAACCTGATGTCACCCGAGCCTGCAATGGAAATGTCGACATCGTCTGCCGTCACTTCGGCAAATTCGATATCACCTGATCCGGCAATGCTTATTTCCAGCGATCGAACATTTCCGCTTCCCGAGACTGTGCCCGACCCGGCTGAACTGATCGCCAGTTCGTCCGATGCGAGCGAGCCAATGGTGACTTTGCCCGATCCCGCCATGGAAATTTCAGCCTTATCCGCCAGCGTTTCGGCGTTCAGGTCACCGCTGCCTGCCAGCGAAACTTCGCTGGGCGCAGGCATGGTGACGCGAACAGTCGCTCGCGTGTTTGTACCCATCAGATCTCCGTCGCGACCAATCGCAAGGCTATCGCCTTCAAGCCGAAAGAGGATCTTTTCCTGTGCCTCGCTATCGCCTTCGATCTGGATATCGAGCGTTTCCCCAACTGTGAGCACGATGTTATCCGGCCCGACCAATGCAATCTCGTCGGGCGCAGCGCCGCTTGTGTCCAGCTCATCAAGCGGGACGCCGGAGAAATCCGTGGTGAAGTTGATGCAGCCTGCAAGGCAAAGGCTGGAGGCCATTAGAGTGCCGGCAGCGACCAGCTTGCGAGCGGGCTTTGGGATCTGTGCAATCATTCTGGAGTTCCTCATCGTGCGCGAATTAGGCGTATTGTCTGAATAATACACCTTGGGATGTAGCGCAAGACGCCACATGATCGAGCAACGCTGCCGATGTGCTGACAATAATTAGCAGGGCATTTCGGGGCAACCCAAACAAAAAGGGCCGCCCACACGGGGGCAGCCCTTCGATGCATTGCCGTTCCGGCCAGCGTCAGCTTTCCTCGGTGTCCTCGTAATATTGCGGCGCATGTTCGCGCAGCACATCGAGGATCTTCGTCAACGCCGTTGGCTCGTCGGTTTCTTCCATCGCGGCCAGTTCGCGCGCGAGGCGGCTGGAGGCGGCCTCGAAGATCTGGCGCTCCGAATAGCTTTGTTCAGGCTGGTCTTCGGGGCGGAACAGGTCACGCGTGACTTCGGCGATCGAGACAAGATCACCGGAATTGATCTTCGCTTCATATTCCTGGGCCCGGCGCGACCACATCGTGCGCTTCACCTTGGGCTTGCCCTTCAGCGTTTCCATCGCCTCCTTCAGTGTCTTGTCAGAAGACAGTTTGCGCATGCCGATTGATTCGACCTTGTTCACGGGCACGCGCAGCGTCATGCGCTCTTTCTCAAAACGCAGCACATACAGCTCAAGCTGCATACCTGCGATTTCCTCGTTCTGGATTTCGGTAACCCGGCCAACGCCGTGCTTGGGATAAACCACGTAATCGCCCACGGTGAAGGCAGTAGCGCTCGAAGCCATTCGCATTCCTTTCTTTCTCAACTCACCTTCAATTTCAACAACTTAGGGTGAAATCCACACTGCCCTCAAAGAGCCTTCAGCCAATGCTGGAGTGTGCGTCACAGATGCCGGTTCCAGCGACCTGTTCCTGCAAGAGCAGGTTCAGTGACGCTGGTTCGATACCCGTCGCCATTATTGCTGTTGGTGAGTGACCTTCCTGATATTTCATGCCTCGCGCCAATCACTGTAGCGCGGTGGCCACATTATATAACACGACCGCAACAAAATTGCGAGTCGCTTGTGTTGCGGTGCAAAATAAGGGCGCATGTCTACTGGCTATATGTAAGGCCGAGGTGTGGGGCCGGGCATATCGGTGGCCACGGCGACGCCGCGCCTAGCGCTGTGCGTTAATCGCCTTCTCCAGGCTCTGCGCTGAAGTATTTCTCGAACTTGCCTTGCTCACCCTTGTGTTCATCGGCGTCAGCGGGCGGTTCCTTCTGGCTCGTAATATTGGGCCATTCAGCGGAATATTTGGTGTTGAGTTCAAGCCATTTTTCCAGCCCGTCTTCCGTATCGGGCAGGATTGCCTCAGCGGGGCATTCCGGCTCGCAAACACCGCAATCAATACATTCGCTGGGATTGATGACCAGCATGTTTTCGCCCTCGTAGAAACAATCGACAGGGCAAACTTCCACACAGTCAGTGTACTTGCATTTGATGCAGTCATCGGTGACGACGTAGGTCATTAGGCGGCTTTCATTCGATTCACAGTAATGGGTGCTTTGACATGGGCTGCTATGGGAATTTGCACTGTCCAGTCAAGTTAACACTCGCCCTGAAACAACGATCCCGCAAGTGCTCAAACCGCATCACCTTGCTGCATCAGCGCATCATTCGCGGCCAAGTTCGCGATAGAAGGAGGGTGCCAATGCTGCAGATGCGCGCTTTTGCGGTAAAGAGATGACTTCAATCACGCGCACACCGCTTCCCACCGCCACAGTCAGCACGTCGCCGGCGCTCACGTGCTCGCTGACGCGCAGCACATGCCTGCGATTAAGCCGCAAGGCGCGGCCTTCGATCATGGAGCGGGCCGCAGAGCGGGTGCGGGCAAAGCGCAGATAAACCAGCAGGCGGTCTATCCGCAGGCCCGTATCGCCAGTTTCACCTATTTCGCTCACCGGGCTTCTCTCGCCAGACTTATCTCATGGCTCCTTGCTCATTTGCGCAACAAATCCGCCAGTGCATCAAAAGCGCCGCCACCGCGCGCGGGTTCGGTGTCACCGCGCGGTGCGCGGTCCTTTCTGGGACGCTTCGCGGAATTTTTGCCGCTGCCATCCGGGTTTTTGCCTGCCTTGCGCGGCGCGGCAGAGCCATCTTGCCGGGCACTGCGTGATTGCTGGCCTTTACCGGATTTGCGGCCGCGCGGGGCAGAACGGCTTGGCGCCCGCGCCGCATCGTGTGCCCGGCGCGGGCGCCACGTCCACATATCGGGTGCGGGCGGACCATGCGTCCCTTCCGCCAGCGCAGGTGCGCGGTGCAGACGAAAGCCAGCGCTGCCCAAAAGCCTGCGGGCATTGTCTGCCTCAAGCCCGATTGAAACCGCAAGCGCAAGATCAAGATGGAAACGCACATTGCGCGGCGCACGCTGTTTGCCGCCATCAGCCTGCCCCGTTTGCGCCGCTTCGCCTGCTTTCGATCGCGCCTCGAAGGCTGCGCGCAAAATCTTCTCTGCAAGGTCAACGCGGATGGTCTGGCCGCCAGCGGGCCTGTAGCCTGCGGGCAGGCGCTTTGCCTCTGCCAGAACCGGCAGCATCGCCGGCTCAAGCGGACGCGTTTCGAGGCCTAGCGCGTGCAGCAAGCGGCGCGGTGCGGGCTTCAAAAGCGCGGGCGCAAAGATATCAAGGGCGCCGAATGTCACCCCGAGCCTGCGCAAAAAGGGTCGCATTTCCTTGGGCAGATGCTCCAGTCCGGCTTTTTCCCGGCTGATGACGCCGCGCGCATCAATCAGCGTGATCAGCAGCGCTCTTGCCTGACTGCCCGCTTCCGGATCGCGCGCCGCCTCGGCCAGCTTGCGCAGCGGCGCCAGTGGCTCCAGCCGGGCGGCAAGCCAGCTCGCAAGCCCGGCTTCAAGCTGGGATCGCGCCGCTTCGGGAAGCATCGAAATCTCGCGCACTAATGCGAGCCGAGGTGCGCCGAAATCATCCGGCATCGCGATCTCGGCAATCGCCTTTCCGTTCCAGCGAACCGCGCCATCGGCAATTTCAAGTTCGCTCAGACCCTGGCCAAGCAACCACTCGGCCCGCTGAACCAGAAGGCCCGGCAGCGCTTTCTCTCCTGCCGCAAGCAACATCTTGCGATCCGCAGCCGTTGCATCGGGATCGACTGCGAAGCGAAACCCGTCAAGCCGGCCGATCAGCTCGCCTTCCACCGTCAACCGGCCATCAGGCTCAAGCGTAACCGGCAATGCTTCGGCATCCTGCCCCAGCGATTTCATCAATATGGTCGTCCTTCGGTTCACGAATCGTTCGGTTAGTCGCGCATGCAGCGCATCGGATAGCCGCGCTTCCACCGCGCGTGCACGGGCTGCCATTTCGTCCCGCGCCAGCACCCAGTCTGGCCGTTGGCAGATATAGGCCCACGAACGAATCGCGGCGATCCGCCCTTGCAGCGTGTCGATATCGCCGCCCGTTCGGTCAAGCTCGGCGATGCGGGCCGCGACGAAATCCGCGCCCAGATAGCCTTCCTGCAAGTCCTGCCACAGCCGCGCGACGAAGCGGGCGTGCGGATCAATCCCCACCTGCCGAAAATCGGGCAGGCAGCACGCCTCCCAGAACCGCCGCACAGCGCCCGGCGTGCGAATGGTGTCTGCCAGCGGTTCGCTTGCAAGCCGTTTGATCACCGCCAGATCAATCGCCTGGGGCGCTGCGGTGAGCATATCTTCGTGCGGCCGCGCTTCAAGATCGCCGATCAGCACCGACAGAGTGTCAAACCGCGGCTCTGCCTCGCGCCAATACAGTTTTGTGAGCGGGGCGAAGGTGTGCTCCTCGATGGCGAAGATCTCTTCCTCGCTAAATTCCACCGGGGCACCTGATCGGCTGCCGCCGCCTGTGAGCGTTCCGAAACTGCCATCGCGCTGGTGACGCCCGGCACGCCCGGCGATCTGAGCCATCTCGGACGGGGAGAGGCGGCGTTTGCGCTTGCCGTCAAATTTCGTAAGCGCTGCAAAGCCGACATGGTTGAGATCAAGGTTGAGCCCCATGCCAATGGCATCGGTGGCGACAATGTAATCCACCTCGCCGTTCTGAAACAATTCGACCTGTTTGTTGCGCGTTTCCGGCGAAAGCGCGCCCATCACCACAGCCGCCCCGCCGCGAAACCGCCGCAGCGCTTCGGCCATGGCGTAAACCTGCTCAACCGAGAACGCGACGATGGCGCTGCGCGGAGGAAGCCGCGACAATTTGGTGCTGCCCGAATGCGTCAAAGTCGAAAAACGCGGGCGCTCCACCATTTCCGCTTTCGGGATCAGCGCTTCGACGATCGGCTTAAGCGTGGCCGAACCAAGGATCATCGTTTCTTCGCGGCCCCGGGCATTGAGCAGGCGATCGGTGAAGATATGCCCCCGCTCCGGGTCGGCTCCGATCTGTGCTTCATCAATTGCGACAAATGCATGCCCGCCACCAAGCCGGTCCATCGCCTCTGCCGTGCAGCAGAAATAGCGCGCCTGCGGCGGCTCAATCCGCTCCTCACCGGTGATCAGCGCAACCTGTGCATCCCCCTTGATCGCGCGGACCCTGTCATACACTTCACGGGCCAGAAGCCGCAGCGGAAAGCCCATCATCCCTGATGAATGCGCGCACATTCGCTCAATCGCGAGATGCGTCTTGCCGGTATTGGTCGGCCCCAGCACAGCGCGCACCTGGCCTGACCCACCAGAGAAAGGCGCGGTGCGGGGAGATGGATTGTCAGGAATAGAAGAGGTCACGCGGGAAACAGTGTCAGGCTTGTCCAATCGGAGCAACAGCGCTTCGCAAGCCCATTGCCAGATCCTAGGGAAACCCCTTATCGCAGGCATGAGTCAACTGGTCGATCCTTAAGTGCGTCTTAACTATAAAGCGGCAAGGGTTTGGGCCAAAGTCTTGAGAGTGTGCGGGCCCGATGCGGACCGCTTGCAAAAGCAGTGAGTGAAGTGAACCACATCAGCGATATCATGGGCGGCGAACCGGAGGGCGACAAGCCTGACGGCGCAGCGCGCACCAGCGGCGATGCCCCACTGGCGTCAGTCCCGGCGCTCTATGTGCAGCCCGATACTGTCTCAGGCTATTTACGCAAATCCCACGCTGCTGCCCCGCCGCGTGGCGCTGACAAGGTGCGGCGGCAGGTGATCGCGCGGGTTCGCCATTGGGGTGATCGCTACGATGAATGGAAGCTGCGCTTTAGCTCGCGCCTTGAGCGATGGGATCTGGCGCCCGATCTGGCGGAGAATATCGGCAGTTTGCGCTGGTTTCGCGGGCTTTTGACGCTGCTGGGCCTCGGCGCGCTTGCCTTGATGTTCTGGCCCAACCTCACCCCGCTCGAAGCGCGCGCGGCCATGCCGTTTGACGGGCCGGTCATCAACGAATTTCGCAGCCAGACGATAACGCCGCTCGGACTTGGCGCCGATGTTGGCCGCCGGATGGCGCCGACCGAGGCGGTGATTCCACTGGAAGGCGCGCCAGAGCGCCCGCGGATCGAACTGGTTTCAACGCTTGCGGCGGGAGACAGCTTTGACAGCATGCTGCGCCGGGCCGGCGCATCGTCGGCAGATATCAATCGGGTAAGCGAGCTGATCGGCAGCGCGGTGCCTGTCGGCGAGATCAATCCGGGCACCCGGTTCGATATCGTTCTGGGCCGCCGCAGTGAGGACAGCGCTTCTCGTCCGCTAGACGCTTTGCGGTTTCGCGCGCGTTTTGATCTTGAGCTTAAGATTGATCGCGCCGAGCGTGACGAATTGGGCAATCCCCTTGGCCCGCTTGCGCTAGTGCGCAATTTTATCCGGGTGGACGAAACCCCGCTGCGACTGCGCGGGCGGGTGGGAAGCAGCCTCTATCGCTCGATGCGTGCTGCCGGTGTTCCTGCCAGCGCGGTGCAGGATTATCTGCGCACGCTTGATGCGCAAATGGACTTGAACCGCGAAGTGCGCTCGTCTGACGAGTTCGACATCATCCTCGCCTATCGCCGTGCGGCAACCGGCGAGCGGCAGGCGGGCAAGCTGCTTTATGCAGGGATTGATCGCGGCGGAGAGCCCGAGGTGCAATTGATGCGCTGGGGCGATGAGGGGCGTTTTTACGAAGCATCGGGCGTGGGCGAGCAACGCAGCGGCCTTGCCCGGCCTGTTCCGGGCGCGATCTCGTCAGGCTTCGGGATGCGGCGCCACCCCATTCTGGGTTATCGCCGGATGCATTCCGGGCTTGATTTTCGCGCGCGCAGAGGCACGCCGATCGTTGCCGTTACCGATGGCCGCGTGGTGTCCGCTGGCCGCGCCGGCGGCTGCGGCATTGCCGTCAAGATCCAGCATGCCGGCAATCTTGCCACGCGCTATTGCCACATGAGCCGCAAAGCTGTGCGGCGCGGCGCCAGGGTGCGGCGCGGGCAAGTGATCGGCTATGTCGGCTCCACCGGCCTGTCGACAGGGCCGCATCTGCATTACGAAATGTATCGCGGCGGCTTGGCGATCAACCCGGCGAGTGTTCAATACGTGACCAAAGCTATCCTTGCTGGCAGCGAATTGGTCGATTTCAAGAAACAGCTGATCGATCTCAAACAGATCGAAGTGGGCGCAGCTCTGGCCGATCTCGAGACCGAGCCGACCGAAGTGATCGAACCCAAGCGCGAGATTGAGAAGATCATGGACTCCCCCCAACAGCGCTAGAGCGTTGCCAGCCGCGAGGCTTTGCGGCACAGCATTGCGCCATGATTGCACGTTATCCCAACACTCGCCTGCGCCGCACCCGAGCCAGCGGCTGGAGCCGCGCGCTTCACCGCGAAACGCAGCTTTCGCCGGCCGATCTGATCTGGCCGCTTTTCATCACCGAAGGCAGCGGAGTGGAAGAACCGGTCGCCAGCCTGCCCGGCGTTTCGCGCTGGTCGATAGACGGGATCGTGGCCCGCGCGAAGGAAGCGGTGTCACTCGGCGTACCGGTGGTGGCGCTGTTTCCCAACACGCAAAGCGATAAACGCTCGGATGACGGAGCAGAAGCGCTCAACCCGGACAATCTGATGTGCCGCGCAATTCGGGCGATCAAGGATGCGTGCGGCACGGATATCGGCGTGCTTACCGATGTCGCGCTCGATCCCTACACCGCCCACGGGCAGGACGGGCTGCTAGATGAACGCGGCTATGTCACGAATGATGATACCGTGGCTGTGCTTGTCGATCAGGCGATTAACCAGGCCGAGGCGGGCGCGGATATCATCGCGCCCTCTGACATGATGGATGGCCGCATCGGCGCCATTCGCATGGCGCTCGAAATGGGCAATCATCACAATGTCCAGATCATGAGCTACGCGGCCAAATATGCGAGCGCGTTTTACGGGCCGTTTCGCGATGCGGTGGGTTCGGGCGGCCTGCTGAAGGGCGACAAGAAAAGCTACCAGATGGACCCGGCCAATTCCGATGAAGCGCTGCGCGAAGTGGAGCTTGATATTGCAGAAGGGGCAGACAGCGTGATGGTAAAGCCCGGGCTTGCCTATCTTGATATCATCTACCGGGTGCGCCGCGAATTCGGTGTGCCGGTCTTCGCCTATCAGGTGAGCGGGGAATACGCGATGCTCGAAGCCGCCTCGGCAGCAGGAGCGGGGGACCGCGATGCGCTGCTGATGGAAAAGCTGCTCGCCTTCAAGCGGGCTGGTACTAGCGGCATCCTGACCTATCACGCGCCCATCGCCGCACGCATACTCAATGGGTGATTTCCGGCTCGAGACCGAGCGGCTTACCTTGCGCGACTGGCAGGACGCTGACTGGGAGCCGTTCTTCGCCGCCACCAACACGCCCGCCGTCATGCGCTGGCTGGGCGGCGTGATGGACGCAGACAAAATGGCCGGCGCGCGCGAGCGGCTGGAGCGCTATCAGCAAACAGACGGCCACACCTTCTGGGCTGTGGAGCGGCGCGAGGACGCCGCAATCTTAGGCTTTTGCGGGCTGAAACGCTGCAATTCGCCCGGCGGCCCTGCTGGCGAATTTGAAATCGGCTGGCGTCTGGCTGAAGAGGCCTGGGGCAAGGGCTACGCGAAGGAAGCAGCACAGGCCTCGCTTAAAGCCGGGTTCGAACAGTTCGGCGCTCCGCAGATCATCGCTCTCACCGTTCAGAACAACACGGCGAGCTGGGGACTGATGCAGCGGCTTGGGATGACGCGCCGCACAGACCTCGATTTCGAGGAAGCCGGGTTTGATCCCGATGATCCGCACGTTATCGTCTACTCGATAAGCCGCAAGCAATGGGAGCAATCGAATAGATGAAAGATCTTCAATCACGTTTTCCAGGCGTCAATATCATACCCATCCACGGCAAGACGCCGCGCATCCACGATAGCGCCTTTGTCGCGCCCGGCTGCTCGATCATCGGCGATGTCGAGATCGGTGCGGGCTCTTCGATCTGGTATAATTGCGTTCTGCGCGCGGATGTCTCGCATATCCGCATTGGTGAGCGCACCAATGTGCAGGATGGTAGCGTGCTGCATTGCGATGGGCCTTCGCCGCAGGATCCTGAGGGATGCCCGCTCATCATTGGAGATGATGTGCTGATCGGCCATATGGCGATGGTTCACGGCTGCACGATCCATGATCGCGGCTTTGTCGGCCTTGGCGCGATTGCGATGAACAAAGCGGTTATTGCCTCAGATGCGATGCTGGGCGCGGGCGCGATGCTGACCGAGCGCAAGGTGATGGGCGAACGCGAGCTGTGGACCGGCCGCCCTGCCAAGCTATCGCGCGAATTGCCCGATATCGCGATTGCGGGCATGAAGATGGGCGTGGCGCATTACGCCGAAAACGCGAAACACCACGCCGAAGCGGTGGCAGCGAGCCTGAGCGACTGAGGCTGCTGCAAAAGACCGGCGCGAGCATCCCCGTCAATTGGCAGGCCCGCGGATATACGCGAACATATGCGGCACGAAATCGGCCTTGCCCACATCCAGACCTTCCTTGCGCAGGATCGCGTAAGCCATCGAGACATGGAAGTAGAATTGCGGGACAGACCAGTCACGCACATAGCTGATCGTAGTCATATCGAACGCCATGCCGTTGGGAATTTTCAGCTCGAGGGCGGCATCATCGGCTGCAAGTTCGAGCTTTTCCCATTCATCAAGCTGTTCCAGCGTAGACCCTATGCGCACGATGGCGTCATCGATTGTCGCCGGATCATCTTCGGTCGATACGAATGCGATGCCTGCCACCTGCTCGATCGCCTCGCCCACCATATTGCACAAAAAACGCACCTGCGTGGACAGCGGGTGCATGTCCTCCGTAAGCTGCGCCGAAAGCAGCGCATCGCCGCGATCATCGGCAGCGGCCTTGGCCAGCAAGCCCTTGAGTGTGCCGAGCATGTGGCGGTGAGTGGGGACAAGCAGGTCTTTGGTGTTCATTTCATCTCTCCCGGACGCGTGTGTGCGTCAGCCATAAAGGCCAGCTTGCTCATGGCAAGCCGGGTGCACCCGCTTCGCCAGCCGCGCCCGATGCATTTACCGCAGGGCGCTGACCTGTTCGTCAAAATCACCCTGTGGATCGATGATCCGCCATTCGCCCGGATGCCGTGTATCGACCACCACCACGCCAGCCTTGGGGCAGATATCGAGGCAGGACACCTCGATCACGCCCACAGGGCTCTTGCGTGATTTTCCGGCGCCAAGTTCGCGTCTGAGCGCGGCTGCCAGGCGCTTTCTATCAGGACCGAAAGCGCGGCCCCGCTTTGCCTGCTTCTTCGAGCATTTCTTGCACACCAGAATAGCATGCGACCAGTTGGAACGGACTTGTGTTTTCATAAGCTTCAATCTGTAACAAGCGCCTGCAAGGCTTCGATCCGGTCCGCTTCGTGCACCGGCTTGTCCCAGCGGATGCGGTGAATGCGCGGAAAACGCATGGCGAGGCCTGACTTGTGGCGTTTTGATGTGTGGACGCTGTCAAACGCCACTTCGAATACGAGCGTGCGCTCCACCTCGCGCACCGGGCCAAAGCGGTTGAGCGTGGTCTGCCGCACCAGCTTGTCGAGCTTTTTGAGTTCGGCATCGGTGAAGCCTGAATAGGCCTTGCCCACGGGCAGCAATTCGGCGCCTGCATCAGGGTCGCCATCCCAGCAGCCAAAGGTGTAATCGCTGTAGAAGCTGGATCGTTTTCCAGAACCGCGCTGGGCATACATCAGCACGCAATCGATCAGTAGCGGATCGCGCTTCCATTTGTACCACAGGCCAACCTTGCGGCCCGGAATATACGCGCTGTCACGACGCTTGAGCATCAGGCCTTCGATGGCGTCATCGCGTGTGCCTTCGCGAATTTCGGCGAGATGCGAAAAATCGCGCGCCTCAACCAGTGTCGAGATATCGAAATGGCTTTCCGGCAGGCGTTTCATCAGCGCTTCCAGCCGGACGCGGCGCACCGTCCATGGCAATTCGCGCAAGTCCTCCCCTTCAAGGATCAGTGCATCGTAAAGCCGCACAAAAGCCGGCGCTTGCGCCAGCATGGCCTTGCTCACTTTCTTGCGCCCCAGCCGCTGTTGCAGCGCGTTAAAGCTGGCCGCGCCCCCCTGTGCGGCATTGCCCTGTGCCGCGCTTCCCGCTGCTCCGCCCTGTGCCTCGCCGCGCACCAGTAATTCGCCGTCCAGCACTCCATCCAAAGGAAGGACATCGAGCAATTCGGGAAAAGTCGCCGAAATATCGTCGCCCGATCGCGAATACAGCCGCGTTTGCGGGGTGCTGTCTTTGTCGGTGACGCGCACGAGCTGGATGCGGATGCCGTCCCATTTCCACTCTGCCGCATAGTCGGCAAGGTCCACTTTCGTGTCTTCAAGCGGGTGCGCGAGCATGAAGGGGCGAAAAAGCGGTCGATGCGCGACATCGGGCAGTTCGCCGCCATCGGCTGCCCATGCAAACAAGTCGGTGTAGGGGGCCTCAAGCGCGTGCCAATATTCCTCGACATCCTCAACGCTCACGTCAAAGGCCTTGGCAAACGCAGTCTTGGCGAGCCGGGCGGAAACCCCGATGCGCATCCCCCCTGTCGCAAGCTTAATCAGTGCATATCGGCCCGGTGCATCCAGCCCGTCCAACAGGCGCGGAAGTTCCTTGGGTGCGGAGGCGCGCGTGAGCCCGGCCAGCGTTTGCACCGTTTGATCAAGGCCGGGCGGCTCTTCGGCGGGTGAGTCTGCCATAGGTTCGGGCCACAGCAGGCTCGCGGTTTCCGCCGTATCACCAACGAAATCGCGGCTGAGCGTCCACAGAACCGGGTCCACCCGTTCTTTCATCAGATTGCGGATGGTAGAGGATTTGACCGCCGGAAAATCAAGCTCGCCTGTCAGCGCGGCCATAGCCCAGCCGCGATCAGGATCGGGCGTGGCGCGCAGATAATCGCTCAACAAAGCGAGCTTGCGGTTACGACTGGTGGTGTAGACCAGCGCATCGAGCAGAGCGGCGAAACGGTTCATGCTGCGCGGCTATTCATCCTCGTCATCCCGGCCCACCAAAGCCAGCGCGCGGGCGCGCCTCTGGTGCAATTCGCACCAGCGCAAAAGCGCCGCTTCGCGCCCATGGGTGATCCACGTCTCTTGGGGGTCCACATCGCGGATAGTTTCAGTCAGCTCGCTCCAGTCGGCGTGATCGGAGATGATCAGCGGCAATTCGACACCCCGCTGCCGGGCGCGCTGGCGCACCCGCATCCAGCCGCTCGCCATGGCGGTGATCGGATCGGGCAGGCGCCGGCTCCAGCGATCATTCAGCGCGGAAGGCGGGGCAATGATGATGGCGCCGCGCATGTCTTCTTTTGAATGATCGCTTACCAAACGAAGCTCGCCCAGTTCAACGCCGTGTTCTTCATAAAGGCGGCACATCTTCTCCATCGCGCCGTGCAGATAGATGGGTGCGTGATGTCCCGCGCTGCGCAATTCAGCGATAACCCGCTGCGCCTTGCCCAGCGCATAGGCGCCCACCAGCACACACTGATCGGGATGGTCAGCGAGGCTTTCGAGGAGTTTCGTCATCTCTTCTTTGATCGGCGGGTGAGCGAAAACGGGCAGGCCGAAGGTCGCCTCGGTGATGAAGATATCGCACGGCGTCACTTCGAAGGGCGCACAAGTTGGATCGGCGCGGCGTTTGTAATCGCCGGTGATCACCACGCGCTCGCCCGCATGTTCGAGCAGGATCTGCGCCGAGCCCAGCACATGGCCTGCCGGAATATAGGTTGCATCGACGCTGCCCTTGAGGCGGATCGTCTCACCATATTGCACCGGCACGGCCTTGTGAGGGATCGCGCCCTGGTCATTCTGCGCCCCGGTGCGATAGCGCAATTCCATGATGGCGAGCGTTTCGGGTGTTGCCACGGTTTCGCCATGGCCACCGCGCGCGTGATCGGCGTGGCCATGGGTGACAAGCGCATGATCCACCGCGCGGCCCGGATCAATCCAGCAATCGGCGGGCACGACATGCACGCCCCACGGTTCGGGCCTTATCCAGGAAAAGGGCGCGCTCATAACGGTTTAACCCGCGAGAATGCGCGCCCGTTCCCGATCGGCCGGTTGGCGTTACTCGCCTGTATCCATCACCGCAGGTGCAGAGGGGCGGATGCTGTCTGCATCTTCATCTGTGCCGCGATATTTATCAAACCATGCAATCACGCTGGCGGTGCGCGCCGCTTGCTGGCTGGGGGTTTGCGAGAGGTTGTTGTGGCTGGAATCCGGGGTGACGACCAGCGCAGTGTCAACGCCCAGCACCTTGAGCGCGCCGTAAAATTGCTCTGCCTCGCTGCGCGGGGTGCGGTAATCGTTTTCGCCCACCAGCACGAGCGTGGGCGTCGTGATATTGGCCGCTGCCGCAAGCGGTGAGCGTGACCAATAATGGTCAGGTCGCTCCCAGGGCTGGCCTCCCATCCAGTATTTGCCGAAAAAGGCATAGAAATCCGCCATCAGGGCCATGGTGGTCCAGTTGATAACGGGCTTGTGTGCGGCTGCCGCCTTGAATCGATCGGTTTTGCCGACAACCCAGGCGGTGAGGATGCCGCCGCCCGATCCTCCCGTCACGAACAGGTTCTCAGGATCGGCATAGCCCGCCGCAATCGCCGCATCGACGGCGGCCATCAGTTCGGCCTGATTGGAGATGGGGTAATTGTCCTCGATCCGGTCAGCAAATTCCTCGCCATAGCCGGTCGATCCGCCCGGATTGGTGAACAGCACCGCATAGCCCGCCGCGCCATAAAGCTGGTAGTCGGCAGAAAATTCGGGGCCGTAGGATGCGTAGGGCCCGCCATGCATTTCAAGGATCGTTGGCACGCGCTCACCCTGCTGGTAGCCGGGCGGGAGCATGATCCATGCCGGGATTTTCACACCGTCAGGTGCGGTCACGTCAATCGCGCGGGTCAGACCCAGTCGTTTGCCGGCGAGCTTCACGCCGTTGAGATCGGTCAATGTGCGCACATCCGAGCCTGTCTCAAGCCCCACATCAGGCGGGGCAAGCGAGCTGGCCGTGGTGAAGGCGAGAGCGCCGGTGTCACTGATCGACCATTCGCCGCCAGTATAAGGCAGCGCGTAATAGGTGGAGCCAAGGCGCGCTTGCATTTCCCGAACGCGGCCCGAAGCCGGGTTCACCTTTGCAACGCGGTGTTCGCCATTGTTTTCATAGCTTGCGAACAGGCCCGCATCGCTCCATTCAAGGCCATCAAAGCCGTGATCAAAACCCGCCGCAAGCTGGCGCGATCCGCTGCCATCGGCGTTCATCACGTAAAGATTGGTCTGGTCAAACGCATTGCCCTGATCATCATAGCCAAGATAGGCGATCTGGCGGCCATCGGGCGATACTTGCGGGTTCGCATCCGTCCCATCGCGCGTGGTCAATTCGGTGAGATCACCTGATGCGATATCGAGCCGGTAAATCTCGCTGCCATTGGCTTCCAGCTCCCAGTTCTCCTTGCGATTGGCCGAGAAATAGAGCGCTTTGCCATCGGGCGCCCATTCAACTGCGCCGCCATTGCTGTATTCGCCGAAGGTCAATTGGCGCGGCGCGCCGCCAATCGCGTTCACCACGAAAAGCTGCGTGGTGCCTGGCTTCACATAAGAGCCGCCATCAATGCGATACGTCACACGATCAATGATCTGCAGCGGCTTGCCCCATTCGGCGCCTTCGGGCTTGGCCGGCGGCTGGCCCAGAGTGAGACCTTTGCCCGGCACCCGCGCGGTGTAGGCGATACTCTGGCCATCGGGCGACCATGCAACACCGCTCGGGCTTTCGGGCAGGGCGGTGATATTGGCGCTTGCACCCGTCGCCATCCAGCGCACGTGCAATTCTGCTCCGCCGCCGCTTTGCGTGGAGATATAGGCGAGCCGCTTGCCATCAGGAGACCAGCGCGGGCTGACATGCGTGCCTTCCCCTGTCACCAGCGGGGTCTGCGCGCCGCTTGCCACATCGATCAGCCAGATCGAGGACACCGCTTTATCGGTCATGATGTCATTGGTGCGCCGGACATAGGCGATTTTCGAGCCATCGGGGCTGATCTGCGGATCGGCGGCAACGCTGAGGCCGAACAAGTCTGCGCCGGTGAATTTGGTTTCAGCCGGAGTGTTGTCGAGCGTTGCGGATGCGGTGTCTTGCGCGGTGAGCGGCGCGGCGATGGAAAGCGCGCCCGTGGCAAGAAGCGTGGTGGCGACGAGAAGTGTGCGAACAATCATAAAAATCGGCCCCTGATTGGTGGTCAGGGGCCGATCAATCACAATTTTGCGCGTCTGGCTAGAGCGCGCGCTTTAGCTTTCGGCGCCGCTGCCCGTATCTTCGGGCTTGGTGTCGCCGTTGTCCTTGGGTGCGTCATCGCTTTTGGGCGCTGCTTTTTTGGCGGCGGGCTTTTTCTTGGCCGGTGCCTTGCGCTTTGGCTTGGCCTTGGGCGGGGCTGGCGTGAGTTCGAAGGAAGGCTTGCCGTCCTTGATCGTCACATTCACCTCGCCGCCATCGGCCAGTTTGCCGAACAGCAATTCTTCCGCAAGCGGCTGCTTGATCCGGTCCTGGATCAGGCGGCCCATCGGGCGCGCGCCATACAACTTGTCATAGCCCTTGTCAGACAGCCAGCTTCTCGCATCACCATCGAACTGGATATGAACGTTCTGTTCGGCAAGCTGCAGCTCGAGTTCGAGAATGAACTTGTCGACCACGCGCGCGACGGTCGATTTGCCGAGATAGGCAAAGGGCACGATCGCATCGAGGCGGTTGCGGAATTCCGGGGTGAACATCTTCTTCACAGCTTCGGACCCTGCATCTTCCTTCGACACATCGCCAAAACCGATGCCCTGACGCGCCATATCGGCAGCGCCTGCATTGGTCGTCATGATCAGCACGACATTGCGGAAATCGACAGTTTTGCCGTGGTGATCGGTGAGGCGGCCATTATCCATCACCTGCAACAGGATGTTGAACAGGTCCGGATGCGCTTTCTCGATCTCGTCAAGCAGCAGCACGCAATGCGGATTCTGATCGATCGCATCGGTGAGCAAGCCGCCCTGATCATAGCCGACATAGCCCGGAGGCGCGCCGATCAGGCGCGAGACGCTGTGGCGCTCCATATATTCGGACATATCAAAGCGCTTTAATTCGATGCCCATGATACTGGCCAGCTGGCGCGCAACCTCGGTCTTGCCGACACCGGTGGGGCCGGAGAACAGGAAGCTGCCAATCGGCTTGTTCGGATCACGCAGTCCAGCGCGCGACAGTTTCATCGCGGTGGACAGGCGGGTGATCGCCTCGTCCTGACCGTAAACCACATGTTTGAGGTCGCGTTCGAGGTTTTCAAGCGCCTTCTTGTCATCCTTGCTGACCGATTTCGGCGGGATGCGCGCCATCGTGGCGATGACCTGCTCGATCTCCTTGGCCGTGATCTTCTTCTTGCGGCGGCTGGGCGGCACCAGCATCTGCATCGCGCCCACCTCATCGATCACGTCGATCGCCTTGTCGGGCAATTTACGATCATTGATGTAGCGCGCCGACAGCTCGACAGCGGTTTTCAGCGCGTCGGGCGTGTATTTCACATTGTGGTGCTCTTCAAAAGCGCTGCGCAGGCCACGCAGGATTTTTACCGTATCATCGATCGTGGGCTCGTTCACGTCGATCTTCTGGAACCGGCGCAGCAGCGCGCGATCCTTTTCGAAGTGGTTGCGGAATTCCTTGTAGGTGGTCGAACCGATGCAGCGGATCGTGCCGCCCGAAAGCGCAGGCTTCAAAAGGTTGGAGGCATCCATTGCCCCACCGCTGGTGGCTCCGGCACCGATGACGGTGTGAATCTCGTCAATGAACAAAACAGCGTGCGGCATGCCTTCGAGTTCGGAGACAACCTGTTTGAGGCGCTCCTCGAAATCGCCGCGATAGCGTGTGCCGGCCAGCAGCGCGCCCATATCGAGCGAATAGATCACAGCCTCGGAGAGCACTTCGGGCACGTCGCCCTCAACGATCTTGCGCGCCAGACCTTCGGCAATAGCGGTTTTCCCGACGCCGGGATCACCGACATAGAGAGGGTTGTTCTTGGAACGACGGCACAGGATCTGCACCGTGCGATCCACTTCCGGCCCGCGGCCGATCAGCGGATCGATCCGCCCGCCTTCAGCCTTGGCGTTGAGATTGACGGTGAACTGATCGAGCGCCGTTTCCTTCTTGTTCGATTCTTTCGTCTTTTCGCCCGCTTCCTCTGCTGATTCATCGGAGCCTTGCGGGTTTTTCGATTCGATTTGGCGGCCGCCCTTGCCGATGCCGTGGCTGATAAAGCTCACCGCATCCAGACGGCTCATATCCTGCTGCTGGAGGAAGTAGACCGCGTAGGAATCGCGCTCGGAAAACAGCGCCACCAGAACATTTGCACCCGTCACTGTATCCTTGCCCGAAGATTGCACGTGCAGGATTGCGCGCTGGATTACCCGCTGAAAGCCCGCTGTCGGCTGGGGATCGGCGCTGTCTTCGGTTTTGAGCGACTGGTATTCGTGATCAAGATATTGCTTCACCACATCACCCAGCTCGGCGAGGTCCACCCCGCACGCGCCCATCACGGCTGCTGCATCTTCATCATCGATGAGCGCGAGCAACAAGTGCTCAAGCGTCGCATATTCATGGCGACGGTCCGATGCATTGGTCAGCGCGTTATGGAGCGTGCGTTCGAGGTTCTGGGCAAAACTTGGCATGGATGGAGGGCCTTATGGTCGTCTCTGGGGATGGCGGTGCGAAATGTCAGCCGGGGCGGGCGACAAACTATATGGTGTGGCGCGCGCGAATTGCGAATCCGAATTGATCTGCCATGCGGCGCAAGGACGGTGGGCGGCGATCACGGCTTGTCCTTCGAAAACAGCGCGTCTGCCGCCGCGAGATGGGCGCTGGCCTTATCGCGGTGCGCTCGCACGCGGGCGATTTCGGCTTCGAGCAGGACGATTCGCGCAGTTAGCTCATCCTGTGAATAGGGGCTCAGATCCTCGGTAGCGAGGCGATTGGCGGCGTCAGCAGCTGCATCAGCTGTAGCGCGGGAGCGCTCTTCTTCATCCATCGGGGTGATAATCCAAGCATGGCCGCTTGCTGTCAATCCACCACAGGGCTATTCGCCGCTTCTTTGTAAAGATTATGTTTACCACGCCGCAAACCGCAAGACCGGCCATGCCGAACGCGGGAAAAGGCACGGATTATCAATTTGGGGGCATCTGACCAATATGGCGAGCGAACCGGCGGCACTTCCCGAAACCATGCAATCGATCGGCTTTGCCGAGACTGGCGGGCCGGATGTGCTCACGCCAGAGGCGGTCCCTGTCCCCAAGCCAGCGCGCGATGATGTGCTCATCAAGGTCGCCTATGCAGGCGTCAACCGCCCCGATTGCGCCCAGCGCGCCGGCGCCTATCCGCCCCCTCCCGGTGCATCGCCCATTCTTGGGCTCGAAGTGGCGGGCGAAATCGTGGCGACAGGGGAAGGTGTACCGCGTGAAATGATCGGACAGCGAGTTGCCGCGCTCACGCCTGGCGGGGGGTATGCGCAATATTGCGCGGCGCCGTGGCAGCACTGCCTCGAAGTGCCCGATAACATGGCGCTGAAAACCGCTGCCGCGCTGCCCGAAACGCTGTTCACCGTCTGGCACAACGTGTTCGAGCGCGGCATGGCAAAGGATGGCGAGACGCTTCTGGTTCATGGCGGCACAAGCGGGATCGGGACGATGGCGATCATGCTCGCCAAAGCGTTCGATATAGAGGTGATCACTACGTGCGGTTCGCAGGAAAAATGCGAAGCGGCCCGGGCGCTGGGCGCGGATCTGGCGATCAATTACCGCGAGACGGATTTCGTCGAGGCGGTGAAGGAGTTCACCGGGGGCAAAGGCGTCAACGTGGTGCTCGACATGGTCTCGGGCGATTATGTGCCGCGCAACCTTAAGTGCCTCGCCGAAGATGGCCGCCATGTAACCATCGCGATGCTGGGCGGGGCGAAGGCCGACATCTTCATGCCGATGGTGATGATGCGCCGCCTGACGCTGACCGGATCAACGCTGCGCCCGCGCTCCGACGCGTTCAAGGCCGCGCTCGCAGACGAGATCGCCGCCAACGCCTGGCCGCTTTTCACCAGCGGGGAGCTGGGACCCGTGATGGACCAGACCTTCCCGCTCGCTCAAGCGGCGGCCGCGCACACCCGAATGGAATCAAGCGAGCATATCGGCAAGATCATGCTGGAAGTCGCGGGCGAGGGCTCAAGCGCCTTCAATCCCGCGACTGCCGGCCGGGCTCGCAAGTCTCAGACCTCGAGGCCTTTTTCGATCACGCGCAATTTGTGGCGGGCCATGGCCAGATTGGCCTTGGACTTGTCGAGCGCGAGATAGATGAACAATCCCTTGCCGCTTTCGGAAGTGGCAGGGCGGATCATGTGGATCTGGCTGCCCAGCGTGATGAGGATGTCCTCGATATCTTCCTTGATGCCAAGGTTTTTCATCGTTTCATACTTCGCCCGCACGACATTGGTGTTTCCCGCTGCCGCCACTTCGAGGTTGAGGCCCTTCGCAGAGCCTTGCTCTGTTGCGAGCGCCATGCCTGAACTCGTGTCTACCAGCGCAACGGCAAGTGCGCCGTCAATTGTCATGCATTCGGAAAGCTTGTCTTTGTAACTCATCGCAATTCTCCTGATCTCTTCTTTGCTAAGGGTTGGGGTAGTCGTGGTGGTTGGAGGGGTTTGTGGTTTGGGAGCCGGATTGGGTGATGCTTTTGCAGCCTTTTTCGGGGCCTTTGCCGCAGCCTCGGGAGCGGGTGTGCCCTCGGGGGGCTGCGACTTGCGCCCGAAATCGACAGGCCTGATTTTCGGTTTGCCGTTCGATGGTTCCGCAGATTTCGATCCGCGGGCCGGTTTCTTGCGGATAAGCCTGTCATCCGCGTCCTGCTCGGCCTTGCCGGCCGGCTCTTCATCCTGCCCGCGAACCTTGAACGAGATTACTCCCAGCACCGTGTCGATCGTCACCCCGTCGCTCGCGCAGGGAAGGGCAATTGCCCGGTAGCTCACGCTGCTGCCTTCATCGTTGATGAAATCCGCTTCGAAACCCACCGGCGCGCGGTTCGCGATCGGTTCGAGCATGTGATCGGTGATG
>JGI12109J20283_10462067_pt1 | contig 23460 bp, 11 predicted proteins | sample ElkSlonscriptome_12_FD_20283 | JGI IMG/M metagenome (IMG submission 20283)
GAGCCGATCAGCACCGGGTTGTTCTTGGTGCGACGGCTGAGGATCTGCACCACGCGGCGGATCTCCTCGTCGCGGCCGATGATGGGGTCGATCTTGCCCTTCCGCGCGGCGGCGCACAGGTCGGTGGCATACTTCTCGAGGGCGGAGTCATTCTCCTCGCCCATGCCGTCCTCGTCCTGTCCGTTGTACTGGCCCTCGGCGCCCATCTGCTGCAGGGCGGCCGCCAGCTTCTTCTCGTTTACGTCGTAGGTATTCAGCAGGGTGCCGGCGCGACCCTTGTCCCGAGCCAGGGCAATCAGGAGTTCCCGGGTGCCGACCATGGCGCCCTGCCCGGCGATGCTCTGGGCTTCCAGGAAGATCTTCTGCAATTCGGACCCGGCGCCGGGCACGTCCTTGTTCTGCACCGTGGGCAGATTCTGCAATTCCTTATCGGCGGTGCGGACGATGAGCCCCGCATCCAGTTCCAGATTGCGCAGGGCGTTGGTGGCCAGGCCTGTCTCGCTCAGCAAGGCCCACAGAAGATGCAGAGGCGCCATCTCGGCATGGCCCATTTCGTAAGCCTTGTTCTGGGCCTTCTGCAGGGCTTCCATGGCATTGACAGTCCAGTTTTTCATGCGTTCTCCTTCTCATTTATCGGTCAGCGGCGCGCGTTTCGGCGCCGGGGTACATTTGTTCGTGGGTATACAGGCATGGAGCGTGCCAGAGATATATTTTTCCACAAGCCATTCAAAATAAACAAATTAATGGTTTTCGTATACCGTATACCATTACATAAAAACCGAGCCGCACTCCGGTGTCATGACAATTTGGCGCAGGCTGTTCCGTTGTCGGTAATTCTGGCAGGCGTGCGGGAGTCCAGGAGGATGACGGCCACCTCGGGGGCAAACCCGCGAGGTGACCATCCGGATATCAGGTCAGGGCTTGTCCTTGACCCACTGCGGCATGCCGGCAACCGCATTCGGGGATACGCCCAGGTCGGTCCAGGTCACGTAGGACCGGGCATTCCCGCCCCCGGACCAGGGAAGAACGGTGGTGCGGCGCAGGTTGGCCCGGAAACCATCGTATCCGTCCAGGGCGGAGTTGCCAATGCACTCCAGACCCGAGCCCATGGCGTTTTCCACCGAAGGCTCCGGCGGACGGATGGCAGCCAGTTCCGCCGGGAATTCCGGGATCTGGAAAGACGTGGTCCCCGGGGGAAGGTAGATGATCCAGCTGTAGCGGAGATCCTCCTCCCCATCCCACCAGAGGTAAAGCTTGATCCCGTTGGCATCCAGGATGGAGGGCTGGACGGACCAGGACAGAACCGGGCGGCCGGGTTCGTCGAACTGCGCGGTTCCCGCCGTGACCATGGGCGGCGTGAAGCTGAAGGCCAGTTCTGTCGTATTGCCGTCCACGGCGAAGCGTTCGTTGAGACTGTAGTTCGCGTCATCGCCCTCCGTTCTGAACTGGACGAGGACACTCTCGGGGAATCCTCGGGCCATGGTCAGGGTGTGGTCGGTGGGGATGGTTTCTCCGGAACCGAGATACACGGTTTCCAGGTTGTTGAAGGAAGCCCCGTCCCGTTCCGGCCACGGGGTCACGCTGAAGGACGTCGTATTGGCCGGTGGATCGGGCAGGGCCAGGTTGACCTCCTGCCAGTCCGTCCGCCACAGGCCGGTCAGGTCCACCGTGGTGGTGTCCGAGGTTTCGTAGGGCACGTCCGTGACGTAGGCGAAGGCCTGCCGGTCCTGGTCCACCAGGGACTCCCAGCACATGTGCAGCAGGCCGGATTCGGTCATGCAGCCCTCGAACATCCTTGTAGTGTAGGGGAAGGTGATCGAGCCGCCACCGGAGGAACATCCGGTACCGAAGAGCAGGGTGTCGTGACCGTCGGGCGTATCCCCCTCGACGATGACGACCTGGGTCGGGTCATCCCAGTTGTTGCTGGTGGGTAAATTGGTGAAGTGGTCTTCGGGCTGGACGCCCACGATGGTCCTCAGGGCGAAGTAGTCGGGTTCGAATTCCACGACGGTGGTGACCATGTCGCCGGAGGTGATATCGACGGCAGCCTGCCCCATGCCGTTGGTCAGGGCCTGGCTCTTCATGGCGCCGTCGGAATCCTGGACCAGGACATGCAGGCCGGCGGCGGCACCGTCATCATCGCCGATCACCACGGTCATCACACCGGTGGCCGGTTCCGAGGGACCCGCGGGGTCATCGCTGCTGCAGGAGGCCAGGAAGACGAGGGCGCCCAAAAGGGTGGCGCCACGGGAAAAGCTTCTGGTATTCACGGAATAATCCCTCCGAAGGGGTTTGCTCGGGCGTTGTGTACCCGGACCATACCCTGGACCCCGAAACCTGACTATTCTTATCTTTTTTTAAACCTGTAAAGGGGCGTGGTATTTTCCGGTTGCGCCCCCATCCACCGGTTGCCATAATCGTCCCATGAGATATTTCAAGCTCCAGAATCCCGCTTCGGCCCGCTTTCTCCGTCGGCGCTCCAGCCTGTGGTTGGTGCTCCTGTGCGGATGGTTGCTGGGTGCCGGATGCTCGCCTCCCAAAGAGGCCGCTTTTTCTTTCTCGGCCAATGAAACCGCTTTCATCAACGAACTACAGCACCGGACCTTCAATTTCTTCTGGGAGCAGTGCGATCCGGTGACCGGCCTGACGCCGGACCGGGCCCCCACCGAGAGCTTCGCCAGCATCAGCGCCACCGGGTTCGCCTTGACGACCTATCCCATCGGGGCCGAACGCGGCTACGTGACCCGAGAGCAGGCCGCCGAACGCGTGCTACGCACCCTGCGTTTCTTCGCCACCGCGCCCATGGGCGAGCACCCCAGCGAGGCCGCCGGAACCCACGGCTTTTTCTACCACTTCGTGCACCTGGATACAGGGCTGCGTTTCGACAAGGTGGAGCTGAGCACCATCGACACGGCCCAGCTCATGGCCGGCGCCCTCTTCTGCCAGGAATACTTCGATGGCGCCGACGCCCGCGAGGACAGCATCCGCACCCTGGCCGAGCAGCTGTACCGGGCGGTGGACTGGCAGTGGGCCTCGCCCCGGGCGCCCATGATCGGGCACGGCTGGGGGCCGGAACACGGCCACCTGCCCTACGACTACGGCGGCTACAACGAGGCGGCGTTGCTGTACATCATGGCCCTCGGTTCGCCCACCTACCCGGTGGAGCCCGAGGCCTGGGATACCTTCACCGCCGGTTACCGCTGGGAAGACTTCTACGGCTACGAACACATCAACTTTGCGCCCCTCTTCGGGCACCAGTTCAGCCACTGCTGGATCGATTTCCGCGGCATCCGGGACGCCTACTGCCGCGAGAAAGGCATCGACTACTTCGAGAACAGTCGGCGCGCCGCCCTCGGGCAACGGGCCTACGCCATCGACAATCCCTCCGGGTTTACGGGTTACGGCGAGCGCATGTGGGGGTTGACGGCCTGCGACGGGCCCGTGCACGGCACCTTCGAGATCGACGGCGTCGAGCGCTCCTTCGAGACCTACTGGGCGCGCGGCGCCGCGGCCACCGAGATCCGGGACGACGGCACCATCTGCCCGTCGGCCAGCGCCGCGTCCATCGCCTTCATTCCCGACGTGGTGGTGCCCACGCTGATGGCCCTGCGCGAGGATCACGCCGCGCATCTGTGGAGCGAATACGGTTTCCTGGACGCCCTGAACCCCACCTTCAACGTGGATGTGCCCGTGCAGCACGGGCGCGTGGTGCCGGGCCACGGCTGGTACGATACGGACTACCTGGGCATCGACCAGGGGCCCATCGTGATCATGATCGAGAACCTGCGCAGCGAGCTGGTGTGGAAGACGCTGCGGCGCAACCCGCACATCGGGCGCGGGCTGGAGCGCGCCGGGTTCACTGGTGGCTGGCTGGACGAAACCACGGACCAACCATGACGCGACGGCCTCGCATGGTGGTCGCGTGGCTGACCTCGCTCGCGGTCGGCCTGCTGCTGTCCGGCTGCGGGGGCGATGAATCCGGCGTCACGACCCTGCGCTTCTGGGCCATGGGCCGCGAGGGCGAGGTGGTGCAGGAACTGGTGCACGACTTCGAGGCGCAGCACCCTGACATCCGCGTCACCGTGCAGCAGATCCCCTGGTCCGCCGCCCACGAGAAACTGCTGACCGCTTTCGTGGGCCGCTCCATGCCGGACATGGCCCAGCTGGGCAATACCTGGGTTCCGGAATTCACGGCCCTGGACGCGCTGACCCCCCTGGACGCGTGGGTGGCCGCCTCCCCCGCGGTCGATCCTGCCGACCACTTCCCCGGCATCTGGGATACCAACGTCATCGAGGGGCAGCTTTACGGCGTGCCATGGTACGTGGACACGCGTGTTATCTACTACCGCACGGATCTGCTGCGGCAGGCCGGTTTCGATCATTTCCCGCGCACCTGGACCGGGTGGATGAAGGCCATGCAGGAGGTGACGGAGCAGGGCGGGCCGGATCGTTACGCCATCCTTCTGCCCCTGAACGAGTGGTCGCAGCCGGTGACCCTGGCCCTGGAGACGGGCTCGGCGCTTTTGAAGGATCACCACACGCGCGGCGACTTCAGCGGGCGCGCGTTCGCCCAGGCCTTCGATTTCTACACCCACATCTTTGCCGAGGGCTGGAGCCCGCCCGTGAGCAACAACGAGATCGCCAACCTGTACCAGGAGTTCGGGCGCGGGACCTTTGCCATGTACATCTCCGGGCCCTGGAACCTGGGCGAGTTCCGCCGCCGCCTGCCGGCCGCGCTGCAGGACAGCTGGGGCACGGCCCCGTTGCCCGGCCTCACGGACGCGCGGCCGGGCATGAGTCTGGCCGGCGGCTCCAGCCTTGTCGTTTTTCGCACCTCGGAGCACCAGGAGGCGGCCCGCAAGCTGATGGCATTCCTGCTGGATCCGGTCCAGCAGATCCGTTTCTACGAGCTGACCGGCGATCTGCCTTCCCACCGCGAAGCCTGGAACGACACGCGCCTGGCGAACGACCCCCGGGCCGCCGCCTTCCGCACCCAGCTGGAATACACGCGGGCCACGCCCAAGATTCCGGAGTGGGAACAGATCGCCAACCGCATCTGGGTGGCGGTGGAAGAAGCCGTGCGCGGCAACAAGACCGAAGAGGAAGCCCTGCGCGACCTGGATGAGGACGTGGACCGCATGCTGACCAAGCGCCGCTGGTTGCTGGAGAAGGAAAATTGAGCACACGGCTGACGCAGAAGAAGGCGCGCGCCGCCTGGTTCTTCCTGGCCCCGGCCATGGTGCTGCTGGTGCTCTTCTTCGTCTTGCCGGTGGGTGCTGGCCTGCTGCTGAGCCTGACGGATTTCGATATCTACGCCGTGGGCGATCCGGGCACCGCGCGTTTCGTCGGCCTGCAGAACTACCAGTACCTGCTGAGCACGGGGGACTTCTGGAACGCCCTGGGCAATACCCTGCAGTACGTGCTGATCGGCGGGCCGCTATCCCTGGCCACATCCCTGGCGGCGGCGCTGTTGCTGAACAACCGGCTGGTGCGGCTGCCCGGCTTCTTCCGCACCGTGTACTTCGCGCCGGTGGTCACGACGCTGGTCTCGGTGGCCATCGTCTGGAAGTACCTATATCACCCCAAGTACGGGCTGCTGAACTTTCTGCTGGGGTTCGTGGGGCTGGGGCCCATCGACTGGCTGGGCGATCCGCAATGGGCCATGCCCGCCATCATCCTGATGGGGGTGTGGAAGAACTTCGGCTACAACATGCTGATCTTCCTGGCCGGTTTGCAGGTCATCCCGCGGGAGCTTTATGAAGCGGCGGGAATCGACGGGGCGAACGCGTGGCAGCGCTTCCGGCACATCACACTGCCCGGTCTGGCGCCCACGGCGCTCTTCGTGAGCGTGACGACGATGATCGGTTATTTCCAGCTCTTCGCCGAACCCTACGTCATGACCCAGGGCGGACCCCTGGGCGCCACGCGCACCCTGATGCTCTTCATGTACGAGGAAGGCTTCCGCTGGTGGCGCATGGGCATCGCCTCGAGCATGGCGGTGCTGTTGCTGCTGATCACCCTGATCGGCACGCTGATCCAGCTGCGCTGGGTGCGGAGGGAATCATGAGGCGCTGGAGCAAGGGCACCATCCTGCTGCACGCCGCCCTGGTGACGGGCGCCCTGTTCACGCTGCTGCCCCTGGTGTGGATGGTGAGCGCCTCGTTCATGCACGCGGGCGAGGCTAACAGCATGCCGCCGCAGCTGGTGCCGCAGCATCCCACTCTCGAGAACTACGCGGCCCTGTTCACGCGGTTGGACATGCTGCGCAACCTGGCCAACAGCGCCATCATCACGGTGCTGGCCACGGTGTTCTCCATCCTGATCAACAGCCTGGCCGGATACGCGTTCGCCAAGCTGCCGTTTCCCGGGCGCGAGAAGCTCTTCCAGACCCTGGCCGCCGCCCTGGTGGTGCCCGCGCAGGTGGGCATGCTGCCCCTGTTCCTGCTGCTGCGCGAGCTGGGCCTGGTCAACACCTATGCCGGAGCGCTGGTGCCCTTCCTGGCCAGCATCTTCGGCATCTTCCTGATCCGGCAGTACGCCCTGAACGTGCCGGACGAACTGCTGGATGCCGCGCGCATCGAGGGAGCCAACGAGTACCAGGTCTTCCGGTTGGTGGCCTTGCCGGTGATCAAGCCCATCCTGGTGACCATCGCCGCGTTCACCTTCCTGGCCGCGTGGAACGACTTCCTGTGGCCGCTGATCGTGCTCTCGGACAGCGACATGTACACCCTGCCGGTGGCGCTGGCCAGCCTGGTGGGCGAACATGTGCAGGACACGGAATTGATGATGGCCGGCTCGGTGATCACCATCCTGCCCGCCCTGATCGTATTCCTGATATTCCAGCGCACCTACGTGCAGGGCATCATGTCCGGAGGAGTCAAGGGATGACGAGACGATTGCTGCTTCTGGCCCTCTTCCTGGTGGCCGGCTGCCGGCAGGAACCGGTGCAGAAACTCCAGGACCCCACAGCCTGGTCCCCCCACCCCGCCGACGGCGTCTCCATGCAGCTGAGCGACGACGCCGGTGCCCTGCGCCTGGACTTCGAGTTCACCGGGGGCGGCTACGCCATCGCCCGGCGCCACGTGGATCTGGATCTGCCGGAAAACTACGCCATCCGCTTCCGCCTGAAGGGTCAGGGGCCCGTCAACGACCTGGAAATGAAACTGGTCGACGCCAGCGACGAGAACGTCTGGTGGCATGTGCGGCGAGGTATGGAGTGGCCCGCGGATTTCGAGACCCTCCAGACAAAGAAGCGGAATATCAGTTTCGCCTGGGGCCCCGACTTTGCCGAAAAACCGAACCACGTGGCGGCCATCGAGTTTGCCGTGACCGCGGGTGAGGGCGGCGCGGGCAGCATCTGGATCGATGACCTGGAAGTGGTGCCCCTGCCGGTGCCCAGCGACCCGCCGCCCAAGCCGGTGGCCACCGCCACATCCACCACCGAGGGCCATGCCCCGGACACGGTGCTGGATGGCGACCTCCGGACCTGGTGGGCCCCCGCCCCGGACGATCCCAGCCCCGCCCTGCTGCTGGATCTGCGCGAGGTGCGGGCCTACGGCGGCCTGAGTATCGACTGGGTCGGCAAACGCCATCCCGCCGTCCTGGAACTGGCCGTCTCCGACGACGGCGAGCAATGGAAAGTCCTGCAGCGGCTGGCAGACCTGTCGGGGGGGCGCACGCACATCTACGCGCCGGAGACGGAATCGCGCTGGGTGCGCTTGAGCCTGGAAGCGGGGCCCGTGGGCGCGCCGAGGATTGCCGGAGTGCAGGTGCGCCCGCTGGAGTGGTCCGCTTCCCCGGACGCCTTCTTCACCAACCTGGCGCGTGAAACCCGACCCGGGCTGTACCCCCCCGGCTTCCGGAACGAACCCACCCACTGGACGGTCGTGGGCGTGGACCGCGACCGGCGCGAGGGCTTGCTGGGCGCGGGCGGCGCCGTGGAGGCGGGTCCGGGGCAGTTCTCCGTGGAGCCGTTCCTGTGGCGCGACGGGCGCCTCCTCACCTGGGCCGACGTCCCGCGTACCGACAGCCTGATGGAAGACGACTTGCCCCTGCCCCGCGTCACCTGGGAGCCCGACGGCTTGCGCCTTCAGGTGACGGCCCTGGGCGTGGGTGAACCGGGCGCCTCCTCGCAGCTGGTGCGCTACCGTCTGGACAACCTGGGCGCTGCTCCCGACACGGTGACCTTTTTCCTGGCCGTGCGCCCCTTCCAGGTCAACCCGCCCATCCAGTTCCTGAATATCCGGGGCGGGCATGCGCCGGTGCGGGAGATCGCCCGGGACGGTCGGGACATTCTGGTGGACGGCGTGCCGCGGGTGCGCCTGCTGGAAAAGCCGGACGGCTTCGGCGCCCGGGCCTTTGCCGGAGGCGATGTGGTCGTGCACGACCTGGAGCACGGCCTCCTGCCGCCGGCCGACAAGGCCGATGACAGCTTCCCTGCCGTCTCGGCGGCGGTGACCTACGAGATGATCCTACCCCCGGGAGGGACGCAGCACCGGGACGTGCTGATCCCCCTGTACCCCGAAACCCATCCTCCGGCGGCCGCCTTCGCGCCCGACGCGGCGGAAGCGGCGGCCATCACCGGCTGGCACGAGAAGCTGGACCGCGTGCGCATCACCGCCCCTCCCGTGGCCCACGAGGCCCTGTCTTCCCTGCGCGCCCAGCTGGGATATATCCTGGTCAACCGGGCGGGCGTGAGCATCCAGCCCGGAGCCCGCTCCTATGCGCGTTCCTGGATCCGCGACGGAGCCTTGACCGGTGTCGGTCTGCTGCGGCTGGGCCACCCCGAAGCGGTGCGGGACTTCATCGCCTGGTACGCTCCCTACCAGTACGAGAACGGCAAGATCCCCTGCGTGGTCGATCGCCGCGGCGCCGACCCCGTGCCCGAGCACGACAGCACCGGCGAGTTCATCCACATCCTCACCGAATACACGCGTTACACCGGCGAGGCGAGCCTGGCCCGCGAGATGTGGCCCCGCGTCCTGGACGGCATCGCCTATCTGGAAGCGCTGCTGGAGGAGCGCCGCACGCCCGAGTACGAGACGGACGAGAAGCGGGAGTTCTACGGCATCCTGCCGCCCTCCATCAGCCACGAGGGGTATGCGGCCAAACCCATGCACAGTTACTGGGACAATTTCTTCGCCCTGCGCGGCTACAAGGACGCCGTTTACCTGGCCGATCTGCTGGGTGAGAGCGCCGCGCGCGAGGATCTGGAAAAGAAGCGGGATCGTTTCGCCCGGGACCTGAGCGCCTCGGTGGCCGCGGCCATGGCGCGGCACGAAATTTCCTATGTGCCCGGTTGCGCGGACCTGGGCGACTTCGACGCCACCAGCACCACCGTGGCCCTGGACCCGGCCGGCGCCCGGGATCTGCTGCCGGCCGGCGCCCTGGAAGCCACCTTCGAACGCTACTGGGATTTCTTTACCGGCCGCCGCGACGGCGCGCCCTGGGAGGCCTTCACCCCCTACGAGATCCGCACCATCGGCTCCTTCGTGCGCCTCGGGCAGCGCGACCGGGCGCACCAGGCGCTGCATTTCTTCCTGGACCACCGCACCCCCGGGGGCTGGCGGCAGTGGGCCGAGGTCGTTTCCAGCGACCCGGAAAAGGCCCGCTTTATCGGCGACATGCCCCACACCTGGGTCGGCTCCGACTACATCCGCAGCGTGCTCGACATGTTCGCCTACGAGGACCGCGGCGCCCGCGCCCTGGTCCTGGCGGCCGGCCTGCCCCCAGCCTGGCTGGACGATGGAGGGGTGACGGTGGAGGGTTTGCCCACGCCCTTCGGCAAGCTCAGCTACAGCCTGCGGCGCGAAGGCTCTGGAACTGTGATGGAGATTGGCGCGGGCCTGGTGATACCCGCCGGCGGGTTGATCCTGGATCCGCCGGTCGCCGGCACCCCCGTGCGGGTGGATGCCTTGCCGGCGCGTGTGGAGTTCCCCTAGCGGGGGGGCTCTTCGCAGGCAATGTGCGAGGGGTTTGCCAAATACGTTTTGTTGCCCTGCCAACAAAAAAAGGCGGCCGGATGGTGCCATGGCGTCCCGTTTTTTTGTTGGTAGGGCAACAAAAACAGTTTTCAAAGACTACAGCACACCGCCGTTCGTGGCGATGACCTCCCGGTACAGCTTCCCGCTGTCCTTCAAACTTCGGTCCTGCGTCACCGGATCCACCCGCAGCAGGCCGAAGCGCTTGGCGAACCCGCAGGCCCATTCGAAGTTGTCCATCAGCGACCACGCAAAATAGCCCTTCACGGGCACACCCTGGGCGATGGCCTCGTGCATGGCGGCCAGGTGGTTGCGCAGGTAGCGGCAACGGGCCTCGTCGCGGACGCGGCCGTCGGCCTCGGGAGCGGGGTCGTTGAAAGCGGAGCCGTTTTCCGTGATGTAGATGGGCACCTCACCGTACTGGTCCCGGATCCATACCAGCACGTCGGTCAGGCTGTCGGGATGGACTTCCCAGCCCATCTCCGTGTACTCGGCGCCTTCGCGGCGAACGGGCGCGGCGCCCGCGGGGATGGACGCGGGATCGGCCCTGTTCACCGAGCGGGTGTAGTAGTTCAGGCCCAGGAAATCGATGGGTTCGCGGATGAGGTCGAAATCCGCGGCCGGAAACTCGGGGCGCGCGCCGCCGAAGACCGCGTCCAGTTCGGCAGGGTAAGAGCCCTTGAAGAGCGGGTCCAGGAACTGCCGGTTCATGTAGGCGTGGGCGCGCGCGACGGCCGCCAGGGTGGCGGGGTCGTCGTCCACGGCGGTCTTGGGTTCCAGGTTCACGGCGATGCCGATCTGGCCATCGCTCAGGGCACGGAAGCGGCGCACCGTCTCACCGTGGGCGCACAGGAGGTGGTGGGCGGCCAGGGCGGCCGCGTGCATGTCCCGGCGGCCGGGCGGGTGCACGCCATGCACGTAGCCACCGTCGGTCACCACCCAGGGTTCGTTGATTGTCATCCAGCGGGAGACGCGGTCGCCCAGGCGACGGATGACCACCTCCGCATAGTCGGCGAACCAGCCCACCATGTCGGGGTTGGTCCAGCCGCCGCGTTCGTCCAGGGCGGCGGGCATGTCCCAGTGGAAGATGGTGGGTGTGGGCTGGATGCCCACCTCCAGGAGGCCATCGACCAGGCGCTCGTAGAAATCCAGACCGGCCTCGTTCACGGCGCCGGTGCCCTCGGGCAGGATGCGCGCCCAGGCCAGGCTGAAGCGGTAGGCCTGCAGGCCCAGTTCCTTCATCAGGCCGATGTCCTCGCGCCAGCGGCGGTAGTGGTCACAGGCGATGTCGCCGTTCTCGCCGTCGGGCGTGGTGCCCGGCCGGTGCGTGAAGTCGTGCCAGTTGCTGGGGCCGGCACCGTCGGCCAGGGGGGAGCCTTCGATCTGGTAGGCCGAGGTGGCCGCACCCCAGAGGAAGCCCGCGGGGAAGTTCGTCATGGTGTTTTCTCCTGACCGGAGCCCAGGGTGATCTGCATCTTGTGCCGCCGGCCGTCGCGCCGCAGGGGCACGCTGGCGGCGCCCTCGACGGGCGCGATTTCCTCGTCGTCGAAGACCACCTGCACCACGCTGCGGGAGCAGTGGCGCGGGTTCCGGACCTCGATGTCGTACCAGGTGGGCGGCGCGGCGTCCTCCCCATCCAGCGGGTTCTGCAGATCCGGGACGCGCCAGGTGATGGTGTAGCCGTCCCAGCTGTCTGGCACGCAGGGGGCCAGCACCAGCTTGTCGGCGCGGGGGCGCAGGCCCAGGATCCCGTCCAGGGCCACCTGCCACATCCAGCCCGAAGAACCCGTGTACCAGGTCCAGCCGCCGCGTCCGATATGGGGTTCGGCGCCATAGATGTCGGCGGCGACCACGTAGGGTTCCACCTGGTAGCGCGCCACGTCCTCCGGGGTGCTGCCGTGATTCAGGGGGTTGAGCATTTCCAGCAGGGCGGCGGCGCGATCGCGGCGGCCCAGCCTGGCCATGGCCGCGACGACCCACAGGGCGGCGTGCGTGTACTGGCCGCCGTTCTCGCGGATTCCCGCCACGTAGCCCTTGATGTAGCCGGGATCGTTCCTGGTGTCCTGGAAGGGCGGCGTGAGCAGACGGATGAGCCGGTGCTCCTCGTCGATGAGATGCTCCTCCACCGCGTCCATGACCTGAACCGCCCGCTGGGGCGAGGCCACGTCCGAAAGCACGGACCAGGCCTGGGCCAGGGCGTCGATGGCGCACTCCTTGTTCTCCCAGGAGCCGAGGGGCGCGCCGTTGTCGTAGTAGCCGCGGCGGAACCAGCCGCCGTCCCAGCCGGCCTCGTTCAGCGTCAGCTTCATCTGGTTGCGATACTGGCGGTAGCGCTCGGCGCGTTCGGTGTCGCCGCGGGCCTCGCACTGGGGCAGGAAGCCGTCCAGGATGTGGACCAGGAAGAAGCCCATCCAGACGCTCTCGCCCCGGCCCTCGCGGCCGACGCGGTTCATGCCGTCGTTCCAGTCCCCGGTGCCGAAGAGGGGCAGGCCGTGGGCACCCCTTGTCATGCCCCGATCCAGGGCACGGCAGCAGTGGTCGTACAGATCGCCTTCCTGTCCGGAGGGTTCGGGCTGCAGGAAGACCTCGTCCTGACCGGGTTCCAGCAGGGGGCCCGTCAGGTAAGGGACCATCTCATCGAGGATGGCCGTATCGCCGGTGCCGCGAATGTACAGCACGGTGGCCCACGGCAACCAGCAGAGATCGTCCGCGAAGCGGGTGCGCATGCCGCGGTCCAGGGGCTGATGCCACCAGTGCAGCACATCGCCCTCAACGAACTGGTGGGCAGCGTTCCGCAGGATCTGCCGGCGGGTCTGGTCCGGCCACAGGGGCAGCAGAGAGAGGCTGTCCTGCAGCTGGTCGCGGAAACCGAAGGCGCCGCCCGACTGGTAGAAGGCCGTGCGGCCGCGCAGGCGGCAGGCCAGGGTCTGGTAGCCCAGCCAGCCGTTGACCATGACGTTCAGGGCGGGTGACGGAGTGCTCACCTGGGCGGCCCCCAGGAAGCGCTGCCAGTAGGTCTGCGTCATTTCCCGGGCCTCGGAGCAGGCGGCGGGGCTGTTCAGGCGGGCCAGCAGCGTGTCGGTCTCGCCGGCGTCGCGGCCCTGGCCCAGCAGGAGCCAGAATTCCTTCTCCTGGCCGGCGGCCAGCTCGATGACCGCATGGGTGGCGAAGGCCGGGTTGAGTCCGGCGCCCAGGCGGCCGTCCAGCTTTTCGGCGAAGAGGGCGGCGGGGCGGGCCGGATCCAGGCGAGGGCCCAGGACGGTGTCCAGATCCCCGGAGTGGCTGGCGGCCGTGGCCGGGGAGGCGGAGATGAAGGCGCAGAAGGCCACATTCTCGGCAAACGGACCGGCCAAGGGGTTACGGGCCAGCAGGGCGCCGCTCCCGGGGTCCCGGCTGGTGCGCACGAAGCGGCGGGAATCACCCGGGGTGCCACCCAGCACGACTTGGGCGTGATGCAGCAGGGCCAGGCGGCGCGGCTGCTCCCCGCGATTGGTCACCTTAACCCGCGTGAGGCGCACCGGGTCGGCCGGAAGGACAAAGATCAGGGTCTCGACGTCCAGGCCGTCGCCCTCGCGCTCGAAACGGGTGTACCCCAGACCGTGCACGGCGCGGTAGCCGCAACCGCCGGGCGTGGGACCGGGCGTGCAGGAGAAGCAGGCGTCCCCGTCCAGATCGCGCAGGTGCACGGCCTCACCCACGGGGTCGCGCAGGGGGTCGTTGAACCACGGCGTCAGGCGATGCTCGCGGCTGTTGCCCGCCCAGGTGGCGCCCGCCCCGGTCTCGGAGACGATGCAGCCCAGCTGCTCGTTGGCCAGCACATTGGTCCAGGGCTGGGGCGGCAGGATCAGCCGGCCCTCCTCATCCAGGGGCAGTTGCACCACGTACTCGCGGCCGCCGGCACGCATGCCTCCGTACCCGTTGGGGAAGGCCAGGTTCCCGTGGTCGGCCGGCGCGGGCGGGGTCCGGTCCACGCTGCCGGGCAAGGGCCATATGGCGGCGGGAGCCGGGGTTGCGGTGAGGGCGGGGATGTCCTTTTCCACCCACAGGTCGGCGCAAGCGGCCAGCAGGGCCTGCTGACCTTCCGGCAACCCGGCGGGATCCAGGGTCAGGATGTTGGCCTCCGGGTGGGACGCGCCGGTCTCCCGGCCCAGGACAACCAGCTGGGCGTCCAGGCCCATGTTGCGCCAGATGCGGGCGGCCTTCTGCAGGAAGGCGCAGGCGGAGGATTCCGCCCGGACCACGGCCAGCAGGCCGCCGGTGGCGATGCCGCGCTGCTCCAGTTCCTCCCGGTCCGCTCCCATGTTCTGCAGGCGGGAGGCCGCGGCACGCAGAGTACGGTCCTGCTGTGCCATACCCACAGCCAGTTGCTGGGCCTTGTGGTGCTCTTCGGCCGACACGTCCAGGGACCTCAGCCGGCTCTCGGCGGCGGCCTCGGCGGCGGCGAAGGCCGCGTCAATGCCCCCGGGGGCGGCCAGGGAGCGCAGCACCGGCGCCGGATCCTCATCGAAGGCCCCCAGCAGGAAGGTCAGGGTGGCCTCGCGCTGGGGGCCCAGGCTCATGACGCGCCGCAGGCTGACCACGGGATCCAGGACGTTGCCCACGGTGCCGCTCAGGCGCTGGTCCGGCAGCTGGGCCAGGGGGCGCGCGTCGGGGCGGCCGCGGCCGGCGAAGCGGGCGCGGTCGGTCTCGAATTCCAGGGGGCCCGGTTCGATGAGGGCGTGCACCACGGTGGGGTGATGATCCTGCGGTTCGCGCGGCCGGCGGGTGACCAGGAGGGCCCGGTTCTTCTCGTCGTATTTCGTCTGCAGGAAGAGCTTGGAGAAGGCGGGGTGACCCTCGTGGCCGGGCAGGCTGTTCAGCACCACTTCGGTCAGGGAAGTCAGGTCCAGCTTGCGCAGGTGCTCACCCAGATTGGTGATGGTCACGCGGCGCAGTTCCGCCGGGGCGTCGGCCAGGATGCAGGTCTCGATGGTGATACGAAGTTGCAGGCCCTCGAGAGTGCGCGTATGTCGGCCGGGGCGCCAGGTGCTGGTGGCGGGGGTAGCGGGGCCGTCGCCCAGCAGCGGCCAGGAGACGCCTTCCTTCAGATCCCGCAGGAAAAAGCGCAGACCGGTGGGGCCCGGCCCGTCCCAGGCGGTCACCGCCAGGGGGCCGCGCCGGGAGTGGCCGCCGCCGTCGGCATCCAGCAGGACCCGGTAGCCGGCGGAGGTCCGGCCGGACACCCCGGACAGCAAGGCCACGGCAAAAGGCAACCCTCCGGGGGAGCCCTGGGGGGCGAAACCCGCACTACACATCCGCAATTCCTTCCCTCAAATATCAAATTTCGGCAAGATTCCCGGCCCGGATTGGGGCCCGGAGCCGGCAGGTCGATTGCGAATCCTTAGACCATTTGAGGGCATTTGTCAAATCGGGGGTTGACAAGAATGACGGCATATGTAACCGTTTACATCGTCCGCGAACGTGGAACGCTCGCTTTTCCAACATCAACGGTCCTGCCAGCCAGAGGATGGGTTGCACGGCCTCACCGGGAGTCCATCTCTATTGGCTACCATTCGCGACGTGGCTCGAGCCGCCGGGGTGTCCATCGCGACCGTATCGCGGGTGTTCAACAATAACACCCTGGTCAACCCCTCCACCGCCGAAAAAGTCCTGAAAGCCGCCAAGGGCCTGGATTACTGGCCCAACAGCGCCGCTCAGAGCCTCAGCACCCGTCATAATCATATCCTGGGTGTCCTGTTGCCCGATCTCTTCGGCGAGTTCTACTCCGAGGTGATCCGGGGCATCGATCGCCAGGCCCGCCTGAACGAGTATCAGACCCTTCTTTCCAGCTCCCACGCCAGCAGCCACGACGTGCTGCAGGCCAGCCGCGCCATGCTCGGCCGCATCGACGGCCTGATCATGATGGCGCCGGACGAGACCACCATCGACATCGTCGAGCGCATCCGCCGGCGGGTTCCGGTGGTCCTGCTGAACCCGCGTGGCGAGGTGCCGCGCTGCCACCGCGTGGCCGTGGAGAACTACGAAGGAGCGCGGGCCGCCACCGAGCACCTGCTCTCGCTCGGGCACCGGGAAATCGCCCTGATCAGCGGTCCCGAGGGCAACGTCGACGCGGAGGAACGCCTGCGCGGCTTCCGCGACAGCCTGCGGGACGCCGGTCTGGACCCGGACGCCGCCCTGGTGGTGCCCGGAGACTTCAGCGAGATGGCCGGCTACGAGGCCGCCCTGCGCATCCTGGGGCATCAGCCCCGCCCCACCGCCGTCTTCGCCGGCAACGACGGCATGGCCGTGGGCCTGCTCAGCGCCGTTGGCCGGGCCGGCAAGAAGGTGCCCGAGGACCTGGCCGTGGTGGGTTTCGACAACATCGACATCGCCGAGTACCTGAACCCGGCCCTGACCACCGTGCACGTGGACGCGTGCAGCCTGGGTCAGCGCGCCGTGGACCTGATGCTGAACGCCATCGAGGCCGAGGGCCAGGTGCCCCCGGTCCTGGAGATGATGCCGGCCGTCCTGAAGGTCCGCCGCTCCTGTGGCGCGTATCTGTCACAAAAAGAAGCAAGCAACAGCGGGAGCGAAAACGCGGCCCGTTTCGGACAGTAACCACCGTCGCCTGACAGACCCGAGGGGGAGACCTCATGAAACGTTTGATCCTTACCCTGATTCTCTGCGCCGTATTGACCGGCAGCGCTCTGGCCCAGGCCGAGCGGCTGGATGCCATCTGGGCGCGGACCACCACCGAAGCCATCACCCTGGACGGCGTGCTGGACGAGGCCGCCTGGGCCGACGCCGAGACCTGGGTCATCGACTACGCCGAGGACGCCGGCATCCCCGGCAGCGGCTGGAAGACCGAGAGCGGCTGGCAGCCCACCGACCCGACCCACGCCACCCTCAAGTTCCTGATCCACGACAACCAGCTCTACCTGGGCGCCTACGTGGAAGACCAGAGCATCGGCGGCAGCGCCGAGTTCAACCGCTTCGACGGCCTGCTGATGGGCATGAAGGACCGCAGCGTGGAGGGCTACCCCACCCCCCAGTCCGAGTACATGTACACCTGGTGGCACGATGAGCTGGCCGATCCCCAGCCCGTCGGCACCCTGCCCGGCTTCATCGGCTCCTGGGCCGAGCTGCCCCACGGATCGCCCCGCACCCCCGAGCAGATCGCGGCCTGGGACGCGGTGACCGTGGTGGACGGCACCACCAACGACGATGCCGCGCCGGATACCGGCTACACCGTCGAGATGCGCTTCGACCTGGAGGTCATGGGGTACGATACCACCAACCCCGAGGGCGAGATCATCGAGTGGAACATCTCCATCTACGACACCGACTGGTTCTGGCCCATCAGCGTGACCAGCTTCAGCAGCAACCGCGTGTGGTGGCAGGGCCCCTGGGGCAACACCTCCTGGTACAACGAGGTGCGCATCCACGCCCGTCCCGACGTGACCGTGGGCAGCGGTCCCGCGCCCACCCTGGAGCCCGAGGTCGTCATCCCCGCCATCGACGCCGATGTCACCATCGACGGCCAGCTGAGCGAGGACGTTTGGGACAACCCCGAGGTCTACAGCTTCGACATCCGCTGGGGTGATCCCGACCTCGTGGCCGGCTACGACGCCATCGGTCCCTACCGGGCCGGGGAGTACCAGCCCGAGGTGAACGGCGGCCAGGCCTTCGTCATCGATCCGGCGGACGCCACCATCAAGATCTTCCACCGCGGCGACATCCTGTACATGGGCTTCGAGTCCCGGGATCAGGTCGTGCAGTTCCACCCGGACCTGAACCGCTGGGACGGCTTCACCGTCACCGTGGACAACCGCGAGGAACGCGGCACCGACAACCAGTTGCTCACGCAACGCCTCAGCTTCCAGGTGGGCGCCGACGGCACCGCCGTGCCCCAGGACGATCTGCTGAACTTCGTGAACACCGGCGATGCCGAGGTGGCCATCTACCTGCCCGCCGGCACCTCCGTCGATACCCTGGGCCAGCAGGCGGACAACGGCTACTCGGCCGAGTTCTCCCTGGACCTGAAGGCTATCGGTTATCCCGCCGGTCTGGGTGACGGCGCCTTCTTCTTCGGTGTGCTGCAGATGGACGGCGACTCGTTCAGCCCCGCCTCCGACAGCTACGGAACCCGCACCTGGTGGTACCGGGAATTCCCCGGCACCTGCTGCCCCGTCTGGGCGCACCTGGCCGGCGACCTGAGCCCGGTCATCGGCAGCAGCAATCCTTTCACGAACCGCTACGCGCATCTTCTGAGCCAGACCGGCCCCTCTTCGCGGCCGCAGGTCAGCTTCGCCATGCCGGAGCGGAACAACGTGCAGTTGGAAATCTTCGACGTGCGCGGGCGCCTGGTGGAACGGCGCGCCCTCGGAACCCTGGGCGGCGGCGAGAACACCGTCACGCTGTTCAGCAACCAGCGCCCCGGCGATGGACTCTATCTGTACCGTCTGCAGGTCATCGACCCCGCCACCGGCGCCCTGCGCGGCGCCCTGACGGGCAAGACGCTCCTGCTGAAGTAACTGCTGGGTAATCGGAGCGGGAGGCCGACATCCTCCCGCTCCCTCTGAACTCCGGCCCGCCGCCGGAAAGGAAGAAGCTCTTGGCACGACTGAACGGACTGACGCGTGTTCTGCTCACCATCGCCCTGACGGCCCTCGCGCTGCAGGGATCCGTCTGCCTTGCCGGCACAACCGGCACCATCGCCGGTCAGGTCCTGGACATGCAAGGGGACCCCGTGCCCGGGGCCACCGTCACCGTGCTGGACACCGACTTCGAGACCGTCAGCAATGCCGAGGGCAACTTCAACATCCTGAACGTGCCGCCGGGCACCTACAGCGTGCGGGGCAGCAAGTCCGGGTACCAGAGCTTCACCCTGACCGAGAACATCGTCTCCAGCGACCAGATCACCCGCGTATACCTGCAGCTGGGCGACGCCAATCTCCTGACCGAGGAGATGGTCGTCATCGCCGAGAAGCAGCCCGTGGACCTGAACACCACCAGTAGCCTGGCCACCATGACCACCCAGGAGATCGAGAACCTGCCCGTGCAGGAGCTGGAAGACCTGGTGAACCTGCAGGCCGGCGTCATCGACGGCCACTTTCGCGGCGGCCGCAAGGGCGAGGTCCAGTACCAGGTGGACGGCGTGAGCATGAACAACGCCTTCGACAACGCCCCGAGCATGAAGATCGACCGCAGCCTGCTGCAGGAAGTCCAGGTCATCAGCGGCACCTTCGACGCCGAGTACGGCCAGGCCATGAGCGGTGTGGTGAACGCCGTGCTGAAGCAGGGCTCGCCCTTCCTGCGCATCGATACCGAGGCCTACGCCGGCGGCTTCTTCTTCCCCGGTCGCGAGGAGGCCCGCCGCACCGACGACACCGTGCACCCCATGGGCACCCAGAACTACCAGATGACCATCAGCGGCCCCCTGCCCCTGCCCAAGAGCACTTACCTGGTCAGCGGCCGCCGGTACCTCTTCGATGACTACATCACCGCCCGGCGCGTCTACAACCCGGCCGACAGCGACACCCTGGCCACCGGCGACGGCTCCGAGGAGCCCCTGGGCTACAACCAGGAATGGTCCGGCGTGGTCAAGCTGACGACCGAGGCCTTCGAGGGCACCAAGCTGAACTACCAGGCCCTGTTCAACAGCCGCGAGAGCCGCCCCACCAACTACGATTTCCGCTTCATGCCCGACGCCCTCAGCGTCCAGCGGCAGTACAGCATCAGCCACGGCGTGGACTGGAGCCAGAAGCTGGGCGACACCTCCTTCATGGACTTCAGCGTGCGGCAGAACGTGCTGAACTACCGCGACTACCTGTACGAGGACATCTTCGACCCCCGCTACGACGAGCCCGAGCAGTTGAACAACGACGGCACCTACGGCGACTACTTCTACCAGGGCCTGCAGACCAACCACTACCGCCAGCGGACCAATACCTACCTCTTCAAGGGGTCGGTGGTCAGCCAGATCAACGGCGAGAACCAGGCCAAGACGGGCTTCGAGCTGAGCCTGCCGGAAGTGGAGTTCGGCAACGACGTGTACTTCACCTACGGCGAGGGCCACCTGGTGCGACACATCAACGAGCCGCCGGACTATCCCGGCGTCCAGTCCTACTACCCCGTCATGGGCGCCGCCTACGTTCAGGACCAGTTCGAACGCCGGGACCTGGTGGTGCGCTTCGGCGCCCGTCTGGACTACTTCGACGCGCGCAGCACCGTGCCCAGCGACCTGGCCAACCCGGCCAACGCCATCGCCGGCGCGCCCGAGTCCCACCCCGAGCGCACCAGCGTCAAGAGCACCGTCAGCCCGCGCCTGGGCGTGGCCTACCCCGTGAACGAGACGGCGGCCATCCACTTCGCCTACGGCCACTTCACGCAATTCCCCTCGGTGAACACCATGTTCACCAACTCCAACTACGAGGTGCTCGAACGCCTGCAGGCCGGCACCATCAACTACGGCGTCATGGGCAACCCCGACGTCAAGCCCGAGACCACCGTGCAGTACGAGGTGGGTTACAAGCAGGCCATCACCGACGACCTGGGCGCCGAGCTGACGGTCTTCTACAAGGACATCCGCGACCTGCTGGGCGTGGAATTCATCGAGACCTACACGGGCGCCACCTACACGCGCCTGACGAACGTGGACTTCGGCAACATCACGGGCATTACCCTGGCCATGGACCACCGCCGGGTGGGCCCCCTGAGCCTGTCCCTGGACTACACCTGGCAGCAGGCCCTGGGCAACGCCAGCGACCCCACCGAGACCGCCAACCGCGCGGCCCTGGGCGAGGATCCGCGGCCCCGCCTGGTGCCCTTCAACTGGGACCAGCGGCACACCGTGAACATGACCGCGGCGCTCTTCAAGCCGCGCGAGTACAGCATCAGCCTGGTGGGCAAGTTCGGTAGTGGCCAGCGCTACACCCCCCAGAGCGAGAACGCCTTCGGGTTCGGCGCGGCCACCAACAGCGGCACCAAGCCGTCGGCCTTCCTGCTGGACCTGCGGGCCGAAAAGATCCTGGGCGCCAACGCCGAGGGCGGCATCTTCCTGCGCGTGTTCAACGTGCTGGATGCCCGCTACTTCAACGGCTCGGTCTATGCGACCACCGGCAGCCCCTATTACGCCCGTTTCCCGAGCCCTTCCGAGCAGGTCACCCTCGAGGACCCGACCCTGCTGTACCCGCCCCGCCGCATCGAAGCCGGTGTGCGCTGGTCCTTCGGAGGCATGTAGATGAACGGATCGCCAACAACCCAACGAGGAGTTTCATCGGCGTGACCAGTCGCAAGAATTCCGTGATCCTGCGCAGGGGGCCCCTGGCCCTCCTGCTGGCAGCGTGTGTCTGCCTGAGCCTGCCAGTGCCCGCCGGCGGCGACGTGCCCACGCCCGTCCCCCAGGATGAGCGCGGCCAGGACGACGCCGAACGCGCCGGGCAGCACGATGCCAACAACATCCGCACCACCTTCTGGAACTACGGCATGGTGGGCGACTACCCCCCCGATCCCGGCAACGTGGACCTCAGTGTGTTCCACTCCGTCGAGGTGCCCAAGGGCAGCGGCATGAACTACAGCGACGGCGTGACGCCCTTCGTGCTGGCCCGGATCACCCAGGTGGACGGCGCCGAGGCCTACATCATGGAGACCGGCTTCCGCGAGCGGCAGGGCACCAGCCCCTACTACAACCGCGTCATGCGCTTCGAGCCGCGTCCCGGCTACTTCCAGCCCGACCCGGTGCTGAACCCCGGCCGCTCCGTGGCCATCAGCAACGACCCGCGCACCTGGCCCGACTTCTGGCCCGACCGCCTGGACGAGGCCGACGATCCCGGCTGGCCCGGCTCCTGGAACGGCTACTTCGGCAAGCAGGTCGTCGCCGACCAGGAAAGCTACATGGTCCTGGACGACGACTACTACGACGCCTGGAACTTCTACCCCGACAGCCGCGACAGCACCCGCCGCGGCCTGGGCCTGCGCATCGAGGCGCGCGGCTTCCAGTGGGCCAACCCGCAGGCGCGCAACGTGATCTTCTGGCACTACGACATCACCAACGAGGGCACCACCGACTACGACGACAACATCATCTTCGGCCTGTACATGGACAGCGGCGTGGGCGGCAGCGCCCTCAGCTGCGACCAGATCTACGAGTCCGACGACGACAACGCCTTCTTCGCCCGCGAGTTCGAGGGCCAGATCATCAACCTGGTCTACACCTGGGACAACGGCGGCCACGGGCGTGATCTGGCGGGCTCCTGCAGCACCACCGGCTACCTGGGGTACGCCTACATGGAAACCCCGGGCAACCCCTCGGACGGCATCGACAACGACGAGGACGGCATCACCGACGAGCGGCGCGACGGCGGCCCCGGCACCTTCATCGTGGGTCAGGATAACATCCGCTTCCACGTGGAGAGCAACTACGACATGGAGCTCTTCGAGAACGTCTACGGGCCCCTCGAGGAAATGCCCGCCTTCCTGGCCGAGATCTGGTGGACGGGCGACGAGGACATGGACTGGGTCGAGGGCAACCACGACCTGGGCGCCGACGGCCTGGCCGACACCGGCGACACCGGCGAGGGCGACGGCATGCCCACCGCCGGCGAGCCCAACTTCGACGATACGGATCTCAACGAGTCCGACCAGATCGGCCTGACGGGCTTCAAGATGAACCGCATCGCGCCCGGTTACGGCAACCCGAACCAGGAGACGGACAACATCGTCTTCTTCACGGGCAACGAGGACTGGCCCGAGCGGCTCTACAACCAGTTCAGCGCCGAGAGCCCGGAAGACCGCTTCGACGAACCCCTGGCGTCGAACTACAACATCGGCTTCCTCTTCGCCTCGGGCCCCTTCCGCCTGGAAGCCGGCCAGACCGAGCGCTTCAGCCTGGCCCTGGCCTACGGCGCGGACCTGACGGAACTGGCCGCCAATACCCAGACCGTGCAGCAGATCTACAACGCCAACTACCGCTTCGCCGTGCCCCCGCCTACCCCCGTATTGACGGCCGAGGCGGGCGATGGCTTCGTGCGTCTCAGCTGGGACGACCTGGCCGAGAACAGCACCGACCCGGTCACCGGCGACCTGGACTTCGAGGGCTACCGCATCTACCGCTCCACCGACCCGGACTTCCGGGACCCGCAGGTCATCAGCAACGGTACCGGCTCCGGACCCCTGGGCAACGGCGCGCCCATCGCCCAGTTCGATCTGGAGGACGAGTACAGCGGCTTCTCCGATCTGATGATCGAGGGCGTGGCCTACTACCTGGGCACCGACTCGGGCCTGACCCACACCTGGACCGATAATACCGCCGTCAACGGCCAGCAGTACTACTACGCAGTGACGGCCTACGACTACGGGTCCGAGGAATTCAACTTCTACCCCTCGGAAAACGCCATCACACCCTCGCGCACGCCGCGCGGCGGTCTGGTGCTGCCCACCAACGTGGTGGCCGTGCGGCCCAACCCCCGCGTGGCCGGGTTCGTTCCCGCCAGCGCGGACA
>JGI12109J20283_10731926_pt1 | contig 23450 bp, 28 predicted proteins | sample ElkSlonscriptome_12_FD_20283 | JGI IMG/M metagenome (IMG submission 20283)
GGCAACCTCTACTCCGCCAAGTGGTACGGCGATGGTATTGTCGTGGAGAAACATCTCAAGCGCTCGGTACTCCGGCTCGAATTGAGGAAACTTCTTCAGAATGATGCGACGCATCTCCACGAATATGTGCTCGGATACGATTACCGTGATCTCTCCGGACACGATCATTTCCACAATGCGCCGGGGGTTTCCACCGTACACGAGTGCCGATAAGTACACGTTGGTATCAATGACCACGCGTGTACTCATACCTACGCAGAAACTGCTTTCATCGCCTCCTCTTCCGAGCGAAACCCAAGTGAGCGACCCTTTTTGTTGCCTGTGTCGAGGATACTCTTGAGTGTTTTCCTGCGCGCCAGGTCCGCAAGAGCCAACCGTCGAAAGTACTCGCTTCTGCTCGCCATTTCTTCGCGAGCTACCGCGTCCACCTGCTTAAGTAAGCGTTCATCAAGCGCTATGTTGAGTGTCTTTGTTGCCATATGGTGATATTGTATAGGTTTTGTATATACTGTCAAATCGTGCGGATCGCCGCTGTGTAGTACGGACATATCTCCATACGCCACCCTTTCGGCACGACGGGAACACCTATTAGAAAAGACCGTACTCTTCCACGAACCTCTTAGATAGTGCGAATTCCTTGCTCAGTTGTTTGCGCAGTGTTGCTGCTTTTGTACTGTTGCGTTCGATTTTTACTTTTGCTCGGCACGGTGTGGCGAGCAGTCTTTGAATGTCTTGCTCAGCGTGTGTCACATCTTTGCGCTCATAGAGCAGGTCCAGCTCCACGGCAAGCTGTGAGGGTAGAGAAACGGTGATCACATAGTGCGCTAGTACGGTTATGTGATCCATACGGTTGAATGATGGTATGGCACACAGGTCGATGTTGAAATAGGCGCTATCAAACTGCTTGCGGAGCTGCTTGTCGAGTGCAGTTGTTCCGCCAATTACATAGAATCCGTACTTTCGTTCCTGGTCAAATCGAGCGTAGTAGGCTTTCTCGCTCTTGCTGCGCCCCGGGACAAGCGGCCAGATATCGTGCGGGTTGTAGAGGAAGATCGGGTAGTGTGTATTATCAACATGTAGGCGTTCCACAAACGTTTTCCAGAACGTGTCGATATGTGCGAACGCTCAAGGGTGTCTGCAAGCTCGCCATCCTTTCAAATGCGGTCGCTTCGTATTTTCACACCATCACCACAGACCTCGCACTGAGCACCCTGTTTGATGTAGTCGCGATCTCAAGTGACATTGGGCACGCAAAACCCGAGCAGGAGGCGTACGAGTACGTGCTCAAGGCGCTTGGCACCTCGCCCGACCAGGCACTTTTTATTGACGACAACCCTACGAATGTACAAGCTGCCGAGACGATTGGCATGGTCGCATGTCGATACGAGACGAATAAACAGGTGCGCAGTGCAGTACAAATGCATGTGCAAAACTGTGGATAACTCTGTGTATATGGGGATAAAGGTCATGTACTTTAAAAAACGATATGGCTCAACCACGCCACATTTCTCTCGGACGCCTTGGTGAGGACATCGTTTCTGGGTGGCTTATGAACCGTGGATATTTGATCGTGGAGCGAAATTATCGCCAGAAATGGGGCGAATTGGATATTGTTGCGAAAAAGGACGGTGTCCTTCACTTTGTGGAGGTAAAAGCAGGCTCGTGGGATAGAGAAACGTGGCCAACCGAGGGCCAGAACGTGCACCGGCCCGAAGATCATATGCACGCACAAAAGTGCGCACGGATGAAGCGCGCGATTACTACCTACCTCTCACAAATGCAGCTGGTCGAACATCGAGACTGGACTGCAGACCTTGCGGTGGTGCTCATAAACGAACACACCCGCAAGGCGCGGGTGCGGTGGGTCTGGGCTGTGTTGCTCTAACCATTGAACAGCAACCGCAATGAGCGTCCGTTGCTCATAGTCTTGCTGCCTTGTTACTGGCGGTTCAGCTTGTACGCCTCCCAGAGTGGGAGCCAATCCTTGCGGAAGACCGCCATCACCACCTCGTCATGGAACGCGCCGTTGTGGTAGTGATGCTTTTTGAGCACACCCTCTACCTTGTAGCCACACTTTTCGCTGTATCGAGCACTGCGACCATTGAACGAAAGCACGTGTGACATGACCTTATGAAGGCCTAGTGTGTTGAACGCAACGTCAAGTAGGAGCATTTTGGCTTCTGTGCCGTACCCCTTTCCTCGATGCTTTTCTGTCCCGATCAATGTACCGGTACTTGCGTACCTATTGATCCAGTCTATGCGATGCAGCCCAATCGTGCCGATCAGTTGGTTGGTTTGCAGGCATATTCCGAGAGAAATGTCGTGCTCTGTCGGGTTACCCACTCGTTTGACCCACTGCTGTTCCTCTTGGAGTGAAACGGGGAAGGCACACTTCAGGTACTGCGTGACGTCTGGATCATTGATCCATTGCGTGAGTAGAGGCACGTCATCCTCGGCTATAGGTCGCAGGTACACGTGTTTACCAGATCGATATGTGGGAGTGTTCATGTGACACCTCTCTACGTTGTGAAGGAACAACACTGAACAAAAACACCCGGCTTTCATTCAGCCGAGGTGTCATGAACTACGAGGAGGTATGCATGCTACATGGGCTGAACGTAAGGCAGGAAGCCACGATGATGTACTTCGAGGCGCGCTGTGCCATATTCAGCTGTGTGCAATGCTGCTTCATACTATTGAAGACGTGTGCCAGGTCAGCATATTACACGGGAATAGCAGCGTTGGTCGATTGGTGGGGCGACAAGCTGGCACATGTATAGTTGACGAAAAATTCGTCACATGTGTGATGAATACCCTTCAGGTCTTATCAGACACGACAGGCGGCTGTGGTATGGCGAGCCACTGGTCACACGTGGATCTGTATGGTGAGCGCGTGTTGGATGCGTTTCACCGCTCTGGTTGCTCCTGTTGCGTACGAGCCTGTGAAGTGGTGCGGACAAGAGTGCAGGGTGGTATGTCCGCTGTGGGTTACCGCGGGTTCTTGCGGACATGTGCGTGCTATACTCTCGGTACGGATCCATGGCAAGTGAGCAACAGAGTTATATGGACGGTGCGCAGCGACCGCGCTCATTTATAGATTTGCAGGGCACAGTACACGAACAGGTACTTGTGCCGAAGCGGTCGTACGTGCAGGGAGATGCCGAGCCGTGGCATCAGCCGGAGGCGTACATGGTGACTATGCCGCCAGAGGCGCAGGTTGCGTTCCCAGGTCGCAACCACGCTGTTGCGGGCATTGTCTGTTCGGTAATAGCACTCATGTTTCAGCCGATCGTCTTTGGGCTGGCGGGCATTGTGTTTGGTGTCGTTGCGCGCAAGAAAGGTGCGCGGACGCTTGGCCTCGTGACTGTGCTCCTGGCAATCTGTTTTTCACTTGTCGGCATGCTTATGCACATACTATTGTCGCTTGACCCGCACGTGGCAGCAGTCGGGGTTGCCGGCTATGCACTGCAGGTATTTGTTGCCTTGTAGTATTTACCTGCTACGCCCCACATCCTATGATGGCCTATGCACTACTTCTCGCTTTCATCACGATTGTGCTTGGAGGTGTTGCGTGGACGTGGTTCATTCGGTCTCAAGATCGTGCGGAGCCTGAACGATGGTTCATGCTTGGGCAGATGCTTATTATTGGGGTGGGAGTCGCGCTCTATGCGGGAGAGGTGAACACAGCGATTAGTAGGTTAATCGGCGTTGAGTACAATCCGACTTGGCAGTCAAAATACGGCTTCTCCATCTCGTTGTTCCTATCGTTCTTGCCATTTGCTGCGGTCGAAGAGCTCTTGAAGGGTGGGGCGGTGTGGCTCGTCGCGTATCATACCCGCGCTTTTAATCAGGTACAGGACGGTATGATCTATGCGTCTATGGTCGCGGTCGGCTTTGCGGTAATGGAGAATATTCATTACCTGGGTAATTTTGCTCAAACCGGCATAGCACTGCTTGTTGTGGGTGGTGCGGCGATGCGTGTACTCATGTCGAGCTTACTCCATATCGTGTGCTCAGCACTATTTGGTTACGGTGTGGCGCGGACGAAGTTCTACGGTCGCAAGGCTTTGCCAAGTGCATGGGCGTACGTGCTGGCTTCAGTTCTCCTCCATGCACTCTTTAATAGTATTCTGAGTTTGCAAGGCTACGGGACCCTCGCAGGCGCTGTGGTTGCGCTTCTTGGTCTGTTGTGGGTGTTCTACCTGTTTCGAAAACATGATAGCAAGCTCGTATGGACACCAGTGTGGCAGAAGAGGTAGGGATGACTTCTTGGTGGTGCTACCCACACACCGATGTCGGGACGAGCTTGGGACTCAGCGGTGAATTGGGGAGGCGCTCCGGCTATTTTCTTGCACGTACCACCCAAAATAGCGGCGTTTCTTCGTTCGAGCGCTTGAGGTTGTCGTACCGTTTTTTGTTCTGGAGTGAGAGGGTGTGTGGTGGCACCTCCACAACGCGTGGTGCGTACGCATGTTCCACAGCGAAGCCCGCGTATTCTAGCGCATTCAGTATGGAGCCGGTATCGGGGTGGTTGTAATAGGTAACCCCCACCCCACCCGAGAGCGTTGCGGTGTGTTCGGTGAGTTTCACTCCTCGTTCATTGGTGTGCGCAGTACCGGTCGGGTGTTTCGCCCAGTAGTTGGGGTGGTGTGTAGAAAAGAGGAGTGTGCCACCTGGTTTCAGTACACGGTATACACCAGTAAGGAGTGTATCCCAATCGTTCGCGTAGTGAAATGCGAGTGATGAGTAGAGGAGGTCGAACGATTCCTCGGGAAACTCCAGAGCCATCATGTCCATACAAACATAGTGGGCATCCGGGAATTGTTCTTGCGCTATGTCGAGCAAGTTTTGGGAGATGTCAATCGCCGTTACATGGAGCGGGTTACGTGCGAGCAGTGTCTGAAGCTCTTCGCCGGAACCGACACCGACGCAGAGCACGTGTTTGCCTGTGAGGTCTTGTGGGAGCATTGATGCCATTGCGGGCTTTTCAAGGAAGCGGTATTTTTCATTGCGATTCGTGTGCGCTGACCAATCCTGTGCTCGTGTATTGTACGCGCATGCGTTATTGTGTGTCGTGCTGTCCATTGCCACACCATAGCGCAAATCACAAAACAATGGTAGATTTTAGGTCACGCAGTATCAAGTTATTGCCATACGGGATGTAGTACAATGGCAGTATATGCGGTTGGGGTCGAAACAAATCAAGAGTCGGGGTGTAGTACAGTGGTAGTATACGCGGTTTGGGACCGCGCGATCCGAGTTCGATTCTCGGCACCCCGACTCTGGATTTGTTTAACGGGAAGCCCTGGATGGCTTCCCTGACCCGAAGGGGCGCGACCCGAGTTCGATTCTTGGCATCCCGACTCACAGTTTTGCAGGAAGGGCGCTGAATCGTACATACACCTCATGTTGTCTGGCGGGGTACGTATTCAGTGCTCCAGACCTTGCATCTTGCACTACTTTTGATAACGTGTTGGTGGACGCGCTTGTCCTGTTGTGTATCATATAACCGTTACCTGCAAAGGGGGTATTCCTGTGCGCCAAGTCATCATCTCTGTGGAGACACCATACGCTGATAGTTTTGCCGGATTGCTTGAGAAAAACTTGCTACAACCCGCACCGATAACGCGCAGCAGCAGGGAAGATGGGCGAACGTGGTTTTGCCTCAGCAATGTGCACGTGAAAGCTGAAAATCAGGCAGTCCAGCTCGCAAGTAAGCTGCAGGCCGATGTAACTAATCCGTATGGCAGCGTTCGCTGCATGCGCATAACCAGTTAAGGTCGAGTCGTTCAGGGCCCCGTGTGGGGCCCTTTGCCGCACTGCCCTGCACTGCGGTACGATGGAGATATACTGCCTATGGTTTGTGGTTGTGCAAGAGTGAGGTAGGATGGTCGTCTAAGTACGCAAGTCACAATGAATCAGGAGGAAACATTCCTGGCGGCGTTTGATGAGTATGCTGATTCACTGTATCGGCATGCCTATTTTCGAGTATCTGACGCAGAAAAGGCGAAGGATCTCGTGTCTGAAACCTTCACGAAGACGTGGGATTACCTCGTGAAGGGAAAGACGGTCGATGATTTTCGTCCATTTCTGTACCGAGCGCTCAATCGACTCATTATCGACGAGTACCGCAAGAAGAAGGTCGATTCTCTTGATGCGCTGCTGGATGATTCTAATGTTCCGACTGGTGTGTTCTCAGAACTGGTGGAGGGTAGCCTGGAAGAGCTCGAGTTAGCGCTTGACGCTCGTCGTGTCCCGGAGTTGCTTGAGCTCATGCCTGAGTCATACCGAGAGGTGGTGCTTATGCGGTACATGGACGGCCTTTTGCCTGCTGAAATAGCCACCGTAGTAGGTGAGCCCGTCAATAATGTGTCGGTACGCATTCATAGAGGCGTACAATGGCTTGCTGACTATGTTAAGAAACGTGAAATATGACGAACTATTCGTCATAATTAAGAGTTGGCGCCTTAGTGCGTCATGAACAGTAACTGGGCACTTATGGGCAATTTGCGTGATAACATCATTCGTGGCACACAGGATGTGCACATGACCGAAGACGACCGAGCGGCGATGCGGGAGCGGCTTGTGGCGTACATGGAGTATATGCCAATCACTCGACCGACGCTTGGTCGACGTGCTCGTGGTTCGTGGGTGTCGTTTGGGGCATTCTTCCGTGCTCATCATATTGCCGGTGCGCTCATGATTGCACTGTTATTCACAACCTCCACTGTCGGCGTGAGTTCGGCAGCAGCAGCAGCAGCGTTGCCTGGTGATTTGTTGTACCCCGTGAAGATCCATCTTAACGAAGGTGTACGTACCGTATTCATGTCGAGCGAGGAGGCGAAACTCACGTGGGAGCGCGAGCGCGCGGAAAAACGGCTCGAAGAAGCTGGTCAATTGGCGGCAGAGGGACGATTTGATGCGAAAGCACAAGAAGAGGTCGCCCGTCGTTTTGCGGAGCACACTGAGAAGGTGGTGGAAAAGGTACAACGGGTAGAGGCGACTGACCCGGTGTTGGCAGCTGAGGTCTCCGGTGAGTTTGAAGAGGCGCTCGATACGCACGAGGTGATGTTGGCACGGCTTGCTGAAGAGCATGCGGTCGACACGGAATCTGGTGAAGCAGCGCACAAGCTGGTTGCTCAAGTGCACTCGGCCGCCGCACAGGCCGAAGGAATCCGTGTTGCTGCTGAGGAAAAAATTGCATTTGAAGATATTGAGGTAGCGGTAGCAGCAGAGCCGTTGGTCGGGGCAGAACACGCTTCATCAAATGATGACAGTGTTACGACAGCTGTTTCGGTTGGCCCACAGCAGCATGAAGGTGGTACGCCGAAGACGGAGTCTGCGAACATGCATGTACGAGCAGCGTATCGTGCGCAGGAGCGCGCAATGACGCAGTTCAACCGTGCGCAGACACTTTTAGATACTATTGAGGACGATTCTCCGCTCTACACGCCGGCACGTGCGCAGGTTGCTCGTGGTAATGAGCGCATGGCGGCTGGTGAGCAAGCTCTCTCGGAACATAAGCTTGGTCACGCGTACACCGCATATCGAGACGCAGCGGGACGGTTTCAGAAAGTGGCTGAGTTGCTTGAGGCAGCGGATCTATTTACTGTAGGTATTGGGGGTGAGGAGGCACCAAGTAGTGTCAATTCTTTGGAGGAGGTGCAGCAGGACGAGAAGGAGGTGCCACAAGAGCTTCCCAATGGCATGCTTGGTGGTGGCTCGCATGATGACGCGCAAGAACCGCTGAGCGATATTCGCACCCGTGTCCGAAGTGCTGTTGCAGATGCACGACAGCAGCTTCTTGGATTTGAAGGGTACGACCTCAGTGTGACCGAGGAGGTGAACGCACTCATACGCGATGCTGCAGCAGAACTCTTACGTGCAGATATATACCGGGTGCTTGGAGATGAGTTGGAAGAGCGTGCACAACTCGTTGCGGCTGATGAGTATTCGAGTCGCGCACTTGGCAAACTCGCGAAGGCGATTGAGCAGGGCAGTGTGAGTGAAATTGTGATCGAGGATGTTGGCGGCGCTGAGGAACCTGACCAACCTGATGGGGGTGTGGAAGAAAATGGCACATTGCCGAAACCAGCTGAGAATGCAGACGCTGCTGATCCACAGTCAGGAGTGAGCGTGATGCACACCGTGCGTGGTGACATGCACACGGTATCCGGCACGTACTATCAAGCAACGACATCATGTCAGACAGTAGATGCTGTACTTACCCTCCTCGACGCGTCGAGCACCGAGCTTGCTCTCGAGCTCAGTACGGGCGAGGATACGACCCAGTGTGTTGATGAGATGGTGTGGTTTGAGGCAACCACGACAGCAACGACGAGTGCTGTTTTCACGAGCTTGTCGGTTGATGGTGTGTCTACATTCTGGGAAAAACTGACGCCGGCGCAGTCAGAAACGGTGGTAGATGAAGAAAAAACACAGAGCAGCCTGTTCCGTCGAACGTTCGATGGTGCTCGCAAAATGCTCGGTGTCGAATAGACATACGATGTATGTGTGATATGGCTGCCGCATGGGATTGTGTTTCCGTGCGGGATTTGGGTATACTGCAACACATATGAATTACCTTACCACATATGTTGAACAACTCCTTTCTGAGATTGGGGTCGACAGTGCGCATACCGTGTTTGGCAATACCATTGGTGAATACTGTGTTGCCGTAGCCGTATTCTTGTTGGCATTGCTTGTGTTTAAGATCGGGCAACGCGTAGTCATGTCCTGGCTCATGAAGATATCTGAACGGACGGCAACAGATCTCGATGATACATTCGTTAAGATGGTGCAGAGCTTTCGTCCGCCATTCTACCTCTTTTTGGCGTTTTGGCTCGCCACGCAGTACCTTAATATTACCGGCATAGCAGACGCGGTGGTCACCGCAATCTTAGTTGTGTGGATGGTGTACCAAGCGGTAATCATTGTAGGCATCTTGGTTGAGGATGTGGTGTTTAGCCATTTTGCAAAAGAAAAGGACGAGACAACAAAAAGCGCACTGCGCTTGCTCTCAAACCTGGCGCAAGGGGTGATGTGGGTGCTCGGCATTTTGCTGGTGCTGTCCAACTTTGGAATCAACGTAACCTCGCTCATGGCAGGTGCCGGTATCGCTGGTGTTGCGATCGCGTTTGCGTTGCAAGGTATTTTGGGCGATCTATTTAGTAGCTTTTCTATCTACTTTGACAAACCTTTCAAGGTTGGCGATTTTATCATCGTGGGTGACACGATGGGAGTTGTGAAGCATATCGGTATTAAGAGTACCCGTATCGCATCGCTTGCCGGTGAGGAGATCACTGTGAGCAACCAGGAACTCACTGGTGCACGCATACATAACTACGCGCGTATGAGCGAACGGCGTGTCGTATTTAGTTTTGGCGTACTGTACGAAACACCGCAGGAAAAGGTGTTGGCGATTCCCGAGATTGTGCGAAAGATTGTCGAGGGACAGGTAGACGTGCGGTTTGATCGAGCCCACTTTCAGAAGTTTGGCGATTCCTCGCTTGACTTTGAGGTGGTCTACTATGTCCTGACCAGTGACTACACTGCGTACATGGATTGCCAGCAGTCGATCAATCTTGATCTTATGAGGCGTTTCGCGGAGGAGGGCATAGAGTTTGCGTACCCGACACGCACCATCTATATGGCAAACAGTGTTACCTAGTGTGTTGCGTCGTAATTGTAGACAGGTTCCTAGCACCTCAGCACCGTGTATACGCATGGTGCTTTCACCTCATGCATACGCTTCACCAGAGGGTTCTGCCTTTTGAGACAGGCACGTGGTGTAAGTGGTTCGTACACTACCCCCTTTTGCTTCCTCCTGAAAACTTGCTATAGTGAGTGTACGGATGCAACGACTGTTTATCGACTTAATATCTGAGTCTCCGTTTGTCGCATGCTAACGACGCTTATGAACTACACGACTATAACCGACGCGTGTTTCTACGCACACCTTTACCCATCTACGCTTTCCGCGTGGCGTTTCGATCGATCGTAATTCAAGCACCAGTTTGCAGCGACAGCACGCGACTCACCCGTGACTATGTCGCCATTAATCACAGTACTCATAGCGCTCGTGGCCGCCGCTGTTGGAGGTGGTGTGGGCTACTACCTGCGCTACATTGTTGCTGCAGGTAAAAAGGGCTCGATGGAGCTCGAGATCAAGCAGATGATGCTTGAGGCAAAAGAGAAAGCAAAGAAACTCGAAGAAGAGGCTGAGCAAAAAGTAGAAAAGAAGAAGGAGGAGTTCGACAAGGAGGTGAAAGAGAAGGAAGATTTCCTCAAGAAGACGGAAGGTCGTATAATCGATCGCGAGGCATTTCTTGACAAACGTGAGCAGAACATCGAGGCCGAGGTCGAGCAGGTGAAGAAGAAAATTGAAGAGGTGCATGCGGTGAAAGCGCGTGTTGATGCTGCCAAGGAAGAGACCGACAAGGAGCTTGCACGGGTCGCAGGGCTCTCCAAAGAAGAGGCAAAAGCGGAGCTCATGTCGCGTCTTGAAAAAGAGTCGGAAGAGGATCTTGTGCGTCGCATGGCCAAGCTCGAGCAGTTCTCGCAGGAGAAATTGGAGCGCCGCGCGCAAGAAATACTCACGACCGCAATTCACCGCCTCGGCAATGCGGTTACGACTGATGTGCTCACAACATCAATCAACCTTCCAAGTGAGGAGATCAAGGGCAAGATCATCGGCAAGGAGGGGCGCAATATCCGCGCATTTGAGCGTGCGACCGGCGTCGATGTGCTTGTTGATGACACACCAGGTCTTATCACGCTCTCGTGCTTCGACCCGGTACGTCGCCAGGTGGCGCGTGTCGCGCTTGAGAATCTTATCATGGACGGCCGCATTCAGCCGGCAAAGATTGAAGAGAGTGTGCAGAAAGCTACAGACGAAATCAATCGCATCATCAAGGAAAAGGGTGAGCAGGCCGCCTACGAAGCTGGCGTGTTGGGACTTGATCCACGTGTTCTGATGATTGTGGGGCGGCTACACTTCCGCACAAGTTACGGCCAGAACGTGCTTCAGCACTCTGTAGAGATGGCGCATATTTCCGGCATACTCGCTGAAGAGCTTGGCGCAGACGTGCAGATCGCGAAAGCGGGTGCGTTAGTCCACGATATCGGCAAGGCGGTTGACCACGACGTACAAGGCACGCACGTGGAGATCGGGCGTAGGATCCTGCAGAAGTTTGGCGTAGACGAACGCATCATTCAGGCGATGCAGGCGCATCACGAAGAATACCCGTACGAGACCCCCGAGAGCATCATCGTGCAGGTTGCAGATGCCATTAGCGGTGGCAGGCCCGGTGCACGACGCGACAGTGTCGAGCATTACCTCAAGCGTCTGCAGGAGCTCGAGGATATCGCGAACAGTTTCGAGGGTATCGACAAAAGCTACGCCATCAGCGCAGGTCGTGAGGTGCGTATCTTTGTGCGACCGGGTGAAGTCTCCGATATTGAAGCACGTGAGCTTGCGCGCAATGTTGCGCTTCGTATCGAGCAGGAGCTTAAGTACCCCGGCGAGATCAAGGTCGCTGTCATCCGCGAGAGTAGGGCTATCGAGGTGGCGCGGTAATGGCAGTCTCACAGCACTACAAAGTGGCAAGAAACGAACGCGCCCCGGGTATCCAACCCGGGGCGTTAGTCTGCTACCAACCGGTACGTGCCATGTCTACGACCTCAGGTGCACATTGCTCCAAAATGGCTTCCCATGCACCCTCGTGTGCGTAATAGGGTGTGAACACGTTGAGTGGGTCGTACTTGCACGCCGTCACCCAGGCATCGCTGCCGCGTTCCTTGAGGACTGCGCCGAGGTACGCGTCGTAGGCCGTTGCCAGGTCTGCAGGGCGCAGGCGCAGGGCGTTTATGACAACCGGCTCCTCGAGGGCGAAGGGGTCTGCACTGGTGGCTTTTATGACCACCTGTGCGCGTCTGAGGTCCCAATCTGCACGATCTCCCCACTCATGCTGCGCCTTGGCGAGCAGCTCGAGCGCCTCAACGTACGTGCCGGCCTCCACGAGTTCACCCACCTCACCGTCTACCTTGCGGTAGAAGTGCCCACGCACCGCCTGTTCATCTTCCATGACGGTGTAGTCGTTCGTGAACGCGAACGTTGGGTTGCCGTAGAGCCCGACCAGAAAGAGCACCGCGAGTAGATTGAGTACGGGGATGGCGAAGAGCGGATGCCGCTGACCGAATCCATGCTTGCCGAGCGAGAACTTCTTCCACGTCCGACCGATGGCTGCAAGCCAGCTAACCCACGCGATGAGCACATAGCCAAACGTCGACAAGAACATGCCAGGGTTTCGGACGTCGTCAGTTTGGGTGGCTGTTCCGAGCCCCTGTGCTGCTAGGGTGCTGTGGAACACCACTAGCCCATCGTGCGTGTCGAAGAGCAGTATGGCACCGAGCCACATTAAGGCTGCACCCATGAGCCCCCACCACCAGAACGGGTTGTAGAGTGGGCGCTCAAGCACGTACGTGTTATGGCCGCCTCCCCGACGATTTTGGACATACACAAGCCTTGTGCCATTCGTGTGGTCTCGCCTTGTCCAGAGCGGATTGCCACATTCGTTACACAACTGTACCGACGTGGTGGTTGCGCGGTTGCCAATGTCCATGCTGGACACAAAGCTGCTGCAATGCGGGCATCGCCGCCAGTCGTGCTTCTTGGGTGGTTTGCCACCCCGTTTCTTCTCTGCGGGCACCAGGTAGGTAACCCAGAATCGACGCTTCAATGCGTCCACGAAACCATCCCACACTTTCTGTAGCTCGTTCATCACTGCCTCCGTAGAGCGTTTGATCGGATCGATTACCGTTGCAGGTGTCTGATGATGGTGCACGTTGACCTCTGTGAGGAAAGCTGCACCAGGAACGACACCCGTACGGCTCGATCGTACGAACGATTTGCGAAGAACATCCTGTATGGTTGAATCCTGCAACGTACAGTACTATACAGGTACGTTACGTCAAGGTCGTGGTCATTTGCGAGAGCAGGGCTATTAAGGTTGCGCGGTAGGGAGTATCGCACGAAGCAAGAAGGTGTTGGTTCTTCTTACTTTGCACGTGTAAACGGAACCATGAGCGCTTCTATATGCGCAGCTCCCTACAACGACTGATGGATGTGATTTGTATACAAATAATAGCGGCAGAACGACCTGCCGCTGGAGAGAAGGAACATTCGTGTTCGACCAACGCTCTCTAGAGCGTGGTGCCCTCGGTGAAACGGCGCTCCGCTTCCGCGTACTTCTCGGCAGTCTTCGCGACGATACCGTCGGGAAGGTCCGGCGCGGGCGGCTGCTTGTTCCAGTCGACGCTCTCGAGGTAGTCGCGCACGAACTGCTTGTCGAAACTCGGCGGGCTCGTACCGACCTGGTACTGGTCTGCCGGCCAGAAGCGCGAAGAGTCCGGCGTGAGCACCTCGTCGATGAGGTGCAGTATGCCCTCGTCGTTCAGTCCGAACTCAAACTTGGTATCGGCGATGATGATGCCGCGCTTGTGTGCGTATACCGAGCATTCCACGTAGAGAGCCAAACTGACATCTCGCACGCGCTCCGCCATCTCCCGTCCGAGCAAGTCCACTGTCTGCTTGAACGTGATGTTCTCGTCGTGCGCTCCCTGTGCTGCCTTGGTGCTCGGCGTGTAGATTGCATGGCCTGGTATCTCTTCGGCTTGACGAAGCCCTTCCGGCAATTCGATACCGCAGACCGCGCCGGTGCGCTGGTAGTCTTTCCATCCAGAGCCGATGAGGTGCCCACGTACGATCGCCTCAACAGGGAGTGGTGTGAGACGCCGCACGACTTGTGCACGGGCTCCGAGTGCCCCGACAGTCTCACGGTCGAAGCCGCCGATGTCGACGAGGAAGCGGTCGGTGAGATGGTTCGGGACTAACCACTCCATGTGGTCCATCCAGAACTCACTCATACGCGTGAGCACTTCGCCCTTGCCGGGAATGGGCTGTGGCATCACCACATCAAACGCACTTATGCGGTCTGTTGCGACGATGAGCAGATGCTTGTCGTCCATAGCATAGATGTCTCGCACCTTGCCGCGCGAGACAAGTGAAAGGGGTAAGTTGGTCTCGATGAGACCGCCGTTCTTGTGGAACGTTAGGTGGCCGCTCATTGTTCGGTTCCTCTTTTGTTCTGCTGTTGCAACGTCTCGGTGAGGCCTCGGGGTGACTAGATGCCGCAAGGACACTATTGTCCGTAGCTACAGTAACATGCGCGAGTCTTGGCGGCTAGTGCAGTGCTAGTTCGCAGTGCGCGCTGCAGCTACAAACGTTGTGAAGTTGAATTTGAGGTCTTGGATGGATTCCTCAAGCACCTCGAGGCCGTAGAGCTTGGCGCAGCGCTTCGGGGCGATGACGGCGGTGGTGCGGGGCAGTGTGCTATTGCCAAGGTCATGAGCTGATTGTGCAGTATCTGCGTACTCTTTTACTTCGACACCGGGCCAGCGGCGTTTGAGGTACATTCTGCACTGCTTCAAGGCCTGATCGTGGCTGGTGATGGTAGCGATGTCACCCGTGTTTACGTTCTGCTGCACGAGGAGACAGTGGTGCACGTCTATCTCGAACAACCGTTCTATTGCAAAGGTGTACTTCGCCATCGCATGGACTGCCTCGATGACGATGCCGCCGTTGCTATTCTCGATAGGAAAAATTCCGCGCTCAACAGAGCCATCTTTGAGCGCCTGGAGCACATTTGCGACCGATACGAGGTACACAGGTTCCCAATTCTCCAGTTTTTCGATGCGTGCGTAGGTGTGTGCCGCTTCTTCTGAGAAGCTTCCCTGTGCGCCGGAAATGCCGATTCGAAGTGTCATATACTCTGTAGTATAGCAAAGCGCGGGAGACTGTGGCAGGTGTGTTGAGTGCGGCGTTGAGCTTCGACGTCGAACAGAAGTTGTCTACAGGCGATGTGGATAGGTATTGCGCGCTATTTAGCCGATTGTATACTTTCAGACAGGTTCACTATCACGTGGTCCGCCATTATTGGCACTAATAACAATAGCAACATGAACAAAGCAGATATCGTCGACAAGGTACATGATGTACTTGGCGGCACCAAAGCAGATGCAGAGCGCGCGGTTGAGACCATGATCGATTCAGTGGTCGGCAGCCTCAAGGCGGGCGACGAAGTTTCTATCGCAGGACTCGGTATCTTTTCTACCAAGATGCGCCCGAGTCGCACTGGCCGCAATCCTCGCACTGGCGAGAGCATTGAGATTCCCGCAATGCGCGTACCAAAGTTCCGCGCAGCAAAGGGCCTCAAGGACGCGGTGAAGTAGTTGTGGTCACCGGGGATGCGTTGCCTCGTCGCGTCATTGCGAGCGAAGCGAAGCAATCCAGGGTCATGTCATTGCATCACCGTTCCAAACAGAACACAATACACAAAACCGGCAGCAATGCCGGTTTTGTGTTTGGTGGACATTTCGAGTATGCTAGTAGCACCATGTTGCGATACCTCGATACGCATGCACTGAAATACCTCATTGGCTTTGCCGTCGTCTTTTTGGTGCGTCTGCTGCCGTTTCGTCCGCCCAATGTTGAGCCTGTGATGGCGACGATGATGCCCTTCGCGAAGCGTTTTGGCGCGCTTTCGGGTTTTGTGTTCGCATCGCTTTCCATTGTGCTCTTTGATGCGGTCACAAGTGGGTGGGGCGTGTGGACGCTCGTGACGGCACTAGCCTACGGTGCGCTCGGCGTTGCGTCGTACTACTTCTTCCGTACTCGTGAGAGTTGTGCCAAAAACTACGTACTCTTTGCTGTCTTTGGGACGCTTTTCTACGACGCAGTGACCGGGCTCACTATTGGTCCGCTCTTGTGGGGGCAATCGTTTTCGGTTGCGCTTGCAGGGCAGATACCGTTTACACTCCTACACCTCACTGGGAATCTGCTGTTTGCGGCAGTAGTTTCTCCGGCATTGTACCGATGGGTGGTCGCAAACCAGCAACTCACTGTTTCCACGTTGCTACGTGTTCGACATGCATAGTGCGGTTGCCGCGCAGCTACATAGTGATGTGCACAAGATTATTCTTTGTTAGGAAAAAAGCATATGAAGAGGTGCCCAGGCAGACTCGCATCGTCGTGCGAGACTGCTGAAATTCCGTTTGTATATGTTCGGGTGCAGACCACACGGAATGAGAAGTATCATTTTGTGCCTCCAGTAGGAATCGAACCCACATTCCGGGCTCCGGAAGCCCGTGTTCTATCCATTAAACTATGGAGGCGATATGAGTAGGGTACCTGGGCAATGTGCGTTGTGCAATATTAGCACAGCACCAGCGTTGCTGCAGCTCAATATGATACGTTGATGTGTTGAAGTGCACGTGCATTGCGCATTGTGTTACGTGCAGACTTACGTTAGTGCTGTACTAGTTCTGCGCCGTAGGTTCGGTATGTGGTGCTGCGCTAGGTACATTATCAAACGGCGTGGCTGGATGCATCTGTGGAATCGGTTGTGCAGCCGGCTGTGTGGCAGGGCTAGGCTGCGGAGCCGGATCGTCGGGCGGGTGATCACCGCGACGCATGGCAAGGTGAAAGACTCCCCCAACCGCAAGATTGAGTGTGGTGGATACTGCAATGACGCTCAGAAGGCCCCATAGTATGGTCGTGATTGGTGGAGCGTTGGGTAGTACTGCAACAACACCGGCGACCAGGGTAGTAATGAATGCAACAATAAGTGATGTCCAGAGAAGAGAGCGTATCGCTACGTTCAGTATGACCGCAAATGTGAGTGCGAGAGCAAATATGGTAATGATTCCGATTGCGAAGTCAGACATGTGTCTAGTGTAGCATAGCGTTGTGTGCCACGCGGTGGGTTATGCAGTACGTTGAAGCGCGCCTTTGTTGGCGCGCGTTTGAAATTAGGTAGCACACTCCTGCCGTGTCTCGATTTCAATCGGTGCTTCCCGTCTAGAGTAGCACCTCTTCTTTCTCGCTTTCATCGGGTCGTGTGTGAGGACGCGCCAGCCGTGTGTGCTGTACCTGGGCTCAGTCCAACCGAGTATAATCGGCGTTTCTGCGTGATCATACGGATTGGTAAGCTTGAGTGTGTGAGAGTTGTCGTCTCTCGAAGTGACAACGTAGAGTCTTGAACGAAAGAGCACTGCGCCGACGCTGAGGTACACGTGCATACCCTCGTCCAGCACATCAAGATCATCTGGAATTTCACATATCATCGCGATTTCTCCAGTGTGAGTTCCTAGTGAATGGTATCAGTGTTGCGTTGGGTAGGCAACGCGTTTCCTTATCCTGGGCACCTCTGCTTCGCCAGTTTCTCCGGGAAGCATGCCCCGCACCAAGCACGAACGTTTCGTTGAAACACGAAGGTGTAGTACCAGTACCCTACACATATTTCCAAGTGGGTAGATAGCATAATAAATGCTTGACAATATATTACCTGTACATATAATTTATTACATATGTACACAACAACAATCACCTCACAGGGCACGATTACCCTTCCTGCCGCACTACGCCGCAAGTACCACCTAAAGCCAGGACAGACGCTTACTATCGAAGACCTCGATACGCTCGTGATCCACAAGGTGCCGAACATTGACGATGTGCGCGCACGCAACAAATCGTACCTAACAAAGCGTGCCCGTTCCGCCGGATCTTCTTATCGGCAGGGTGATGGCATGCGGGCGCATATAGAAGAAAAGTATGGCCGCTAGATCTGTACGAGGCTCATTCGACACTAATGTGCTGTTGCGGTTCGTACTGAATGACGTGTCCATGCAAACACGCACACTTGATGCACTCCTCACCAAAGGTGGCGCATACTATATAGAGGACGCTGCATTGATCGAGATGGTGTTTGTGCTCGAGAAGCTCTATCACATGCCACGTGCCGCAGTTGTCGATAATCTACTTGTGATCATCGATCATGAGCAGTTGGTCTGCAGCAAACGTGTGTTCGAGCGTGCGTTACCGGCGTACGTTGCTCAGCTGTCGCTCTCGTTTATGGATTGTATGCTACTTGCGTATGCGCGCGTACACAAGCAAACGCCGCTGTATACGTTCGATAAGGCACTCATCAAACATGCGGACGGTGATGCGTGTGACGTCGCAAAATAGCCACACTACCTCAGGTACCTTCGCTTCGTCACCTTCTCCGGCAAGTAGCTCTCCTCATCATATAGCTCGTAGTCCTTCCCATACCCCTCTTGTTTCATGAGCTTTGTGGGGGCGTTACGTATCTTGAGTGGGATGGGGAGGTTACCGTACCTTTCGACATCGTGCTGCGCGGCACGGAGCGCGTCGTACGCACTACGGTCTTTTTTGGCAGCAGCGAGGTAGCAGACGCCATGGGCGAGGTTGATGTGGCATTCGGGTGGGCCTATGGTTTCGCACGCGCGAAACACCTCGTTTGCGACAACAAGGGCGGTTGGCTGTGCGAGACCGACGTCTTCGCTCGCAAAGACCACCATCCTGCGCGCGATGTACTTGGGGTCCTCGCCCGCAGCGAGCATGCGCGCGAGGTAGTACACCGCGGCATCTGCCTGCCCTGCCCGCATGCTCTTGATGAAGGCACTGATGGTATTGTGGTGTTCCTCGGCATGCTTGTCGTATCGGAGGCGCTTGTCTTGGAGTGAGGACTCGAGCGTTTTCACAGAGACCTCGCCATAGAGGGAGTGGGCATTTTCGATGATGGTGAGCGCTTGTCGTGCGTCCCCGTTCGCGCGTTCCACCACCCACTCTTTTGTTTCCTCGGTGAGGTCGAGGTTTGTCCGTGAAAGGATACTGCGCAGGTCGTCTTCAGTAAGCTCCTTTAGGGTAAAGACACGGCAGCGTGAAAGCAGTGCGCTGATAACCTCGAACGATGGGTTCTCGGTGGTTGCACCGATAAGGGTGAGCGCACCCGACTCCACATAGGGTAGCAAGAAGTCCTGCTGTGCCTTATTGAAGCGGTGTATCTCGTCGAGGAAAAGTACTTTCGGTCGTTCACCCACTTCCTCGGCGACGATTCTCTTTATGTCCGCCTTGCCGGCCGAGACCGCGGAGAGCTCAAAGAGTGCCGCATCGAGTGCGTCTGCGTAGATGCGCGCGAGTGTGGTCTTTCCCACCCCCGGTGGCCCCCAGAGTACAAAGGAGAAGCGGTGTTTCCGCTCGATCGCCTCCCGTAAGGGCCCACCTGGCCCAACGAGGTGCACCTGCCCGACATACGTGTCGAGCGTCTTGGGCCTGATGTCGTGCGCAAGTGGCATGTACTCACTATACGCGCCCGCGCACGCACGTGCCAGTAGTGTGAGAAGTGCGGTATGATGTGGGTATGAATGAACGAGCATGGCAAGGACAACAGAGTGAAGAAAGGCCACTCAGTCCGCAGGAGCTACTTGATGCCTACGACGATGAATTTGATGGCGATGAGTACGATGCGGGTACGTATCCTGCTGAGGAATATGTTCCAGCAGATGCTACATAGTTTCCCGAATTGGCAGGGTGGTACTATCATCCAATTGATGGGTGGGTGGAAGGAGGGCCGACACCAGGTATGAAGGCGCAGGGGCAGCAAGGGGTACATGTAGAGGAGAAGTTTGCATGCAACGAAGTGCATGAAGAAGCACTTGCGTTTCTTGATCTACTTGATGAGAAGGCTTGGCATGAAATGAACGGCACACGCGAGGGGGAAGAGTTTGTGCATAAATTTGAGTACTTGAGTTTGTGCGACCAACGCTTTGCTTCCATGAGCGATGACGCGAAGAAGTTTTTGTCCCAGGAACTCATTCACTTATGTTTACCGCATGGCTCGGGAGATCCAATTCATGCAGGCAGATTGCTCAATGAGTTGCAGTACTACCTGCGGTATCTTGCGGATACAGGTAGAGAGGGTGAGGCGAGTCCGCTAGTCAGCGCATTGGATGCGGTGGCAACAAGTCAGGAGGTGTCGTACATCAATGCGCAGCGATCACGGCGACTGCGTGAGCAATTTAAGCAATATGAGGCCAAGAGCGAGTTTAAAAGACGCCAAGAAAAACTTGAAGGATGGCAAGATAAATCACTCATAACAATTGCCCCAAACATTACCGGCACCTACACGGATCAGGGCATTTATGTGCCGAGTCAGCCCAAGCACCCCGAAGTAATTGACAAACGCCTTGATTACAACGATCTGCTTGTCTTGCCGGTTGGAAATGATGCCCGCAGTGTCAAACATGCAAGCGATGTATGGATGGACTATCACTTCCTAAGAAACCCGGAGATGTTTCGCCTGCTGCCGGAACATGTCCAACGTTCAATGAACAGATTGCCGCTACCGGAGCAAGCACAGATGGTCCAGTTTATGCAGGAAAGATCCGTGAGAGACTTCGAAGTGTTTTCTGATTTTGTCAAACAGTGTGGGGCAAAAGGGGCACGAGCCTTTCTTTCAATTGAGTTGAACGATTTACTTGGTGAAAAGATCATCAGTATAGGGAGTAATCTGCCACCGCAGTTAGCCATGAAGCTGTTTGAAACGTATGGCGGAATAATCGACGAGATTCAAGTGATTGAGCGGCGTCTTTACGAGCAATATGAGGGTAGCACGGGACACGCAGTAGGTTTGATCGAGAAAATAGGTGAAGATATTTATCGCGATGCCACGTCACTCTTGGAGGTGTATGCTTGGGAGTTACAGCGCACACCAGGCAACAAGAAGGAAGTGCTTTATGAACGCCTCCAGCAGCAACTTGAAACATACCGTGCGAATGCTCACCTCACGGCAGTATCCTATAAACGCATGCAAGAGGAGTATCCCGACCTTGCGCTCGAGGAAGTAGCTGGCCTTTCGATCGAAACCGTGCCAGGTGGTGAGATCCCGTCCCATATAGCCGAACAGATGCTTTCAATATATATGGAGAATTACGCGCCGTATCCAGAGGAGTTTCGAGAGGCGTTGCGCGCAAAGTTTCGGGATTGCCAAGATACGAACACTCGATTTCATGTGGTGTTGGATAATGAGGAGAACGTGCTTTCGTTCATGTCGTTTACCGACATGGGCGATGGCTCGGTGTACTTTGGTAGCAACAACACCAATCCTTGGCTCAAGGGTAAGCGTGTTGGTGGAGCCCTCATGCATGCCGCGGTCCCACAGGAGGGCTCAACAGAATGGTGCGGGCGCATTGTGTGCCGAGCGAATCGATTTCACAGTCCTACGTGGATAGACTCGGGTTCGTGGGTACCGGTATGGAAGAGGTGGGTGGCGTGCCGTTGCTGGCCATCGAGCGCGCAGGTGACGCGGCTGGTGTCTATGCCAGCAAGCTTTGTTCGGAAGATGCCATTGTTGCTGGCGCGATTCCTGAGGGTGCATATGTATCCACAACATCCGAAAATGAACCGTTTGTCTTTGCACCAAGAAACAGTGGTGATGTGCTTACCAGACTATTCGTACACGATGGTATGCGCTACGAGGTATTCGAGCGTGCCGCTGAAACTCCCGCGTCATAGTTTGGCGTGGTGTTCCACAAGTACTCGAACAGATACTTGTGCATCGCAGCGATGCTCGGGTCGTCGATAATGACGCCGATCATGTGCGCTTTGTTTAGGGTCACGTATGATATCGTGTCATCGTATATCTCCATGATGCTCCCGAACGGCGGCGCGTCGAGTGAAATGAGTTTCGCGTCGGTTACCTCCTTGTGGTAGTTTGCCATGATCTTTCTCGCCTCAGGGCTGTCGAGCAAGATTACTCTCTTTTGTTTGCCGAGCTTTTCGCGTTTTTTTACATAGCGTTCGTTGATGTCTGGAATGTGCGTGAGGACAGCCTCGATGTCAGCGTAGGTATAGATGAGCCCCCGCGCCTTCAACGAGTCCTCCAACACGTACTCCACCCCCTCAGGGCCCTCAAAGAAACGCACCCCCGGCTTGCCCAGCCGCTTGTTGTACTCGCTCGTGAGCCCATCGACGACGCTCGCGACACTCTCTGCCGCACGTTCCGCCTCCTGTCGGCGGGCTTCAATGTACTCATGAAGTTTCACCGGATGGGCGGGGGAGAAGGTTGAGACCGCACCGTCAGGGTCGTCGCGCACCACGAGCCCGCGCTCGATGAGGTCGTCTAAGACGCGGTACATGAGGGTGCGCGAGATGCCCGAGTGCCGAGCGATGACGCTCGCAGCGGTAGGGCCGTTCTCAACGAGGTAGGTATACGCCGCGGCTTGGTGCTTGCTAAACCCGGCGTCTATGAGTGCTTGTGTATATTGAGACATGCAGGAAGGAATGAAACAGTGAACAGTTCGGGGTACTGTTTAGATTGGAAGGTACCCCATTTTTAGGACACTCTTTCTGAGGACTTTAGTGTAGCATACTGCCTGGCGAAGGCTCGTGGCGCCTGTTTAAGAGCCGTATGAATACGGCTGTTGTTGTATGTGTGAATGGTCTGATACATGGCGTGCACCAACTCACCCAACGAGTCGAAACGATTGGGATCACCAAGGTCAACCTTGAACTGGTTGTAGAAGGATTCCTGGTATCCGTTCTCCCAGGGACACCCCGGGGCTGACATGGAGAGCTGGGTGCCAACCGAGTGTACGAGCGCAACGTAGTCTGCTGACGTGTACTCGCTTCCTCGGTCTGAGTGTATGATCACGGGTCTTGGGTGGTGTTGGAGCGCTGCAAGGAATGCCTGCATCACAAGCGTTCGGTCATGTCGCAGCGATACCGCAAAGCCGACAATCTCCCGTGTAAAGAGGTCGAGCACGGTCGCAACGTATACCCACTTGCCCTGAAACTTCACATGGGTGAAATCACTTGCGTAGATGTGGCCTGGGTACCGCGGACACTCGGTGAGGAGTAGGTTCGGGAATACAAAGTCAGGTTTCCGCTCCTTTTTGTGCGGTTTTGCAGCCACTCGTCGGTACGGCTTGATGCCGTACTTCTTCATGACCCGGAGCACCCGTTTCTTGTTGATCTTGAGCTCGATCGCGATGCGTTTGTGCCCGTAGCTCTGGTGCTCACGAAGTACTCCCTCGATCAGTTGCTTAGTGTGCCAGTCTTTCTCTTCCTGCTTGCCGGTATAGTACAGCGTAGAGCGTGATATGCCACATGAGCGAGCAAGTGCCGCTTTGCTCATGCTGGAGTTCATGAGTGTTTCTTTTTTGGGTGTTGGAGAGCGAGAGGGTGAGATTACCCACGAGCTTGAGGAGTTCCTCCTTCTCCCGTTTGAGCTTTCGTACTTCGCTCCACGTTGGTTCACCTTCTACTTTCTTCCCGAGCCATCCATAGATGGTTTTCTCGCTAATGCCGTGATCCTTTGCCGCGTCCGCAACACTCACACCATCGTTTTTGATGCGGTTAATGATTTGCTCTTTGATCTCTTTGGAGACCTTGTATCCCTTTGCCATATACCCATTAGTTTAGCGTATAACGCTCAGAATGGGTGTCCGACGTTTGGGGTACCGTTCAGTGATCTACTTCACGAACTATAACGGGGAGCTGTGGGGAACAACTCCGGATGCAGCAACACGAA
>JGI12109J20283_10872832_pt1 | contig 23440 bp, 18 predicted proteins | sample ElkSlonscriptome_12_FD_20283 | JGI IMG/M metagenome (IMG submission 20283)
TTGGCGTTTGGCTTCAGCATTCGCGATGGGCTGATCGCCACTGCAAATGGCGAGCCGGTTCAAGAAGTGTTGAGTAGCGATTGGACCGCTGACGCGCCCCTGACCTGGCGCTGGCTGGCGACGTGGGTTGCGCTGGTACTGCATCAGAGCATGAAGCTCTCTGATGGTAGGCAGCTGATTGATGAGTTGCCGCGCGATATTAGCCCTCAGTCCGTGGGCCAGCTGTGGCAGCAGGCGCTGCAGGGCAGTGCGCTTGCGCAAGGCAATGCGCGACAGGACTTATTGATCGGTAAATGGCTGCTAGAATGGCAGGAAATTTCCAGGAAACGGTAGCAACGCCATGGCGCAGCAAGGCATTCTCTCCTACAGCATCGAAACAAAGCAGGTCCTTTACGGGGCCTACATGCCGTTTTTGCTGAACGGAGGCCTGTTTGTACCGACCAAGAAAAAGTTCAAGCTCGGCGATGAGGTATTGATACTGTTAAGCCTGCTTGGCGAAGAGCGTATCGCGATCCCTGGCCAGGTGGCCTGGATCACGCCACCGGGTTCACAGCACAGCATTAACGCTGGCGTTGGCGTGCATTTCACCGACAGCCCTGAAGGCACGCAGGCCAAAACTACCATTAGCTCTTTGCTGGCTGGCATGCTGGAAAGCGACAAGCCGACCCAGACCATCTGATATAGCCTCTGAATAACCGCGTCCCGCAGGCCAGACGTTCGATCATCCATGTTGACATGGATGCGTTCTACGCTAGTGTCGAGCAACGTGATCACCCTGAGCTTCGGGGGCGGCCAGTCATGGTGGGCGGTGGCAGCGCTCGTGGAGTGGTCGCGGCGGCGAGCTACGAGGCTAGACAATTCGGCGTGCGCTCTGCAATGCCCGGACGCACAGCGAGTCGATTGTGCCCGCACGGAGTTTTTGTCAAAGCCCGATTTGAACGCTATCGTGAAGTCTCGGCGGCGGTATTCAACGCATTTCATGCCTTTTCTGATCGGGTTGAAGGATTAAGCCTGGATGAGGCTTTTCTCGATGTCAGTGATGCGGTCGCAGCAGGCCAATTATTGGAGCAGTTGGGTCGTCGCCTCAAACTCCAAATCAGCCATGAGATGGGGCTCAGTGCGTCGGTCGGCATGGCCCACAACAAGCTGCTGGCCAAGCTGGCCTCAGACTATGACAAGCCTGACGGGTTCGTCTATGTTCCGCACGACGGTGTGCAGCGTTTCCTTGATCCGCTGCCGGTACGACGCCTTTCGGGGGTAGGGCCACGAACAACAGAAAAGCTGCACGATGCCGGAATTTTTACCGCCGGACAGCTGCGTAAGACCGCCGCCGATATACTGATTGAGCTTTTAGGGTCGTCCGGTCCCAGCCTGGCGTTGCGCGCTGCCGGAGTAGACGAGCGTCCGGTCAAATCCGAGCGTAAGCGGCGTTCAGTCAGCCAGGAGACCACGTTTGGCGATGATCTGACCAGTCTGGAGCAACTCGAGCCCGTTGTGGCCCAGCAGTCAAGTAAAGTGGCCGAGGTCTTGCGGGTCAAGAATCTGCATGCGAGAACGGTCATCTTGAAGCTGCGCTCCAGCGGCTTTTCAACCTTGACCAGAAGTCAGACCCTGGAAGGCTATACCCGTGAGCCCGCCTTGATTGAGCGCACTGCTTTGGCACTGCTTCAAAGCTGGCTGGACTGGCACCCAGACTTTGCCATTCGCTTGGTTGGGGTAGGTGTGACCGGGCTGGTCAACCAGCCCGATGACTCGAGCTGGCTGACCGACAGCGTTGACCATTGAAGGTCTATTGAAAAATGAAGTAGCAGGTAATCAACGGATCCTGGGGAACATCAATGGTTATCGTTCATATCAGTCGCTAGAACTTTTGGCTTCGCCGAATTGATCGCGAAGCTCTCGACGCAAGATTTTTCCGACGTTTGTTTTAGGCAGTTCTTCAACGAATTCTACGTATTTCGGAACTTTGTAGCCGGTTAATTCCTTGCGGCAGTGGTCCCGCACTTCCTTGACAGTCAGGCTTGAGTCCTTGCGCACAACGATGACTTTGACCGCTTCACCTGATTTTTCATCCGGGGCCCCAATCGCGCCGACTTCGACAACTTTGGGATGATCAGCAATCACGTCTTCAATCTCGTTCGGATAGACGTTAAATCCGGACACCAGAATCATGTCTTTTTTGCGATCCACAATGTAGAAGAAGCCGTTTTCATCCATCTTCGCCATATCGCCGGTGCGCAACCAGCCGTCGTCGTCGAGAACTTTGGCGGTTTCCTCCGGTCGATTCCAGTAGCCTTGCATCACCTGCGGACCCTGAATGCAAAGCTCGCCGGTCTCATCAACGTCCTGAGTGTTGCCCTCCTCGTCGATCACTTTGCATGAGGTCGATGAGATCGGCAGGCCAATTGCGCCATTGAAGTCTTTCAGATCCATCGGATTCATACACGCGGCCGGTGAGGTCTCGGTCAAACCGTAGGCTTCAATGAGCGGAACGCCGGTGGTCTTTTTCCAACGCTCAGCGACCGCGCGCTGAACAGCCATGCCGCCGCCCAGGGCCAGACGCAGGTGTGAAAAGTCCAGCTCGGCGAAGCCAGGCGTATTCAACAAGCCATTAAACAGGGTATTGACGCCGGTAATCGCGGTGAATTTTTCTTTGCTTAGCTCCTTCACAAAGCCAGGCATGTCGCGTGGATTGGTAATGAATACATTGCGCCCACCGAGCTTGAGAAAGACCAGACAATTCGCGGTCAGGGCGAAGATGTGATACAGCGGTAGGGCCGTAATAATGGTTTCTTTACCGGGCTTGGCCAGCTCACCCAGCCAGGCCGAGGATTGCTGCATGTTGGCGACCATATTGCCGTGCGACAGCATTGCGCCTTTTGACACGCCGGTAGTGCCACCGGTGTATTGCAGGAACGCCAAGTCCTCATGAGTCAGTTCAGGTGGGTTCAGCTGCTTACTGCCGCCTTGGGATAGCACGCTCTTGAACTGCAACGCTCCGGGTAGCGAGTAGGATGGCACCATTTTTTTGATTTTGCGCAAGACAAAATTCATGACCATGCCCTTGAGCGTGCTCATCATGTCGCCCATGCTCGTCAAAATTACATGCTCGACTTTGGTGTCATCAACTACGGCTTCCAGAACGCTGGCAAAATTTTCCATCACCACAATGGCTTTTGCACCAGAGTCCTTAAGCTGATGTTTGAGTTCACGCGCGGTGTAAAGCGGATTGGTGTTGACCACCACCAGCCCCGCTCGCAGCGCGCCGAAAACTGCAATTGGATACTGCAGTACATTCGGCATCATGATGGCGATTCTCTCGCCTTTTTTCAGGCCCATCGACTGCAACTGAGCACCGAAGGCCGCGCTCAGGCGATCAACTTCCTTATAGGTAAGTTCAGCACCAAAATTGACGTAAGCAACCGAATCGCTGTAGCTGGCACAGCTTTTATTGATCACATCCGGCACCGAATCGAACTCGGTCATATCGATTTCAGCCGGCAGGTTGGCGGGGTATTGTCCTAGCCAAGGTTTGTCGGTCATCAGTTCTACCCTTTCGTTGTATGGAATCATTTATTGTGTGGAAGCATGCGCGTTCCACCCTCAAGCTTGGCACAGGCGGGGCCTCGAGACAAGCGGGTTTGCCCGCGGCTTCCTGGTCGGCTATTCTCAAGCCATCTCCTTGAAGGTTCTGAAACGAATGGGCGAGCAAAACGTAAAACAAAGCATCGACGAAAACACCCGCCGAGAATTCATGAAGGCGCTGCTGGATGAAGTGCGGGCACTGGAGGATATGCACAGCAACGGCATGATCGAAAGCGGCATTCGTCGGATTGGGGCCGAGCAGGAAATGTTCCTGGTTGACCGTGCTGCCCGGCCAGCATTGACCGCAATGCAGGTGCTTGATCAGACTGAAGACCCGCGCTTCACGCATGAATTGGGGCTATTCAATCTTGAGGCCAATTTGTCGCCGCTGGAACTGGGCGGAGATTGTTTGCGTCGGATGGAACAGGAGACCCGCGAGGTCTGTGCGCTGGCTCAGGAGGCCGCAGGCAAAGTGGACTCGCGAATTGCCTTGGTCGGAATTCTGCCGACCTTGACTCGCGACCACCTTAGCTTGGATGCGATGGTGCCAATGGCCCGTTACTTTGCGCTGAATGAGGCCCTTTTGCGCTTGCGCGGTAGTGATTTCAATATTGATATCAAAGGCATAGACCAGCTCAACTTCAAACTCGATAATCTGATGCTCGAAGCGTGCAACACCAGCTTTCAGATCCACTTTCAGGTGGCGGCCGACGAATTCGCCCCGCTTTATAACATCGCTCAGGCCGTCACCGGTCCGATGTTGGCCGCCTGCGTGAATTCGCCTATCTTGCTCGGCAAGCGGCTGTGGCATGAAAGCCGCATCGCCGTATTCGAGCATTCCATTGACGCGCGCTCTGAGGCCCATGCAGCGCGCGGGCACAAGCCGCGGGTCCACTTTGGCGATCACTGGATTGATGAATCTGTGATCGAAATTTTCAAAGAGGATATCGCTCGCTTTCGAGTCATTCTGACCACAGAATTTGAAGATGATCCGATCGGCAAAGTGGCTCGAGGTGAGGCTCCCAAGCTCAATGCATTGCGCTTGCACAATGGCACGGTTTATCGCTGGAATCGTGCCTGCTACGGCATCTCTGACAACGGCAAGCCGCACCTGCGCATCGAAAACCGGGTGATTCCATCCGGCCCGACCGTGCTTGACGAAATCGCTAACTCGGCATTTTTCTTCGGGTTGATGGCAGGACTCGCACGCCGGGTTCCTGATATTCGCGAAAAAATGCAGTTTGCAGACGCCAAATCCAATTTTCTGACCGCCGCGCGTGAGGGATTGCGCGCCCAATTGGTCTGGTTCGACGATCAACAGGTTACAGCTCAAGAACTGCTGCTTGATAACCTGCTTCCACTCGCCCGAGAAGGACTGGCTGAGAGCAATATCGACCAAGAAGATATTGATCGCTACATTGGCACAGTCGAAAATCGAGTTGCCAAGCGCCGCACCGGGGCGCGCTGGTTGCTTGAATCACTGGATCGCATGAAAGATCAAGCCAGTTCGCACGAGTGTCTGCGCGCGTTGACCTCGGGCATGATCGAGCAGCAGCAAAGCGGGCGACCGGTTGCCGAATGGGAGCTGGCTGAATTCTGTCGAACTCAGGACTGGCGCGACAGCTATCGAACCGTCGGCCAGTTTATGGCCACTGACTTGTTCACTGTTCGCCCGGATGACATTGTTGATTTTGCCGCCAGCCTTATGGAATGGCGCTACGTACGACACGTGCCGGTCGAAGATGATTCCGGCAAATTGCTCGGTCTGGTCTCGCATCGAGCGCTGCTGCGACTGGTCGCACGTGGTGGCCGTGATGGTCAAACCCGCATGGTGCGCGACATAATGCACGCCGATCCTTTGTCGATAAGCCCCGAAACAACAACGATTGAAGCCGTTCGACTCATGCGCGAAAAGCGCCTGAGCTGCCTGCCAGTAGTCAAGGATGGCAGTTTGGTCGGCCTGGTCACTGAATATGACCTGATTGTGGTTGCCGGACGGTTGCTGGAAGACTATCTGTCAGAGGACAGCGACAGTTGAGAGCGCGCACAAACGTTCAAAGTTCAAGACCAGCCCTAGTTAAAGCCATTTTTGCGACCGTGACGCTAATCAGCATCACGGGCTGCGCGCCACCGCCGCCCGATGAGGCTCAAATTCGCCAGCGAATGGACGATATGACCACTGCTCTGGCGGAGCGCAACATCAGGGCCGTAGTCGAGCCGCTGGCCGAAGACTTCAGTGGAGAGACCTGGAACCTGGATCGCCGATCGCTGCGCCTGCTCTTGTTGCGCGAATCACGTGCGCATGACCAGCTTCGTGCGCGCTTGTTTGATGTAGACATCGAATTACTCTCGTCCGAGCGAGCGGTGGCAAATTTTCAAGTCGTTCTTACCGGCGGCAGTGGGCTTGTGCCGAGTGAAGGGCGCTGGTTTCAGGTTGAATCGGGCTGGCGGCAAACTGATGACGATTGGCAGCTGATCTCCGCACGCTGGGAGAATGTCATCGGACGTTGATCATGATGCTGTTGTTGAATCATCTAAACCGAGGTTTGCTCCCATATAGTTCAACGGCTTTTGAACACGACTCGGCCAGATTCATGGTCGACCTGTTCGATTAAAGCAGCTGGAGAGTCTGTCAAGTGCAGCGTTTTTTCGTTTGCTTCGAATCGATCTCGGTGGATCCGATCAATAGCCAGGTAGTCGGTGCCAGACTGTGAGTCCAGAGTCCAGCCAGTAACGACGTTATCGTTTTTATCGGTGACGATAATGTCCTCCAGCACAACAGTGTTGCCTAGATTGACACTTCCCGAAACGTTGCTGCCTTCAGGCACCTGCTGGGTGTCAAACTGAAGCTTGGCCTGGAGTAATACGCTTACCGTCTGCGGCTCAAATCCCAGCACCGGATACGATTGGGTGGCCCAGATAGTATTGATCGGGCCTTGCAGATCCAAGGGGGCTCGCCACAGTTCGGGTGATGAGCCTTCAATCTGGAATACGACAAAAGGCGCCAAGGTGCTTCCCTGGACGTTGCCGGTAATCCGAAAGATGTAGCGAGCTTTGTAGCCAGTTTCAAGTTCACCACCCCACTGCAGGATATCCAGGTATTGAGACTGAGCGCTTACGCTCAGGCGATCCGGCACACCATCTTGATTCAGAATCTGTTTGTCCGGGCGGTAGAAAGGGTCGTTTATCTCGTTATAAAAAGTATTCGTCAACGAACCCTCAGCGCTTACCCGGAGCACGCCATAGGCCGAGCTTGCCATAGCTGTACCGCTGAAAACCATAGTCTGCGGCGCGTTGTTGCTATCGACTCCGGAAAAGAAAGTTGGCTCAAGGACTGCCAGCAGTGGTGCGCCTTGTGGAGAGCTTCCTCCAGCCAGGACAATTGAGGGTGGGAATGGATCTGGCCAATAATCCGTGTTGGTAGCGCTGGCTCCCGCCAGCGTACCTCTGGCCTGTGCGTATGAATGCGTGCTCAATCCGAAAGCCAGCGGAAGAAATATACCGACTAGAACGAGCAACCGAAAATCAATCATCATATTGGAACTCCTTATCAGCAATCGAACGCCATCAACTTATAGAGGTGCGGGCAAGAAACTGCTTGTTTCTGCAGTCGTTATTGATTAAAGCGCAAGCCCAGCAAAAAATGGTTCAACCGGGTTTCTGAGGATAAAGTCCCCTGGGTGCATCCTCGATCGCAGGAGTCCAAGGATTGACACGATCAGCCTGTGCCATCGATCGCCGCCTGCCTGCCAAAATCAAAAGCTGGCCAATCACCGAAGATTCTGCGAAATGAGGGATTGTCTTGAAGCTGCTTACCGAAGCTGCGGCATAATGAACTAATGTCATTTTCTGTCCTCAGTCGCCCCCTTCAGGAATGGTTTGTGGATCGCGTCGGACAGCCGACCGAAATTCAATCGCGGGCTTGGACTGAGATTGCTGAACGGCGCAATGTTCTTATAAGCGCCCCGACTGGGGCCGGTAAGAGTCTGGCCGCTTGGGCTCCGCTTTTGGATCGCATCCTGTCTTCGCCGGGTCGAGGGCGAGGTGTGCGCGTTCTGTATGTCTCGCCGTTGCGCGCGCTTTCGCGTGATATGGCAAATGGCATGCTCGAACTGCTTGATCATCCGGCTTTGCGTTCGGCGCGTCCTGCTGCTGTTCGAATTGGCGTACGCACGGGTGATACCTCGGCACGCGAACGCGCTCACCAGCGTCGACAACCGCCAGACATTATGCTGACGACGCCAGAGTCGCTGTTCGTGCTGCTGGGCAGTCGAGGTGGTCGTGGCATGCTGGCTACAGTTGAGGCAGTCATTGTCGACGAGGTTCATGCATTGATCGACAGCAAGCGGGGCACCCACCTGGCGCTTTCTCTTGAGCGACTTCAGGCATTGAACAATGCAGAATTGCAGCGCATAGGACTCTCGGCCACCGCCAAACCCTTGGATCAGGTCGGCCATTATCTATGCGGTGTCGAGCGCGAATATCGGCTGGTTGATTGGGGCACTCCGCAGGCGCCGCGCACGAATCTGGAGTGTCCGCCCTGGCCGATCGGCCATGTCGCCGGCCTTATGCACTGGGAATTCATCCATCAGCGCTTGTTGAGCCTAGCTGAATTGCCGGGGACGATGCTGATATTCTGCAACACTCGCGCCATGGTCGAACGCCTGGGGCATGTCTTGAGCGAGCAGTTAGACGATAAGCAGGTCGCATCGCACCACGGCAGCCTCGGCATTGAGCGGCGTCGTGAGGTCGAGCAAGGCCTGAAGTCGGGCGTAATTCGAGTTGTGGTTTGTACATCCTCGCTGGAGCTCGGCATCGACGTCGGACCGCTGGATCGTGTTTGTCAAATCGGCATGTGTCAATCCATTAACGCCTTTCGCCAGCGCGCCGGACGCGCTCGTCATCGGCCCGGTGAAGTGGGTGCCATCCACGTTTTTCCGCTCAATTTGACCGATTTGCTTGACTATGAGGCCGTGCGCCTGGCCCTGGCCGATCAAGACCTCGATCAGATTCGCGACCGACCTGGCGACTTGGACGTGCTCGTTCAGCATCTGATTGCAGCTGTGGCAAACGGCCTTGAGAACGTATCTGATCTGTTGGGCATTTTCCGTCGCGCTTGGCCGTTTCGCGGTCTTGAAGCCTCAACTTTTGATCGTTTGATTTCGATGCTGCACGAAGGCTACGTGCCCGGCCGGGAGACCGGACAGGGGCCATTGATTCGTGTCGACGCTGAAACGCTTCAAGCGGTGCCTAAAGCGGACCGCCTCAGCTTGGTCAACGCGGGCACCATTCCTGAATGGTTTGAATATGATGTAGTCAACCAACGTGGGCGAATCCTTGGGCAACTCGATGAGGAGTTCGCCTTTGAATCATCACCGGGTCAAGTTATGAGCCTGGGAGGCCAAAGCTGGCGCATTCAACAGATTCGGACCGGTCAGGTGCAGGTCGAGTCGTGTGCTGACGAAGCTGCCAATCTGCCGTTTTGGTTTGGTGATGGCGCGGGTCGGTCGCCAGACCTGAGTCGCTACGTACAATCGATCTTTAAAACTGCGAAATCAATTGATAAATTGTTGCAGCAGTGGCTGGCTCAGGCCAAATCTGAGTTGGGAGCTTTACCTGACGCTCGCTGCATTATTTTCGAGCGGTTTTTTGATCCTGGCGGCGATCAGCATCTGGTCATCCACAGCTGGTTTGGTGCACGTTTGAACCGGGCCTGGGGCCTGGCCTTGCGTAAGCGCTTTTGCCGTAACTTCAATTTTGAACTACAGGCCGCGGCGACCGATAATGGCGTCTTGATATCACTCGGTGCCGTGCACAGCTTTGACCTTGAAGAAGTTGCCAATTGGCTAAAAGCTGATCAACTCGATGACGTTTTAACGCAGGCCATGCTGGACACGCCAGTTTTTCAAACTCGCCTGCGCTGGTGCGCCAACACAGCACTGGCTGTCGCCCGAAATGATCTGAGAGGAAAAGTCCCAGCGCAGATTCAGCGCAACCAGACTGAAAATTTTATCGCTCGCGTTTTTCCGGACCAGCTCGCCTGTCTTGAGAATCTATCGGGCAAACGTGAACTGCCCGATCATCCGCTGGTTGATCAAGCCCTTCGTGATTGTCTGGACGATCATATGGCGCTGCCGGAATTGACCACGGTTTTGTTGGCGATGGAGCAAAAGAAGATTCGCGCTCTGTTCGTTGACCGCGCGCGACCCTCGGTTTTAGCCGAAGCGCTGGTGAAAGCCCCGCGCAACAGTTTTCTTGATCCGGCCGCCGCCGAAGAGCGCCGCACCCGAACCTTTGAGCAACGCGAACCCCCGCGCGGTGCTCAGGCAGTATTAGCGCAGACTGATGTCGATCTGGTCTCGCGCGAGGGATTGATGCAAGGACTAACGCGCTTCGGCTTTCTGACCGCTCAGGAAGGCGAGCGTGCTCGAGCTGGGCAAGCCTTTACGCATTTGCTGAGGGAGTGCAGGGCAGTGACAGTCAAACCGCCTGGTGGCGCAGTAGTTTGGGCATCGATAGAGCGCCTTCCACAGCTCATGGGTCTTTGGCCGAAGGCGAAGCTCGGGCCATTCATCAGCCGTGGACTGACGCCTGCAGCCGCATCCGATCGTGAAGCTGCGCTGTGCCAGCTCGTATTGGGGCGCGTGCGTTTTCATGCCCAGGTTGACCTGTCCAGTCTGACTCGTGCGTTCAATCTCGCCGACAACGAAGTTCTGACAGCATTGAATCGATTGAGCGCTGAGGGTCTTTTGCATCGCTGCGAAAAGAGCGGCAAAGAACTGTGGTCAGAACGCAAGCCGGAATTGGTGCACTAATTCTGTCTGATTTTAAACAAGCGTCAATTATCTTTTTCGGCTACACGATGTGGTCTACACGATATAAACAAAGATAAACAAACCCAGCCACACGACGTCAACAAAGTGCCAATACCAGGCGACGGCTTCGAAGCCGAAGTGATTTTTCTTGCTGAAGTGGCCGAAGGCGCAGCGCAGGGTGATGACCGAAAGCATGATGACACCGACGGTGACGTGGAGCCCGTGGAAACCGGTCAGCATGAAGAAAGTCGAGCCGTAAATGCCGGAGCCCAGAGTCAGACCAAGATCCTGATATGCGTGGATATACTCATATCCTTGCACGTAGAGGAAAATCAGGCCCAGCGCGATAGTGGCAAGCAGCCAGCCGATGAGTGCCGTGCGCTGAGCACGCTTGAGTGCCCAATGCGCCATGGTTATTGTTACACCGGAGGTCAAGAGCAACAGGGTGTTGATCATCGGGAGGCCAAAACCTGGAATAGTTTCGAATCTGCCGCCAAGCTCTGCCGGGCCGTGAGTGGGCCAAGTCGCCTCGAAAGCGGGCCACAACAATTCATTGGTCATGGCACCCGTGCCGGCACCACCTAACCAGGGTACAGATAGGACTCGAGCATAGAACAGAGCCCCAAAAAAGGCGGCGAAAAACATGATCTCGGAAAAAATAAACCAGATCATGCCCTGTCGGAAGGATACGTCAACCGACCGATTGTAAAGACCAGCTTCCGATTCGCGAATGACGTCGGCAAACCAACCGAAGATCATCAAGATCAAGATCGAAACGCCAACTGCAAAGAACCACGGGCCGCTGGCTGCTTCGTTCATCCAGTTGGCCGCGCCGATCATTGTGATGAACAGACCGATTGATCCTACGATGGGCCATTTGGCCGTGTCTGGGACGTAGTAACTGCTGTGTGCCATGGGGACTCCCTAGCTGGTTCTAATTAGTAACAAGACGTTTTTGAAAAATTCTGCGTGATCGATCCGGGTTGGCTATCCCAGTTAACCGCCTCAATTTACAGCGGCCAACGCTTCGCTGGCATCGCTGTTCTCGTAAATGATGTAGGAGAGCGTAATCAAGTCTGTTTTATCGGGCAACTGCGAATCAACAAAGAATCGAACGGGCATCTCACGAGATTCTCCCGGCAGCAGCACTTGTTCGGTAAAACAAAAGCATTCGGTCTTGTTGAAATATAACGACGCCAGGCCCGGCGCGACGCTGGGCACGGCCTGAGCAACCAGCGTTTTGTTCGATCGATTGTGAGCAATATACATCGTTTCATACATCTTGCCCGGGTGAACGTCCATCATCCGCTGGACTGGCTCAAACGCCCAAGGCAGTGCCGAATTCACGTTTGAGTCAAAGTGCACCGTGACCAAACGCGACTCGTCAATTTCAGTGCTTAGAACTTCGGTGACCGCTGTTTCAGCAGTACGTCCACCAATGCCCGTGATTTCACAGAATTTGTCGTAAAGCGGCACCAGCAGGTAGCCAAAACCGAACATCGCGACAGCGAACAGGCTCAAGTAGCCGACAGTTTTGACGTGTGAAAGCGAGCTGCTCAATTCAGACTCCTGGATAATTGAAGAAGGCGCGACCGATGAAAAAAAGATAGATGCCTAGAACCACCACCAACAGAATCGCAACCGTCCTGAAGACGGCGCGTTTCTGTTGCTTTTGCGGCGCAGGCTTATGGTCCAATTGGTGCCCCATCCGGTTCATTTAGCACCGACGGCATCGGGGTCGTCGTACATTTTGTCCGTATGCTCGACCGTGTCGTCAACCAGTGGTGGCGTGTCGAAGGTATGCAGTGGAGCCGGTGAAGGTACTGTCCATTCAAGCCCGCGAGCACCTTCCCAAACCTGTGCCGTCGCTTTCTCACCACCGCGCGCGCACTTCCACACGATGTAAGCGAATAGCAGCTGTCCAAACCCGAACATGAAGCCGCCAACCGATGAGATCATGTTGAATTCAGCAAACTGCACCGCATAATCCGGAATTCGACGCGGCATGCCGGCCAGGCCAAGGTAGTGCTGAGGAAAGAATAAAACGTTGACCCAGAAGGTTGACCACCAGAAGTGAAATTTACCCAGCGTCTCGCTGTACATGTGGCCGGTCCACTTGGGGAGCCAGTAATAAACGCCGGCCATGATTGCAAAGATAGCGCCGGTCACCAGCACGTAATGGAAATGAGCGACAACGAAATAGCTGTCGTGGTACTGAAAGTCTGCTGGCACGATTGCCAGCATCAGACCGGAGAAGCCGCCGATTGTGAAAAGCACCACGAAGCCAAGCGCGAATAACATCGGCGTTTCAAACGACATTGATCCGCGCCACATGGTCGCAATCCAGTTGAAGACCTTAACGCCGGTCGGAACTGCAATAACCATGGTGGCGTACATGAAAAACAGCATGGCTCCGAGCGGCATGCCGACGGTGAACATGTGGTGGGCCCAAACCAGGAAGGACAAGAACGCGATCGAGGCGGTCGCATAAACCATCGAAACGTAGCCAAACAGTGGCTTGCGCGAGAAGGTCGGGATGATTTCGGAAATGATGCCAAAGGCCGGCAAGATCATGATGTAGACCTCAGGGTGCCCAAAGAACCAGAAAATATGCTGGTACAACACTGGATCTCCACCACCAGCGGCATTGAAGAAGCTGGTGCCGAAAAAGCGATCAGTCAGAAGCATCGTGACCGCACCGGCCAGAACGGGCATGACCGCGATCAGCAAGAAGGCGGTAATCAACCAGGTCCAGACAAACAAAGGCATGCGCAGCAGGGTCATGCCGGGCGCGCGCATGTTCAGAATGGTGGCAATGATGTTAATCGCCCCCATGATAGAGGAGATGCCCATCAGATGGATGGCGAAGATCACGAACGCCAGACTGTTTCCGCCCTGTAGCGAGAGCGGCGGATACAGCGTCCAGCCGGAAGCCGGGGCGCCGCTGGGCATAAACAGCGTTGCCAGCAACAGCGTGAAGGCGAACGGCATGATCCAGAACGACCAGTTGTTCATGCGCGGCAGCGCCATATCGGGAGCCCCGATCATCAGCGGCACCATCCAGTTGGCTAATCCCACAAAAGCCGGCATAACCGCGCCAAAGATCATTACCAGCGCGTGCATGGTGGTCATCTGATTGAAAAATTCAGGATTGACCAGCTGCAGACCAGGAACGAACAGCTCGGCCCGAATAACCAGGGCCATCGCGCCGCCAACCAAGAACATGATCAGCGAAAACACCAGATAAAGCGTGCCAATCTCTTTATGGTTAGTCGTGAATATCCAGCGTGCCAATCCGCTGCGATGTGGTGCGTGATGGTCACTGTCGTGACCGTGCACAACCTCGTGCGTCTCGTTATTTACAGTCGTTGTGTCGTGACTCATAAACTCAAAAATCCTTTTTGAAATAATCCAGTAGCCCTGGGTTCGGTGGGCCTAATCAGCCCTGATCTGCCGACAATTCCGCCGCCATGTTGGTAATTGTTGCAGGCTGAACTATCTCCCCATCGCCAACGCCGTCTCCGTCACGCCAGGCATTGCGGGTGTAGGTCAGAGCGGCTGCAATGTCCTGCGGCTCCAGCCGTCCACTAAACCCGGTCATGGCCGTTCCCTCTCGCCCGTCCATGACCACTTTGAGATGGTCCTCGAGCGCGCCGGTCGGTTGACCATTTAGCGCCAAGGCCGGGAACGCGGGTGCCAGGCCACCACCGTTATCCTGGTGGCAGGCAGCACACTGTGCTTGATACACATTGGCACCGTGATCCATGAGCTCCGCGCGTGTCCACAGGCGAGAGGCATCGTGCGCAGCGTCGGCCAGACTTGTTTGTTGTTGTGCGACCCAATCGCGATAATCCTCCGGTGACTTGACTTCAACAACAATCGGCATGAAACCGTGGTCTTTACCGCACAGCTCAGCGCATTGGCCGCGGTAGATGCCCTCGTCTTCAATGTAGGTCCATGCCTCATTCACCATGCCTGGTATGGCGTCGCGCTTCCAACCCAAATCCGGGACCCACCAGGAATGGATGACGTCGTCTGAGGTCAGCAGGAAGCGTATTTTGGTACGTGCCGGCAACACCAAGTGCTTGTCAACGTTTCGAAGGTAGTTGTCAACGGATGCTGGATCCTCGCCAGAACCACGCTGACGAACGCGATTGCTGTCTCGGTCAAGCGCAGAGTAGAAGCTGATTCCGTTTTCGATGTAGTCGTATTTCCACAACCACTGGTAGCCCGTGACTTTGACATTCAGCTCCGCACCACCGGTGTCTTCCATATCAATCAACACGCTGGTGGCAGGGATCGCCATTCCAACCAATATCAGGATGGGAATCGCAGTCCACAGTATTTCTGCTTTAGTGGAATGAGAAAATTTCGCGGGCTTATACCCTTTCGACTTCCGGTGGATGAAAATGGAGGTGAACATCGCCGTGAACACCAGAATGCCGATCACCGTAACGATGCCAAGGATCAGGTTATGAAGTTCATACACGTTCTTGCTGTAAGCCGATGCACCCTGAGGCATATTGTCACCCACGGCAAACACGCCCCACACGACAACGATCAAAACAGCCATAACCGCCAGCGCGACGATCATTTCGTTGGTTCTCTTCATCCTCAACTCACCTATGATTTGATTTCTAATGCGTCCAGGCCGACAATGGCCGAATGCGTTGATTCATTTCCTGAGCGGCTTCTAGACGCTCCTCGATGGGCAAAAATGCGCCCAGCTCTTGCCGCTTACCCTGGCAGGTCAAGACCACTCGACGATCGCCCAAACTGCCGCGTTCGACCGCAACTCGCACCCACGCCAGTGGGAACTCACCATGTTCAGTGCCGCCTTTGTGAAAACGATCGATTCTGAGTCGGTCCGGGCCGATAGCGATTCGCTCTTTGATCCAGTGTCCACGCCATGCCAATCGCAAGCAGATACCGACCAATGCCAAGTGCAGGAGCGCCACGACCATTACCGGCCACAAGCCGACAATCAGCGGGCCGATTGCCACCAAAAGGGTAACCGTGCTCAAGCCGAGAAACACCATAAACAGACGATCCAATGAGATCGACAGGTTCGATTTGAGCTCGATAATCTCGAAATCCGGGTGATCCGGATTGCTTGCGACATCAATCATTGGAAGCGAACGATAGGATTATTTTGCGACCCGCAGGCTTGCTGCTCTTTCATTGGTCGTATTGTAGCGCAAGCGCTTGTCTCGCGCCAAAGCAAAACCTTCACTTTGGTCAAGATTCAGGCGGCTGATAAGGCCTCCTCTTTCCCTTGGCAGCTATTGCTGCGGTACACTCGCGTGACACGTTTTTCGACCCTTGAGAATTGTATGTCTGACACTCCACAGCGCTTCGTTTTCTCATCATCGCAAGCCATCGATTCACTGACTCAGACATTGAATGCCGCCTGGTATGCCGATGAAACGGATCACGTCAATATGCTGGCCTCGGCTTTGCACTTGAGTGAGGGGCAACGTGCCGCAATTAATTCGCGCGCCATTGACCTGGTCAAGAAGGTCCGAGCGCGCAGCGACGACGCCGGCGCGATGGAAGCCTTCATGCGTGAATATGACCTGTCGTCGGAGGAAGGCGTCGTTTTGATGTGTCTGGCAGAGGCATTGTTGCGAATTCCTGACAACGATACGGCAGAAAAATTGATCAGCGACAAGTTGTCAGATGCTGATTGGGAATCACATCTGGGCAAGAGCGGTTCTCTATTCGTAAACGCATCGACCTGGGGCCTGATGCTGACCGGCAGATTAGTCCGGGTCAGATCGGGCAAAAATCGCGCGATCGGTTCAACGTTGGCAAGATTGGCCAACAGATCCGGTGAGCCGGTCATTCGCTTGGCTATTCGCCAGGCCATGCGCATCATGGGCCACCAATACGTCATGGGCCATTCGATCGGCAATGCTCTGGACCGGGCCGACAAGAAATCCAATCGTCGCTTTCGGTATTCATTCGATATGCTCGGAGAGGCCGCGCTTACGGTCGAAGATGCCGAGCGTTACCGCCAGTCCTATGAAAATGCCATTCGAGAAATCGGTCAACGAGTCAATGGCACGTCGGTGTTTTCGGCGCCCAGTATTTCAGTCAAGCTCTCTGCTTTGCATCCACGCTATGAACACGCAAAACGCGATCGTGTGCTGGCCGAACTCGCGCCGGTCCTAAAGAATTTAGCGCGTCTGGCCAAGGCACAGGGCATTGCGCTGACCGTCGATGCCGAGGAGGCGGATCGGCTTTTGCTGTCGCTGCAGGTATTCGAAGCCGTGCTCGAAGATTCAGAGCTGGACGGCTGGGACGGCTTGGGTCTGGCGCTCCAGGCCTATCAGCGCAGAGCTTGGCAGGCAATAGACTGGCTCGCGGATCGGGCCAAGCAAAGTGGCCATCGGATTCCCGTGCGGCTGGTCAAGGGGGCTTACTGGGACACTGAAATCAAACTTGCTCAGGTCGAAGGCTTGCCGGGCTACCCGGTCTTTACTCGCAAGTCGAACACGGATTTATCCTATCTGGCCTGCGCCGATAAACTGCTCTCGATGCCCGAGCAGTTCTACCCGCAGTTCGCAACCCATAATGCGCACACCATCGCCGCGATTGCTGAACTGGCCATCGCCGAAAGAAAGAAAGGTGGTTCAGACAGCAACGTGCCGGAATTTGAGTATCAGCGCCTGCACGGCATGGGCCAGGATCTCTATGATGTCGTGCTGGACGAGGCTGGCGGCAGAGTAAACTGCCGCGTTTACGCCCCGGTCGGTAATCACAAGGACTTGTTGCCCTACCTGGTTCGTCGGCTGTTGGAAAATGGGGCAAACACCTCGTTTGTGAATCGCATCGTTGATGAATCGCTGCCGCCGGAGGCTGTGGTCAGCGATCCGCTCGAGCAACACGCCGCTCTGACCAGTGTTCCGCACCCCAAAATTCCGGCACCGACGCTTATATACGGCAGCCATCGCCTGAATTCTCGCGGAATTAATTTTGCTCAGCAACCGGCCCTGGATGAATTGAAACAGGCGATGGACCGTTTCGCTGACCATCAATGGCAGGCACAGCCCATCGGTGAGGGCGCTCAATCTGGAACGGAATCACGATTGCTGCAAATGCCAGCGTGTACGGCTCGCTCGCCGGGCAGCGTGCGTTGGACCAATCCAGACTGTGTTGACAAAGTCATTGAGGCGCAAGTGCACGGGCAGGTCGAGTGGGACCGTCTCGGCGTGAATCATCGGGCCGATATTCTAGACGCCGTAGCCGATCAACTCGAAACCCATCGGGCCGAGTTTATGGCCCTGTGCACCAGCGAGGCGGGGAAAACCCTGCGTGATGGTATTGCTGAAGTTCGCGAGGCCGCCGATTTTTGTCGTTATTACTCCGCCCTGGCGCGAGCCGATCTTGCCGAACCGAAGGTGCTGGTCGGACCCACCGGCGAACACAATCAGATCAGCTGCCACGGCCGGGGCGTCATGCTCTGCATCAGTCCGTGGAATTTCCCGCTGGCGATTTTTATCGGCCAAGTGGCCGCAGCACTGGTTACCGGCAACAGCGTGATTGCCAAACCAGCTGAGCAGACGCCCTTGATTGCCCAGCGTGCCGTCGAATTGTTTCACCAGGCCGGTGTGCCTGAAGACGTGCTGGCGTGTCTGCCGGGCGATGGGCAGCTTGGTGCAGCGTTGACCCGCGATCCGCGCCTGGCAGGCGTGGTTTTTACCGGATCGACCGCCACCGCTCGCAAGATCAATCAGACGCTGGCTGAGCGCGACGGACCACTGGCCATGCTGATCGCTGAAACTGGCGGACAGAACGCCATGATCGTCGATTCGTCGGCACTGCCTGAGCAGGTCGTGCGCGATGTAATCAGCTCGGCTTTCCTGTCTGCGGGACAGCGCTGTTCGGCCCTGCGAATCCTGTGCGTGCAGGAAGATATTGCTGATCATCTTTTGACCATGCTGGCCGGGGCGATGCGCGAACTGAAGATTGGCGACCCGAGCCTGTTGGTGTCAGACGTCGGTCCGGTGATTGATCAAGGCCAGCGCGAGATGTTGGAAAAGCACGTTCACCGCATGCGCGATCAAGCACGACTGATCGCTAAAGCCCGCGTGCCTGAGGATCTTCCCGATGGGCATTGGTTTGCGCCGGTGGCGTTTGAGATTGATCGCATTGACCAGCTGGAGGGCGAAATTTTCGGCCCTGTTCTGCATGTTCTGCGCTTTCGATCGCGTAATCTGGACAAATTAATCGACGAAATTAACGCCACCGGATTTGGCTTGACCCTGGGGATCCACAGCCGAATCGACGAGGTGCAGGAGCACATCATGTCCAGGGCTCGGGTCGGCAACGCATATGTCAATCGAAATATGACAGGGGCGGTCGTCGGCGTACAACCGTTTGGCGGCGAGGGCCTGTCAGGCACTGGACCCAAAGCCGGCGGGCCGCATTATCTGGCGCGGTTGTGCACCGAGCGCACCCGTACCATCAACACCGCTGCAGTTGGAGGCAACGCTTCGCTGCTGGCGTTGTCCGACCAATAACCATGAGATCAATGCGAACCGGGATGATAATCGAACGAATGCTGGTCGGCAGGGCTGATTTGTTGCCACGGCGACCTGATCTGATCAATCATGACGCGATAAGAGCAAATCTCCGGCATGTATGAGCAGTTCTACGGCTTAAGCGAGCGGCCGTTCTCGATTACGCCAAATCCGAGGTTCGTCTACTTGAGCCAGCGTCATCAAGATGCATTGGCGCATTTATTGTATGGCGTGGGGCAGGGCGGTAGCGGCGGCTTTGTCCAACTGACCGGCGAGGTTGGCACAGGCAAGACAACACTGTGTCGCCTGGTCCTTGAGCAAGTGCCTGAACACACCCGAATCGCGCTGATTCTCAATCCCATGCTGGATCCGCCCGAACTGTTGCGGGCGATTTGTGACGAGCTTGAAGTAGAGCCAGAATCCGATCGAGATCCAACGGCGGGTCTGCAGTTGTTGCAGCGCAAGCTCAACACCTTCTTGCTTGACTGCCATTCGCGTGGCGAGCGCGTTGTGTTGATCATCGATGAAGCGCAAAACATGAGCCGCGAAGCGCTGGAACAAATTCGATTGCTGACCAATCTGGAGACCGATACCGACAAACTGTTGCAAATCATCCTGATTGGTCAGCCTGAACTTCGCTTGCTGCTGGCCCAGCCCGAGCTTCGTCAGCTCGCTCAGCGTATTACTGCACGATATCATTTGGATCCTCTGAATGCGGACGAATCTGCTCAATACGTTCGCCATCGCCTGGCCGTTGCAGGGCTTGAACGCGGACCCTTCAATCGCGAATCGCTCAAGACCCTATATTCGGAATCCGGTGGTGTGCCCCGGTTGATCAACATCATCGCCGACCGCGCCTTGATGGCGGGATACGCCCATGAATTAGACGCGATTGACGCCGCAACGGTGCACGAAGCTGCGCGTGAAGTCGCGGGTGATGAGTGGGATGAGGGCAGTGGGTGGTTGCGAACTGTCCTGGCTGGCATCGTAATGTCGGTGGTGATTCTAGGGGGTGCTGGCCTGGTTTGGACAATGGGTCAAGCGCCTGACTCAGAGACATTGCCGTCGCGGGCGGCGTGGATGAATGCCTTGGAACAAGCCGACATGCAGACGGCAACGATGGAGTTGGCCAGTCACTGGCCGTCACTTTCTGCGGCAGACATCAGTCTTGCCTGCGGCGAGTCTGGTGCAAGCCCGGAGACCTCAACGGCTGCCTGCTTGCTCAAACGCGGCAGCTGGCGCTTTATCGAGTCTTTGGGATTGCCAGTAATCATTCGGCTGGATGGTTCGCCGAGTTCGTATCTGGTGGTCATCGGGGTTAACGATGAACAGGTTTTGCTCAGCCACCAGGGCCAGGAAATCAGCGCGCCGTTGATTCAACTGGACCGGCGCTGGTACGGTGAGTTTTTTGTCGCCTGGCCGGACGATGGGTCGGTTTTTCGAATCGGCGACAGCAATGACCGAGTGCGCGCAATGAAGCAACTGGCCGCAAGCGCCCCGGGGGTGGTCTGGGCAGGAGCAATCAATGACGACTACGACGACGAATTTGCTCGCTGGGTTGAAACCTTCCAGGATCATCACGGTTTGCGCAGTGACGGTATGATTGGACCTGAAACGCGTTTGTATCTCGGTGTGCCAAATCAAATTGGGCCCCGACTTTTTACCAGTATCGACGGAGTGGACTAAGCCGTGTCTTTCATACTTGACGCCTTACGCAAATCAGACAAACGACGCCGCATGAATGAGTCACCCGAGCTCGACGCTGCACCGGCCGCCGCGTCCAGCCTTGAATCACGCTCTAAGCGCGCGCGGAAAGGTCTGTTTTTGAGCACGTTCTTCGCGTCGGTCGTCGGGGCGATTATCGTGGCAGTTGCGGTGTTCGCTTTCCTTCAGCGAGATCGTATTGAACAACAATGGACCGCGTGGGTTGGATCGAACGACGATTCATCGGCCCAACTGGTTGAATCCGAACAAACCGAGCCGAGCAGGCCTGATCCGGGCACGCAATCCACACCTGCTGCCAATACCCAGTCGTCGAATAACGCCAACCCGCCGCCTGCACAAACTGAGGGTGAGTCGGCCCTGGTCGCCTATCAAGACCGATTGAACACCGAGCGCGAGCGCCTCGTCAGCGATCCACAGGCGGCTCGGGCTGAAATCGAACGCCTGGTCGCCAGTCAAACCACGGACCCATCGGGTGACGACTCTGAAAATAATGGCCAGGACAGTCGCTCCACCTCGCGCCGAACCGGACAACGCGTCACCCGCGCAGCGCCTGCCAGGCCCCACGTCACGGCGGCAAATGAGGAACAGGCGGAACAACTTCGATTGCAATTATTGCGCGCCCAGCAACAGCGTGAACAGGCCGCCCTGGCTGCAGCCAGTGCAGCCAATGATGAGCCTCAGGACGGGCAGGTCATTGCCGGCGGTGATGCAGCAGGCCAAGAGGCGAACCTGAATTCAGCCGGTGAAACCAGCAGCACTGCAGCCGCCGAACAGCCGTGGTCGCCAAGTGCTGCCGAATACGTTCGAGCCTGGGAATTGCCGCTGTCTATTCGACGCGACCTACCCGCGTTGACCTTGAATATTCACGTGTTTTCTGAAGTACTTGATGAGCGCTTCGTGTTGATTAACGGCGAGCGCTATGTCGGTGGCGACGAGCTCACAGAGGGCGCTCGCTTGGTTGATATTCGGCGCGAGGGGGCAATAGTCGATTACCGAGACTACCGCTTTTTGCTTGAGCCGTGAAATCAGCTTACGGGCACTCTCAGCCCGTGCCGGTTTGGCCCTTGGTGTTAATTGGAATCGGCGCGCTGTCGCTAGCCGTATTCATCGCTCAGCTGCTGGCCGTCGATAGCAGCGCGATTTGGCTCAACCGAATGGCCTTTGTTCCATCGCAGGTCATGCGGGTGTTGGCTGAACCATGGACGGCCTGGATTCAGGCTGATTCCTTGCGATTGTTCTCCGCACTCTTTCTGCACATCGACTGGCTGCATTTGGTTGGCAACTTGGCCTACCTCTGGGTTTTCGGTATTACCGTTGAGCGAGCGGTTGGTCACTGGCGGTTCTTGTTTCTTTTCCTGCTGCTCGGCGCGCTTGCCAATGCCATTGTTGCCTGGCAGCTGAACGACAGTGTGCGACCCGTGATCGGTGCCAGTGGCGGCGTTTCGGCCATTATCGGTGTGTATCTCGGGTTGTTTCCATTTCGCCGTATGGGCCTTTGGTTGCCGCTTGGTCTTTATCTGCAGTTCGCTCGCGTTCCGGCATTGTTGGTCATTGGCTCCTGGTTTGCCGTACAGTTGCTGTTCAGCGTGTTCGGCCCCATTTCTGGAGACGTCGCCTGGTGGTCGCACGTGGCAGGTTTTATCCTCGGCGTGATCACGGCATTTTTTCTGCGCGTCATCCCGGGTCAAGCCAATCTGGTCCTGCGTGAAGACTGACCGAACGTCAACATTGATATCTGGAATGAAATTTTTTAATGTTCAAAATCACTTTTTTTAACCACGGGAAAGTTTACGAGTTGTACTGCGAAAAAGTGCATGGCAGCGAGCTGGCCTACGGTTTTGTCGAAATATCCGGCCTGATTTTTGCGGATGCGACTTCGGTGGTCATCGATCCAACTGAAGAAAAAATGCGCGATGAGTTTGCCGACGTCGAGGTCATGCACCTCCCGGCCCACGCCATCGTGCGGGTCGAGAAAGTTAAAAAGCGTGGTGCGTGCGTGATCCGCGATTCGAAAAGCGGTGAGAAAGTGACGCCGCTGCCGGTCGGCAACCCGCGCAAATAGTGACGGCAATTTCGCGCGCCGTCTGGTCGCGACTGAGTGGCTGTGCTAAGGTTTGGCGCTGGTTCAAAGCCCGCACAAGTTGACCTTACCCATGGCCAATAACAATACGAATAACCCATCGTCCAACGCCAACTTGTCCGGTGAGCGCACCTGGCTCGAGCGAACTCTCAACGTCATTGAAGTGGTTGGAAACAAACTGCCCGACCCGGCGGTTCTGTTTTTTCTGCTAATGGTTGCAGTCTGGATTGCTTCGGCATTTCTGGCCCAATTTACTTTCTCCGCGATTCATCCCAGCACGGGAGAACCCATTCAGGTCGTCAACCAGCTGGCCGGTGACCAGATGGTCAATTTCCTGGTCAATATGGTGTCGGTGTTTGTCAATTTTGCACCGCTTGGCATCGTTCTGGTTGCCTTGCTCGGCGTCGGTGTGGCGGAGCACACCGGTTTTGTCAACGCTGCTTTGCGCAGGCTTCTGGGTTGGACTTCGGCAAGCCTGTTAACACCAATGTTGATTCTGATTGCCATTCTCAGCAATATCGTGGTTGATGCCGGCTACGTCGTCGTCATTCCGCTGGGCGCGGTCATGTTCTACGCCGCTGGTCGCCATCCCCTAGCCGGAATTGCGGCCGCCTTCGCCGGCGTGTCAGGTGGCTTCTCGGCCAATTTTGTACCATCGGCAATTGATCCGCTGCTAGCTGGCATCACCCAGGCCGCCGGGCAGGTGATTG
>JGI12109J20283_12109498_pt1 | contig 23429 bp, 19 predicted proteins | sample ElkSlonscriptome_12_FD_20283 | JGI IMG/M metagenome (IMG submission 20283)
TGCTCAACCCCGAGCCGTAATGGATGAAAGTTGCTGCCGATCTACATCACATTTGACCTGACAACTTTCAGTGCTCAACCCCGAGCCGTAATGGATGAAAGGAGCGATAACCAGGATTTCTTCGTGGGGATGGATATACTTTCAGTGCTCAACCCCGAGCCGTAATGGATGAAAGTCACAACCCCGCTCCCTTCCCCGACGTGGATACCCGCCTTTCAGTGCTCAACCCCGAGCCGTAATGGATGAAAGACCAGTGCAGTTCAGGTTGCAGCATACCGGAGACGTAACTTTCAGTGCTCAACCCCGAGCCGTAATGGATGAAAGCGCTATCGGCTCAGGCGAGAGTTATTAGAGATCCCGGCCTTTCAGTGCTCAACCCCGAGCCGTAATGGATGAAAGCCGATAGCCGGGGCTGGCTATGCAATCCGGCATCGACTTTCAGTGCTCAACCCCGAGCCGTAATGGATGAAAGCTTATGAATATGGTCGTACGGCAAGCCCATTTCGCCTTTCAGTGCTCAACCCCGAGCCGTAATGGATGAAAGGCTATGACCGTGACACGGTCAAGCCCATTAACGAGTCTTTCAGTGCTCAACCCCGAGCCGTAATGGATGAAAGTATGGTCGATGTCGTACATTCTCCCGGCTTTTACACCGCTTTCAGTGCTCAACCCCGAGCCGTAATGGATGAAAGTGTATGCGCCGCATCTGCTGGATGATGCGGGGTTCGTCTTTCAGTGCTCAACCCCGAGCCGTAATGGATGAAAGCCGACCTGCCCTTCGTGGGGAAGGTCGACCTGTTTCCTTTCAGTGCTCAACCCCGAGCCGTAATGGATGAAAGTCGGCGCTATGTGCAGTATGAAAGTTCGCAGATCGGCTTTCAGTGCTCAACCCCGAGCCGTAATGGATGAAAGCGCCAGCAAATGAGTTGTGGCTGGCGGGCGCATTGACCGCTTTCAGTGCTCAACCCCGAGCCGTAATGGATGAAAGCCAATACGATAACTGACCGCGCCCAGCAAACAACTCCACTTTCAGTGCTCAACCCCGAGCCGTAATGGATGAAAGGACGCCGATCCGCTCCTGGACTACACGGTTCAGGATGACTTTCAGTGCTCAACCCCGAGCCGTAATGGATGAAAGTGGCGTTCATTGCTGCGGCGCGGGCCAGTAACAGCCCTTTCAGTGCTCAACCCCGAGCCGTAATGGATGAAAGCGGGGGCGGTTTGACCCTGATCTGTATGCATTGCCCTTTCAGTGCTCAACCCCGAGCCGTAATGGATGAAAGCCTTATCCTCCGGAAGATTGGCAAGTCGCTCAAAGAACTTTCAGTGCTCAACCCCGAGCCGTAATGGATGAAAGCGTATAGCGGGCGCGAGATCCTGCTGGCATGGAACAACTTTCAGTGCTCAACCCCGAGCCGTAATGGATGAAAGTCATATAGCGCATGTCAGTCAATATGCGACTAATCCCTTTCAGTGCTCAACCCCGAGCCGTAATGGATGAAAGGCGACCGGGGCGATGGTCGCGTTCGGGCCGTTCACCACTTTCAGTGCTCAACCCCGAGCCGTAATGGATGAAAGAGGTTGGCTTCCGTGATCTCCAGGCGCAACTTGCAACTTTCAGTGCTCAACCCCGAGCCGTAATGGATGAAAGCCCGCAGTCGTGCGTGCATGTCGGACTGCGCCGCCGTCTTTCAGTGCTCAACCCCGAGCCGTAATGGATGAAAGCCGATTTGCGTCGGGCCGTCTGGCAGGTCGCACGACCCTTTCAGTGCTCAACCCCGAGCCGTAATGGATGAAAGACGCCATATCGAACCGCGCCAACGATCCGGCACAAGCTTTCAGTGCTCAACCCCGAGCCGTAATGGATGAAAGATATAAAGCGCCAGGTTTGCCGCCTCAACGTGCCAGCACTTTCAGTGCTCAACCCCGAGCCGTAATGGATGAAAGGAATTCTCGAACCTCTGCCTGGCCCTCAATGACATCATCTTTCAGTGCTCAACCCCGAGCCGTAATGGATGAAAGGCGCTGCAGCATCAATCGCGGCCTGCACCGCCGGTCCCCTTTCAGTGCTCAACCCCGAGCCGTAATGGATGAAAGTCGAGATCGTCTGCATCCCTCGCACCGCCCCGGTGCCTTTCAGTGCTCAACCCCGAGCCGTAATGGATGAAAGCCGTCGCCACGGCGTCAGGGTCTGCCTGCCACCACCCTTTCAGTGCTCAACCCCGAGCCGTAATGGATGAAAGTGCCGATCCTGGGACTTCCGGCGTTGGGACGCCGCAAACCTTTCAGTGCTCAACCCCGAGCCGTAATGGATGAAAGAATGCTATACACTTACGCCGGGTAGCGGTGTATTACTTTCAGTGCTCAACCCCGAGCCGTAATGGATGAAAGAAGCATACGCCGACGCATCTATAAGCAATGATGCAATCGCTTTCAGTGCTCAACCCCGAGCCGTAATGGATGAAAGTAACATACTTGCTTTTATGGTAGGCGTAATGATTGTGACCTTTCAGTGCTCAACCCCGAGCCGTAATGGATGAAAGTTTGGGGCTGGAATACGATGTCATCGGCATTGAAGCTTTCAGTGCTCAACCCCGAGCCGTAATGGATGAAAGGCCGTAGTCCAACGCGCACCACACCCGCCAGTTTTCCTTTCAGTGCTCAACCCCGAGCCGTAATGGATGAAAGCACATTCAACGGCGGGCAGAAGGGATACTTCAACGGCCTTTCAGTGCTCAACCCCGAGCCGTAATGGATGAAAGCAGGTCAACGGTGTGTCGTTCTATCGCGTCGGAAACCTTTCAGTGCTCAACCCCGAGCCGTAATGGATGAAAGGGCGACATTAGTATGGAAGACATTGCAACCGGCGCGACTTTCAGTGCTCAACCCCGAGCCGTAATGGATGAAAGCAGGTGCCGTTCGGACGGCAGGGGAAGCTGTTTATTCGCTTTCAGTGCTCAACCCCGAGCCGTAATGGATGAAAGACCGGCACCCTGGACAGTCTGACCGGCTGGCAAAAGCCTTTCAGTGCTCAACCCCGAGCCGTAATGGATGAAAGTCAATCGTCAGAATACCCGCCTGCATCAGTCCCCACCCTTTCAGTGCTCAACCCCGAGCCGTAATGGATGAAAGTGAGATCACCCGGTCGGATACGCCGTTCCTGAGCGCCATCTTTCAGTGCTCAACCCCGAGCCGTAATGGATGAAAGAACAAATTCGGCAATTCGTTCCGCAACAGTGCAAGCCTTTCAGTGCTCAACCCCGAGCCGTAATGGATGAAAGACAATGTAGACAGCGCGGTGGAACAGGCGGAACGGTCTTTCAGTGCTCAACCCCGAGCCGTAATGGATGAAAGACTATTGCGATGTGTGCGGATCGCAACTGAACAAAACTTTCAGTGCTCAACCCCGAGCCGTAATGGATGAAAGCTCGTTTCGTCCGCTTATCCCCAACGTGAATTTCATCTTTCAGTGCTCAACCCCGAGCCGTAATGGATGAAAGCAAGCTGGTAGATCCCCTCGTCCCGGATGAGAAAATCTTTCAGTGCTCAACCCCGAGCCGTAATGGATGAAAGCGGGATAACGCAATTTGGCTGGTCAACAACCTGCTAAGCTTTCAGTGCTCAACCCCGAGCCGTAATGGATGAAAGTACACAGCGGCGATGGCGGATAGCTGCAACTCGAACTCTTTCAGTGCTCAACCCCGAGCCGTAATGGATGAAAGCCGAGAGTGAAGAAGATGCAATCGCCGAGATGTCCGAAAACTTTCAGTGCTCAACCCCGAGCCGTAATGGATGAAAGGGATACGCACTGGCGCGCCAGCATTCAGGTAGATGCCAGCTTTCAGTGCTCAACCCCGAGCCGTAATGGATGAAAGCGGGCATCATTCGAGTAGTCCGGGTCATTCAAATACGTCTTTCAGTGCTCAACCCCGAGCCGTAATGGATGAAAGATGTCGTGGCGTTTGTGGTTGCGGTCCCACCGGCGCACTTTCAGTGCTCAACCCCGAGCCGTAATGGATGAAAGTTCCGAAACCCCCCATACCCGACAAGGCGGCCAATCTTTCAGTGCTCAACCCCGAGCCGTAATGGATGAAAGGGTGACAGGGGTGGCCGATGCCACGTTCTGCCACAGCTTTCAGTGCTCAACCCCGAGCCGTAATGGATGAAAGGTACAGTGAGCCGTCGTGCCGGGCCTGGTACAGGTCTTTCAGTGCTCAACCCCGAGCCGTAATGGATGAAAGTCGTCTGCTGCCGGCGGGGTCATATAGCCTGTCAAAACTTTCAGTGCTCAACCCCGAGCCGTAATGGATGAAAGTTTCCCGCCTGACGCAAACGCCAGCGCAAGTTGAACCCTTTCAGTGCTCAACCCCGAGCCGTAATGGATGAAAGCCATCCCATTCCGATCCAGGCGATCCACGCGATCCACTTTCAGTGCTCAACCCCGAGCCGTAATGGATGAAAGGTTTCCGCCCTCCTCGGTGATAAGGCCAAGCTCGTACACTTTCAGTGCTCAACCCCGAGCCGTAATGGATGAAAGCACCTGCGGGCCGCCAGTCGCGCTGGTTTTCGCCAGGGCTTTCAGTGCTCAACCCCGAGCCGTAATGGATGAAAGGCCGGTTGGTATCGAAGAGCAGGGACGGCTTGACGAAACTTTCAGTGCTCAACCCCGAGCCGTAATGGATGAAAGAACCATTTTCGGCACCGACGCGATGAGAGCGGCCGAGCTTTCAGTGCTCAACCCCGAGCCGTAATGGATGAAAGAACTGGTCCTTAGGCCGAAGAGCCTGTCACCGCCGACCTTTCAGTGCTCAACCCCGAGCCGTAATGGATGAAAGACGGCGTGATGTATCGTCCGGCTTATGGCTTTGCGGTGCTTTCAGTGCTCAACCCCGAGCCGTAATGGATGAAAGCCGGTATCATCCTGATTAAAGCCGCAACCGATACCACTCTTTCAGTGCTCAACCCCGAGCCGTAATGGATGAAAGGGAACGTTGCCAGACGCGGCCCCCACTCGTTGACAATCTTTCAGTGCTCAACCCCGAGCCGTAATGGATGAAAGATGTACGAACTCGAGGAGCAGGAGCGGCGCGGCGAAGCTTTCAGTGCTCAACCCCGAGCCGTAATGGATGAAAGGGCGCACTACCGCGAGTATGTGCAGTTGAAAACCGACTTTCAGTGCTCAACCCCGAGCCGTAATGGATGAAAGAGCGACGTTGATCGTCGTGCGCTGTGGGGGTTTTTGCCTTTCAGTGCTCAACCCCGAGCCGTAATGGATGAAAGGTCTCCAATCACGTCACCTATGATGTCGATGTGGACTTTCAGTGCTCAACCCCGAGCCGTAATGGATGAAAGCAAGCTCGTACGCTTGCTCGTTACCACCCACATATGGTCTTTCAGTGCTCAACCCCGAGCCGTAATGGATGAAAGATATATATAAGGAGCATGTACATGACCGATAAAGAACCTTTCAGTGCTCAACCCCGAGCCGTAATGGATGAAAGTAGAGTTCTTAGCGTGGTTCGCTGCACCATATTTAAACTTTCAGTGCTCAACCCCGAGCCGTAATGGATGAAAGGTACACCGCATGAGGAATTAGTTCGACGCTTAGACGCCTTTCAGTGCTCAACCCCGAGCCGTAATGGATGAAAGATGCCGTGATCGTGTATGCGGCTACGCCATCAGGCGCTTTCAGTGCTCAACCCCGAGCCGTAATGGATGAAAGTTCTCGGAGTTGATTGTTGAAACGATTGAGCCAAACCTTTCAGTGCTCAACCCCGAGCCGTAATGGATGAAAGACTCCCGCAAGGGGCGGCCGTTATCGATCATCTTGTACGCTTTCAGTGCTCAACCCCGAGCCGTAATGGATGAAAGCTTATCACAAAGTAACAAATGCATCTCCTAATAACTTTCAGTGCTCAACCCCGAGCCGTAATGGATGAAAGCGTACATTTGGAGAGTTTACATCTCCTGATAATGACTTTCAGTGCTCAACCCCGAGCCGTAATGGATGAAAGCAATACTTCTGCTATAAATGTATTGTCTCCATTGAACTTTCAGTGCTCAACCCCGAGCCGTAATGGATGAAAGGTTTACCACAGCCCCCCCCTCCACCCATATCCCCCATCTTTCAGTGCTCAACCCCGAGCCGTAATGGATGAAAGCTATGCCGAAATCGCGCCCCACCAGGCGTTGGTTCTGCACTTTCAGTGCTCAACCCCGAGCCGTAATGGATGAAAGATGGCAGGGCCATCCCGCTACCTCATGCTGATGACACCTTTCAGTGCTCAACCCCGAGCCGTAATGGATGAAAGTGCGGCATATGAAGACGCTGAACAGTGCCAAGATCAACTTTCAGTGCTCAACCCCGAGCCGTAATGGATGAAAGTCCACCCCACCAAACGGAACCAGACCAGGGTTTACCCCCTGTGATGATTATTTGGAAGCTCCTGAGGCTTCCTGGAACCTCACCATTGTAGCATAGTTTGCCGGAATGCGGTAGTGTTTCGCAACCCGGTTTTTGTTCCAGAATCGCGTCAAGTTGCGAACGGGTTTCGGGCCCATCAGGACGCCAGATTACATTAAAAAACCCCGACACCACCCTCGAACATGCATAGAACATTTGTTCTATTTCTAGCGAGTTGCGAGGCATCAGCTTTCAGCCTTCCGTTTTCAGCTTTCATCCCAATGCGCCGGCAAACCAGCCATCAACGGGAACAGGCGCAATGGGCGCAACGGCGGCACATTCCCGTTCATCACCGCTGCGTCCTCGGGGTGCTTTGTGGCTATGACAACAAATCAGTACGAAGAGACGAGGATGCCGGATTGGCTCCTCGCCTCTTCGTGATCACGGATGCGTTTTCCGCAAACAGTCTGCGCAGTGCCCGGCTTGCCGATCAACTTGCTGATTATATTTCGAGTGTCAGTAATGCGGCTCACGACCAGATACGGCCTCGCACTGTAGTAACAGCCATTGTGTCCCCCCTCCTTCGGCCTTCGTCCACTGGAAATATCCCCCGCCGCCTGAACATTCTCCGCGCGCCGGTTCTCGGTTCTCCGTCCTCCGTGCTACCGCTTAAATCACCCGTTCATTTCCGCCGTCAACCGGGATCTGCACGCCGGTGACGCGCGCGAAGCGTGGCCCGCACACCTCCGCCGCCAGTTCCGCCACATCGCGGCTGGTTACTTCCACGCCCAGCACATTGTTCCGCTTATACTCCTCCACGCTCAGGCCATAGTTTTCCGCACGCGCCCGCAGCACCTCCTCCGTCCAGATGCCGGTATCAAAGACAGCATTGGGGTGCAGCGTGTTGACGCGTATCCCGTCCGCGCCCCACTCCAGCGCGGCGACCCGCGCCAACTGGTTCAGGGCTGCTTTGGAAGCGGAGTAGGCCGCCGCGCCCGGTCCCGGTGCGGGCACATTCTTCGAGCCGATGACCACGACCCGCCCGCCACGGGGAGCCGGCTTGAGCAGCGGGTGCGCCTCACGCAATAGCACCAGGTTGGCATCCAGGTTGACCCGCATGGTGCGCTGCCACTCCTCCGACGATAACGCTGCAATCCGGCGGCTCGCCGGGAAGATGCCCGCGTTCAGCACCAGCATATCCAGCCCACCGAAGGCCCGCACTACCACCTCGAGGGCCGCCTCCAGTGCTGCGCCATCGGTGACATCGCACGGTAGCCCCTGGAAATCCGGCCGCGCCGGCAGTTGCGTGATCGCCGGGTCGATATCCAGCCCGACCACGGCCGCCCCGCGCGCCAGGAACGCCTCCACACAGGCCCGCCCAATCCCGGAGGCGGCCCCCGTGACCAGCGCCACCTCACCCGCGAAGGGTGGCGGGTTGCCCTGCTTGCGCAGCTTGGCCTGCTCCAACTCCCAATACTCCACGTCAAACAGATCCTGCGCCGGCAGCGCCTGGTAGGCTTCCAGCGCGGTGGCTCGCAGAATAATCGCCAGCGTGTGGCGGTAGATATCCGCAACGATAGCGGCATCCTTTGCGGTGCGCCCGACAGTCGCCATGCCCAGATCGGGGTCGAGGATTACGCGGGGGGCCGGATCAAGCATCGTCAGGGGCTGTTCCGCCTGGGGTGCATGCGCGGCGAAGTAGCGCTCGTAGGCCGCGCGGAACCCCTGGACATTGCGGCCCAGCAGCGGCAGCCGTTTGGTGCGAATCACATGATCGGGCGTGGCCGGCCCCTGCTGCGCCAGCGTCGCCAGGTCAGCACGGCGGGCAAAGCTCAGGCAGTCCGGGTCGCGGTGAGTCGCCAGGATCAGTGGCTGCCCGGCAACCGCGGAAATCTCGCGGCGGAGGGCGGCGATCGCCCGGCGCAGCGGCTTTTCCTCTGGTTCCACCGCCGGCAGGCTGATCTGCCAGGCGTTGTGCCGCGCCAGATACTCCTCGGCGCGGGTCACCAGATCGATCATGCGCTCGTAGGCTACCCGTGCCGTCTCGCCAAAGGAGAAGATGCCATGCTTGAGCAGCACCATGCCGATGGTGCCGGCATGCGCTTCGCGTGGGAAGATCTCGGCGCACAGACGGGCCAGCTTGAAGCCCGGCATGCTGTAGGGAATGATCACGACCGTGTCGCCGTACGCCGCGCGGATATGCTCCGCGCCGTTGGGCGTGTTGGTCAGCGCGATCACCGCGTCGGCGTGGGTATGATCGACAAATTTGTAGGGCAGAATGGCATGCAGGATGGCCTCCACCGAGGGCGAGGGCGCGGCGGCATTGGTCATGTTGCTCTTGAGTTCGTTCGCCATCTGCGTATCGGTGAGCGTCTCCAGTTGCGCCAGCCGCAGCAGATGGGCCATCCGTACGGGGGCAAACCCCGGTGCCGCGATGCTCTCCAGATCCCAGCCGCTGCCCTTCACATAGAGAATGTCTTCCGCCTCACCAAAAATATTCGGCTCGCGGAGCTTGACCGAAGTATTGCCCCCGCCATGCATCACCAGCGCCGGCTCCCGCCCCAGCAGGCGCGAGGTGTAGACGCGCTGCTCCAGGTCGCCGGGATAGTGCGCCGCTTCCTGGTCGTTCCAGAGACTCTTCATTTCCTCCCCCATTCCAGAGTTTCACAGTTTGCGTCTTATACCGATTTGTTGTCATAGCCACAGAGAACACCGAGGACGCAGAGATCCTGAACGGAAACGTGCCGCCCCTGCGTGCATAACCCATGTTCTGACTGATTGCTGGTTTGCCGGCAAACTGGTATTACGGGTTGCACCGCGCTTACACCTGATCAGGATCGACGCCGATAGAGCGCAGGTAGTCCGACAGCCGCTCGGCGCGTTGATGCTCTTGCTCGGCACGTTGCCGCTCCGCTTCGTGCCGGCGTTCCAACTCCACATAGCTCACAAACTCCTGCCCGTCAGGGCGGTAGAGATGCAACCCGTCTGCGTCAACGGCAAAGCGCACACCCAGGCGTGAACTGACCCAGCCCTGCATGGCCGCGATCACGCGTAGCCGGTCCTCGTGGCGCTGCCAACCACTCAATTCATTCCTGTCAGGATCGTAGAGATAATACTCTTCCACACCGTAGTCCGTGTAGAATTCCAACTTCTTTGCCATCTCAGTCAGCGAGTTGCCGGGCGAGAGCACCTCAAAGACCACCTGGGGCGCTATGCCCGCCTCTTCCCATTGCAAATATGCGCCCCGGTCGCCTTTGGGCCGGCCAAAGACCACCATCACATCGGGCGCGCGCCGGTTGCCCGGTTCACCTTCCACCGGATACCAGAGCAGATCCCCGGCGACAAACACGTCGGGGGAGTTGCGAAACATGGCATCCAGTCCACCCTGGATCGTGGTGATCCAGCGAAACTGTTTGGTATTATCGGCAATTGGCTGCCCATCACTGGTAGGATAGGTGACCGTTTCGGTCGGCATGACCGGCGTATCGGTCGCCATACAGCACCTCCTGCTATCGGTTGTCTGGAGTGCATTATACCTGATAGGGGAACGCGGAACGAGAACCGAGAACTGGGAACAAAGTTGTAGTACTCTGCGGAGAAGTACACCGACGCGCAGGCCGAGGCGGCGCAACCCGAACAGCAGACCCGTGTCCATCCCCATGCCGATACCGCGCAGCAGGGATAATCCTTAACCATATATCCATATTCGTGGTAGTATGGTAGAGAAAGTTCATCCATTATTTGCCTACAGATACCAGATGCGCCACGCTGCTTGCAGCGCCGGCAGGGAGGAGGAATGAAGTTATGCGCAGTTTACGCATTGTATGGCTGCTGGTGCTGCTGCTGGTGGGGACGAGTTGCGGTGCTACCCCCACTGACGAGAGCGATGCAGGTACCGGCGACGACGCGCCGGTTACGATTACGCTGGCCTACAACCGCTTTCTGGAGACATCGTTTAGCGATTACCCGCCCCCGCTGGAAGTGATCCGGACCGAGGTGGCCGACCGCTATCCCAACATCAATGTGGAGCTCAACATCGTGCCCGACGATATCGGGGCGCACCGCGATGCCCTGACCGTCTGGATGACGTCGCAGGACGCCACGGTTGATATCTATGGGATGGATACGCCCTGGGTGCCCGAGTTTGGCGCGGCGGGTTGGGCCGAGCCGCTGAACGACCGGCTCCCCGATCTCGAGGAGAACTTTATCACCGCCGGGCTGGATATCTTTAGCTACGAGGGGCAGCGTCTGGGTGTGCCCTTCTGGGGGAGCATCGGCGGAATGTTCTATCGCAGCGATCTGCTGGAGGAGTATGGCTTTGCGCCGCCGGAAACCTACGACGACCTGCTGGAGATTTCCCGCGCCATCACCGCCGAGCAACCCGAACTGACCGGCTTTGTCTGGCCGGGGGCCCGCGCCGAGGCGCTGGTCCAGACCTGGGCCGAGATCTTTCTGGGCTTTGGCGGGCAATACTTCGACGAAGCGGGCAACTGCGCGATTAACGCGCCCGCCGGCGTGGAAGCGGTGGAGTTTATGCGCACCACCCTGGACGAAGGCATCTCCCCGGCGGCAACCGTCACCTGGAATGCCGAAGAAGCCCGCACCCGCTTTGTGGCCGGCGAGGCGCTCTTCCTGCGCCATAACCACGATATTGTCACCTGGCTGGACGACCCGGAACAGTCGCAGATTGTGGGGCAGTGGGGCTTTATGTCCAACCCGGCCCAGCCTGAGGGTGAGCGCTCCGGGGCCACGGGTGGTTTTGCCTTTGCGATCAACCCCTTTACCGACAACATGGAGGCATCCGTACAGGTATTGGACGTAATCGCCTCGGAAGCGGTGCAGCGCGGTTTTGCGCTGGCCTGGGGGCCGGTGCAGTATTACGCCGGGCTGTATGAAGACCCGGAGGTGCAGGCGGCCAATCCCAATATCGAACTGATTACCGATGTGTTCGGCTCGGCGGCACCGCGCCCGCCCAGCACCAACTACGCGCAGCTTTCCGACATCCTGCAGGAGGAGTTGCACGCCACCCTGACCGACAGCAAGCCGGTGGCGGCCGCCCTCGATGATGCATGCAGCCGCATCGACGCATTACGCTGAGCCGATGCGCCGCCTGTCACGAAGATTGCGCCTGAACGAGCCGCAACTGGCGGTACTCTTTTTGCTGCCGGCCTTGTTCGGGCTGGCCGTTTTTCTCTACTATCCCATCGGGCGCACGCTGCTGTTCAGTCTGTACGATCTGGAGCGGACTACCGAACTCACTTCGGAGCGGTTTGTTGGCCTCCAGAACTATGTGCAGGTGATGCGTACGGCGCAGTTCTGGCGCTCGTTTGGCTACACGCTCTACTTTACGCTGGTGTCGGTGACGCTTGAGTTTGGCCTGGGGTTGGGCATGGCGCTGGCAACCTTCCAGGTTATTCCGGCGTTGCGTGGTCTGCTGCGGGCGATTATTATCATTCCCTGGGCCATCCCGGCGATTATCCAGGCCGCCATCTGGAAGTGGCTCTTTAACAGCGATGTGGGCCTGTTTGCCGATCTGTTGCTGCGCACCGGCCTGGTGCAGGAGCCGCCGCTCTTTCTGGGTACGCCGCTGCCGGCAATGCACAGCGTCATCCTGGCTTATGTCTGGCGGGGCGCGGCGATTACCAGCATCTTCCTGATGGGCGGGCTGGCGCTGGTGCCGCGCCATCTGCACGAGGCGGCCATGGTGGATGGCGCGCGCCCCTGGCTGCGCTTTCGGCGCATAACGCTGCCACTGATGCTCCCCACAATTATGGTCACGCTGATGTTTCGCACGATTGACGCGCTACGGGCCTTCGAGATTATCTATGGACTGACGGGCGGCGGTCCCGGCACCACCACCGAGGTTTTGAGTTCGTTTGCCTACCGCTTCTACTTCTCCTATGCGCAGTTTGGGCAGGGCTCGGCCTATGCCATCGTAACATTCGCGCTGGTGATGGGCCTGAGCTGGCTCTACATCCGGCGGCTGGTGCCGCATTTGCAGTTGCGAGGACAGTCGGGATGAGCCATCCATACCAATCGCGGCATGCCCGGCATGCCCGGAACCGCTCGCAGCGCGGCAGCCATACGCGCCATCTGCTCTTTTCGCTGCTGGTGACGGCGCTGATCGCCCTCTTCAGCCTGACCCCGCTCTACTGGATTCTGCTGACTTCGCTGAAGCAACCCGGCAGCGAGTTTCAAAAGCCGGTGCGCTACTGGCCGGCCGAGATCTCCTGGGAAAGCTACCAGACCGTGCTTGGTCCCGATTTTCGCATGCAGGATGCGATCATCAACAGCCTGATCGTCTCCAGTTGCGTGACGGTGGGCGCGCTCTTTCTGGCGGCGCTGTCGGCCTATGCGATTGCGCGGCTACGCTTTACCTACAAATTCCAGTCGCTGCTGCTGATCCAGGCGGCGGGCATGGTGCCGCCGATTGTGGTCATCGCCCCGACCTTTGTGCTGGTGCGCTCGCTGGGGTTGCTCTCCAGCCTGCCCGGTCTGATCCTGCCCAACATCATCTACAACATTCCGCTGAGCACCTGGCTGATCACAGCCTACTTTGCCGGGCTGCCCTTCGAACTGGAGGACGCAGCCAAAGTGGATGGCTATGCGCCCTTCAGCATCTTCTGGCGGATTATGCTGCCGCTGGCGGCGCCGGGCCTCTTCTCGGCGGGCGTGCTGGCCTTCCTGGGGTCGTGGGGCGAGTTTATGCTGGCCTTCACGGTGAGCCTGGGGCTGCCGGAGGCGCAGACGGTGCCGGTGGCGATCCTGAGTTTCAGTCAGGCGTTCGAGTTGCAGTGGGCCTGGGTTGCGGCGGGGATTGTACTCTCGCTGCTGCCGGTGATCGTAATTGTGCTGGTTTTTCAGCGCCATGTAGTGCAGGGGCTGACCGCCGGGTCGGTCAAGTATTGAGGAGCTATGAGCCAGGTAGAGCTTGTCGGCCTGACGAAGGTGTTTAAGGGCACCGTGGCCGTGGATAATATCAACCTGACCTTTGCGACGGGCCGCCTGACCGTGCTGGTGGGGCCGTCGGGCTGCGGCAAGTCCACGCTGCTGCGGATGATCGCCGGGCTGGAACTGCCCAGCGCGGGCCGGATTATCATCGGCGATGAACTGGTTAACGATATTCCGGTCTGGGAGCGTAACACGGCGATGGTCTTTCAAAGCTACGCACTCTACCCGCATATGACCGTGTTTGATAACATCGCCTTCCCGCTTCAGGCCCGCAAACTGCCCCGCGCCGAAATCCGCGCGCAGGTGGAGCAGGCCGCTCGCTCGCTCGGCATCGCCGATCTGTTGGAGCGCAAGCCGCGCCAGCTTTCGGGCGGACAGATGCAGCGGGTGGCGCTGGGGCGGGCCATTGTGCGCCGCCCGTATGTCTTCCTGCTGGATGAACCGCTCTCCAACCTGGATGCGATGCTGCGGGTGGAGACGCGCGCCGAACTCAAGCGGTTGCAGCGCGACCTGGGTATCACTACGATCTATGTAACTCACGACCAGGAGGAGGCGATGACGCTGGCCGATACGCTGGTGGTGATGCGCGACGGGCGCATGGAGCAGGTCGGCCCGCCGGAAGCGGTCTACCGTCACCCCGCCACCGCGTTTGTGGCGCGCTTTATCGGCAGCCCGGCGATGAATATGCTGCCCTGTCGCTATGCCCCGGACCAGGGCGACCTGGTGACGGCAACCTTTGCCTACCCCGCGCCGGCCCATCTGCGGCCCGCGCTGGAGCGGCACACAGGAGCCGAACTGCTGCTCGGTCTGCGCCCCGAGGCTATCACGCTCCTGCGCGAAGAACGGCCCGGCAGCGTGGCAGCGCAGGTCTACGTCCGCGAGCCGTTGGGCAAAGAGACGCTGTTTACGCTGGCGCTGGGCGATACACTGGTCAAGGTGTCGGCTGCGCCGGATATGCAGCCTGACCTGAATGAAACGGTCTGGCTGGCGTTTGATGAGCCGGCGCTGCATCTCTTCTGGGCCGAGAGCGGCGCAGCGCTGGCCTGACGCGGGAGATCGACGCACCCATGACCCGGCGCATTACCCTCCTGACCAGTGGCACGCGGGGCGATCTGCAGCCGTTTCTGGCGCTAGGGCAGGGGTTGCAGCGCGCGGGCTACCCGGTTGCTATTGCCACGCACCCGCCCTTTGCGCCGCTGGTCGCGGCAAGTGGGTTGACTTTCGTGCCGGTGGCGGGCAACCCCAGCGACCTGCTGCAAGCTCCCGGCGGGCAGGCAGCGCTGACCTGGCAGGGCCGCCCGCTACGCAGCCTGCTCGCCACCTGGCGCTACCTACAGGATGCCCAGGCGGTCTATGCCCAACTGCTGACGAGCGCCTGGCATGCCTGTCAGGGCAGCAGTGCGTTGATCGTTTCGCTGCCCACGCTCTGGGGCACGCAGATTGCCGCGCGGCTGGAAATTCCCTGTGCGGCGGGTCTGCTACAGCCCGTCAGCCGCACCGCCGCGTTTCCCACGCCCTTCCAGCCCTGGCAAATGTCGCTGGGCGGCTGGTACAATCGTCTGAGCCATCACCTGATCGAGCAGGCCATGTGGCAGCCCTGGCGTGGGGTCATCAACCGCTGGCGGCGGCAGGTGCTCGGCCTGCCCGCACTCCCGCCGTTGGGACCGTACGCCGATCTCTACGCACGGCAGGTGCCGTTTCTCTATGGCTTTAGCGCCTATGTTGTGCCGCGTCCCGCCGACTGGCCCGCCTGGCACCAGATCTGCGGCTACTGGTCTGGGGCAGCGTCCGCTGTCGGACCACCCGCGCTGCAACAGTTCCTGGTGGCCGGGCCGCCGCCGGTCTATGTCGGCTTTGGTAGCATGGGCAACCGCGCGGCGGGCGATACGCTGGCGCTGGTGCGGCTGGCGCTGCTGCAGGCCGGGCAGCGCGGCATTGTGCAGACTGACGCGGTTCCACCCGGGCCGGACCCGGCCTTTCCCGGGCTGTTCCGGCTGGCAAGCGTCGCGCACGACTGGCTTTTTCCCCAGGTAGCGGCTGTGGTTCACCACGGCGGCGCGGGCACCACGGCGGCGGGATTGCGGGCAGGCGTACCCACCGCGACGGTGCCGGTGGGCATCGATCAGTTTTTCTGGGGACATCGGCTGGCAGCGTTGGGCGTCGGGTTGTCGCCGCTGCCCCGACACACGCTCACGGTGGAACAACTCGCGGCCGCTATCCGGCAGCTTGTGGGTGATGCTGCGCTACGTCGGCGCGCTGCCGGGTTGGGCCAACTGGTGCGCACCGAGCAGGGCGTCCAGCGGGCGATAGCGCTGCTCGAACGTTACACCGGACCTTTGCCATAGTCGCGGCGCGCCGGCTGCCGGAGGACGGGCCGGCCCACGAATAGAGCCGCCGCCGCCAGGAGGCTGCCGGCCCAGTAGGGCGCGCCGGTACTGAGTAGATCAAACAGCAGCCCGGCCATCGTCGGAGCCACCAGCATCGCCAGACTGAGCAGCGCATTGGTGCCGCCCAGCACCTGCCCCTGCCCGTGGGCGGGAGCCGCCTGCGAGATCAGGCTGGTGATGGCCGGGATTGCCAGCCCGGTGCCCAGCGCCAGCAGGCCCATGACCGGGTAGAGCATCCAGGCCGCCGGAGCCAGCGCCAGCAGCGCCAGCAGCAGTGCCGTCAGCCCCAGCCCGCCCGCCACCAGGCGCTTTTCACCCAGCCACGGCTGCAATCGGCCCAGCAGCACGCCCTGTGTCAGCACGGCACACACGCCCACAAAGGCAAAAAAGAGCCCGTTGTCAAAGGCATCCCAGCCAAAACGCGCCTGACTGAAGAGCGGAAAGTTGGTGTACAGCCCGGCAAAGGCCAGGTTGAGCAGAAAGGTCGCCAGCAGCAGCGGGCGCAGCCCGGGCAGCCGTAGCGCCTGCCCCAGCGGGACCAGCGGGTTGAACCAGTTCGCGGGCCAGGCAAAGTGACGGCGTTCGGGCAGCAGCGATTCGGGCAACCGCACCCAGCCCACCGCTGCATTGCTCAGCGCCAGCAGCGCCGCCGCAAACGCCGGCACATGCAGCCCATAGCCGCTGAGCAGACCACCGAGCGCCGGCCCCAGCAGCAGCCCCAGCCCGAAGGCCGCGCCCAGCCCGCCCATCCCACGGGCGCGCTCCGCCGGGGGCGTGTTGTCGGCCACATACGCCTGCGCCACCGCTTGACTGCCGCCGGTCGCGCTGTCCAGCAACACTGCCACGACCAGCAGCCCGATTGTTTGCGCCAGCCCCAGCAGCAGATAGGCCAGCCCGGTACCCAGCAGGCAGACCAGCAGCAGTGGCCGCCGCCCGTAGCGGTCGGAGAGGCTGCCCAGCAGCGGCACACTGAAAAACTGCATCAGCGCATAGAGCGAGGCCAGCAGCCCCACCACCAGCGCGCCGGGCAGTTGCGCCTGCACAAAGAAGGGCAGCAGCGGAATCACCATGCCATAGCCGAGCATATCCACAAACACGGTGATAAACAGAAAGGTCCAGGAAGCCCGGTGTCGCCGGCTCATCGGGGCTGTTCCGGGCGCGGCACCTGGGCAATCAGCCGGCGCATCGCCGCCGGTACCATCCGGCTGGGTAGATCTGCCTGCGTACCGGGCCGGTTGCCCGCAACGATGGGCGGGCCAAAACTGACCCGCACGGTGACATCGGCGGGACGAATAAACTGCAGCGTGGCCCCCAGCCAGCGCCGGTCAACTTCCGTGCGGCGAATGCGGGTCAGCGGGTGGCGTAGCGCGGCGGGTGACAGCACCCCACTCACCAGGGCCGGCACAATCGTCAGATCGGGCACGAGGCGCGCAAACAGATCGACACTCTCCGACCAGGCATCGAGCGTGGCGGCGGCATCGGGGAGCAGCGCCGGGTCCGGCTCGATCTTGCCCCCCGGAAAGAGCAGCAGCGTCCCCTGCCGCCGCAGATGTTGGGCCACCTGCCGCACCAGTTTAAGCTGGCTGCTCGTCTGTTGCACATAGAAGAGGTGGCGCTCCGTGTGGGGCAGCGCCTGCCAGAAGGGGCGCTCGGCGGCCACGATGCGCAAGTCATCGCGCGGGAGAGAGGCAAACAGCGCCAGCGCATCGTAGAGGCCAGGATGGTTGGCGACCACCAGCAGCGCGCCCTGGCGCGGAATATGCGCCTGCCCCTGCACCTCCAGACGGCGAATGCAGTGATGCAAAGCCCATGTTCCGCCGGCCTGCAATCCCGCCGCGCCCACGAGATTGTCATAGGCCAGGATGCGCCGGGCAAAATGCTGCGCGGGTCGGCGGCAGACCCACTCGATCAGCCGGCGGCCCGGATGCGTGGGGAGCAGGCCGATCAGTCCCAACGCCGCCAAAAACTCATCAATATTAATCTGCGTCAACGTCGCCAGTTGGGCGGCGGCCTCAGTTGCTCCCGGCGCTTGCGCAGACCAGGTCACCGCTGAGTAGGGTGATGTTGGTGTAGGCATAATATATGTTTCCTCCAGCTTATGACCTACTATACCAGATACACACGGTTGCTTTCCTACCATTGTCCCTGAAATCCGGTAGACTGACCGACGCTTGCGCCGTTTTCTCAAGATTTTCTCATCCAGAGGCCAGACGCGCATCGCCCCGGCGGCGGATGCGGAACCTCTTCGGACAACCGAGAGCCGATAAGCATCCTTATCCGTGGGCATCTTGATACCGTCAGAACATTCACCTCTGGCCCACAGCTTGCAGCCTCGACCACAGCGTACACTCACTTCCTCGCCCCACACGGGCTAGAAAGTTGCCCAATGGCTACAGATAACTATGCAGAAGGAGGAGTTGATCCAGGCTATCCGAGAGCACGCGCATACATCTGATGAGAACGATGGTTAGCGCAGGCGATACTTTCTTGCCGGCTCCTGCCCGGGCACCGCTCCGCCCAAAGTCGCATGCTCACCTCGGTCTCAAGCTCTTCGACAAAAGCAGAACGTCATTCTATACTTCAAGCATAGAACATCATTCTGTTGATGCTGCGGAGAAAAAATACCAATGACCGTCACCCTGGATCGTCCCGCCGTTCTGCTGCGGGTTGAAGCGCTGGCCCTGCTCCTGGTAAGCCTGCTGCTCTACCGGCACCTGGGCGCAAGCCGGCTCCTGTTCGGGATTATGTTTCTGGTGCCGGACCTGGCAATGCTGGGCTACCTCGCCGGCACCCGGATCGGCGCGCCGGCGTATAATCTGCTGCACAACTACACGCTTCCCGCCGGGTTGGCGATTGTGGGACTGCTTGCCGGTGGATCAACCCTGCCGGTTGCGTTAGCGCTGATCTGGCTGGCCCATATCGCGCTGGACCGCGCCCTGGGCTTTGGGCTAAAATACCGCGACGCGTTTAAGCATACCCACCTGGCGCGAGTCTGACGCGCCGATCGGGAGGAGACGATGCCCTACCGCACCCCGGCCGATGTTGCGCGCCGCAAAGCGGAGATGCGCGCCGGCATCCTGGCAGCCGCGGCCCGGCTTATCGCCGCCAACGGCTACGCGGCCACAACAGTCCAACAGATCGTGCGAGAAGCCGGAACCTCGGTTGGCAACTGCTACTTCTACTTTCCCGATAAGGCCGCGCTCTTCCTGGCACTGCTTGAAGAGATCAGCGCGGAGATTGGGCGGGCCGTCGATGCGGCGCTGGCGCAGGTGCCGCCGGGTCCGGCGCAACTGGCGGTTGCGGTCTACACGGGTGTGACCGCACTGCTCGAGCGGGGCGATCTGGCGCGGGTAATCCTGGTGGAGGCCAATCAACCGGCCTTTCGCGCGGTGGTGCTGAACCATTTTACTGACCGTGTTCAGCGTTTCTTCGTAGCGCATCCGGAGTTGTGCGGCGCGGGTGGGCCGACCTTTGCCGCGTATGCCTGGCAGGGAGCCATCTTCAATGTTCTGGAGGGAGTAATCACACAGCATATACCGAGCGATCCGGCGATGATTGGCCGCCAACTGGCCCGCTGGAACCTGCAGGCAGTGGGGCTGCCGGCCGATCAGGTTGAGCAGGCGCTGGCGGTACTTGATGGTTAAGCCGGTGTGTATGCACGGTTGAGGCCATTTCTCAACAACACGAGTTACGCGGTTGCTCACCCAAAAAGAAGCTTCGCCTGCGACAGGACGGAAGATTCCTTTTCTTTTTCACAAAAACATTCACAACGTGAATGTTTTTGTGCGAGACTGTCTGAAAAGATGATGCGCGTCGGTCCCACGGCATGCCGGGTGCCCTACGACACCGGACCGCGCCCCCGGCGTCCCGGCGTCAGCCGGTTCCGGCCACACGGCTGAAGCCGGGACTCCCGCTCCGGGGCCATAGCCCCATGACCAACCCGTTTCAGACAGTCTCTGAAAAAGGTAAAAAACATACCATGCTGTCGCAGGCGAATCGGGCTTCCATCGGGTGAAATCTCCGGTATGCATGTCAACCGCGTAACTTGTGTCAACAAGTACAATTGACGCCGGGCAGTGCCCAGATTATCATGCAAAAAACCATCGTCTGACTTGCGAAGGATGTGCGATGACAGACAGGCAGGTATCTTCAACCATCACCCTCCGCTCACTCGATGCCGGATGGAACTACGCGCGTTGGGAGAACGAACTCCCCGATGACGGCAACCGCTATGAGGTTATCGCGGGAGTGTTGTATATGACCACAGCACCGAGTTTCTTTCATCAGTGGATCATTCGGCGACTGGATCTGTATGTCGGTGTTCCGCTGGAACAGCAGGGACTGGCCTATGCTGCAACTGCCCCGGTTGGCTTGCTGATGCCCGGCTGTGACCCGGTGCAACCTGATTTTGTGCTGGTGCGCCACACCAATGCAGGCATCATATCTGATCGGCGTATTCGGGGCGTTCCGGATCTGATTGCAGAAGTCTTATCACCAGGCAACCCGGAGCAAGATACCGAAACGAAGCGCCACGCCTATGCCCGCGCAGGTCTACCCGAGTACTGGATCATCCGGCCCCACACCCGCGATGTGTTGGTATGCCACGCGCCAGATACCACGCTGGGTGATTACACCACAGTCCATCTGGTTGGTCCAACCGAGACGTTAAGCCCGCTGCGTTTCCCCATTACCCTGACGGTTGCAGATCTTTTTGCCGGAGCGCCGGATACAGCCGTATGATGGTTTCGTCAGCGAAAATAACCCAGGCCGCAGGTGTAACACCTGCGGCCTGCATGCTCCGTTTCCTACTGCGGCACTACTGCGGCAGTTCGTTCGGGCGTTCCACCAGCGTTACCGTCAGGCTGATCTCACGACTATTACGCAGAACGGTCAGTTCTAACGTATCGCCGGGCTGGTACTGCGTCAACACATAGCGCAACGAGTTGTCCCGCGCGAGTGAAGTTCCGCCGATCTCCACGATAATATCACCCGGCTGCAGACCCCCGGCAGCGGCCGGTGTCCCCGGCACCACATCACTGATCAGTGCGCCGTTCTGGACCGGCAGATCATTCAGGGCGGCGATTTCGCCATCAATCATGGCATAGCTAATGCCAAGGTAGGGATAAACGACTTCGCCGTTGGCAATCAGTTGCTCCGTCACCCGGCTGAAGATATGACTGGGCACCGCAAAGCCCAACCCCTCGGCCTGGGGACCGGCCATAAATCCGCTGCCCCGCACAACCAGCGTATTGATCCCGATGACCTCGCCCCGCAGGTTAATCAGCGGCCCGCCACTGTTGCCCTGGTTGATCGCCGTATCGGTCTGGATCAGCCCCTCCATATCGCGGCCAACCGAGCGATTCAGCGCGCTGACCACCCCGGCAGTCACGGTGTTACGAAAGTTCCCCAGCGGGCTACCAATCGCCAGCACCTGCTCGCCCGGCTGCAGGATCTCCGAGTCGCCGACGGCAGCAACGGCCGGTACCTCGACGTCTACGCGAATAACGGCAATGTCGGTGAGCGGATCACTGCCTACCAACTCCGCGCTGTGGCGGCTGGTGTCGGCAAAGATCACGGCCAGCCGGTTGGCTCCGTCAACGACATGATGGTTGGTGAGAATATAACCGTCGGCGCTGATAATCACACCACTGCCGCTGCCCCCTTCGCGTGAGTTGGGGTTGTTGAGCACAGTGACAACGGCCGGAGCCACCTGCTGGACGGCAGCAACCATGGCATCCGACACATTGCCCTCTGCCGGAGTCAACGGCGGCGCGGGGGTCGGTGCCTGGGCCGCCGCGCGCGCGGCCTCATTCGGCGCGGCAACGGTCTCGACAACCATAGCCGATGCGGGCAGCGCGGCAATACTGCGCTGGGCCACGAAGTAGCCGGCCACACCACCCGCCAGCATTCCGCCCGTAATACCAATAAACATCGCCAGCAAAATAAACAGAATGAGCCCGATGCGTGTTGTCCGTTCCATCTATGTTACTCCTTTTTTTATATCTGTAGTCCGTATTCCGTATTCCGTATTCCGTAGTCTGTAAGAGAATTCGCTGATTTATACGATGAATTGTATAGTTATTTGCACATAGCAATGGAGCGCAGTACCTGGTCCATCGCATAACGCGTGCCACGGATTGCTGTTCAAACAAGACTTCCGCCACGGTTGCGCCGGGCGGGGACATTCCATATCAGAACGACCTGCGGACGCGCAAAAGCGCGTCCCTACCTGTCCCCTGTCCCCTGTCCCCTATAAACCTACACCGATTATGCCACAAACGTCTGAGTCCCGCTTTAAGCGGGTGTGAGAGGCGGATGAGAAGAGTAACAGAACATGAGCCATACACGCGCTGAATTGTGACACTCCCTGTCACAAGCCCATGCTACACTGAAAGCATAAGAGTTCCAGGACACGGGAACAACGTCCACCGTCAACACTGAGCATAACAGCGAATTGGGTAAACGAGTAAGAGAGGTGCGTAATGACGACAACCACAACCACCTTTGTTCCCACCGGCGAACCTTGCGAACGCCGCAAATTCCAACTGACGAACCTCGACGGTAACAACAACAAGTATTATCTCGTGGAAACCTGGGATATCCCCAACGGGCAGGTATTCTTTCGCGCAACCTTTGGGCGGGTCGGCGCAAACCCACAGGTAGACGAGAAGCTGACCACACCCGCCTGGGTGGAGCGCAAAATTCGGGAGAAGACGAAGAAGGGCTATCAGGAGGTCACGCTCCACCGGCCGGCGGTCGTGGCGGCCGCGCCCACGCCGACGAGCAGCACGCCCACGCTTGCACCGCAGGTCCAGCAACTGGTAGATAACATCTACACCGAGGCGGGAGAGAAGATCGCGTCGTATCTCTCGGTCGGAGTGGATGCACTCTCGCAGGAGCAGATCGACCATGGGCGTAAGCTGCTGCTGCTGGCCCAGCAGCAGTACGCCGACTGGCAGCGGGCGCAGGCGCAGGCGCAGGCCGAACTACTGACCAACACCGTGCAGAACTACTACAACGCGATCCCCACCAGACTGCCCGGCCGCATTGAACGGCAGCAGGTTGTGCTGGATTTCTGCAAGGCATTTGATGAGCAGGAGGACCGGCTGAACCAGCTTGAGGCCGCCATTGCCACCCACGCCGTGCAGCAGCACAATCCGCAGGTTTCGCACTACGACGCGCTCGGCGCGGAGATTGCCCTGCTGCCGCAGAACGACACGATGTACCGGCAGATCTGCGACTATATCGCGCGTACGGTGGTGCATGGCTATCGGGTGAAGGTGCGGGACATCTTCACGGTGGCGATTGGCGCTGAGCGCCGCGCCTTCGAGCAGAACAGCGTGGGACGCAGCCGGGTTGAACTGCTCTTCCACGGTACCGCCGGCCAGAATGTGCGCCACATTATGCGCACCGGACTGATCTGCCCAAAGACGGCCTCGAATGGGCGCATGTTTGGTCACGGGATCTACTTTGCCAACAAGTGCTCCAAGTCGGCCAACTACTGCGCGGTGCGCCGGCGTGGCGTGCCCCACTTCCTCTTCCTGGCCCAGGTCGCCATCGGCAATCCCTTTGGGTTCATAAAAGAATAACTTCCCCCACCCCCTAACAACTCTGCTCAATGTTCACGTGGGTGAAGCGTGTAATTCCATTGAGGACAAACGTCATGATACGTGATATTGAGTGTCGTC